>Ga0316579_10000029_pt1 | contig 32210 bp, 29 predicted proteins | sample J5NA_2_FD_203074 | JGI IMG/M metagenome (GOLD analysis project Ga0316579, IMG submission 203074) | Rhizosphere microbial communities from salt marsh grasses in Alabama, United States - J5-7_160517rDrA | ecosystem: Host-associated > Plants > Roots > Rhizosphere | place: USA: Alabama | collected... | reverse complement strand
ACGGCCCTCCTCGCCGATCCGATCACGTTGGTCCGCAAGATGCTGTCGAACCCGGACAGTTTCCTCGTGGTGGCCGTCGTCCTCACCGTGCTGGCCCTGGGCTGGTGCGTCCTCATCGTGCGCACCCACATCTCCCTGCGGGAGTACGCGGACCTCACCGACGGCCAACGACACCTGTGCACCCTCCTCGTGGCCTCCCTCATCGGGATGGTCCTGGTGCCAACGGCCCAGGCCGGCAACTACGCCTGGGTGACCCGCGACACCATCAACTCCGTCTTCGACGGCGGGGACCCGATCTCCGGAACCTCCCGGACGATCGACACGAGTTCCTCCGATCCCTGGGCCGCGCACCCCCGCTGGAACGTGCTGGTCCTCGGCGGGGACGACGGCAAGGGGCGCACCGGCATCCGCCCTGACACGATCATCATGGCGAGCATCGAGACCAGGACCGGCCACGTCTCGATGTTCAGCCTGCCGCGGAACCTCGAACACGTCCCCTTCCCCGAGGGCTCGCCCCAGGCCGAGGAGTACCCCGAAGGCTTCCACTGCGAGAGCCCCGAGGACGGCATCAACCACGACTGCCTGCTCAACGGCATCTGGAACTGGGCGGAGGCCAACAAGGCCAGGTACTACCCCGGCGAGGAGAACCCGGGACTCACCGCGACGATCGAGGCCGTGAGGAGCGTCACCGGCGTCCGGGCCGACGACTACATCACCCTCAACCTCCGAGGTTTCCGGGACCTCGTCGATGCCATCGGCGGAATCGAGATCAGCGTCAGGAGAAGGCTGCCCATCGGGGCCGACGTCGAGCACGGCAAACCCCCCACGGGCTACATCGAGGTCGGACGGCGGGAACTCGGCGGATACCACGCCCTGTGGTACGCGCGCTCACGCTCGGACAGCTCGGACTTCGATCGGATGCAGCGTCAGCGGTGCGTCATCAACGCGGTGGTCGAGAAGTCGGACCCCACGACCCTCGCGAAGAACTTCACGGACGTCATGCGGGCACTGGGCAAGAACCTCCGGACCTCGATCAAGACCTCGGAAATCGACGCCTGGACCGAACTGGCCCTGCGGGTGAAGAACGGCGGCATCACAAGCATCGCCATCACCGACCAGATCGTCAGCACGGCCCGTCCGGACTTCGAGAAGATCCGCCGTCTGGTGGCCGAGGCCATCGTTCCCCGCCCGACGGCGTCCCCGGTTCCCTCCTCCGGGTCGGGGTCGTCGATCCCGGCGGATCCGGGAACGGACCCGAACGTCTCTCCTTCCGCCGGGTCCTCCGTTTCCCCGTCCCAGAACCCGGCCGAGGACGTGAGGGAGGTCTGTTCCTGATCTCCCCCGGGTTCCCGCCGGAGGGTGCCGGAACCGTCGCCCGTACGATCGATCCGTCACGAACGTCGATGCCGTTCATTCCCTATGAACCTCTTTCACCGCATATGTAACTTCATGGGATACGCAGTGTCAAAATTTTGGCACAGCATGCCGGACACAGCTACTTTGGGTGTCGTCACCGTCCCGTACCGGAGTCGATACGAATCACCATCGTCGCTGGTAGTCAACGGTTCACCGCACCGGGTCGCCGGACGAGGGGTCCGGCACGGACGATCCCCCCGCGGGTCCCACTGCCCCGTCCTGACCGTCCCAGTCGGTCCCACCCTCGCGGACCAGCCCCTCCGGCTGCTTCGGCACGTTACGATCTCCGATGACAACGCGTCCGGGGTGCGGGTGGCCCAGCAGAGGGGGATCGCGTGTGACGGGGAAATACTCTCTGGAACAGACGGAGCACGCCGTAGACGAACGATTGGCCGGATTGCCGGTCGACCGGGAGGCGATGACTGCTGTCGCGAATCTGTACCGCGCAGCAGGCGCGGTACGAAACCACTTCGAACGAACGGTTCTCGCGGAACAGGGACTGACCTGGACCGCCTGGATAGTGCTCTGGGTCGTCTGGGTCTGGTCCGACATCGAGACCCGGCACACGGCGGTCCAGGCCGGTATCTCGAAATCCACGCTCACGGGCGTGGTCACGACGCTGGAGAACAGGGGCCTGATCCGACGGCGGCCGTATCCCGCGGACGGCCGGAGGGTCCTGCTCTCCCTCACCCCCAAGGCCAGGCGTCTCATGGAGGACCTGTTCCCGGAGTTCAACCGGCAGGAGACGCACACGATCGCGGCCCTGACGGGCCAGGAACGGCAGGTGCTCGCACAGGCCCTGCACAAGGTGGTGCAGCACCTGGACGACGGAACCTCCTCCCGGGGCCCCGAAGAGCGTTCTGAAATCGTCTGTCGGGAGCCCTCCAGGCCCTGAGAGCCTCCACCGGACATCGCACGGGTGCCACCGTTCCCCGGAATCCCACGAAGATTCGTACGGGATCCGTGCCGGTCCGCGACGAGATCCGTCGTCCCCCGGTGAGGGATCCGTCCCGGTACGGACCGCCGGATCCCGCGCACAGTACGGAACCTCACCGGGTCCTTCCCCGCCAGAACAGCGCCGGGTGCGCCCCCGGAAAGGTCACCGGGGGCGCGTCCCGCGTCCGTCGGGTGCCGGCAGGGCCCCGGTGGCCGAGGAGAGCACGTCCTCTGCGACACCGGTCACTGGCCTCACGACGATCCTCGTCCCTCCCCCGGACCGCACGGCGACCGCCGCGCGGATCCGGTCGGCGACGGTTCCCGTCTCCCGTGGGTCCGTCCCCACCAGCAGCACGGCGAGTTCGTCCTCCCCGAGTCTGTACGTCACGTCCCCGACCCGCAGCGCGGAGAACAGCTGGCGGACGACACCGTTCAGCACCCGGTCGGCCTCGATCCCGCCCCTCTCCGCCCTGAGCAGCCTCAGATCCGCCAGATGGACGGCCACGAGGGTCAGGGGCATCCCGTGCCTCTCCGCCCCGCTCAGGGCCCGTCGCAGGTCCTGCAGCAGGCGACCGTACCGTGGCAGGTCCGTCACGGCGTCGACGTCGTCGCGACCGTGCACGTCCCCGCGGCGGGCCTGCCGGTCGAGGGCGGCCCCTGCCATCCGGGCCAGGCGGGTCAGGGCGTCCCGGTCCGCCGGGAGGAACGGACGTTCGGGACGTCTCCGGGCCACGACGGTCCCGACGTTCACCCCGCCGGCCGGGACGGGCACGGCCAGGACCGAGGTCGGGCCGTCCGCTGCCAGGGGATCGGAACCGACGACCTCGCACAGCGGTTCGGACAGCGACAGCAGCGCTCCCAGGGTGGCCGGGCCCCAGATCTGCAGGGCACCCGTTCCGCCCGGTTCCTGCCACAGGACCCGGGGGCCCTCGACCGATCGCACGACGAGGGCCGCGTACCCGGCCCCGACCGCCTCCCTCGCCCCGCACGCGGTTATCTCGGCGATCCGGGTCCTGTCGCGCACGCCCGCGAGCTCCCGGCGAGTGCGCACCAGGACCCGTCGCTGTTCCTCACCGGCCCGCGCGACGCAGCCGGCGACACGGGTGCCGGGACCGCCCGGACCGGCGACGAACGGGCCCGAGTCGGGCCAGACGGTACCCGTGCGCAGGAGGTCCGAGACGCGTCGCGGCCCGGGGGAGCCGCGGGTCCGCTCCTGCCCCGTCCCCGTCCCGTGAGGCGCCCGCTCCGTCCCGGGGGACGTTCCTCTCCCCGGGAGCGTCCCCTCCGGTCCCCGACCCGGGGCACCGCCCGGCGTCACCACGGTGCCGGCGGACACGGGCACCGGGCCGAGCAGGCCCTCCAGCGGGATCGTCCGCCGCCGGGTCCGGCGCAGCCACCGGACGCGGAGCGCGAGGAGCCCCACCGGCACCAGGAGCGCGCAGGCGGTCAGGGCCTGTACGAGCGCTGTCGATCGCGGAACGTCCGCGAGGAGGACAGACCCGGCCACGGTCGGGACATCGGCGTTCCCGGTCCGGGGATGAAGGGACGAAGGGGCCGATCAGCCGGGTTCCGGTCCACCGGGCCGTGGCGAGCGTCGCATGACGGTCAGACCGGGGCCGGCGAGACCGCCGAGGCCGGGCAGCTGGGTCCTGCCGATGACGGCGAATCCCCGCCGCAGGTAGAACCCGATGTTCCTCGGTTCAGCCGTCTCCAGCGCGACCGGGACCCCCGAGCGGTCGGCGGAACGCAGGACGGGTCCGGCGACCGCCGTGGCCAGTCCCCGTCCCCACAGCCCGGGACGGGTGGCCAGGACCCCCAGGTACCAGTGGGGGATCTGGGGCAGCAACCGGTCCACGGCCTCGTCGGCGAGGCCTATCCGTTCCTGGACGGTGTCCGGCAGCCCGGCGACCATCGCCCGGTAGCTCCGGGACGCCGACTCCGGTCCCAGCAGGTTGCCCCCGGGCGGGATCCACATGGACGTTGCGTCCAGGCCGTCGGTCACCCAGACCTCTCCGCCGGCGATCCTGGTGTCGAGCAGGACGCCGAAGAAGGACGAGGCGTGGTCCCGGTAGTCGTCGTCCGGGAACCACCACCGTACGAGGGGATCCCTCTCGAAAGCCTCCACCACCATGGCCAGCGCGGTGTCCCGCTCGTGGGGTCTGATGCGTCGAACCACAGGCACGCGGCCATCCTGCCTGTGGGGCGCGTCCGCCGGGGCACGGGGTGCTGTCGACCCGATTCGTCCCGTCACGTCCTCGTCCGGTTCACCGAGGGGCGGGAGCCGCGGGGCACCGTCCCGACATTGGATCGACCTCCCTGCCGGAAGAGAACTCGCCGGCAGGGAGGTCGTGTTCGTGGGGGCGAGCGGTCTCAGGCCGCATCGCCCGGCATGGCGTGCACCCGCAGCCCGGAACGCCCGGCGAGGGGCGCTATCCGTTCCAGGTCCGCGCGGCCCCGTACCAGGAGCACGCGGGCTCCGGTCCTGGTCGCGAGCTCGTCGAGTGCTTCGAGCGCCAGTTCGTCGCGCAGGGCGTTGCCGTTCAGCTCGAAGGTCTCCAGGAGGCAGTAGCCCTCCCTGTGGGCGTAGGCGGCGAGCGCCACGCGGGCCTGGCTGCGGTTCGGCTCGGTCGACGGGGGAATGAGATGCACGAGCCCCACGGCAAGCGGCTTGACCGACGACGGCATCTGCTTCTCCCTTCCCCGAGTGCGACCCGACGTGACTTTCGGTGATGACAATCCCCAGTCCAGTCATCACCGAAGCTGTCCCGGAGTCAGCACGATTGACGCACCTTCAGGGCACCACGTGCGGAGAGGACGATCACACCCCTTCACGGGACGTTCCAGGACGTCTTACCGTAGGGTTACGTACTGACTTCCTCGGGGGAGCGATGGCGAACGAGAGACTACGCAGTGTGATAGCGGCGGCCGGGTTCAGCTACGAAACTGTAGCGACCGAGGTCGGGGTCGATCCCAAGACGGTGGAACGCTGGGTGACGTCCGGTCGGACCCCCCACCGGACCCACCGGTGGAAGGCCGCAAGGCTCCTCGGCCACGACGAGGCGTACCTGTGGCCGGCGGTGCTCGGGGACGTCAGGACGGGGGCGGCGAGCGAGGCAGAACTGCTGCGGATGTACCCCACCCGGGGATCGGTCCCGATGGACCTGTGGATGTCCCAGCTGCGCGAGGCCGGCGAGAGCCTGGACCTGCTCGCCTATGCCGGTTTGTTCCTGCTGGACAACAACCCGGACGTCGCCGATCTGATCAGGACCAAGGCTGAGACGGGCACCCAGGTCCGGATCCTGCTGGGGGATCCGGACTCGCACGCGGTGAGACTGCGCGGCCAGGAGGAGGGAATCGGGGACGGCCTGGCGGAACGGATCCGGATCGCCCTGAGGTACCTCTCCCCCGCGGTCGGCGCCCCGGGGGTCCAGATCCGTCAACATTCGACGACCCTGTACGCCTCGATCTACCGAAGCGACGACTCGATGCTGGTGAACCTGCACATCTACGGTTCGGGCGCGCCGTCCAACCCGGTGATGCACCTGCGCCGGGTGCCGGGGGGACGGGTCTTCGCCAGCTATCAGCGCAGTTTCGAACGGGTGTGGCACGCGGCCACACCGCTGAGCGCGTCCACCTCGCCGTCGCTGCTGAGTTGGTGACGGGTTGGGTCGCGTCGACCATTACCGCGATCCCGACGCTCCGGCGGCCAACAGCCTCGTCCCGTCCGTCACGGCGGTCGTCCGACGCTCCGACGACGCATTGCTGCTGGTCAAGCGGTCGGACAACGGGCTGTGGGCCCTTCCGGGCGGCGCGGTGGACATCGGGGAGTCCGTGAGCCAGGCCGTCGCGAGGGAGGTCGAGGAGGAGACGGGGATCCTGGTGAGGGCGGTGGGTCTGGTGGGGATCTACTCCGACCCCCGTCATGTCATCGTCTACGACGACGGCGAGGTGCGCCAGCAGTTCTCGCTGTGCTTCAGCACGGACATCCTGGGGGGCAGACTGCGCACGAGTCCGGAGACCAGCCAGGTCCGTTTCGTCCCGCCGCCCGCCCTGGACGAGCTGGAGATCCATCCCTCGATGCGCCTGCGGATCGAGCACGGCCTGAGCCACTGCCTCCCCGGTCCGCACATCGGCTGATCGCTCCCCGAAAGTTCCGAACAGGTTCGAGGACAACGGTCCGGAATCCCCCCGAGGAATTCCTGCGGAAACACCTGTCACTGAGTACTGTCAGCTGGCTCTCCGGGCGAAGCTCGCCACGATGGCCCGTTCACGCCGCAGCAGAGTGCTCTGGGTCTGTTCGACGCGGGTGATCAGTAAAGGTCCCGATCTGCACACGGCGCGATACACCGGATGTTCTGGGCTGTAACGGGAGAGGATTTCCGAGACACGATCACGCACCGTGACGGGCCGGCCGTCCGGACTCGTGGTGAAGTCCGCGGCGGTCAACCGGTCGAGCAGATCGATGGGGGGCTTGTCCCAGGCCCGCAGGCCGCCGAGCAGGCCGCGTTCGTCTGCCTCCACCTCGGCTCCTGAGTGATACGCCACGAGGCCGACCACGACGTCGGGAAACCCCTGGGCTCGGCAGAAGGCCGCACCGTCGAGGGCGTGCAGACCGGTACGGACAAGACTCGGTGAGTAACCGATGTCGTGCAGCCAGGCGGCCGCGACGAGAAGCCGGCGCTGTTCCGTTGGCAGTCCTGTGGACAGCTCGATGGACCTGCCCACCACTGCTTGTACATGCCTCCAGCGCCGTCCGAGCGGGCTCAGGAAGGCCTGCGAAATCTGACGAGCCCGGTAGACCACGATGCGTTCCACGCATCCAGACTGACACGACGGCTACGGTGAGTCGCCATTTCAGGAGATTCTACGGCGCGTCGACCTCAAAATGTCACTACCAGTAATCAGAATCGAGCACAGCGGCAAAGCGAGACGATCAACGAGGAGGACCGGACACCCCGTAGGGGAATCCATCGGCAGGAGCGCGTCCCGCACGGGAACTTCTCGATCATTTACGGCCGGGGAGGGACCGAGCCCCTCAGCAGGCCCGGCGAACGGATCCGTCCACCGGCACTGCCAGTAACCGCAGTCCCGCACGGGTCGACATGCCCGACACCCGGGTCGGGCCGGGATCCCCCAGAATGATCACGACCCGGGCCCCGGTGCTGCGGGCGGTGTCGAGCAGGGACTCGAACTCCAGGTCGTCCCGGACGGCGTTCCCGTCCAGCTCGAAGGTCTCCAGCAGGCAGAAGCCCGCACGGTGGGCGTAGGCGGCGAGAGCGACCCTCGACTGGCTCCGGGCCAACTCCGGAGCGTGCGTTCGATGCTGGACCAGGCCGACAGCGAGCGGCTTCACCGACGTCCCCATGACGGCTCCTCCCCACCGCGGAGCACCGACACCGGTGCCTCATCGGGGAGATTCGTCCCGGGGAGGTCATCGAGACATTAAGAGGACTTCAAGGCTCTGCCATAAGGGGTCCCAGAGGGCTGAAATGCCAATTCCGTTCAGTAACGTGCTGGATAGAACGGTCAAGCCGAGCGGGTGGACGAACCGGTCAGGTGGGTCGTCCCCGGAACGGCCAGAGGGGGTCATCGATGGCAGGTATGTACTCGAAGGTTCCGATCAGCGGGCCCAAGTACCAACGGATCGCGGAAGCGCTGCGGGCGTCCGTCCGGTCCGGGCACTACCCGCCCGGAAGCCGGATCCCGACGGAGGCGTCCCTGGCCGAGGAGTTCGACGTCAGCGTGCCGACCGTGCGCCAGGCGATCGCGGTGCTCCGGGCTGAGGGCCTGCTGATGTCCCGGCACGGTGTCGGCACTTTCGTCCGGGACCTGCACCGCCTGCGCCGTCGCAGCCGTGACCGGTACGGCATCGCGCGCAGCAGACCCGGATTGCTCAGCGACAACCTCCGACACGAGATCACTTTCGCGGGTCGGGCCGGCGCCCCCGCGGACATAGCGGAGATCATGGGGATCGCACCGGGCACGGAGGTCATCCTGCGCAGACGGGCGCTGTTCAGTCGGCGCTCTGGCGAGATCGAGGAGATCGGTGCCAGCTGGCTGCCCGTGGAGATCGCGGGAGGCACCTACCTGGAGGAACCCGCCGTCGTCCCGAAGGCACTGTTCCGCTGCGTGGAGGAGCTGACCGGTCGGACCTACGGCCGTGCCACCGATCGGTGGGTGGCGCGGCTTCCCACCCCCGGGGAGATCCTGGCGCTGAAGCTGCCGACGGGAGCGGCGGTCCTGCACGTCGTCCACACCGCGCGGGACGAGCGGGGCACGGTCGTCGAGGTCTCCGAGTCCATCTGGCCGGCCGACCGCATCGAGATCATCGACGACTACCCGATACCGGGCGAAGCGCGCCCCGGGGTCGCCTCGGACATCTGATTTGCGTGTCCTCCCGGTCCCCCTCAGCCACCGATAACTTTCGAAGGCCGTACGAAAGTTCAGATTTCACCGTTCCCGGTACCACAACACCCCGTGATCGCTGAAGGATCCCGTCCCCCTCTGATCGTGACCGTACGTGACGACCGCCCCGCTCCCGATCGATACCGGGAGCGGGGCCCGGAAGCGACCCGGGACCCTGCGGGACGCAAGTTCGTCCCAAAACGTACTTCCGGGACGCCTGAGGACGAAGAGTGAATCGCCCGAAAACCCTGTGTCACGAGTTATATGGATGAAAACCTCGTATCCGGTACCCTTGGTACCGGAAGGCCGGTCCCGGTCCCCGGCCCGAGCCTGTGGCCCGCGAGACCCGTGCCCGCGAGACCGGCACCCACCTGTGGCCGGCACCTGCGTGAGGCTGGCCGCCACCCACGCGGAGTCCGACGCGTGAGGTCCGGCGTCGCCCCCTTCGGCACCGTCCGCACCGTCCCCCGGTGGGTGCCCCCGCGTCCGGCGGGAACCCCGACCGGGGAGACCTCCCTCGGCTTCACCTCAAGTGTAGGAACCCTCTACGTAGCACGTGTGGTCGATTACGTATGCGTCATCATGTTGGACACATCGGTACGTTCTCGGCTTCCGGGGGAAGCGGAGGCCGACGAGGTCGGCTGGGCGGCGTGCTTCCTCCCACGGGAGGGGGGCGGACGCCCCGCGCGCGGAGGCGGGGGAACCTCGTGGAGAAATGGGACGTGCCGGTGCAGGCGGCAAGGTCGCGGCAGGCCCCTTGCCGCACCCGGCAGGCCCTTGCGGCGCGGGGCCTCTGTCGGCGGCCCAGGGTCTTCGTCAGGAAAGATCACAAGTCACCCGAGTAGTCGGTCGGACCCACGACGGCCCGGTAGGTCCCCCTGTCCACCCAGTGGCACCAGATCTGCGCCCGGGAACGGACAGACGGCGGTGGATGTGCGTCCCCCGCTCCAGGCTGCCACCTCCGGACGCGCGTTGCCCCGGTCGAGGACCTTCTCCAGTGCGGGTTTGATGTCGGTGTCGGCGGACATGATGATCCCGACCTCGTACTCACGGTTCAGGGCCATCGCGACGAGGTCGACGGCCAGTGCGACGTCGATCCCCTTCTCCCGCGGCTTCTCCAGCAGCCGTTCCCTGGGGGGTAGCGCAGAGTCCTCAGGATGACCTTCACCCGGGAGTCCTGGGCCCAGATGTCGCACTGACGTGTGCACGCCGAGTGACCCTTGTTGTCGCGAATCGAGTCCGGCCCGCCCGGTACGCCCTGACCTGTCGGAGTTCACGATCGTACCGACTGTCCTGCGCCAGGTGGAGACCCGGTTTCAGCGGATCGATCTGCCCGTCCGTGTGATGGCCCGCATCCTCGTGGAAGCAGGAGCGAGCATTCTTGTACACGTTCTGATAATCGAGGTGGACCACCACGCGATTCGACATCCTAAAATCCTTCCAAATGATTTTCAAAAGGAATGCAAGGTCTTGTGAAAATAATCGACTCCGCAAACATCACGATCCGGACCCGGTCGTCGACCACGATGTCGAAAAGATCATCCGTACAATATCCGCCCGTGCGATAATCCCCGCCGGTCCGGAACCGAAGGCTCAGGACGGCGGGGAGCAGTGGTTCGCTTCTGGACAGGTCCGGGCCTCGAGTCAAGCAGCTCGTGAGGGAACGGCGGGACCCGTCTCGTCCGTCCGGGTGAGGATGCAGGACCCCGCAGCCGAACCGGCTGCGGGAACCGGGCCCGGGCAACGGCGGGCCGCACGGGCCTCTGTGGCCCGCACCATGTCGCCGGGCGCCGCGCAGCAACGCTCCGCGATGAGCCGGTGTGCTGTCCGGGTCGAGGGGGCGGCGTGTCCCGCGACTGCCGCACCGTACGGGTGCCCACGAGCGGTCACGGTCGGGTCGGACCGCGGGGCTGTCTCCGGCCCCCGACCGGTAGCTGCTGGTCGGGGGCCATCTTGCGAGATGCGGAGGGCGAGGGATTCGAACCCCCGAGGACGGGTTGGGTACCGCCCTTGCGGTTTTCAAGACCGCCTCCATCGGCCACTCGGACAGCCCTCCTCATCGTGGTTCCTACCCGGCCGACGGCGATCCGTCCTGCCGGAACGAGCCGCCCCACCGGGACGAGCCAGCTGGAACGATCTTTCCGGACAGGGCCGGTCCGCCCGCGGAAGGAACCACGATGCGCAAAGTGTGCCACGTCCGGTACCGGTTGTGGCCGGCACCGGTACGAGGACAGGGGTCAGCGGTACGGGGCCCCCACGATGTGCCCGAGGATGACGTCGTGGGCATGGCGGGCCTTCTCGTGCCCGCGGAACTCCACCTCGTGGTGCTCGCTGCCCACCGCGATCGAGATGGTCGACGTGGCGACCATCTTGCCGAAGATCGACTTGTCGGAGACGTAGGAGACGCTGTTGATCCTCCCGTAGGGGACGGACGTCAGCGCGATCCGACGTCCGACGAAGGAATTGTCCTGGAAGAGGATGCGCAGGTCCGTCAGGCCCAGGAATCCCGTGCCGGCGCCGACGGCATCGTAGACGGCGTGCACGACCTCACCGGGGAGCAGCACTGCCTCGACCTTCTCCAGCTGTTCCCGCCGGTCGTAGACGACCTCACCCATCAGCGAGTACCTCCCTTGAGTCCGTCCCACCGGAACCACCAGGTCCGGCTGTTGCGATGACCCGCGGACCGTAACGCCTCCGGCGGGTCGGGTCCACACCGGACGGTCCGCACCGGACGGTCCGCACCCGAAGGATCCGCGCCGGAGGGATCCCGGCCGAGGGTCCGGGTCCGGGAATCCCGGCGTGCACGGATCAGGTGTGGTCCCGGTACCACTGAATCTTCGCGCGGATCCGTTGCTGCTGCGAGCGCAGTGCGGCGATCCTCTCGTCGATCGCCCGGTCGTGCTCCTCCAGCAGGAGACGGCGTTCGACCGCGCTCGCCTCGCCCTGCCGCGCCAGGTGCGCGTAGCGGGACATCAGCCTGATGGGCATGCCCGTCTCCCGCAGGCAACGCAGGTGAGAGATCCACTCCACCTGTTCGTCGGAGAAGCGTCGGCGTCCGCTCGGTGCCCGTTCCACCCCGTCCAGCAGCCCGATCCGCTCGTAGTACCGGAGCGTCTCGACGCTGAACCCCGTGTTCCGGGACACCTGAGCGGCGCTGTGGTAGGCCATGGCACCACCTTCGCACGAGTCGGATCCGCGCGACGGCCGGTGCACGGGCTCACCGCACGGCAGGGCTGGGCCTGCCGTGCGGGGGAGACCGGGCGCAGCGCCGCGGAGGAGCTCCGGGACACGCTCAGATCCACAGGGCCGGATCGACGTAGTCCTGGGGATCGTGCGGCAGGGGATCGTGCAGGGGCTCCTGGGGCACCGTCCCGGCGGGAGGGACGGCGCCGGGCCGGTCCACGGGGATCCTGGGCGGGCGCACGTGACCGGGGACTCCCACGATCACGGTCCCCGCGGGGACGTCCTTGACCACGACGGCGTTCGCGCCGATCTGGGCGCCCTTGCCGATGGTCACGGGGCCGAGGACCCTGGCACCGGCTCCGATCATGACGCCGTCCTCGACCGTCGGGTGCCGTTTGACCTTGGCCAGGCTCCGGCCTCCCAGGGTGACGTCGTGGTAGATCATGACGTCGTCACCGATCTCGGCGGTCTCGCCGATGACGACGCCCATCCCGTGGTCGATGAAGAACCTCCGGCCGATCACCGCGCCGGGATGGATCTCGATCCCGGTCAGGGTGCGGGTCCACTGGGAGATGAGCCTGGCGAGCAGGCGGTGTCCCCGCAGCCACAGCCGGTGGTGCAGCCGGTGGGACCAGATGGCGTGCAGGCCCGGGTACCCCAGGACGAGTTCGGCACGGCTGCGCACCGCCGGATCCCTCAGGGCCGCCGTGCGCAGGTCCTCCCGGAACAGTTCACGCCGGCCCGGCCCCGGACGGCGTGCGCGGCCCGCGGGTGCCGGTCTCCTCGTGGGACGGCCGGGCCGGGCCCGAGCCGCCGTGCCGGGTCGGGGGGCCCGGTCCCGGTCCGGCCGGTCCGCACCGAGGGCCTCCCCGGTGACGTCGAGGTGCCTGTCCGGTCGCGAGCCCGGCACCGGCCGGGCGCCGTCACCGGTCACCGGGTGCCCGCCGTCCGTCCGGGGAACGATGGTCATGCCGGCGTCCCGTCGGCGCCGAGAAGGTCGGCGAACAGGACGGTCGACAGGTACCGCTCCCCGAAGGACGGGACGACGGCCACGACGATCCTGCCCTCGAACTCGCCGCGCCGCGCCACGCCGGCGGCCGCCCACAGCGCTGCGCCCGAGGAGATCCCGACGAGCAGTCCCTCCTCCCGGGCCGCGCGGCGGGCCGTCGCAACGGCGTCCTCGTCCGTGACGTCGACGACTTCGTCGTAGACCTCGCGGTCCAGCACCTCCGGGACGAAGTTCGCGCCGATGCCCTGGATCTTGTGCCCGGCCGGTTCCCCCCCGGTGAGGACCGGTGAGGCCGCCGGTTGCACCGCCACCACGCGGACCTGCGGATTGCGACGCTTCAGTTCCTGCCCGACGCCGGTGATCGTGCCCCCGGTGCCGACCCCCGCGACGAAGGCCGCGACCTGGCCGTCGGTGTCCTTCCAGATCTCCTCGGCCGTCGTGGCCCGGTGGATCGCCGGGTTCGCCTCGTTGGCGAACTGCCGCACGAGGAGCGCGCCCTCCTGCCGGCCGATCTCCTCGGCCCGGGCCACGGCCCCGCGCATCCCCTCGGCCGCCGGGGTCAGGACCAGTTCCGCCCCGTAGGCCCGCAGGAGGGCCCTGCGCTCGAGGCTCATCGACTCCGGCATGGTCAGGACGACCCGGTAGCCCCGGGCGGCTCCGACGAACGCCAGGGCGATCCCTGTGTTGCCGCTGGTGGCCTCCACGACGGTGCCACCGGGGGCCAGTCGTCCCTCGGCACGGGCCGCATCGATCATCGCGACGCCGATCCGGTCCTTGACGCTGCTGGCGGGGTTGTAGAACTCGAGCTTCGCGGCCACGATCCCCTTCGCGCCGTCGGTGATCCGGTTGATCCGGACCAAGGGCGTGTTGCCGACCAGTTCGGTCACGTCCCGATAGATCTTCATCGCGGCTAGATCACCACCTTGTCGTCGAGGCTCCTGGCTTGGGCAACCCCCCGGGGGGCACGGTTGTTCCGGCGGTCGGCCGGATCACGCGCGAGGGCCTCGCGGCTCACCGTCCCTCGGACAGGCCGAAGCCGATCCTGCCCGGGCCGGCGAACCACTCCTTGATCCTGTCGGCCGTCCAGCGCGGGGACTCCAGGTGCGGCAGGTGGCCGGTGTCGGGCGCGACGGCGAACTGCCACCGCGGTATCGCCCGGGCGACCGCTGTCGCGGCCGAGAGCGGAACGAGCCTGTCCCTGGCACCGTGGAGCAGCAGCACCGGTGCCTTGACCGATCTCAACGTCCGCACGTACCGGGTGGAACGCAGCATGATCCGCAGCAGCGAACGGCTGGCCGCGAGGAGCCCCCGGTCGGTTCCCTCGCCGTCGGCCTGGTCCTGGGCGATCCGGACGTGCTCGTCGATCACCTCGACGGGGACCCGGTGATGGTCCGAGCAGCTGAACCGGAAGGAGTCGCGCGCGGCCCGGGCCGGCGGGACGCACCGGCGGCGGACGGCGAGCACCGCCCGTCCGATGACGGGGGCGGCGTAGAGCGCGAAGGTCGCGGCCACCACCGGGTCCTGGCGGACCCCCCGCAGGGCCGGGAGCACGGGATCGACCAGGACGAGGCCGCGCACGGACCCGGGCCTCTCCGTGGCCTGCATCGCGGCGATCATCCCGCCCATGGAGTTGCCCACGAGCACGGCGGGCTCGTCGCTGATCCGCGAGAGGAAGCGGTCGACGAGACGCTGGTTGGCCCGCACGGAGGTCGAGCGGCCTGCCGTCGGGGTGCGGCCGAACCCCACCAGGTCCGGTGCGACCAGGCGGCAGTCCGGGGCCAGCAGCGGTGCCAGGGCGGACCAGGAGGCGTGGCACCCACCCAGCCCGTGGACGCAGACCACGAGGGGACCGCGCTGCGGCCCACCGAAATCGCGGTAGTGCACCGGACCGTCGAGATCCATCCATCGCGAGGTCCCCAGGGACCGGGGAAGGGGGGAAGCACCGTTCGGCGGGGGATCCGCCGGGGTCCACCTGGACGCTTCTTCGTGGGCCGGATCCGGCGGCAGGTTCACATCTGACACTGTCAGCTCCGCCCGGGGGCCTGTCAACGTGGACACCCGCTCCCCGGTGCCGGGACGTCCGATCAGGGTCCTCGCCCCTCCTCCCGGGAGGCCTCGACCGGCCGCCCGGTGCGGGTGCCCGGGTCCGGACCGGGCAGGTCCTCGCCGCCCTCACCGGTCCTCGGTACCCGCACGTCCTCGGCCAGCAGTGCCAGGGCCAAGCTCCGGCCCAGTTCCCCGGTCCCCCCGACGATCTGCGCGAACGACCCGGTGTCAACGGCACCGGCCAGGTTCGCCGTCGCGGCGGCAGCGAGGGCCGTCGCGCCCTCACCGGCCAGGGCCAGGCCCGAAGGGGGTCCGCCGCGGGGTCGTTCGGGACGGGCGAGCACGACCGAGGGCGCGGTCCGACCCGTCCCGCCCCCCTGGGGGAAACGGATGTTCCGTCGTCGAGGGACCGGACCCGGTGCGGGTCCGTGCGCTGCGGCCGCCTTCCCCGGATCCTCCATGGACCCGATCTGCGCCACCTCCACCGCCCGGCGCCGGCCCGCAGCGGGCAGGAGCATGCCCACGGGCAGGGCCGGCTCGTGCCAGGCCGGCCGCCGCAGGCGACGGCCGCTCGCAGCGTTCTCCCCCACGAAACGTCCCATCCAGGCCGCGGCCTCGCGCGGGCACCCCGTCACCTCTCCCGCGGCAAGGACGCTGCGTGCGGTGGTCCTGCACTCCCGGTCCACCGGCACGGCTCCGGAGGGCGCCGGCCGGATCCCGGCGGCCCGCAGGTCCAGGCCTGTCGTGAGGGGGCGGTGGCCCGTGGCCAGCACGAGGTGCTCCGCTGCGACGTCACCGGCGTCCTCCGTGCCGATCCAGGCCCCCTCGTCGAGGGTCGGCGCCAGCCCGCTGACCCGCGCCCGGAGCATCACCCGGACGCCGGCCTCCTCCAGGGCCTGCCCTACGGCCTCGGACAGGGTGGGGTCCCACCGTGGCAGCACCCGGTCGGCGGCCTCGACGAGAGTGACCTGGGCCCCCAGGACCCCCAGTGCCCAGGCCGTGGCGCTGCCCGTCCGACCGGCCCCGAGCACCGCCACGGAGCGGCCGGCCAGGTCCGACAGTTCGAACGGCAGGGGCCCGTTGCCGGGCCGCAGGGTCGCAACGCCCCGCAACGGATCGTCCGCCGGTCCGAGGGGCCTGTCGGAGGGAACCATGCGGTGCGCCCCCACCGCGATCATGAACTTGGTGTCGGCGAGGCCGTTGACCTGCGGGTACATCGGCCCGGTCCCCGTGGCTATGATCACCTTTCCGGCACGGACCACGGTCCGGCCCGCGCCGGCGTCCACGCCGAGGCCGGTCAGCGCCACGTGGTGGGGGTCGAGGAGACCGGCCCGGGCAGCCACGGTGGCCGGTCCGGTGGTCCGGTCGGCGGGACCGGTGTCGACCACGAGCACGTCGCGGCCTGCCTCGCGCGCGGCCCCGGCAGCGGCCCGCCCGGCAGGACCGTGCCCGATGACGAGCACGTCCACGGTCCGTGCCCGTCGCCCGTCGGTCCCGGGGTTCCTGCCCACACAGACAGGATCGGCCCGTGGCCCGTCCCGGTTGACCGCGGCACGGCCCCTCGGCCCGCGTGCCGTACGGCGCCGGCCGCCCCGCCCGGGCAGGGACGGGACGGCCGGCGGACCGTCAGCCCTTCAGGCCTCCCGCCAGCAGTCCGCGGATGAAGTACCGCTGCAGGGACAGGAAGACCACCATCGGGACGACCATCGAGACGAAGGCTCCCGCCGTGAGCCGCTGCCACTGGTTTCCTCGCGTGCCGGCCAGCTCGGCGAGGGCCGCGGTGAGCGGTCCCGTGTCGCGCGTGCCCCCGGCGAAGACCAGCCCGACGAGCAGGTCGTTCCAGACCCACAGGAACTGGAAGATCGCGAAGGAGGCGAGGGCCGGAACGATCAGGGGCAGGGCGATGCTCCGGAAGATCCGGGAATGGTCGGCGCCGTCGACCCTGGCCGCTTCGAAGAGTTCGCCCGGCAGCTCCGCCATGAAGTTGTGCAGCAGGAAGATGCACAACGGCAGGGCGAAGATCGTGTGGGCGAGCCACACGGTCATGAACCGGTCCGTGCCCTGCAGGCCGAAGGAGGAGAACATCTCCAGCAGGGGGATGAGGCACATCTGGATCGGGACGATCTGCAGGGCGAAGATCCCGATGAACACCCAGTCCCGCCCCGACCACTTCATCCACGACAGGGCGTAGGCGGCGATCGCCCCGAAGAAGGTCGGGAAGAGCACCGACGGGACCGTGATCACCAGGCTGTTGATGAAGTACTCGCCGAGGTTGCCCGTCTCGCCGAAGAGGACGTCCGTGTAGTTCTTGGTGGTGAACTCCAGGTCACCGGAGGAGAAGGCCGTCCACCAGCCCGTCGTGCGGATCCTGACCGACGGACGGAAGGAGGACACGAGCAGGCCGAGGGTCGGCAGGGTCCACACGACCGCGACGACCAGGGCGACGAGTGACGCGGTGCGACTGGTCAGTTGCTTGCGGACCCGGGTGGCCATCGAGGGGCCGGCAGCGGGACGGGTCCTGCGGGCCCTGCGCGATGTCACGGTCACGGAACTCATCGGACCTCCCTCTGCCGCCGCATCTGGCTGATCTGGAACCCGACGATCGGGAGGACCAGGACGAACAGCGCGACGGCGAGGGCGGCGCCGTGGCCGTAGTCGTTGCTCTGGAACGCCTGGAAGTACATCTCGTAGGCGACGACGCTCGTCTCGTGGAATCCCTGGGTCATCGTCCTGACGATGTCGAAGACCTTGAGCACCCCGATCGTGATCGTCATGAAGACGACGATCACAGAGGGCCGCACGGAGGGAAGGGTTATCCTCCAGAACATCTGCCAGGGATTCGCTCCGTCCAGTTTCGCGGCCTCGACGATGTCGGAGGGAATGGCCTTGATCGCGGCGGAGAGCACGACCATCGCGAACCCGGCCCAGGTCCAGACCATGACCACGATGAGCAGGAAGGTGTTCAACGGGGCGTTCAGGAGCATGGCCCCGCCGTCGAGATCGGAACCGAACCATTTCATGACCTGGGGCAGGAGACCGATCTGGCCCTTCCGGGGCGAACGGTACTCGTAGACGAACTTCCAGATGATGCCGGCCCCGACGAACGAGATCGCCATCGGCATGAAGAGGAGCGTCTTCGCGACCACCTCACCGCGTTTCCGATCGATGAGGATGGCGTAGAGCAGTCCGATCGTCGTGGCGGCCAGCGGAGCGAACAGGACCCAGATCCCGGTGTTGCGCAGGACGATGAGGATGTCCTCCTGCGTGAGCATCCACCGGTAGTTCTCCAGGCCGACCCATCGACTGCTGTCGGAATTCTTGAAGGAGTAGACGAGTGTCTTGAGAGCGGGGTAGACCAGACCGACGAGCAGGAGCAGTCCGGCCGGTCCCATGAAAAAGAGGAGCTGCAGCCTCTCGCGCATCGACTTGGGAGCACGATCGGCCAGCAGAAGGATCAGTCCCACGACACCGAGGAAGGCGGCGATGCCGACCCCGAGCATGGAGATCTTGTTCTGCCAATCGTCCACGAAAAAGGACCTCCAACCGATTGTCAGTACGCACGACCGTTGCGCCGGGCACGGCAGCGGTGGTCACGGTGCCCGGCGCGGGGACGGGCGGCGGAAAAGGTCCGGGCCGCTCCCGCGGGGGAGCGGCCCGCCCGTCTCAGCTCTTCTTCGGCCAGCTGGCCTCGATCTCCGAGGTGACCTTCTCCGTCGGCTTGCCCGTCACCCAGTCGATCATTCCCTTCCAGAACGAGCCCGTGCCGACCGCCTTCGGCATGGAGTCGGACGCGTCGAACCGGAAGACCACGGTCGCGTCCTGCAGCAGCTGCAGGGACAGCCGGTCGACGGGGTTGCTGACGTTGGTGGGGTTCAGCAGCTTGTTCGGGGAGATCCAGTCCCCGAGCCTGGCCTTCTTGTTGACCCATTCCTTGGACTGCATGTAGAGCTGTACCGCTTTTGTCTCCTCCTTGGTGTTGAAAGCGGCGAGGAATTCTCCCGCTCCCAGGACCGGGCGGGACTGCCCGGTCTTGATCGGGGGAAGGTAGAAGGCGTAGACGTCCTTCTCCGCACCGACCTCGAGACTCTCGTCGAGGGTCGCCCACTGGTTGGCGTAGAAGGACGCCTGACGCATCATGGCGCAGTCGTCCGAGACGATCGGGTAGCCGGCGTCCTGGAAGGGCGTCGTGGCGATGGACTTGACCGAGTCGTCGAAGGTGTCGCCGTCCCCGAAACCACCGTTGACGTACCGGGGATTGAGAAGGATCTTGCCGGCGGTCTTGAAGGCGTCGACGGCCTTCGGGTCGTTGAAGGGAACCTTGTGCTCGGCCCACCGGGTGTAGAACTCGGGTCCGGCGGACCTCAGCAGGACGTCCTCGATCCAGTCCGTCCCGGGCCATCCCGTGCCCGACGATCCCGATTCGAACCCGGCGCACCACGGTTTGATCCCCGTTGCCGCGATCTTCTCGGTGAGGTCCATCATCTGGGCCCAGGTCTCGGGGATCTCCCAGCCCTTCTCCTTGAAGGTCCTGGGGGAGAACCAGACGAAGGACTTCACGTTCGCGCCGAGGGGCGGGGCGTAGAACGCCCCGCCCACGGTCCCGTAGTCGAGCCAGTCCTCGGAGTAGTTCTCCTGCGCCGCCTTCTTGACCTTGGCGTCCGCGGCCTTCACGTAACCGCCGCGGACCATGTCCTGCAGGAGACCCGGCTGCGGGATCGGAGCGAGGTCCGGAGCCGTTCCGCCCTTGGCCCTGACCACCAGTTGCTCCTCGAACGCCCCGGAACCCTCCCATTTGATCTTGATCCCGGTACAACGCTCAAAATCCTTGAAGGAATCCTCGAAACGTTTCGCCTCGATGTCACGGATGGAAGCGAAGATGTTGACGGTCTTGCCGGAGTGCGACCCGTAGGCCGCGAAGACCGAACAGTCCACCGGCACACTCGCCTGTTCACCGGAGCTGCTTCCACCACTGCACGCCGCGAGAGCGAGGGTGACACCGATGGCACCTGCGACCGTCGACCGGCCGCGACACCACGTGCGTGCTGTCATTGACCTATCCTCCCGATCCTGCGCACCCGAAGGGAACTCCGGGTGCAATTGCCGGCAATGAAAACGCTTACCTATCAGGAGAGGCAACAGTCGGGTCACGTCGATACGATAACGATTGGGACACGCCGCCCCGACGGTGCCGCTTGCCGCCCTCCTTTCGCCCCCGGGACAGATGATCACCGAACGGGGCCCCGCCGCACCGCCGTCCCCCTTTATTACTCTTTTTCATGCCCTTGCGCACCGCATCGAGTACCACCAAAAACACGGTACGTCATCGATCGGGTCCGTCCGATGCTTCGGACGGTGGGACGCAATCGCTTCCACACGACCGGCGGGACCGTGACCGCAAAGCTCCGGACGTTCCGGGCCAGGATCCGGCTGCACGGAACGGGAGGGGCGGCCGGCGGGTAGTGTCCGGTGCCATGCAGGCAGTCGTGATCACCGAGCCCGGCGGGCCCGAGGTCCTGTCCCTCGCCGAGGTGTCCGACCCCCTTCCGGGGCCGGGCGAGGTCGTTCTCCGTGTCGCGGCGACCGCCGTGAACAGGGCCGACCTCCTGCAGCGGCAGGGACACTACCCTCCGCCCCCCGGGGCCCCGGCCTGGCCCGGCCTCGAGTGCAGCGGAACCGTGATCGAGGTGGGTGCCGGCGTCGGCACCTGGTCCGTCGGCGACCGGGCCTGTGCCCTGCTCCCCGGCGGGGGGTACGCCGAGAAGGTCGCCGTCCCCGCGGGGCTGCTGATGCCGGTCCCCGAAGGGATCGGCCTGGAGGACGCCGCTGCCCTCCCGGAGACCGTCTGCACGGTCCGCAGCAACGTCTTCGGCCTGGCGGGCCTTGCCGCAGGGGAGACTCTCTTGGTGCACGGCGGCTCCAGCGGGGTGGGAACCATGGCCGTCCAACTGGCGAGGCAGGCCGGGGCAACGGTGGCCGTCACCGCCGGATCGGCGGACAAGCTCCGCCGGTGCGCGGAGCTCGGTGCGCGGATCCTCGTCAACTACCGGGAGGAGGACTTCGTCGACCGGGTGATACGGGACACGGACGGGCACGGGGCCGATGTCGTGCTCGACACGATCGGGGCGAAGTACCTCGGGCGGAACCTGTCGGTCCTCGCGCACCGGGGCCGGATCGTGACGATCGGCCTGATGGGGGGTCGCCGCGCCGAACTGGACCTCGGAACCGTGATCGCGAAACAGGCCACGTTGACGGGGACCTCCCTGAGGAACCGCCCCCTGGAGGAGAGGACGGCGCTCTGCTCCGACGCCGTCCGCAACGTCTGGCCGTTGCTGGCCACGGGAGCGGTCCGCCCGGTCGTCCATGCCAGCCTGCCCCTGGCCCGAGCCGCGCAGGCCCACCGGATGGTCGCGGACTCCCAGCACGTCGGCAAGGTCCTGCTGCACCTGTGAGGATCCGTTCACCGGTCCGGACAGGCCCGGCCGGCCTGCCGGGAGAACCGGGAGGGGGCAGGATGGACGCATGAAGGACAGCACCCCGCCCGAACCGGGGCAGTCCCCGTCCGCTGCCGAGCAGGGGGCCGGACGCCCCTCCCGTCCCCGGGCAGACCGATTGCTCGTGGTCACTCCCGAGGGGATGGCCGTGTCCAGCGCAACGGGGGAGGACGGTCAGGAGGGCAACCCGGCCGAACTCATCGAGCAGCCCGACAAGGTCATGCGCATCGGAAGCATGATCAAACAGCTGCTCGAGGAGGTCCGCAGCGCTCCGCTCGACGAGGCAGGGCGCACCCGCCTGGCCCAGATCCACGCCCGTTCCATCGAGGAGCTGGAACAGGGGCTCGCCCCGGAACTGGTCGCGGAGCTGCGCAGGATCGCCCTGCCCTTCACCGAAGGGACCACGCCGTCGGACGCGGAGCTGCGCATCGCCCAGGCACAGCTCGTGGGCTGGCTGGAAGGTCTCTTCCACGGGATCCAGACCGCGCTGTTCGCCCAGCAGATGGCCGCCAGGGCGCAACTGGAACAGATGCGCAGGGCCCTGCCGGGCGCCGACAAGGCCGGCACCGGTCCCGATGACTCCCCCCTGCACCAGACGGGCCAGTACCTGTAGCCGGCCCGATCGGGTCGGCCCCGTGGTCGGAGGGATCCGGCAGCGGTCAGGGCCGGCCCCGACGAGAACGTCCGGGGCACCGATCCGACCGGGCGCGGTGCCGTGGAGGAGGTCCGCGGCACGCTCGGGGAGTCCGGCCTCGGTCAGGAAGTTCCGGAGCGCGCTCAGACCTGCCGGATGGTCCCCTCGCGCAGGAGTTCCTCCAGGACCTGCGCGACCCCGTCCTCGTCGCAGGGCGGGGCCAGCCTGCCGGCCGCCCGGACGGCCTCCGGGTGGCCGTTGCCCATGGCGTAACCGCGGCCTGCCCAGCGCAGCATGGTGGCGTCGTTCGGCATGTCGCCGAAGGCCACCACCTCGCAGGGCCGCACCTGCCACAGCGCCACCAGCCCTGCCAGGGCCGTGGCCTTGTCCACCCCGGGGGCCGACACCTCCAGCAACGGATCGGTCCGGTGGGAATGGACGGGCTCGGCCAGGTCGCCCAGCACCTCCCGGGCGACCGCCAGCAGCGCGTCTGGTCCGAGGCCACCCGAGAGGGACCGGCACAGCAGCTTGGTCACCACCGGATCGCCGTCCAGCAGGGCATCGCGGGTGGGGACCGCTCCCGTACCCGTGCCGACCTCGGGTCCGAGGCCGTTGCGCGCGCGGGCAAGGGCGGCGAGGGACCCGGAGGGCAGGTGCGGCCGGTAACCGGGCTCGTGCCGGAAGCCCTCCAGGGTCTCCAGGCCGAACACGGCCCCCGGAACGGACCGTTCCAGACGCCGTATGACCTCCCGCACCACCGGCGGGGCCAGGGGCCGTACGTCGATGATGCGTCCGCGGGCCGGATCGAGCAGGACCGCACCGTTGCCGCAGACGGCGACGTCCCCGTGCACCAGGCCGGCGATCGAGTCGCCGATCCAGCGCGGAGGCCTGCCGGTGACGAGAACCACCCGCACACCGAGTTCACGGCAGCGGCCCAGGGCAGCGCGCGTGCGCTCGGAGATCTCGCCGTCGGACCTCACCAGGGTGCCGTCCAGGTCGCTGGCCACCACCCGCACGTCACAGGTCCGCAGGTCGGGAAGGGGACTCGCGGGTCCCTTCCCGCGGGGCCACGCCCCGCCCCGGGAGGCGTCGGCGGTCACATCGAGCGCTGTCGTGCGTGGTGGGCGGCCCGCCTCATCGGGGTCCGGTCGGGGGATTGGAGGCGTCGGGGGACCGGTCCGTCGGGAGCTGCACGTCCCCCGGTCCCGGGGACGGCGGGAGCGGCAGCCGCATGACCGTGCCGTCGTCCGGGGAGGGGCGCAGGACCTCCGTTGCGGCCGCGGACGGTCGGTGCGGTCCCGCTCCGGACGCGTAGGGGGCCGCCGCGGCGTTCGTGTCGGGCACGGAGCCCTCTGACGCCGGCCGGGGCGCGTCCTCCTCGGGAGTCAGTGAGATCAACATGGTGGCGTCCATGTCCCCCGGGGCGATGTGCGGGGCGGCGTCCGTCGGGGCCGTCACCGGTTCGGGGGAACCGCCCTGCGAAGCGGGGCTCTGGGCCTCGGTCCCCGCGTCCGCCCGTGCGTCCCCGGCCGGGTCGGGCGCGGTGGGCCCCTCCACCGGCGGCACGGCGACGGGGGCGACAGCCCCCTCCTCCGCCTCGGTCCGGGGAACGGGAAGGGGATCGGGGACGGGTCCCGCGTCGAGGCCTTCCACCTGGTCCGGTCGCAGGGGCACGCCGGCGGAGGGCATCGGGGCCGGGTCTATGCCCTCCTGCAGGGCCCCGGCCACCTCCTCCTGGTCGATCACGCCTCCGAGCACGTCCAGGATCTCCGCCAGACGGCGCACGGCCTCGGCGTGGACGGCCACCAGCGTCGACACCCGTTCGTCCTGCACCTCGACGATCTGGGCCGTGCGCTGCTCGGCGTCCCCCAGCAGGCGCTGGGCCCGGACGGTCGCGTCCCCGACCGCGAACTCGGCCTTCTCCTGGGACTCCTGGAGGACCGTCCGGGACTGTTCCTGCGCGGCCTGGATCGTCTGTTCGGCACTGATCCTCGTGGAGGCGAGGAGTTCCGCGGCTTCCGCGCGAGCCCGTTCCACGGTCTCGCCGGCCTCGGCCTGGGCCCGGTCCAGCATCTCCTGGGCCTCGACCTGGGCCTTCTGCCGTTCCTGGTCAGCTTCTTCCTGAGCGAGACGGAGGATCTGGGCCATGCGGCCGGAGATCTCCTCGTGGGCCGGACGTGAGTCCAGTTGATGACGGACGCTGAGCAGCTCCTCCTGCAGCATCGTCAGATCGCGCATCAGCTGGTCACGCTGTTGGCGGGTACCGCCGAGCTCCGCTGTCAGGTTCTCGACGTGTTGGCGGGCCTTGGCGACGAAATCCTCCACCTGGCGCCTGTTGTACCCCCGCATCGTGACTTCGAACAGGTCGTCCACCGACGCGCTGTCCGGGGCCGTGGCCGAAGATTCCATGGTGCTCCCAACCTTGCTGTCCACACCTCACGTCTGACGCTACCTGCTGGTCGGCCCGACTGTGGCCCGCGAGGGCGTCCCCAGGCAATCTGCGACACGCTTCGGGCACGGAAAATCAGGACCGGACCCGTCCGTCCGGCCGCCGGACGGGTCCCGGACCCCGCACGCGGCACTCCGGCCGGCCCATGCGGGCGTCGTCTCCGGGACCTCCCGCGGCCCACCGGGCACGGGTCCGGGACCCGTCCGCGGTCGAGACGGTGCGCTCACGGTCGGCGGGGGATCAGGACGCGCCCATCAAACGATCAGAGACTCGAGGGTCAGGGCGAGGCCGTCCTGCGTCACGGGGGCCGTGACCTCGTCGGCGACGGCGAGGAGCTCCGGTCCCGACTGCCCCATGGCGACGGCGTGCGCTGCCCAGGCGAGCATCTCCACGTCGTTGCGGCCGTCCCCCACCGCGAGGGTCGCGGAGGCCGCCACACCGAGCCGCCGCCGCACGGCCTCCAGGGCCGTTGCCTTGGTGACGTTCTCGGGTGCCAGGTCCAGCCAGGCGGTCCACCCCACGTAGTAGCTGACGCCGTGCAGGCCCATCGCGTCGACGATCTCCAGGAACTCGTCCGGAGTGTGTTCCAGGCTACGGATGATCACGCGGGTCACGGGTTCGGCGATGAGACGCTCGAACGGCACGACGCACACGCGCCCCGACAGCTCTCCCGGCGGGAACGCCTTGTTGACCAGGAAACCCACGCCGATCTCCTCGGCGGCGAAGCGCGCGCTCGGCAGGTGCGAGCGGACCAGGCGGGCCGCGGGCCCCGCGTCGAAGGTGACGGTGTCCACGACCTCGTACCCGTCCGGCATCCGCGGGTCGAGCCGGAGCGTGATCGCGCCGTTGCTGCACACGGCCCAGCCCCGGGTCAGCCCGAGGCGTCCGAGCTCCGGCAGGGTCGCGGCCACCGACCGGCCGGTGGCCAGCACCACGTGCCGGCCCGCCTCGTCGACCTCCCGTACGGCGAGGCGAACCCGTTCGCTGAGGCTCTCATCATGATCGACAATGGTGCCGTCGATGTCCAACGCGATCATTTCTGCCCCGGGAGCCCCGGTCGATGGGCACGCCGAGCACCCGGGGACACCGTTGGGAACGACCGCGGGAACGGCAGCGTCCCCATCGGTCACGGACAGCTCCTGATCGGTGAGTTGGTCCCTGCGGTGCCGGGGGCCGGAGGTGGAACGGCCCGTCACCAACGCGACGTCCTGCCGACCTGGACCCGGGCGCGCGGAAGGAACCGGGGGCACGCTCTGGTCATGGGTGTGAGGGTACCAATCCCGCCGCTGTCCTCAGGAGGAACCGGACGACGGCCGCATGAACATCCGCGGCCGTACGGGTTTCGTACGGGCACCCGGCACGGGGACGCGGTGCGGGAGAAGGACGGCCGGCACGGTGCACGGTTCGTGGTCGACGCACTAGCGTTCCCCCATGCCCGGTCATGGGGAGCTGGCGTCCGTCGTCGCCCTGTTCGTGCTCCTGCTCTGCGCGTTCCTGGTGTTCCTGCCGGTCCGTCGCCTGCTGTCGGTCGAGAGATCGCCCGCCGGCCCGCAGGAGACGCGGGCCGCACCGCGGCGGAGAAAGGTCGCGTTCGTCGTCAATCCCGTCAAGATCGACGACGAACGGCGCCGCCGTGAGTGGTCCGCGGAGGCATGCTCCCAGGTGGGACTCTCCGAGCCGCTCTGGTTGCCGACGACCCGGCAGGACCCCGGCTCCGGCCAGACCCGCCGGGCGCTCGAACAGCGGGTGGGCGCGGTCCTCGCCTTCGGCGGGGACGGCACGGTCCGCTCCGTCGCGGCACAGCTGGCCGCCACCGGCGTCCCCCTGGGGATCCTGCCCGCCGGAACGGGCAACCTGTTCGCCCGCAACCTCGGGGTGTCCGTCTCGGACCTGGACGATGCGCTCCAGGTCGCCCTGAGCGGCACCGAGCGCCCGGTCGACATCGGCAGGGCGGAGATCGACGTCTCGGGGAGGGATCCCCGGCCACGGCAGGAGTCGTTCCTGGTCATGGCGGGGCTGGGGTTCGACGCCGAGGTGATGGCCGAGGTGGAGCCCCGGCTGAAGCAGAAGGTCGGGTGGTGGGCGTACGTCGTCGCGGGCATGCGGCTGCTGCGCGGTCGTCGGACCAAGGTGTCGATCCGCCGTGACGACGGGCCCCTGTTGATCCGCAAGGTCCGCAGCGTCGTCATCGGCAACTGCGGGGAGCTCACCGGCGGCATCCAGTTGATGCCCGAGGCACGGCTGGACGACGGGTGGCTGGACGTCGTCGTCGTCTCGCCCCGTGGGGTCGCGGGGTGGGCGACCGTGATCGCGGCGGTGCTCACGCGCAGCAGGCGCCACCACACGATCGTCGACCACTTCCGGTGCAGGAAGGTCGAGATCCGGGCAGAGAAGCCGCTTCACGTCCAGCTGGACGGCGACCCGGTGGGCACGGCGAAGGTGCTGCGCGTCCACGTCGACCCCCGGGCGCTGACGGTGCGTTCCCCCATGCCGCGCGTCCCCTGGAAGCCCTGGAACGGCTGATCCGTACGGGAGCGGGCCGGCCCCCGTCCCGCACAGGGGCGGGGGCAGCGGTGTCCGTCCACGGCCCCCGAGCTCCGGCTCCGGCACGGGACGTCGGTCTCCGGCCTGCGGTGCCGACTATGTCACCGCAGGCCGATGGATGTCATCACAGATTTTACTGGAAAGTCATGGCTTCCATGACTACAGTACCTGCCTGTACGGCTCGATCGGCTGCACCTGGCCGTGGACCGGTCCTGCCGTGCACACCCTGGTTGGGGGTGGGGAGACGTCGGGCCATCGCCTTCCCACCCCCTTCCATGACTCCGGTCTCAGTCCGTGCTGTTCGGCGAGCAGCAGGTCACCATCACCGTCGGCACGGTGGCCGAACTCGCGGCGCCCCACGGCAGGGCGAGAGCGGCTGTCAGCGCGACGACAGCGACGGTTCGGGTGCGCGAGCGAGACATCACACAGCTCCTTCGAGAAATGGGAGAACCGGTAGTGATCGACCGGTGTATCGGACCGCCATCACCTGTGTGGCGGATCGGCGCGGGTTTGATGATCGTCACAACCGTACGTTCGACCGCGACCATCAGCCGATCATCGCGATCAACAGTCGATCATTCATCGGTCGGCCATCCATCAGTTGATCATCCATCAGTTGATCATCATGGACTTCACCATGATTGACTCCCGACATGGATTGACTGCCCGACATGACCGGCGGTCAACCACCGCAGTGAACGACATCATGGCAGACCTGACGATCCAGGGGCAGGGCTGACATCTCCCTGTGGACGGCACAGGACGGAACGAACACGGATCGACGACTCGGATCCAGCCGGACCGTGATCACTGCGCCACGGTCCGGGCACGGATCGACCGGATGCGGTGCGTCAGATTGGGGAATCGGCCGATGGGCGACTTCGGGCGCCGATTGCGGGCGGAGCGGTTGCGCCGTGGCATGTCCCAGTCGGAACTGGCCGGTGAGGAACTCTCCCCCAGCTACGTCTCGCTGCTGGAGTCCGGGCAGCGCACCCCGAGCCCGAGAACGATCGACCTTCTCGTCAGGAGGCTGGGGTGTCCGGAGGCAACCCTCACCGGACGGTCCGTCTCCTGCATGGCCCCCTGGGTGGAGCGGGAACTCGCCTACGCCGAACTGGCCATCCGCCACGGTGAGGCCCTCAGCGCGCGCAGGCGCCTGGCCCCCCTGCTCGACTCGCCCCGGCTGCTGCCGGAGGAACGCGACCGGCTCGAGCAGGTCCTCGCCCTGGCCCACGAACGGCTCGGCGACATGAGTTCCGCGATCGCCCTCCTCACCCCCCTGTTCCACCGCGGGCAGAGCACCCTGTCCGGTCCGGAGCACCCGGAACCGGCCCTCCCGTTGGAGATCGCGCTGGCGCTGTGCCGTTGTCACCTGGACTCCGGCGACGCCGAGCTGGCCGTCTCCGTGGGGGAGCACGCCCTGCAGATCGCCGAGAGGTCCGGCCTGACGGGGACCGAGGCCCACCTGCGGTTGGCGTCGACCGTTGTCGCCGCCTACTTCGAGCTCGGGCAGTACTGCCACGCCTCCGCCTGGGTCGCCGGGCTGATCGCGCTCGCGGAGAGCAGCGAGGACCGGGGGGGACGCGCGGCGCTGTACTGGAACGCCGCCCTGATCAGCGAGGCCAAGGGCCGCCAGGCGGAGGGACTGGCCCTGTGCGAACGGGCCCTGGGCCTGCTGTCGGAGGAGGGCGGGAGCAGGGACCTGGCGCGGCTGCAGCTGACCGCCGCCGGGATGCTGCTGCGGATGTCCCCGGGGAACACCCGCCGGGCCCTGGCCGTGCTGGAAGCCGCCCTCCCGGGCCTGCAGGACCTCGGCAGCGCCGTGGACCTCGGCAGCTGGGAGAACGAACGCGGCCTCGTCGAGCTGCTCAGCGGCCGCCCGGGTGACGGAGAGGTGCTCATCCGCAGTGCCCTGCGCCGCCTGTCCGGCAAGCCGCTGCTGGAGACCGCCCGGTCCTTCCTCATCCTCGGCGACTGCGTCCGGGCCCGGCGGTGGGCCGAGGGCGTCGAGGAGCCCTCGGCCGGCACGGAGGAGTACCGCAAGGCACAGGCGGTCCTGAACGGCCTGCCGGCGAACCGGCGGTCGGCGGGGATGTGGAGGGCCCTGGCCAGACGGTGGGAGATCTGCGGTCAGACCCGACTGGCCGGGCAGGCCTACTCGAGCGCGCTGGACGCCGCCGGGATCCGGCCGGCCCGGCATGCCTCCCCGGTGGCGGATCCCTCGCCCGGAGCGGCGACGCGGCCCGGTCCGGCCGCAGGGAACCGGAGCGGGAACCGGGGGACCGCCACCGGTACGGATGGGACTGTTGTTCCCACAATGACTGCGCAGTCAGCTCCCGAGTGACTACAGTGATGTCAGCGCCCTGGGTCTCCCCTCCCGACCTGGCCGTCGAGGGGTGGATCTTCGGGCCGTTCGGATGCGCGGGCGGAGAGGTGGCGGGCCATCACCTCCCCGCCCGCGCTCCTTCTGCGTTCGCTGCCGGCCGACGGACCCGGTGGCCGTCGTCCGGACCGTCTCGCTCCGCGTTCCTTGCGTGTCGTTGCCGGCCGGGGACGGACCGCGGACCGGGTCCGGCCCGCCCGTCCGGCGGGCGGTCCGCGCCGTCGCTCACCGTGATCCGCAGCAGCCCGTTCGGAGCCTGCCGGCAGGCTCCGGGGACCGGGAGGTCCCCGGAGCGGGTGGGCCCGTGCTCAGCAGGTGCAGCACCCGAGCGGTCCGGCGACCGTCCGGGAATGATCGGGGTGATACGACGTCGTCACCATCGCCGCGGACAGCAGCACGAGACTTGCGAGTGCGGCAAGACGAAGGGGTATGCGAGGCACGACGGCTCCTTGAGTGCACTGGTTCTTGATGGGGGCAGAGCTCGATCATGGCAGAAATCGGCCCCGGCACAAGTGATCTGTTACTACTCGTGCCCGACCGCGTGGTCACCGTCGACTTTTCGCTCATCTTTCCTGTATCGATATCAGCACAGGAAGCCGAGCGGCGTTCCCGGGACTCGCGGCATCTCGGGGAGAACAGAGACAATACGGTCACAGCTTCCTCGGTCCGTTCGGGACGAAGGCGATCCGTACCGGACAGCGATAGATTCCATCGAGAGCCGAAGACCGGTCCGGACACGGCAGATCCCCCGTGGAGCGCCTCGGTGGACCACCGTACGGACGGGCGAGGACCAGAGAGGGGCGCCAATGGCGACGTTCGGAGAACGGCTGCGCGAACTTCGGTTGGCCGCCGGGATGTCCCAGGTCGAGCTGGCGGGGCAAGATCTGTCGCCGAGCTACATCTCCTTGATCGAGAGCGGGAAACGGCAGCCGAGCACGGACGTCGTCCGGCTGTTCGCCTCCCGTCTCGGATGTTCCTGCGAGGATCTGGAGGAGGGGCTCGCGCACGAACGTCGCCGCCAGATCGAGCTGGAACTGGCCTACGCGCGCCTTGCCCTCAGCCACGGGGAGGCCCAGAGCGCGCTGGAACGGCTTGAGCGGATGCTCGCCGAGAACACCATGGACCGCCGCCAGGAGGACGAGGCGAGGCTCCTGCTCGGCATGGCCCACGAGCTGACCGACGACCTGGAGTCCGCCGTCCGGGTCCTGCTGCCGGTGCACGAGCGGAGCCTCGTCGGCCGCAGCCACCTGCCGCCGTCGAGCACCGGCGCGAACCTCAGCAGGTACTACCTCGGCTCCGGCGACCTGCACGCAGCGGTCCGGGTCGGGGAGCAGTCCCTGCAGGCGATGGCCGAGCGCCAGCTCGTGGGGACCGACGAGTACCTGGCCCTGGCCTCGACGGTGATGTACGCGTACCACGAGCTCGGGGATCTGACCCACGCCTCCGTGTGGGCCGATCAGCTGCTGGACCTCGCGCAGCGGGAGGGACTCGCGCGAGGGCAGGCAGCCGTCTACTGGAACGCCGCGATCGTGGCCGAGTCCCGCGGCGAGATCGACGAGGCGCTGCACCTGAGCCAGCGGGCCCTTGCCCACCTGTCGGAGCAGCCGACCACGAGGGATCTGGCCAGGTTGCAGGTGACGACCGCGTGGTTGCTCCTGCGCACCAGCCCGCCGCGGACCTCTGAGGCGCTGCCGCTGCTCGACCGGGCCCTGCCGACGCTGCAGGACTGCGGCAGCCCCGTGGACATCGCGACCTGGGAGAGCACCCGTTCCCTCGCGGAACTGCTCGCGGGGAACGCGGCAGGGGCGGAGCAGAGGGCCAGGCAGGCTCTCCTGCACCTGAGCTCCTGCCCCGCGACCGAGTCGGTCCGGGCCCTGGTGACCCTCGGGGACTGCGTCCTGGTCCAGGGACGCGGGCAGGAGGCCGAGGAACATTACGCGGCGGCCGCCCGCTCCCTTGCCTCCGGACGCAGCACGCGCCAGGTGGCCGCGCTCTGGCGGGAGATCGCCGACAGGCTCTCGCGGGCCGGCCGCTTCGACGAGGCCCTGGACGCATACCGGCGGGCACTGGACGCCGCGGGAGTGGGCGAGCAGCTGGCCGCCGCACGCATCCCCCGCCAGGGTCCGGACTCCCCGCGGTGCCGGCCCCCCGCGGACAGCGAACAGGTGTCCCTCCGGACGCAGGACGCCGTCGAGGTCTCCGGGGCCGGCCCGCTGGAGACCTGAGCCCCAGCGGACCTCCCGGCCCGCGGCCCGAGCCGTCGGTCGCGGGGAGCCCGTCCGGCGCGCTCCCGGTCCGGCGCGGCCCCGGGTCCGCCCGCACCGGGAAGGAAGATGCGTTCGACACCCCGATTTTCATCACTCTGTGTAGATCGTTTTACTACTGTATGAATCCATGAAACGGATTCTGGTCCCCGTGGCCCTGCTCTCGACGGCCCTCGCCGCCGGTTCGACGGCCGCCTGCAGCTCGGACTCCTCCTCCGAGCGAGCCCTGGGCGCCCGTCCGGGCAACGGCGCGCCTCCGGACCCCCAGAACCTCAAGGAGTTCACGGCGATCTTCCGCGCCAACCACCCCAGACTCGCCAAGGACCGGCCCGAGGAGGAGATCGAGAAGACCATCGCCGAGATCTGCGTCGCCCAGAGCTCCGGTCCGGTCTCCCTGCGGCAGGTGGCCTCGGCCTTCGCCAACGACGGCGTCACACCGGACCAGACGAC
>Ga0316579_10000028_pt1 | contig 33064 bp, 29 predicted proteins | sample J5NA_2_FD_203074 | JGI IMG/M metagenome (GOLD analysis project Ga0316579, IMG submission 203074) | Rhizosphere microbial communities from salt marsh grasses in Alabama, United States - J5-7_160517rDrA | ecosystem: Host-associated > Plants > Roots > Rhizosphere | place: USA: Alabama | collected... | reverse complement strand
TCGACCGATTTGACGGCCAGTGCGTCCATGTCCATGGCGGTGATGTCGAATAAGGGGGCGCCGAATTCAGAGGCGGCGGTTTCAGCGATGTTGTACGCGTCCAAGGTTTTGCTTTCAACCAACTGGGCGACGAATGAAATGCTCTTTTTTGAAGCTTCTTCCTGCGCTTGGCGGGCCTGGTCTTCCGCCAGTAAACCGTGGTTAACCAACTTTCTGGCCAAGCCGCTGAGGCGCAGGGTGTTATCCATTACAGGGGCAGTGTTTGACATTTCCAAGGCCTAGATTTCGTCTACCTGCTGTTATCGGCTGGCCATACGAAATGGTTTAGTGGATGTTTTCAAAATAGTGATAATTCTCCGGTAATTACCGGGAAGTTGAGAGGTAGTCCATATTTGAAGTAATAGGCATATCGTGTCAGCGACTCGGCAGTTAAGCAAAAAAAACGGGCGCCGAAGCGCCCGTTTTCGTTACGCTGACAATTATATGCGGCAGTTGGCCGGGACGTATTTGTCGTTAGCGGCAGCATCCACCGCGCAGGTCCAATTAATCGCATCGGTCGGAATGGTGCCCACGGCAAGCGGGGTTTTAGCCGCTGTGTAGGTAGGTGTCAGGGTGACTACCATGCCACCGGCTATCGCAGCCTGATAGGTGATGGTAATGACGCCGGTACCAGGGGTAATAGAGACATCGTTGACGATGGCTGTCGAAGAGGGCTTGGTCCAACCTATGCCTAAATCAGTGGTGCTGGCATCCTGATTAGAGGCGTTCTCGGCTACCGTGGTCTTGGCGGAATCAGCCAAGCTCAAACCTTCCGTTACCTTGGCGCGGACCATGTAGTCCTGATACGCCGGGATTGCGATGGCGGCCAGGATACCGATGATCGCGACCACGATCATCAATTCAATCAGGGTAAAACCTTTTTGGGTTGCTTTCATGTATGTGTCTCCGTGTGTGGACTGGTGTTTGGTGTTAAAAACTCTGTTGGCTCCGGGCTTGCCGTGGGCCGCCATTGCCTTGCCTAACAAAAAAGCAGAAAGTGTGCCAAAAAGCGAACCTCCGGATAGTGCATGCCTTGAAAAAGGGGTAAACGGCTAGATAATGTGAACTGCGTCACAATTGTGATGTTGCCGAGCCGGATGTGCAAGGGCAATACAGGATTGGCGGTCGGTTGCAGTGTGGTGGAAAAGGCTATTGTTCGCAAATACGAGTGACGTATTACGTCACATTGTGACCAGAAAAGTCCATCGAATGTGACGCTTGCACGGAAATATGAGCCGCTAAGACGTTTTCCTCCATTGTTATTCAATAAGGTCGCGAGGGGGCACTTGGAGAGTCAGTCCAATCCCAGCTTTTTGAGGCGATAGCGCAGTGCTCGGAAGGTGATGCCCAGTAGTTTTGCGGCAGCAGTTTTATTGTAGCGCGTCTGCTCCAGGGCCTTGATGATGGTTTCTTTCTCGATGGTATCGAGATAAGGCTCCAACGCCACCTTGCCGGTGTCCGTGGGTGTGGCCGGGGTGGTCGTGCCGCTGGATAGGCGCAGATCAATTGTTTGGATGACGTTGCCTTCGCAAAGCGTAATGGCCCGTTCCAGAATATTTTCCAATTCCCGGACATTACCCGGAAATTGGTAGTTCTGCAGCGCGGAAATCGCTTCCTTGCTCAAGGTGGGCGTTGTTATGCCGCTTTGTTCCGCCAGGCGCTCCAATATGTGATGAGCGAGTACCGGAATATCAGTGCTGCGTTCGCGTAGGCTGGGTACATGCAGTTCGATGACATTTATCCTGTAAAAAAGATCCTGGCGGAACTCGCCACTATCTACCAACGCGGCCAGATATTTATGGGTGGCGCTCAAAATGCGCACATCAATGGGCATCTCTTTTTGAGCGCCGATGGGGCGTACGGACTTTTCTTGTATCACTCGCAGCAACTTGACTTGCATATGCAAAGGCAGGTCTGCGACTTCGTCTAGAAATAAGGTGCCGCCACTGGCGGCTTGGAACAGGCCGTCTTTGTCGGTTACGGCACCAGTAAAGCTACCTTTTTTATGGCCAAAGAATTCGCTTTCCATGAGTTCACCCGGGATGGCGCCGCAATTGACGGGGATGAAGGGTTTGTCCGCGCGCGGTCCACTGTCATGGATCAAGCGGGCTACCAGTTCTTTTCCGACCCCCGATTCGCCGCTGATATAGACCGGCGCCTGGCTGCGCGCCAACTTGGTGATGGTGTCCTGGATGTGTTTAATCACTTCCGAACTGCCCAGCAGGCCCGTATAGGTTTGGCGGCTGGATTTTGTCTGGGTGTTAGGCAGCTTAAGGGCGGTGCTGACCAGGTTTCTCAGCACCTGCAGGTCGACCGGTTTCGAGACGAAATCGAAGGCGCCGGTTTTCAATGCGCTGACCGCGGCCTCCATGTTGCCATGGGCGGTGATGACGGCGACCGGGGTGTCGGGATAATTCTTTTGAATATGATCTACCAGATCAATACCGTTGCCGTCGGGCAGGCGCATGTCCGTTAGGCACAGGTCAAAGCGCTGCTCCGCCAGCAGCGCGCGCGCCTGGGTGAGATTTTCCGCGGTAATCGTGGTTACATCCATGCGGTCGAGGGTCAGTTCGAGTAATTCCCGGATGTCCGGTTCGTCATCGATCACCAGGGCTGTAGGTCGCAACCTGTTCATGTTAGCTGTTTCCTTCTGGGGTCGGCGAAGATTATACGAAAACAACTGCCTCCACCCGCTACCGGGATGTAATTCAGGCGTGCTTGATTAGATTCGCATAGCTCGCGTGAGATGTACAAACCGAGCCCCGTGCCCTTGGGTTCGGTAGTGAAAAAGGGTTCGAATAGATGGTCTACCGCTTCCGGTGGTACGCCACGCCCAGAGTCGATTACATCAAGAAACGGGTTGGGGGATTCTTCACTGATGCCGCCGCGTAGCTTTAATCGTGGTTCGCCGGTGTTTGCTTGGCTGTAGCGAATACCATTGTGGCAAAGATTCCACAAGACTTGGTTAAGTTGCGATGGATCGATGCGCACTACGGCGTCGGTTGGATTAATCTCAATGGCGATGTATCGGCTTTCGACTCCCTCAGTACTGCAAAAACTCGCGATGAAGTCTTGCAGCCAGGATGAGAGTTCGAATTCTTCGGGCCGGGAGCGCTGGCGGCGACTGAGTTGCAGAATGTTTTCGACGATCGCGTTCATGCGCTGTGAATGTTGCTTGATGATTTCCGTGAGACGAACATCTCCCGAAGATATTTGTGGGGATTCCGCCAATAACTGTCCTGCGTGACTGATGGCAGCGAGGGGATTGCGTATCTCGTGGGCGATACTGGCTGTGAGTCGTCCTAGCGAGGCAAGTTTCATTTGTTGAGCTTGTTGCGCGGTGGCGGCGGTATTCTCCAGAAAGATCAAAATCCCGGCTTGGCCCAGCTTGGCAAAGCGCGGCAGGATTTCCGGGCTGGCGGAAGTGGGATGAAACGCTTGTGTCTCGCGATCGGGATTTTCTTGCCACAGCACCATATAAGCGGCCAAAGGCGGTGAAAGGTCGACTAGCCGGTACTGGTATGGATTTGCAATTGCGCCCAACAAGTGCCATGCCGATTCATTGATTAACCGTACTCTTTGCTGCAGGTCAATGACGATAATCCCAGTTTGCATGCGCTGAATCACGTATTCGGTGAGTTGCTGCATATTGGCGAGATCGACGCCCCGCTGCGCGGCGAGTGCTTCGCTCTCGCGAGCGCGTTTCGCCAAGAGGTAGGCTAGGATCGCCGTGACAAAGAATGTGGCGCCCAAGATGCCGGCATGGGTGAAATTGGGCCCGGCGGCGATATGGCCGTTCCAAATGTAGAATTCTTCACCCAGGACCGCTATGGCAGTAATGGCGGCATAGAGGATCGCCATCTGGCCGCTCATCAACATGCCGCCTCCCGCCAGGGCGGCAATCAATAAAGTCCCCAGGCCACTGCGCACTCCGCCGCTGGCATACATTAATAAGGTGATGCAAATGATGTCGGCGGGAAGTTGGCTATATAGCTGTAAGTGAAATCTTGGAGTGCGCCAGTGGATGGCGAGGGCACTGAGCAGACCGAATAATAGATAAGCGATGCTGGTCAGCATGAAGAGCCGATGATCTTCCGTACCCAATGGCGGTAAATCGACCCCGATGACGGCGACCAGGCTGAATAAGCCCGCGATAACCAAACGGTAAAGGTTGAAAAGGCTTAAGGGCTTCCAGGTTTGGCGGTAAGAAGCGCCTCCTCCTGATAGAGGCGTCCACGCCGTGGTGCGAGGCTGGTCATTCATCCTTTGTGACCTGCAAAGATACTTGTCCTTAAGATATAGAAACTATACACGTGCATTTTACATCGGCGGATAGGCGCTGGTGCTTAAGGGTAAGCGCCTATGTTCAGAATATGGTGTGCAGCTACTTACGCGGCTCCGGTGTGTTGGCGGCGGTGTTCCTCACAGCAGAAATACAGTCCTTGGTCGGAGATCGCCTCCACTTCCGGCAGGTGCAGACCGCATTGGGCGCAACGCACCATGTTTTTGGTAGTGCCCCTAGCGGTGGCTTTGGGAGGAGTAAGGTGCTGGAGAATGCGTCGTAGCATATGGATCGCCAGCCACACGGCAGCAGCGATAATAATCAGTCGCGGTAAGTTCATGGCCGTAGCGCCTGGTCGGGGTGAGAGGATTCGAACCTCCGGCCCCTGCCTCCCGAAGGCAGTGCTCTACCAGGCTGAGCTACACCCCGATTAGTGATCGCGTTTAACGGCAAAAGCAGCGAGTGCATACATGGCATCTTTGTAGGGCGAGGAAGGGATGGCCTCTAGAGCGGCCATGGCTTGTTCGGTCTCCCGCTGCGCTGCGCGGGCAGTGTACGCGATGGCGTCTGTGGATTCAATGGCCTGGATTACCTGGGTGATGGTGTCGCGGCCTCCCTCTTCAATGGCCTGGCGGACAAAGGCGGATTGGGTCGCGGTCCCGTGGCGCATGGCATAAATGAGAGGCAGGGTTGGTTTGCCTTCCGCCAAATCGTCGCCGATGTTTTTGCCGATCTGTTCCGGAGAGGCGCTGTAGTCCAGGACGTCGTCGATCAATTGAAAGGCCGTGCCCAGATGGATACCGTAGTTGTGCATGGCTTGTTGTTCCACCGCCCCTTTGTTGCTGATAACCGCGCCAAGTTCGGCTGCGGCCTCGAACAATTTGGCGGTCTTGGAACGAATCACCTCCAGGTAACATTCCTCGGTGGTGTCGGCATCATGACAATTAAGGAGTTGTAACACCTCACCCTCGGCGATGGTGTTGGTGGCATGGGACATGATCTCCATGACATCCATATTGCCGACTTCGACCATCATCTCGAAGGCCCTTGAATAGAGAAAATCGCCCACCAGCACGCTGGCCTCATTACCCCAGATGGAATTGGCCGTTTCTTGCCCGCGGCGCAGTTGAGAGGCATCGACCACGTCATCATGGAGGAGGGTGGCGGTGTGGATGAACTCCACGATGGCCGACAGGCTGACATGATGTTGACCGCTGTAGCCGAAGGCATGGGCGCTGAGCAAGACCAATATGGGGCGTAAGCGCTTGCCACCACTATTAATTATGTATTGCCCCATTTGGTTGATCAACGCCACTTCGGACCGCAGCCGGGTTCCGATCAGGTCGTTGACGGCGCGCATGTCGTCCGCAACGAGGGTGTATACAGCCTGGATATCCATCGCCATTATAAGAATTTAAGAGTGCGCAGAACCGTGCATGCTAGCGATGCCGGGCGCGCTTTGCAATTGGCCGGGGCAATTCTCCTCCTTGAAGATGGATTTGACGCTAGTCTCATATGTCGCTAAAATCCCCGCTCTTTTTACCGAGTTAATGGGGTTTTTCTTGGGGTTCCAGGGAAAGTCTTTGGAGAACAATGACATGTACGCAGTAATCGTCACCGGTGGCAAGCAGTACCGCGTTACGGAAGGTGAAACCTTAAAGGTTGAGCTCCTCCCGGATGCAGAAGGCAGCACCATCGAATTGGATCGCGTGCTGATGGTGGGCGAAGGCGCGGACGTCAAGATTGGCGCGCCATATGTGGAAGGCGGCAAGGTTACGGCAACCGTCAAATCCCATGGCCGTGGCGATAAGATCCGCATCGTCAAATTCCGTCGTCGCAAACACTTCCGTAAGCAGATGGGCCACCGTCAACACTACACTGAATTGCAGATCACCGGCATTTCCGCCGGTTAATTTACAGAGGTTAATCGCCATGGCACATAAAAAAGCAGGTGGCAGTAGCCGTAACGGACGTGATTCCCAAGCCAAGCGCTTGGGGGTAAAGCGTTTCGGTGACCAGCAGGTTATTGCCGGAAACATATTGATCCGCCAGCGCGGCACCCACTTCCATCCGGGGGTGAATGTGGGTTGCGGACGGGACCATACCTTGTTTGCCTTGGTGGATGGTAAGGTGAAGTTCGAGACCAAGGGTAACAAGCAACGTACCTTTGTCAGTGTATTGCCCGCCTAAGTCCGCGGCCACGCTGAGATGCAAATCATGACCCCGCCTTCTCGGCGGGGTTTTTTATTTAAGGCGCCAAAAGCTACAAGCTGAGCGCTTCAGGCTTTGAGCTAATCACGATATGAAATTCGTAGACGAAGTCACTATCCATGTGCAGGCCGGTAATGGCGGCGACGGTTGCGCCAGTTTCCGTCGGGAAAAGTATATTCCCTTTGGCGGTCCGAATGGCGGCGACGGTGGTGACGGCGGCAGCGTCTATCTGGTTGCCGACGTCAATCTCAACACCTTGGTGGATTTCCGTTATACCAGGAAATTCCGCGCCGAACGCGGCCAGAACGGCATGGGACGCGATTGCACCGGGAAGGGAGGGGAGGACAAGCGCATTGCCGTTCCGGTCGGTACGGTGGTGAGCGACGCCGAGACCGGGGAAGTCATAGGCGACTTAATCAAGCCGGGCCAGGAGCTGCTGGTTGCCAAGGGCGGTGTGCATGGTGTGGGCAATACCCGCTTCAAGAGCAGCACCAACCGCGCGCCGCGCCAGTTTACCAAGGGCACCCCCGGCGAGGCGCGTGATCTCAAGATGGAGCTGAAGCTGTTGGCGGACGTGGGTTTGCTGGGCCTGCCCAATGCCGGCAAGTCCACCTTGATCCGTGCGATCTCCGCGGCCCGTCCCAAGGTGGCGGATTATCCCTTTACCACCTTGCATCCCAATCTGGGTGTGGTCAGGGTGAGCAATCACCGCAGCTTTACCGTAGCCGATATTCCGGGTCTGATCGAGGGGGCCGCCGATGGCGCCGGTTTGGGGGTGCGCTTTCTCAAGCACGTGTCCCGTACCCGTTTGTTATGGCATCTGGTGGATGTATTGCCGCTGGGTGAGACCTCCGATCCGGTGGATGATGTGCGGGTCATCGAGGCCGAGCTGGGTAAATTCAGTCCCGAGTTGGCGGGCCGAGAACGCTGGCTGGTGTTAAACAAGGTGGACTTGCTTCCCGTCGAGGAGCGTGAGCAGCACTGCAAAGACATCGTGAGGCGCCTGGATTGGCAAGGTCCGGTGTTCACCATTGCCGCCATCAGCGGCGCAGGGGCGCAGGAATTGGTATACAAGGCTATGGAGTATTTGGAAGCTGAAAGCCGTGAGCCGCAGGATTCAGCCGAGTAAGGGAGCTGTTGATTGTCTGCTTGCAGCGTATGGTGTGGAGCTTGTAGCTTAGTGTTATGCAAAATCGCGATGCATTGAGCAAGGCGCGCCGCTGGGTGGTGAAGGTAGGGAGTTCCCTGCTGACCACCAACGGCCGCGGCCTGGACCATGAATTGATCGCCGCCTGGGCGGAGCAGATCACGGCCCTACGCGCCCGCGATGCGGATGTGGTGCTGGTATCGTCCGGAGCCGTGGCGGAAGGCATGCAACGTCTGGGCTGGCAACGCCGCCCCCACGCCCTTTTCGAACTGCAGGCCGCGGCGGCAGTCGGGCAGATGGGGCTTATCCAGGCCTATGAATCCTGTTTTAAGCGCCATGGCGTCCATGCCGCGCAAATCCTGCTGACCCATGATGATCTGGCCAATCGCCAGCGTTATCTCAACGCCCGCAGCACCCTGCGTGCCTTGCTGAAGCTGGGGGTGGTGCCGGTGGTCAATGAAAACGATACCGTGGCCGTGGACGAGATTCGTTTCGGCGACAACGACACCCTCGCGGCCCTGGTTGCCAATCTCCTTGAAGCGGAAGTCCTGGTGCTGCTCACCGACCAGCCCGGCATGTATGACAGCGACCCCCGTGCCCACCCTGAGGCGACCCTGATCCGTGAGGCCCGTGCCGATGATCCGGAATTGGAGGCCATGGCCAAGAGCGGCGGAGTGGGCAGCCTCGGTCGCGGCGGCATGGTGACCAAGGTGCGCGCCGCGGCGCGCGCGGCCCGCTCGGGGGCGGCCACCGTGATCGCCTGGGGGCGGGAGCCCGGGGTGCTGGGGCGCATCGCCGCCGGCGAAGAGCTGGGCACGTTCTTCGTGCCAGCCCGCGAACCCATCGTCGCCCGCAAGCGCTGGCTGGCGGGTCAATTGCAATCCAAGGGACGGCTCCGTCTGGATGAAGGGGCGGTGCGGGTATTGCGGCAAGCGGGCCGCAGCCTGCTGGCGGTGGGCGTTACCGCTGTGGAAGGGAGTTTCCTGCGCGGGGAATTGGTGGTGTGCATCGGCCCCGACGGCAATGAGGTGGCGAAGGGTCTGGTCAACTACAGTGCCGAGGAGTCGCGCAAGATCATGGGGCAAGCCAGTGAGCGCATCGAGTCCTTGTTGGGATACGTGGACGAGCCCGAATTGATCCACCGCGACAATCTGGTCGTGATGTAACAAGAGAGAATGGGCTTGAGGGGGCTGTCTTGAATAAGAACAACAAAAAAGCCGGTTCAAATCTGACCGGCTTTCTTACCATTTGACCGGCTTGGAATCAGGCGGCCGAGAGGGCGCGAATCCGCTGGTTCAATCGGCTCTTATGACGAGCTGCCTTGTTCTTATGGATGATGCCCTTGCGCGCCATGCTGTCGATGATGGGCGTGGCAGCCTTGAGCGATTCGGCGGCGCGGGTTTTATCACCGCTTTGCGCGGCAACGACCGCGTGCTTGATCGCCGTGCGCACCTTAGAGCGCTGACCTACATTATGCTGGCGGCGCTTTTCCGCCTGCCGGACACGTTTTTTTGCTTGAGACGTATTAGCCAAGGAACGACTCCCAAATCTGCTACTGGTACAAAGAGCCGCGTATTCTGTGGGTTTCGCCTCGGTTTGTCAATTCCCCGCTGGCGGAAAGGAGTCCTCGCCCCTACCCGGGGTGAACGGGTAAACTGCAGCGGTTTTGCTTGATGACGGCATTTTAAGGAACAAATATGGCGAAGGGCTTGCTGAGAGCCACGGCGCATGTGAGTGCTATGACATTGATTTCGCGCATTCTGGGATTTGTGCGCGATATGGTCATCGCCCGTCTGTTCGGCGCCAGCGCCGCGGCCGACGCCTTTTTCGTGGCCTTCAAGATCCCCAATCTCCTGCGGCGTCTGACCGCCGAAGGCGCCTTCTCCCAGGCCTTCGTGCCGGTGTTGTCGGAGTATCGCAGCCGCGGCGACGAGGCGGAGGTCAAGCATCTGGTCGAGCGGGTGGCGGGGACGCTGTTTGGTCTCCTCAGCATGCTGACCGTGGTGGGAGTGGTGGCGGCACCGCTGCTGATCATGGCCTTTGCCCCGGGCTTCATCGATGAGAGCGGTAAATTTGATTTGGCCGCGGCGCTGCTGCGAATCACCTTCCCGTATATCCTGCTGATTTCTCTGTCAGCTTTGGCCGGCGCGATATTGAACAGCTACGGCCGGTTCGCGGTGCCGGCGCTGATGCCGGTGTTCTTGAACCTCTCCCTGATCGGCTGTGCCGTGTGGCTGGCACCCTTGCTGGATAAACCGATCATGGCCCTGGGCTGGGGGGTGTTTTTAGGCGGGGTGCTGCAATTGACCCTGCAGTTTCCGGCATTGCGGCGCCTGGGGCTGCTGCCCCGGCCGCGCTGGTGTTGGCGCGATGCGGGAGTGCGGCGGGTGCTGGCACTGATGTTGCCAGCGATCTTCGGTGCCTCGGTGTCGCAGATCAATCTCTTGCTAAATACCGTGATTGCCTCGTTCATGGTGACCGGCAGCGTGTCGTGGCTGTATTACTCCGACCGCTTAGTGGAACTGCCGCTGGGGGTGATTGGCGTGGCCCTGGGCACGGTGATCCTACCCAGTTTGTCGCGCAGCGCGGCGGAGCGTTCGTCCCAGGAATTTTCCCATACCCTCGATTGGGGCATGCGCTGGGTGATGCTGATCGGCGTGCCGGCGACCGTGGGACTGATGTTGTTATCCGGGCCGGTGCTAGCGACGCTGTTTTACTACGGCGAGTTTTCCCGCCATGACTTGCAGATGTCCTCCTACAGCCTGATTACCTATTCCTTCGGCCTGTTGTCGTTCATGCAGGTGAAGATCCTCGCCCCCGGGTTTTACGCCCGCCAGGACACCCGCACGCCGGTGCGGTTCGCCATGATTTCCATCGCGGTAAACTTGGGTTTCAATCTGGTGGTGGTGGTGCCCATGATCCTGCTGGATGTGCCGGCGCCGCATGCGGCGCTGGCCCTGGCGACGGCGGTGGCCGGTTACGTCAATGTCTGGCAGCTCTATCGCAGCCTGCGCCGTGACGGCGTCTATCAACCCTCCGCCGGCTGGGGGCGCCTGGCGGGACAGCTGGTGGTGGCCAATGGGGCGATGGCGCTCCTGTTACTGATCGCCGTGCCCGGGCTGGAGCAGTGGGCGATGTGGAGTGCTACGCAGCGGGCGGTGCATCTCGCACTGTGGGTGGGCGCGGCGATCGTCACCTATGTCCTAGCGTTGCGCCTGGCGGGCGTCGATTTGCCGGATCTGCTGGGACGGCGTCGTGGAACGTAGGGATCTTAGAGATGCTTGATACTGCTGTTATACTGCTGCGGCCGATCATCGAGAGAATCACGTTATCATGGAGTTGATACACGGTCTGCACAATCTGCGGTCCCGTCATCGCGGTTGTGTTGCGACTATCGGTAATTTCGACGGCGTGCATCTGGGGCATCAAGCGGTACTGGGCCAGCTGGCGGAGCGGGGGGCGGAATTAGGCTTGCCCGCGGTCGTCGTTACCTTCGAGCCGCATCCCCGGGAATTTTTTGCTCGCGGTACGGTGCCGGCGCGCTTGACCCGCTTTCGGGAGAAGCTGCAGGCATTGCGACGTTTCTCGGTGGCGCGGGTGGTGTGCTTGCGTTTCGATCAAGCCTTGGCGAACATGCCCGCCGCGGCCTTTATACAGCGCTTGTTGGTGGAAGGCCTGGCGGTACGTTACCTGGTAGTCGGCGATGACTTTCGCTTCGGCAAAGGGCGGGTGGGTGATTTCGCCATGTTGCGCGCGGCGGGGGAAGTACATGGCTTTCAGGTGGCGGCCATGCACACCTTCAATGTGGATGGCATGCGCGTCAGCAGTACCCGGATCCGCGAGGCGCTCGTCCAGGATGATCTGGTGACGGCGGAAAAATTATTGGGGCGGCCGTACCGCATGTGCGGGCGGGTGGTGCGTGGCGATGAGCGGGGCCGGACCATAGGTTTTCCCACAGCCAATATTCATCTGCATCGCAGCAGTTCGCCGGTGAGCGGTGTCTATACGGTAGAGGTGTTTGGCCTGGACAAAGAACCCCTCGCCGGCGTGGCCAATGTGGGAACACGGCCGACCCTGGGTGGAACACAAAGCCGTCTGGAGGTGCATCTTTTTGATTTTGAAGCTGATATCTACGGGCAATACGTCCACGTGGATTTCCTGCACAAGCTGCGGCCCGAACACCGTTTCGAGTCGCTGGAGGAATTGGTAGCCCAGATTCGCAAAGACGCGACGGAGGCCCGAGCCTTTCATAAGGCGCGTCGCACTAACGTACAATAAGATTTTTGACGAGTAAACCATGGCTGATTATAAAAACACCTTGAACCTGCCGCAGACAGGTTTTCCCATGAAGGCTAATCTCGCCGCCCGCGAGCCGGAGACACTCCAAGCCTGGCAGACGATGAGTCTCTATAGCCGCCTGCGCCAAGTGCGCCAAGGCGCCCCCAAGTTTATCCTGCATGATGGTCCTCCTTACGCCAACGGCGAGATCCATATCGGTCATACCGTGAACAAGGTGCTCAAGGACATCATCGTCAAGGCCCGCTCTATGGACGGCAAAGACGCGCCTTACGTGCCGGGTTGGGACTGCCACGGTCTGCCCATCGAATTGCAGGTAGAAAAAAAGGTGGGCAAGGCTGGTGTCAAGGTGGATGCCAAGACCTTCCGCCAGGCCTGTCGCGCCTATGCCGCCGAACAAGTGGCGAAACAACGTGAAGGTTTTGTCCGCCTCGGTATCCTAGGGGATTGGGAGCAGCCTTATCTCACCATGGATTTCAGCTTCGAGGCCGACATCGTACGGGCCTTGGGCCGGCTCATCGCCAACGGCCATCTGCACAAGGGTTCCAAGCCGGTGCATTGGTGCACCGACTGCGGTTCGGCCCTGGCGGAGGCGGAGGTGGAGTATGAAGACAAGACTTCGCCGGCTATAGACGTGCGTTTTGCGGTGCTGGAGGACCAGGCCCTGCTGGCGCGTTGCGAACACGCGGTCGATCATGCCGGACACGGGCCGATCTCGGTGGTGATCTGGACCACTACACCCTGGACCCTGCCCGCCAATCACGGCGTTGCGGTCAATCCCGACTTGGAATACGTGGTAGTGCAGGCCGGTAACGAACGCTTGGTGCTGGCCGAGGCGCTGATGAAACAGGCGATGGGGCGCTACGGTATAGAAGATTACCGTGTCGTCGCGACTTGCCTGGGCGCCGATCTGGAAGGGCTGAAGTTGCAGCATCCCTTTTATGCTCGCGAGGTGGCGGTGATCCTCGGCGATCACGTCACCACCGACTCTGGTACCGGCGCGGTGCATACCGCCCCCGGTCACGGCCAGGAAGACTACGCGGTGGGTGTGCGTTACGGTCTGCCGGTGGACAATCCCGTAGGCGGTGACGGCGTGTTTTTCCCCGGCACGGAGTTGTTTGCCGGCGAGCACGTCTTCAAAGTCAACGATCACGTCATCGAAGTGCTGAAGGCCAAGGGCGCGCTGGTCCATGAGGAATCTGTGCGGCACAGCTATCCCCATTGCTGGCGGCACAAGACCCCCATCATCTTCCGCGCTACGCCGCAGTGGTTCATCAGTATGGAACAACAAGGTCTGCGTGAGCAGGCACTGGCCGCCATCCGCGGTGTCAACTGGATGCCGGAGTGGGGTCAGGCGCGCATCGAAGGGATGGTCAAAAATCGTCCCGATTGGTGTATCTCCCGGCAACGTACCTGGGGCGTGCCGATCACGCTGTTCGTTCACAAGGAGAGCGGTAAGCTTCATCCGCGTACGGCGGAATTGATCGAAACGGTGGCGACTCGGATCGAAGACACGGGTATTGATGCCTGGTTTGAACTCAATCCCGCCGAATTGCTGGGCGACGAAGCGGCGGATTACGACAAGGTCGGTGATACCCTGGATGTGTGGTTCGACTCCGGCGTCACCCATGCCTGCGTCCTGGAGCGGCGCCCCGAGTTGGGCGGCGTGCCGGCGGATTTGTATCTGGAAGGTTCCGACCAGCATCGTGGCTGGTTCCAGTCCTCACTATTGACGGCGGTGGGTATGCACGGCGCGGCGCCGTATCGCAGCGTGCTCACCCATGGCTTCACCGTGGATGCACAGGGGCGCAAGATGTCCAAATCCCAGGGCAATGTAGTCGCGCCGCAGAAGGTGGTGAACAGCCTCGGGGCGGATATCCTGCGCCTGTGGGTGGCGGCTACGGATTATCGAGGCGAGATGAGTGTCTCCGACGAGATCTTGAAGCGCACCGCCGACGCCTATCGGCGTCTGCGCAACACGGCGCGCTTCCTGCTGGCTAACTTGAACGGCTTCGATCCCGCCCAGCACGCGGTGCCGCCGGCAAAGATGCTGGAGCTCGATCGCTGGGCCGTGGAGCGGGCACGGCGCCTGCAGCAGCAGGTAATTAAGGCCTATGACGGTTACGAATTTCATCAGATCTACCAGCGCGTCCATAATTTCTGCGTGGTCGATATGGGTGGCTTCTATCTCGATATCATCAAGGATCGCCAATACACCACCCAGGCCGACAGTGTGGAGCGGCGTTCAGCGCAGACCGCCATGTATCACATCATCGAGGCTATGGTGCGGTGGTTGGCGCCTATCCTGAGCTTCACCGCCGAGGAAATCTGGAAATATATCCCCGGCCGGCGCGGTGATTCGGTATTTCTGGAAACCTGGTATGACTTCCCGGCCATGTATGCCACCGCCGATGAGGCGGACGCCAGCCTGTCGTTTTGGGAGCAGGTCATTGCCGTGCGGGAATTCGTGGGCAAGGAATTGGAAAACCTGCGGATCGCGGGCGGCATCGGTTCGGGACTGGATGCGGAGGTGGAGCTGTATTGCGGCCGCGAACTGCATGATCAATTGCAGCGCCTCGATGCTGAGTTGCGCTTCGTCTTGATTACCTCGGAGGCACGCGTGCACGGAACGACGGTAGTGCCAGAAGAAGCGGTGCATTTTACCTTGCCGTCCGGCGATGAGTGTTGGGTGACGGTGGCACCTTCCGCCAATGCCAAGTGCGTGCGCTGTTGGCATCACCGCGCAGACGTGGGCCGTGACGCCGATCATCCTGAATTGTGCGGACGTTGCGTGGATAATGTCGCCGGCTTGGGCGAACAGCGGCACTTTGCCTGATGCGCCTGTGGATGGTGATTGCGGCTGCGGTGATCGGTTTGGACCAGATTACCAAACAGCTGGCGGTCAGGTGGTTGCCGCCGCACGAACCGGCGCAGGTCTTGCCGTTCGTTAATTTCGACCTGGCCTATAACACCGGTGCCGCTTTCAGTTTCCTGGCCAGCAGCGCCGGATGGCAGCGTTGGTTTTTCGTGGCCTTGGCGGTAGTGGTGAGTGCGATGATCGTCAGATGGTTGCGGCGGCTCAGCCCTGAGGAGCGTTGGAACGGCGTGGCCTTGTCATTAATCCTGGGCGGCGCCTTGGGCAATGCCATCGACAGGGTTTTCTTCGGACATGTCATCGACTTTATCGATGTCTTCTACACGGCCGGAAGCTGCATGCCCTTATTCACACCGCTGCCGTTCGGGGACGGTTTTCAGTGTCACTGGCCCGCTTTTAATCTTGCCGATTCCGCCATCAGCGTGGGAGCGGTGATCATGGTACTGGACGCCGTGTTGCCGTCGAAAAAGGCGGCATTATGAGCATATATTTGCGGGGTCGGCGTGTGTTTATTTGCGGTCGGCCTATTCCGGTACAATAGTACCGTTCCCATTGAGTGACGGATTTATGGATATCTTGCTCGCCAATCCCCGCGGCTTTTGCGCCGGCGTCGACCGGGCCATCCACATTGTGGAAAGAGCCCTGGAGTTATTCGGTGCGCCGGTCTATGTTCGTCACGAGGTAGTGCACAATAAATACGTAGTGGACGGGCTGCGCGCTAAGGGCGTGGTGTTCGTCGATGAGCTGGATGAAGTGCCCGACAATAACCTAGTCATCTTCAGCGCCCATGGCGTGTCCAAGGCGGTACGCGACGAAGCGGCGCAGCGCGGTCTCAAGATCTTCGACGCCACCTGTCCCCTGGTGACCAAGGTGCATCTGGAAGTGGAGCGCCACCGTCGCGCCGGCCAGGAATGCATACTCATAGGCCACGCTGGCCACCCCGAGGTCGAAGGCACCATGGGGCAATGGCAAAAGACCGCCGGCGGCGGACAAATGTACCTGGTTCAGGACGTGACGGACGTGCACAGCCTGGCGGTGCGCGATCCGGATAATCTCGCCTTCGTCACCCAGACCACGCTGTCGGTAGACGATACCGCCGCGATCATCGATGCCTTGCGGCAGCGCTTCCCCAAGATCAGCGGACCGCGCAAGGATGACATATGCTACGCCACCCAGAATCGCCAGGATGCCGTGAAGATGCTGGCGGAAGAATGTGATGTCGTGTTGGTGATGGGTTCGCCCAGCAGTTCCAACTCCAATCGCCTGCGCGAACTGGCCGCCAAGAACGGCAAGGCCGCCTATCTCATCGACGGTGCCGACGAGATTCAGCGGGAGTGGCTGGTGGGCAAACAGCGCATCGGCATCACCGCCGGGGCGTCGGCGCCGGAGGTCTTAGTCCAGGAGGTCATAGCGAAGCTGCGAAGTTGGGGCGGGGCGCCGGCCCGTGAGATAGAGGGACGGACGGAGAATATTGTCTTTTCCCTGCCTAAAGGGCTGAACGTTTAGGGCCCGTCAAAGTATGTCGCTCCTTCTCGCCTGGTGATTGAGCCGCGACTGTTCGCTATGCTTTGACCGATTATTACCAGCACTCACTGACGGGAGTGCTGGTGGTGTTGCTCACATCGCGAGTGTTGCTGGAAGTAATAGTAAAGGTGCCACAGGCATCGTTCTCTTGATCATTACCCGGATGGGGTACGGCCTGCAGTTGAAAACAGGGGGCAGTGCCGCAGGCTGCGGCATCATCCACCGCCGCTACACTAAGCTCGTAGACTGCATCAGCGGCGACGGCGGTTTGCGAGCCATCCTTGTCAAAGAAGACAGTGGCATTGGAATATCCCGCTAACTTGTTCAATGCATCGGCATAGCCCCTATTACTAAAATAATACTGCTCCTCGCGATTGGCCGCATCCAGCAAGGCGCTTTTCGCCGCAGCGCGTTTGGATTTGCGCACCTGATTCAAATATGAGGGATAGGCGATCGTCGCCAGAATGGCAACGATCGCCATTACTACGACAAGCTCGACTAAGGTTACGCCCTGGGCTGCCCCACGAGTATGTAATGAACGCTTTGTCATGGTGATATTTCTGCAAAAGCGATGCGGCCTCTGCGTTCTGGAGCGAGACTCGCCGATATCGTCACAGCATACGTGGAGCGGAGAATGCGACTAGCGCCACTGCTGCTGATCGACCGAGCCCATACCCGGTAAGTATAAATGCATTCACTGCCAATAGCGCCGCAGGGGCCAGCGCCCGATTTAATAGTGCTGCCAAGGTAGTCGATTACATAATTGTTGGTTGTACTCGCTGGGAAGTTGAGTATGGCCGGTGCCGGCGCTGTGTAGATGTTCCAACTTGAAGGTTGATTTGGGTCTAAACGCAGAGCATCGGGATTAGGCGGTGCATCATCGTTATAAAATGGATCTCCCCATGTAATGGTAGCGTTATCATCAGGAATTGTACCTTCAGCGGCCTTCAAGGTTGCTTCCGCGAGCATGAAGGCGTCGGATTGGAAGTGGCTGTTGTTGGTCATTAGCAATTCCAGATGAGAGTTGCTCATAACGGAAACGCCAATGAGGGTAACAACAACCAGCATCACCAGGCTCACCACCAGCGCCGCCCCGCGCTCCGCAATAACTCGATAAGTGGCGAACGGTAATTTCATAGGTCGTAACTCAATTGCGCAATGTCACGGTGGAAGTGTAAAGAGCGCGGCGGTAATTATCCCCAGGTGTGTATGCCACGTCCCCCATATTATAAGTATTAGGATCAGTATAGCTTGCATCCGGGCAGTCATTTTTTACAAGTATCCAAAAGCGAACCGAGCGTACATTCGGCCAATTTCCAACTGCATCGGCATTCATATACTGATCCACAGAATGAGTAGGATCTCCATCGGTATCGACGCCGAATTGAAACTGCAATTGCTCAACGCCCGTCACCAGTTCTTCACTTCGTGGGTTGCCGATATTAGCACCGGTTGTGATCAGGTATTCTCTATCGAGAGCGGGGAGAAAAGGCGTTGTAGCTTTCCCGCATTCCCTCGCCGAGTTACTAGTTGCCACGTAGTATGCATGTGCTACCAGCTCGAGATCGGATGTCGGTCCGGCACCTGCTGCTACGGGGCCTGCCGGCCCGGTACCTATAGTGCCCCCAAGGGGAGTTGCGCGCATATATAGGGCGGTGCCACCGTAGGGAGTGGTGGTGGTCGGATCTCCATAGCGGACAGTCAGAACATCGCCTTGCATGCGGCTGATGCATGTATAATTTCCTGAAGTGTCGTTGAGCCCGAATAACTTTTCTGTAACCATTTTGCCCCAGGTGTTATTGGCGATACATGTCGGGGTGGGATTAGGAGGTGCAGCTGCTGGAGGGTCAGTAATATTGCCGATGGCGGCTTGCATATTCATTACACCCCAATAGCCCGCCCGGCGGATATCTTGCGTTATGACTTCCGTGGCGTAACGCCCGTCGTCTTGGAGTCGGGCGAGGCTGTTTTGAATGTCGTAGCTGCGTTTGGCGGCAAGATAGATTTTGCCGATGCCTGCGATGACAAGTAGGCTCAGGGTCATGGCCACCAGCAGTTCGACCAAGGTCCAACCACGTTGCAGCATGAGCAATCGACCTTTCACATTGCAATGATTCATGGGCTGAAGCTTGCAATTAAGGTATTGGGACCTTTTGGATTGTCGGGATCACAGGGGGCGCTGGGGTCATTGGCGCCGTTCCATTGTATCGTAATTTTGATATAGCTCGGAGCAACGCAACGCGCAACGCGTATCGAGGCATTAGGTAGTATTATCGTGTTGGGTCCACCACTGTTGATCATGTTATACCACTGGAGGGCATCGAATCTGCTTATGTCGGTGGTACCGCACCCGGGGGGGTTGAAACAATCCGAACCCGGTGCGGGTGGAGCGGCGCCACCGGCGGTAAGGGTGATTGCGTTATAGTTGCCAGCAATAGCCCCGCCGGGATTGGCTTTGATACGTTCTACGATGTCTTGTGCGAGCAAGATGGCCTGCGTGTGTTCTTGGGCACTGTTAGCCGCGCGCAGGCCCATGAATTGTAGGCCCGCCAGACCCAGTAAGCCTATGCTGACCACCACAACGGTGATTAATACCTCGAATAAAGAAAAGCCGTGTACCACGGCCGCACTGATCGATCCCGGCTTACTCATGAATCGGATATCCCGGATTATTTGGAATGGTTGCGTAACATACTTTTTATTGTAGCCTGATAAGGCTATTTTGGATTATCTAAATCAGGCCACTTCCCCGTGGCCGCAAATATGATCCACCCCACGGGATCCAGCGTTGCTATTGCAAATAGCTTTGGGCGATTATGCATCGTGATCGCCTAATAGAGGTGGCGTTGCGCGCTTTGTGGAGATACTGGAAGGGGACGTACGGTTGGTCAAGGTAATACGTTAAATGATTGACTTTATTGTAGTGGGTGGCGGCCTCAGTGGCATGCTGGTGGCTCGCGAACTCAGTCTTGGCGGTGCCCGCGTAACCTTGTTGGAGCGGGGCGATCTCGGAAAAGAGGCGTCCTGGGCGGGGGGAGGCATTCTGTCGCCGCTCTATCCCTGGCGTTATCTCGATGCCGTCACCGCGCTCTCCCGCTGGAGTCAGCGCCATTTCCCCCAGTTCGCCGAAGAGCTTGCCGAGGAAACGGGTCTCGATCCGGAATGGCTGCCTAGCGGCTTGCTGATGCCCGAAGCGGGGGAGATATCAGCCGCCTTGCAATGGGCGCAACGCTGGGATGTGGCCCTGGAAAGACTGCCGGGTGATCGACTAGTCGACCTGGAACCCGAACTGGTTTCCTCCTCAGATGAGGAAGGCATATGGTTGCCGGAGGTGGCGCAGGTGCGCAATCCCCGCCTGCTCAAGGCGCTGGCGCGCAGTCTGGAAGTGCGCGGCGTAGTGACCAAGACCCATACCGAGGTGCAGGGCCTGATCGAGCATGGGGATCAAGTAGAGGGTGTCCGCACTCGGGACGAAGACCTCTTCGCAACGGGCGTTGTGGTCACCGCCGGCGCCTGGACGGCTGAGGTGCTGGGGTCACTGGCGGGTTCGGATTGGCAGATTGCGCCGGTACGAGGGCAGATGTTGTTGTTCCATGCCGATCCGGGTTTAGTGCGACATATCGTCTTGAAGGGTGGGCATTATCTCGTACCCCGGCGTGATGGGAGGGTGCTGGCGGGCAGCACCCTAGAATATGTGGGTTTCGATAAATCCACGACCCATCAGGCTCATGATGAACTTCATGCGGCGGCGCTTGCCCTAATTCCCAAGCTGGCCGATTGCCCGGTAGAACAGCAGTGGGCAGGTTTACGTCCTGGTTCGCCGCAAGGTATCCCCTTGATCGGGCAGCACCCGCAGCGGCGGGGCTTGTACATCAATGCCGGTCATTTCCGTAACGGCGTCGTCACCGGGCCGGCATCGGCCCGCTTGCTGGGGGATCTGATCTTCAGCCGGCCACCTTGCGTCGATCCGGCGCCTTACTGGCGATGAACGAGTAAATATGATGCTCCCCAGTAACAAAGCAAACGACTGTTCAGTAAAGAGTTCAGAGTTACATGCCGATTATGCGGGGTAGACTCTTTCTAAATCTTTTTTATATAATGCATGAAATCGGTAGGACTTTATGAAGACATATCCCCTAAACAAAAATGATGTCAGCGCCCTCATGCTAGAGCATGGCATCACCCCCACCCTACAGCGAGTAGAGATTGCCCAAATTCTCTTCGCCAAGCCTCAGCATCTCTCCGCTGAGAACGTGCTCAACATGGTCAACAAGACATCCATTCAGGTATCCAAAGCCACGGTGTACAACACCTTGGGATTGTTCGCCAAAGAAGGATTGATTCGCGAAGTGATCGTAGATCCCACCAAGGTGTTTTATGATCCCACCACTGTGCCCCACCATCACTTCTACAATGTGGATACCGGCAGTCTGACGGACATTGATGCCGACACGGTGGTGTTGGAGCGTCTGCCCGACCTGCCCCACGGGACCATCGCGGCTGGCGTCGATGTGATTATCCGGGTCCGTTCCGAGCAAAAACCCGGCGACAATCTGCGATAGCGCGCTGTCGACAATCGGTTGTTACTGCTAAAGTATTTCCCGTATACTCACCCCTCTTTGCCGGTGTAGCTCAGTTGGTAGAGCAACTGATTCGTAATCAGTAGGTCCGCCGTTCGATTCGGCGCACCGGCACCATAAATTCAATAAGTTAAGTAAATAATTCCAGTCGTATAATGCTACATACGGCGATCAATCACCAAAATTGAGAAGGCCCGGCTTCTTATATTCGGTAGCTTTGTCAGGGGCCGAGGGCTCTGTGTTTTCTTGGGGTGGTGGTTCCAACTTTACGACGGGTAGTGATTCAGGAGTGACGCTCGGCTGAGATGGCGGAGCGGGTGACGGTATAGCAGCGGGTGGTGGTGCCAACTTTACGACGGGTAGTGATTCTGGAGTGAAGTTTGGCTGAGATGGCGGAGCGGATGACGGTATAGCAGCGGGTGTCGGTTCCGCAGTCGGCGCGGGGGTGGATGTTGGCTTTGCTGTTCGCTTGCTAATGTAAGCAGGTAAATTAAGCAATGTACCTATTCCCATGTTATTCGCGCCGCTCTGGAATACCTCAAGATTTAGTGCCGTAATGTCATGCCGCACTTGAGCCTGCTTGGCTTTATTGTCAGGAAATAATGCGCGAGCTATCGAATATAGCGTATCGCCTTTTTTGACCGCCCACTTGCCATCCGGCCGGATAGCGGGTGCTGATGATGCTTTCGGCTGCTCCGCATGCTTGCCGACGTAATCAGGTAGTTTGAGTAACGAGCCCCTTTGCATACTGCCTGGGCCGTTCTGGAATACCTCGGGATTGAGTGACACAATATCGAACCGCGCCTTGCCCTGCGTTGCTTTATCCCCAGGAAATAAGGCGCGAGCTATAGAAAATAGCGTATCGCCTTGTTCGACTTTCCACTTGTTGTCATTGACAACGTCGGCTTGTGCGAGCGGCTGCTGAAATACTGTGAACATCAGTGCTAAAACGGGATAGAAAAAAGCGGATAGCGGCTTGGTGCGCATAATGCTCTTTCTGTTGTCGGTTCGAAAAGGCCGATGTTCTCACACGGCAAACTTACCACAATGCCCTTGGATGGCAAGCTAGATCACAGGAAGTAAAAGTACCCTGCGGGCGATAGACTGAGGCGCCCGCTCTGCTTCCGTCAATCCTATCATAGCGATTGTCTGTATCGCCAAAGGGGACAGATTTATTTGGCGGACTTGACTGCGTAATTTGAGAAGGGGCTTAAGCCCTGGTCGTGGTTCTAGGGCGGCTTCCGATCCAAAGCGGACGCTCAAGCTTTCTCATACCAATTCTTAGATCTATTAACTATCCTGACGACCAGCAGCATGACTGGTACCTCGATTAATACCCCCACTACTGTCGCTAACGCCGCCCCCGATTCAAACCCGAATATGCCGATTGCGGCTGCAACGGCCAGTTCAAAGAAATTACTCGCTCCGATCAGGGCCGATGGACAGGCAATATTGTGCTTTTCACCAACGACGCGGTTGAGCCCATAGGCAAGCGCCGCATTGAAGAAGACCTGGATCAGGATGGGCACAGCCAGCAAGATGATAACAAGTGGCTGATCGATGATGGCCTTGCCTTGGAAGGAAAACAGCAGCACTAAGGTGACGAGAAGCGCTGCGATAGACCAAGGCCCAATCTTTTCCATCGCGGCGTCAAAATTATCCTGTCCCTTGGCAAGCAGCGATATCCGCCAGGCTTGAGCGAGCACTAGTGGGATGACGATGTAAAGCACGACGGAGGTGACCAGAGTGTCCCAGGGCACCGTGATAGCCGAGATGCCGAGCAACAGACCGACAATGGGAGCGAAGGCGAACACCATGATGGTATCGTTCAGGGCAACCTGTGACAGAGTAAACAGCGGGTCACCGTTTGACAGTCGACTCCAGACGAAAACCATCGCCGTGCAAGGAGCGGCGGCAAGTAGGATCAGTCCGGCGATATAGCTGTCGAGTTGGCTTGCCGGTAACATTGGCGCGAATAAATGGCGGATGAACAGCCAGGCGAGGAAGGCCATTGAGAACGGCTTGACCAACCAATTGACAAACAGCGTCACCCCGATGCCTCGAACGTGTTGCCGGACTTCGTGCAACGCGCCGAAATCGACCTTGACCAGCATCGGGATGATCATGACCCAGATCAGCAAACCCACGGGAATGTTGACGTGCGCCAGTTCCAATTTTCCCAGGACTTGGAAAGGCGCCGGCATGAGCTGACCGAGTATGATGCCGGCGATGATGCATAGAAACACCCAAACGGTCAGGTATCGTTCGAAGATGGTTAAGGGTGCGCCGGCAGCAGCCTTTGCGGTGACTTCACATTGCGCGGTCATAGTGTCACCTCAAAGGCCAAGGGCTTCGCGTACGGCTGGCACGAGACGGGCGCGGATGTCGTCGCGTACCCGGACAAAGCTTTCCAACGGTTCGCCATGGGGATCGTGAAACGGTAAGTGAATGCTGGGCACCGGCCGGGGAAAGATGGGACAGGTTTCCTTGGCGTTATCACATACCGTCACAACCAGATCGATGGGTTCGCTCATCACGGTTACCACATCCTTTGGATAGAGGCCGTCGGCGAGCAGGCCGGCAAGCTTCAGCGCCTCGATAGCGCCGTCCGCCACCTTGGGTTGCGGCTGTGTGCCCGCCGAGAGGGCGCGTACCTTTCCGGCCAGATCATGGTTGAGAATCACCTCCGCCATCTGGGAGCGGCAGGAATTACCGGTGCAGAGGACGAGGACAGTTTTCGATGGAGTCATGATTTTGTCTTACAGTGTTATTGGCCCTAGTCGCGTATCCGGCCGATATCGTCGAGTCTTTGCTTGAGCGTCATCGCATCTAACTTGGCGAGCGGGAGGCTAATGAAAATGGATATGCGCCGACTGAGATGAGTGAAGGCTAGCGCAAAGGCGCGGCGCTTGTCCTCTTCGCTGCCTTCGACTACAGCGGGGTCCTCGTTGCCCCAATGGGCTGTCATCGGCTGTCCCGGCCAGATGGGACACACTTCACCCGCTGCTTTATCGCAAACAGTAAAAACGAAGTCGAGTGGTGGAGAATCCGGCGTCGCAAATTCGTCCCAGTTCTTGCTGCGCAGGCAATCCACAGGAAGACCTACACGCCGCAACTGCTCTATTGCCAGCGGATTTACTAGACCGGTCGGATGACTACCCGCACTAAAGGCATGGAAGCGTCCTTTACCCAAACGGTTGAGGATAGCCTCGGCCATGATGCTGCGCGCCGAATTGCCCGTACATAGGAACAGCACGTTGAACACACCTTGGATTGGACTCATTGATTACGTGAGCCTTTGATGGAACGAATGGAGATGGTGGAGACCGCTGGTGCACAACATGCAGACGATTGCTTATCTGCTTCCTCATGAACAGCATCGCTGAATATCGGTATGCTTTTGAGCGTGTGGAAGGTCTCCCAGGCGATGCCCTGGGGATCAATCACCCAATGCTTATCCGATCGGGCATAACAGCAGGTGGTATCAGACTGATCGATAACGGCAATTTCAGCCTGGCCAACCTGGTCACGCAAGGCGGCGAGTTCTTTGTCCGATTCGACCTGTAGCCCAAGATGGTCCAGTCCAGCGTCCCGTCCGCGCGTGGAAATGGCGAAATTGATGCGAGGGTCTTCGATCATCCACTTGGCGTAATCGCTCTTAGCGACGGTGGGCGGCACGGCGAATAGCGTCGAGTAAAAACGGATGCTGTCGGCCAGATTCTCTACGGCAAGGTGAATGTGCAATCGTTTCATGAAGAACTCTCCTGGATTTTAGTCGCGCTGGGGGTGCAGACCGGGGTACATGGTGTGCCGCCGCAACAGTTCTCGGTGAGGAACGCGATTAACGCGTTCATCGTCGAAAAACTGGCCGTGTAGATGACAAAGCGGCCTTCCTGGCGCGAACTCACCATTCCGGCGTGTGCCAGTTCCTTGAAATGAAAAGACAGAGATGACGGCGGAATGCCGGTGACATCGCTGACCGCGCCGGCGGACAGACCCTGGGGGCCCGCTTCCACCAGAGCGCGGAAGATCGCCAGTCGGGATTCCTGGGCCAGTGAGGCGAGAGCGGCGAGAGCGGCAGTCGTTTCCATATTTAAATTATTATTGAAATATGGAAACGAAGCAAGCCCCCCCAGCGAGAAGATTATTATTAATATTATTAATCATTGGCTTATGATAGGCGGCTGCTCGCCAGTATTTGAGTTTAAGACGTTAACCGCTCGTTCAATTAATCACAAAACCTCAGCTTGAATATATCCACATTTAACTATGTTTTTATCTGGGTCCTGATTCTAGAGCCCAAACAGGAGGAGCATTTAGACTTCATTCAACAGAGCATCGTAGTAACACTGGAGGAGGGAGCATGGCTAAGCAAAGAACCGCTGCTGATGACGATACCACCATAGTTGTTGCGACATTTTTATCGTATGGGTGATTTACCTTGCTTTAGGTTGATAACAACAGTAACGACTTGGAGCCTCACAAGGTACAAAACTAATTGGCCAAATAAGTGCAATACAAATTGGAAGGGCGGGATAGCAACGCCTTTCCCATTTTTCTCAAATATCGAATAACGCGGTTAAGTCCCCGGTAGGTTAATTATAGGTATGCCTTGGCGGTATAGCCGCTATTCATTTGAACCATTTATGGCTTGCATAATAAAGGGCCGCCGGAATGGCGGCCCCGATGGTGTGCGGTGCTTATTGAGGTCAGCGATAGCCTTTACGTTGCTCGCGGGCATGGGCGTAAAACAGCCAGGCAATGGTCAATGCCACCAGCACCAGTTGCAGACCCAGGCTTTCCAGAGTGGGGTAAATGCCAAGGAGATGAATCTCGGGGAAGTTGATCGGATCGATACGCAGTTTCCCGGCCTCCTGCAGTGCGGCGATGCCCTTGCCGGCGAAGATTACCGCCAGCGCGGTAAGCAAGGCCGCATTGGCACGGAAAAACAGCCGTAACGGCAGCTTGACACTTAGGCGGAACATCAGCCATGCCATGGCGAGGAGAATGAAGGCCGCACTTACCAAGCCGCTGAAGAGATAACCATAGTTGCCGGGATCGCTTTGCAGCCACAGCGTCTCATAGAACAACACGGTCTCCGCGACTTCGCGATAGACGGCAACGAAGGAGATAAACACCAAGCCCCACACCGCGCCGGTGGAGACGGTGTCATGAATCCGGCCTTGGATAAAGGTCTTCCAGCGGTCGGCATTGCTGTGATTGTGCAACCAGTAGCCGACATACAACAGCATCGCCGCGGCGAACAGGGCGGTAAAGCCCTCGGTCAGCGTCCGGCTCACGCTACTGTAGTCTATGATCTGTTTGGTGACATACCAGGTGACGATACCGGCGAGTAAAGCCGCAATCCATCCCATATGCACATATATCACCGCATCTCGGCGATCGGTTTTGATAAGGAAGGTGATGATCGCCGCCAGGACCAGGATGGCCTCCAAACCTTCCCTGAGCAGGATAATCAGGGCGCTGGTGTATGCCATGCTCGGCGACAAGTTGCCGCTGCTCAGATCCGCTTCCGCCTTATCCAACAAACCCTGAATCGCGGTTTCCTGACGAGTGATCTCTTCCGGCGATGCATTTCCCTGTTTGAGGTTTTGGCGATACTGGGTCATGGCCACCTCGATGGTCTGCTTTAAATTGGCATCCACGGCAATCAGCGGCGTCTCGACCAACTCGAAACCTTCCAGGTAGGCGGATACGGCCAGATCATAGGCATACTTGGTGTGGCCACCTTTATAGGCATCCAAGCTGGCGGCGAGTTTTTGCCGGGAGATATCCAGGGGTTTGGGGGCGTCGACGGCGACCTTTTCCGGATGGCTGCGCAAATAGGCCAGTACCGCAATGCCATCATCACCATATTGCACCGGCATCGCCTCGGTCAGGGTGTCGAGGTTTGGGAATGCGCCGCGATATTCGGGGCTTTGCCATAGCAATGCACCGCGTTTCCGCTCCTCATCGTTGGCGTAGAAATTACTCACGTAGAAGGCCAATGCCCAGCGCTGTTTTTCACTCAAATCGGTAAAGGCCCGCATGGGCGTGTCGTTTATGCCCAGGCTGATGGTGTTGTAAAGGCTATAGATGCTGCGTTGGCCCTGGCGACTGCGATCGTGGAAATTGATGGGTTTGGGATCTAATTTCGCGGCGCGGGGTCCGTTGCCATAACCCGATGCACCGTGGCACTCGGCACACTTGCTTTGGTAGAGGGCGGCGGCGGTTTGTAGCGACGGGGCCACGGGCGGGGCCACGACGATATGATAGGTGGAGATGATCTTCGCCATTAGGGCACGGCACAGGGTTTGAACCTCAAGGCCCGAAGCGTGATTGCTGACGAGATTGACTAACTGCTGCGCCTGTTCTTCCATCTCAGCTTTGCCGGAGTGTTCGGGCAGCTTTGTAATCAAGGACAGGGACGCCGCGGCGAATTCCCGTTGTTCCTGATATTCACTGGCACTGATAATCTCACCGTGAATGACCACCTGAGGATAATCTACCGCCATATAATCCAAAGAGTGGAGGAGGGATTGGGTAGGGTCATGTTCATCGCTAGCGGCGGTGGCGATCGTCGGCGCCGACCACAGGATTGCCGCGCTAAGAAGGGCGAATATTTGAACGAATCGGGAGATCATGGCGCTAATCCTAAAATGATAATCATTCTTATTTGCATTCTATAAGATGGTAGAGCAGGGATCAATACCCTATCCTTAAAGACGGGCCGGGGGCGCCGCAATGATATAAATTATTGTTTTATAATAGATTTTATCATAATCGTGCGCTAGGTATGGGAATTATTGGCCAGGGCGCGGATTTCCCGCATGGCAACGCTGAGCACGGCCAGCTCGGTTTTGCCGCTGGCACGTATATCCGCTACCAGACTATGCCAGTGATCCGTCCCTGCTTTATTTTGCAGCAGCCAGGCATCGAGACGCCGCTCTACGCCTTTGATTTCGGCCGTGGCTTCCAATAATTCCTGAGTGAGGCTCCGCAAAGCGCCGTGCAGTTCTTCGAGAAGACCGTTGCGCGCCTTACGTTGCCAAAGATCGCGACGCGGTAAGGCATAGATCTGCTTTTTCAGCCAATACAATTCCAGAGTAGAACTGAGTGTGAAATAGATCTCCGTCGCACGCAGGATTTCGGTGTGGGTGCGGAGCGCGATTTCCGTCAGATCGAGAACCGTGACCAGCGAGTCGAGACCGGCGAGGTGTGCGGCCAGCTCTTTGGGCATGCCGGCCTTGATCAGCTGGCGCTCCCGTTGCTTGAAGGCCGAGCGTTCGCTGTTTTTCAAGAGGCGTGGCAAGCGCTCGACTATGGGGCGGTAATGAGAGGCATAGCGCTCGATCGTCGCCGCGATGTCCAAGGGCATGTGGGCATGGCGCAGCAGCCACAGCGTGGCGCGATCCAATAAGCGCCGCGTCTCGATCAGTATCTCGGACTGAAGAGTGCAGCTGATGCTGTTGTCCAAGGCTTCGATGGCTTGCCACATGGCGCGCATACCGAAAATCTCGCGCGCTGCGGTGTAGGCGTGGGCGATAGCCGCCGGCGAATGGCCGGTGGCATTTTGCATGCGCGTCCAGAAGGTGCTGCCCATGCGATTTACCATGTCATTGGTGATCTGGGTGGCGATGATTTCGCGGCGCAGCGGATGGGATTCCATGAGGGCAGAGAATTTCTCGCGCATCGGTGCCGGGAAATAGCTCACCAGCTCGTGGGAAAGATAAGGATCCTCGCTGATGTCGGAGTTCAGCAGTTCCTCGTACAGGCGAATCTTGCTATAGGCCAGCAGCACGGCGATCTCGGGTCGGGTCAAACCTTCCTGGGCTGCTTCACGCTTGGCAATATCGTCATCGGCGGGGAGAAATTCAAGTTTGCGTTTAAGGCGGCCTTCCTTTTCCAGCATGCGTATCAACTGGGCGTGATCGCTCAACAGATAGCTGGCTTGCGACAGCGTCGCGCTGAGCGACTGGGTTTGCAGATAATTGTCAGCAAGCACCAGCTGCGCAACCTCGTCGCTCATGTCCATCAGCAGTTGATTGCGCTGTTTGACGGTCATATCGCCGCCTGCCACGATTTGATTGAGCAGGATCTTGATGTTGACCTCGTGGTCGGAACAGTCCACTCCGCCGGAGTTGTCGATGGCGTCGGTATTGATGCGTCCGCCGCGTTGCGCGAATTCCACGCGGGCGAGTTGCGTGAAGCCGAGATTGCCGCCTTCCCCGACGACCTTGCAGCGCAACTCCGTGGCGTCGATGCGCAGCGCGTCATTGCCGCGATCTCCCACGTCGAGGTGGTTTTCAGCGCTGGCCTTGACGAAGGTGCCGATGCCGCCATTCCACAGCAGGTCCACCGGCGCGCGCAAAATCTCCTGTATCAATTCATTGGGCGTGAGGCGGGTGGCATCGATACCCAGGGCGGCACGCGCCTCCGCGCTCAAGGCGATGGATTTGGCGCGGCGCGAGTAGACGCCGCCGCCCGCCGAGATTAGCTTAGGATCGTAATCGGTCCACGCCGAACGTGGTAATTTGAACAGGCGTTGCCGTTCCTGATAACTGTTCGCCGGATCGGGGTTAGGATCGATAAAGATGTGCAGATGGTTGAAAGCGGCGATCAGCCGCAGTTGCGGCGATAGCAACATGCCGTTGCCGAACACATCGCCGGCCATGTCGCCGATACCCATCGCGGTAAAGGTCTGGCGCTGGATATCCACACCCAGTTCGCGAAAGTGGCGTTTAACCGATTCCCAGGCACCGCGCGCGGTGATGGCGATCTTTTTGTGGTCATAACCGGCGGAGCCGCCGGAGGCAAAGGCATCGCTTAACCAGAAGCCGTAGTCGTCTGCGAGGCGATTGGCGATATCGGAAAAGGTCGCCGTGCCCTTGTCGGCGGCCACAACCAGATAAGGGTCATCGCGGTCATAGCGTACCACGGCGGTCGGGGCTATCACCTTGCCCTCGACCAGGTTGTCAGTGAGGTCGAGCAGGCCGCTGATGAAGGTGCGGTAACAAAACACCACCTCATCTTGAATGGTATCGCGATCGTCGCCGCCGGGTAGGCGCTTGGCGACAAAACCACCTTTGGCGCCGACCGGAACGATGACGGCGTTCTTCACCATCTGCGCCTTCATCAGACCGAGGATCTCGGTGCGAAAATCCTCGCGGCGATCCGACCAGCGGATACCGCCGCGCGCCACCGGTCCGCCGCGCAGGTGTACGCCTTCCATCCGCGGCGAATACACGAAGATCTCGAACATGGGTCGCGGTTGCGGCAGGGTCGGAACCCGACCGGGGTCGAACTTGAAAGATAGATAAGGTTTAGGTTTGCCGTCGTTGTTGCTTTGATAATAATTGGTACGCAACATCGCCTGGATCAAGGCGAGAAACATACGCAAGATGCGGTCTTCGTCCAGATTGGCCACATCCTCCAGCGCCTTTTCGATCTGCTCGCTCAGCATGGCGCAGCGTGTTTCCGCCTCGGCGCGGGTGCTGGGGTCGAAGCGGGCCTCGAACAAGGCTACCAGCAGCTTACTGATGGTGGGATTGCCGGCCAGGCTTTGCTCCATGTAGCTTTGACTGAAGGGTGAACGGGTTTGCAACAGGTATTTGCACAGGGCGCGCAGCATCACTACGTTGCGCCAATGCAGTCCTGCGGCCAGCACCAGGCGATTGAAGCCGTCGCTCTCGACGTTGGCGCTGCAAACCTGGGCGAAGGTCTCTTGAAAGGCATCCTTGACCGCCAGCACTTCCACGCTGATGCCGTGCCCGGTGGTCATGTCGAAATCCAATATCCAGAACGGGCCGCCGGAGCGCGGTTCGATTTCATAGGGCCGGGCACTGACAATGCGCAGACCCATCTGTTCGAGCATGGGCAGCACATCAGTGAGCGTCATGGGCCGATCGCGGCCGAATACCTTGAAACGCAATAGCTCATTGCCTTGTTCGGGTGGATGGTAGAGATTGAGGCTGAGGGGCGTGGCCTCATTGATCTCTTCCAGGTGATGGATATCCAACACCGCGGTACGCGGCGAATAGTCATCGCGATAGGCGGGAGAGAAGGCCTCGCCGTAACGATGGAAGAGGCGGGCGCCCTGTTCCTCGCCGAACTGGTCATGGAGTGCGGTGCGTAACTCGTCCTGCCAGGAGAGCATGGCCTCGGCCATACGGGCCTGCAATTGTGCGACGTCGTATTCGGGGATGTGTTCGGGCCGGGTACGGATGATGAAGTGCACCCGTGCCAGGGGGGAGTCGGAGAGCTGGATGTTGAACTCCACGCTCTCGCCGTTCAGGGCCTGCACCAGCATGTCTTGAATGCGACGGCGCAACTCGGTGTGGTAACGTTCGCGCGGCACGTAGACCAGGGCGGTGATAAAGCGCCCGAATAAATCTTTGCGTAAAAACAATCCCAGATTGTGGCGTTCCTGCACCTGCAGGATACCCATGGCGACTTGGAATAATTCCTGCTCCGTACACTGGAACATCTCATCGCGGGGAAAGGTATCGAGAATATGGGACAGTGCCTTGCGCCCGTGACTGACCGGTATGAATCCGGATTTGTTCAGGACGTTCTCTACTTTTCTGCGCAGGATCGGGATGTCGCTGGGACGGCTGCTGTAAGCGAGGGAGCTGTAGAGTCCGAGCAGGCGCCATTCGCCGATGACCTGGCCCTCGTTGTTGAAGCGCTTGATACCGATGTAATCGAGGTGTACCGCACGATGTACCATGGACACCGCGGTGGATTTGGTGATGATCAGCAGCGAGGGCTGGCGTGCTGCGGCCCGTAGCGGCGCCGGAATATGGGCAAAGCCCTGCGAGGCGTCTCGGCTGTTGGCGTCGCGGAGGATACCCAGGCCCGAACCGGGAACCTGACGCAGGATGTCCTGATCGTTTTCGCTGAGCAGATCATAGCTGCGGAAACCGATGAAGGTGAAATGATGGTTGTTTACCCAGCGCAGGAAGTGCAGCGCCTCTTCCTTGTCGTCGGCCGCGACCGGCAGGTTCTGCGCCTCAATGGTGGCGATGATCTCGCCGATGCGCGCACGCATCACGCTCCAGTCTTCCACCACGGACCGCACATCATCCAGCACCTTGGCTAATGCCTGATGGAGTGCCGCCAGCGCATCCTCGTCGGTTTGGCGGGTGATTTCGAAACGCATCACCGCCTCCGGCAAGGCATCGGTTTGCGCGCCGTTATTGGGCAATACGCCTTGCAAGTGACCAACGGCGTCGCGGATCATGCACATCACCGGATGGACGATGAGGTGGATGGTGTAATCCTGGCGCAGCAACTCCATGCTCAGCGAATCCACCAGGAAGGGCATATCGTCGGTAATGATTTCCACCACGGTATGGGTGGATTGCCAGCCATGATTTTCGTAGTGAGGGTTATAGACCCGCAGCAGCGCCGTGCCGGGACGGCGCTGCTGGGCCAATTTCCAATGGGCGAGCACTGCGCCGTACAGGTCTTCGACGGGTCGTGCCCCAAGGTCTTCGACGCCGGCGGAGGCGTAATAACTGTCGATGAAGCGTTGTGCCGGATCGAATTCTTCGGGGGAAAGCCGGTGATGCGCCATAGCGCAGATTTGATCAATGATGGCCCGGTTTCCTTCGGTGTGCGGCATCGGCGTAAACTCATCCTTGTATTCTTGGCGGCTAGTGTGACATGGAGCGGCTGGCGGCCGGAAGCCTTGAATTGGCGGCGATGATTTGCCTGTAACCGGCTGGCGCATTACTCTGTAGCCTGCATTTTCCAGCCGGAGGCGCTATGAAGATCGGTATACCCAAAGAGATCAAGGACCATGAATTCCGTGTCGGGGCCACACCCTCGGGGGTGATGGCGCTGACCAACGCCGGTCATGAGGTGTTGATCGAAAGCGGCGCGGGCGCGGCTATCGGTTTCAGCGATGATATGTATCGCAGTGCCGGGGCACGGCCAGTGAGTCGCGAAGAGGTCTATGCCTGCTCCATGGTGATCAAGGTCAAGGAGCCGCAGCCCAGTGAGTATCCCTTGCTGTGGGAGGGGCAGGTGTTGTTCGCCTATCTGCATCTTGCCCCCGATCCCGAGCAGACCCGGGCTTTGGTGGAACGCAAGGTAGTGGCCATCGC
>Ga0316579_10000026_pt1 | contig 33250 bp, 22 predicted proteins | sample J5NA_2_FD_203074 | JGI IMG/M metagenome (GOLD analysis project Ga0316579, IMG submission 203074) | Rhizosphere microbial communities from salt marsh grasses in Alabama, United States - J5-7_160517rDrA | ecosystem: Host-associated > Plants > Roots > Rhizosphere | place: USA: Alabama | collected... | reverse complement strand
CGTGGACGCTGACACCCTCGTCCTGATCCCTGCCCAGGCAGGCGACGAAGCATTCTTTGCCGCGCGGCAGATCCAGAACGAGGTGCACAACAGCCGCCAAGGCATTGGGCCGGTGCTGTCTTTCGTGAAAGCCTACACACCCCCACGGAGGGAGAATGCTATCCTCCTGGTTTGCGGCAGGGAGCAAGGCGACTTTGAGATGGAACCAGCCACACCTGCCAGCACGCCGGCACGATCCCATTCGCCGCCGGATGTCCAAGGACAGTCCTACACGCTGACCATTGCTCCGACGCACATCACCGTCTGCGCCGATGCGCCAGCTGGTCTGTTCTACGCCGTCCAGACCCTGCGCCAGCTGATACGGCTGCGGGGCACCGATCTGCCGGCACTCTCCATCCGCGATTGGCCCAGCCTACCCTACCGCGGTCTGATGCTCGACATCTCGCGCCGCAAGGTGCCCAGGCTGGAGACGCTGAAAAAACTGGTCCAGGAGCTGAGCCACTACAAACTCAACGTGCTGCAGCTCTACACCGAGCGTACTTTTCAGTTCCCCCGCCATCCCACGATCGGTGCTGGCTGCGGCTCCCTGGGCAGCGAGGACATCCTAGAGTTGGATGCCTTTTGCCGTCAGCACCACGTCGAGTTGATGCCCAACCTGCAGTCCTTTGGGCACGCACGCAACACACTCCTCCTCCCCGAGTACCAGCACCTAGCTGAGACCGACCTGCTCTGGACGCTGAGCCCGGCCTTTGAGGAAACCTACACCCTCCTGGACGAACTCTATGGCGACATGCTGCCGTCCTTTACCTCCACCACATTCAACGTGGACTGCGACGAAACGTACGACTTGGGCACAGGGGCCAGCAGATCCCTCGCTGATGCCAGTCGAGATGGCGTGGGACGGGTGTACCTGAACCACATCCTACGCGTGTGCGAGCTAGCCGCTCGCTACGGGCGGCGCATCCAGGTCTGGGGCGACATCCTGCTCCATTACCCAGAGCTCATCGGCGAGGTGCCTGACGACGTCACCCTCCTCGACTGGCACTACGATCCCGCCGACAACTATCCCACCGTCCAGACCTTTGCCGCAGCAGAGCAGCGGTTCTGGGTCTGCCCCGGCGTAGGTTCCTGGAACAGCATCTTCCCCCGGCTCAACGGGGCCAGGGACAACATCCGCAACCTAGTGCGCGACGGGGTGGCGGCTGGTGCAGAAGGGGTGTTGAATACCGACTGGGGCGACTTTGGCCACTACCAGCATCTGGGGCTGAGCTGGCACGGCTATCTGTTTGGCGCGGCCCAGGGATGGACCGGCGGCATCACCGACGACCACGACTTTGACGCCGCCTTGGGACCCCTCTTTTTTGGAGCAGGATATGAGGCTATCATGGAGGCGATCCGCCAACTAGCCCGCACCAACGACCTGCCAGGCGTTCATCAGCCCAACCGATCTCACACCGTCCTGGCCTTGTTTGACGAGCCGCTCACCGGCACGACGGTGGAGGGGGAGGACGCGCTGCCCGCCGAGACCTTGGGCGAGATTCAGGTCCTGGCCGAATCCGCTGCCGCTACCTGCGATGCCCTGGCGCCCGGTCACCCACGGGAACAGACGCTGCGCGAGATGGCTTCTGCCGCCCGGCTGACGGCCTACGCGGCACACAAGACGGCGCTTGCCCAGGAGATCCGCGCCAGTCTGCGAAAGATGGGCATCCATCCGGAGGCGGTCGAGGTAAAGGCGCAGCTCTTGGACCGCTTCGGCCTGGCTCTCCGGGCATTGGATGCTGAATTGGAGGAACTGCGCGCCGAGTGGGAGACGCTTTGGTTGGCCCGTGCCCGTCGCAGCGAGATACACGTCGCGCTGGGCTACTTTGCCAGCCTCCGCATCCGTTACCAGGCAGCCATAGCCTGGCTCGAGGAGCAGCGCCAGGCTATTCTGGCGGGCGATCCGGTCGACACTGAACTGACTACCTATCAGACGGGCAACCATCGCGTGCTGTGGCAGACCTGGCCTGACTGACCCACGATACGCGATATAGCGCCCAGGAGATATCCTCATGACTCAACCCATCGAAGCTGTCCTGGTCGGCGCGGGCAACCGAGGCTACCATGCCTACGGCCCTTACGCACTAGAACATCCTCAGGAGATCCATTTCACGGCCGTAGCCGAGCCCCACGAAGAGCGCCGCCGGCGCTTTGCCCAAGCTCACGGCATCCCGCCAGAGCGGCAATTCCGCACCTGGGAAGAGCTGTATGCCCAGGGGCAGATCACCGACGCATTGCTCAACTGCACCCTAGACCGGATGCATCTCGATTCGACATTGCCGGCCCTCGAACTGGGGTATGACGTGCTCCTGGAAAAGCCGATGTCCAACACCCTGCAGGGGAATGTGCGCCTGGTACAGGCTGCGGAGAAGCACGGCCGCCTGCTGATGATCTGCCACGTGCTGCGCTACACGGCCTTTTTCTCCACGGTGCACGACATCATCGCCTCCGGCCGGCTGGGCGAGATCATCACCGTCGAGCACAGGGAGAACGTAGTCTACTGGCATATGGCCCACAGCTTTGTGCGGGGCAACTGGCGGGACAGCCGAACCGAAAGCCCCATGATCCTGGCCAAGTGCTGCCATGATATGGATATCCTGTTCTGGAACCTGGGACCGGCAAGACAACTCAACTCCTGGGGCTCGCTGATCCACTATCGGCAGGAGAATGCGCCGCCTGGCGCGCCTGAGCGCTGCACCGATGGCTGTCCTGCCGCCGACGAGTGCCCGTGGTACGCCCCGCGGCTGTACCTGCACGACTATACCGGTTGGCCGGTATCGACGATCTCTGAAGACCCGGGCCTGGAGGCGCGCCGTGGCGCGCTGGAGACCGGTCCTTATGGCCGCTGTGTCTATCGTTGCGACAACGACGTCGTGGATCACCAGACGGTCAACGTGGAGTTCGAGAGCGGGGCGACCGGGGTGCTCTTTATGCACGGCCACGCCCATGAAGAAGCGCGCACCATGCGCTACGACGGCACGCGGGCCACCCTACGGGGAAAATTCAGTTATGGCTTCGACGACAGCATCGAAATCCACGATCACCTGACTGGGCGCATCGAGCGGATCGATCCCCAGGCAGGCGGCAGTGGCCATGGCGGTGGTGACGCCGGGGTGATGGCCGCCTTTGTGAAGGTATTGCGCAAACCCAGAGCGGAATCGACCCCGTCTGTTCCAGCGGCGCTCACCACCAGCCGCGAGTCACTTGAGAGCCACCTGATGGCTTTTGCTGCGGAAGAGGCCCGCGTGAACGGTAGCATCGTCCAGATGGATGGCTTTCGCCGCCGAGCTGAGGCCACAGCCGGCGGATAGGATGTCGAACGGTGTTTCCGGCGCAGACGCGTTCGCGCCCCAATGTGATCGAAAAAGGAGAAGGGGATCATGAAGATCATTGTGCTGGGAGGTGCCGGGGATATGGGAAGCCGGGCTGTAGAGGACCTGGCTGCCTCAGAGGGCGTGCGCCGTGTGACCATTGCCGATCGCAACGTCACAGCTGCCCGTGAGATCGCCGCAAGGATCGGGAATCAGGGGGCAGAGGTGGACGTCCGGCAGATCGACGCCAACGACCACCAGGAATTGGTCGATGCCTTAAGGGGCTACGACGCGGCCGCATCGGCGCTGGGTCCCTTTCACCTATTTGAGACCAAAGTGGTGCATGCGGCCATCGAAGCGGGTGTCGACTATGCCAGCATCTGTGACGAGTGGGAAGCGGCGGGAGCGGCCATCGACCAGTTCGACGGCGAGGCCCGCGAGAAGGGGGTGACCGCCATCAGCGGTCTGGGGACCAGCCCGGGTTTTTCCAACATGGGCATCCGCTACTATGCCGAGCGCCTCGACAGAATGCACCGGGCGGACGTGTACGTCTACCAACCATTGGACGCGGGCGGCGGCGAGGCGGTGGTCCGGCACATGCTGCACATCATCTCCGGTCAGGTGGTGGCCTGGCGCGAGGGAAAGCGGGTCATGGTGCCGGCCTGCAGCGAGGAGCGCGTCGTCGAGTTCCCCCGCTTTGGCCCCGTCAAGGTCTGGAACATGGGACACAGCGAGCCAGAGACCGTGCCGCGTTTCATCCCGGGCATCGAGGAGGTCAACTTCCTGATGGGCTTTGGCCGTGGCTCCGGCCTGTTCATCCAGCCGGCAAAATGGGGATTGCTGTCGAGCAGGCGTCTGCGGGATGCCATCGCCCGGATCGTCGCCTTTGTCGAGCAGAGGTCATCGGGCGGAGAGCCAGCGCTGGGCGCCGTGCGCATCGACGTGTTGGGCGAGTTGGCCGACGAGCAAGTGCATAGCATCGCTTGCGGCATCGGCCAGATGCGGGAGGCGACGGGCATCTCCCTCTCCATCGGCACACTGATGCTCGCCCGCAAGGAGCTGCTGACAGACGGGGGAGGGGTGTACGCCCCGGAGGCGTGCCTGGATCCGGGCAGGTTCATCGCCGCCATGGGCGCCAAGGGGATCAAGGCCTACGAGGATCTGGCCATGACGCGGCCCATCGGCTGAGCACAGAGGGGAAGTATGGACAGAGCCAGTAGATCTTGGCTGCTTCTGGGCGCGGCGACGGGCATCACCGCCATGGTACTGTGGCGCAGCCAGCAGCGGCGCCAAGCCCTGGCCAGGCGTGCCTGCCATCTCATCCAGGAGAGCCTGGCGGGACTTGGCGTGCCGATGGGGTAGGGATCGGCTATGTGGTCGGATAAAGGGCAATTGGACACCCACTGAGGCGGGCAGGCCAATTGGGCGAAAAGGACTGCTTTGTGATACAATAGCTATGATGGGCCAGGGCGAGTTCAGGCCACCAGGACGCCCGCTGTGCGAGCATCCGCTGCAGCGCGTGTAACCGGGAGACAAGACGTGAGCCGTTCCAGGCACACCTACAACCTACTCATCAAACTGTGGCCGCTGGGCAAGGTCTTGAACCGGCTGGGCAGCCAGCCGGTGCTCGGCCCGCTGCTACAGCCCTGTTTCAGCGCCGACGGCAACGAGGCGATCATCATCCCCGTGCAGGAGGCCGTGCGCGGTACCGAGAGCGTCGTATTGCCGTTCCCATTGCTCACCCCCCTCGTCAGCCGAGCCAGCGCGCGCACCATCCTAAACGAGTGCATGTGTCGCCGTGCGGAGGGCTGCCAGGCTCATCCGCAAGAGCTCGGCTGTCTCTTCCTGGGCGACGGGGCAGCCGCGATCGACCGTTCGATGGGCCGGCGGGCCAGCGTAGACGAAGCCATGGCCCACGTCCAGCGCGCATTGGAGACGGGACTGGTGCCGCTGGTCGTGCACGCCGCCTTTGACGCCTGGATGCTGGACATCCCCTATCGTCGCACGCTGGCGATATGCTTCTGCTGCGATTGCTGCTGTACCGTCCGCCAGGGCCTGCGGCTGGGCCCTCCGGCATTCTGGGACACGGTGGTGCGCCTGCCAGGGCTGGCGGTGACTGTAGATCCGGAGTGCACCGGCTGCGGACTGTGCAGAGACGTGTGCCCCATAGGGGCCATCTCCCTGAACGGAGGTGCGGCCCAGATCAGCGACTCGTGCAAGGGCTGTGGGCGCTGCGCCACCGTGTGTCCGGCCGAGGCCATCATCCTGCGTGTAGCCGAAAACGTGGACGTACTGGATCGCCTGATGGCGTGCGTCGAGCGGCGCACAGATATCGGACTGGCGGGTGAATGGGGCCACCGTCAGAAGTAGAGAGGCGGCAGCAACGGATGCGCCGCTCAACCTCCTCGCCGCCGCCCCAAGCAAGCGGCGGTAAGAGCCAGCCCAAACCGGCCGGCATCCTCTTGCGCTGTTATGGCTACCTGCGACCCTATTGGCGGCTGACAGCCGGGGCCTACCTGTTCCTGCTCGGGATCAATGGGCTGGCTCTGATCGTACCCCAGGTCATCCGCTGGATCGTAGACCGCGGGATCCGCGGAAAGAACACTGAGCTTCTGGCATGGTCGGTCCTGGTTCTGCTGGGCCTGACCCTCCTCAAGGGTATCTTGAGCTTTGTGCAGGGGCGGCGGACCGAGATCGCGTCCCAGGGTGTGGCCTACGACCTGCGGAACGCGATCCATCTCAAGCTCTCGAGCCTCTCTTTCTCTTACCACGACCGGGCGCAGACCGGACAGCTTCTCTCCCGTGCAGTCCAGGACGTGGAGCGGATCCGCTTTCTGACGGGTCGCGCCACGCTGCGGCTGGTGGAAGGCGCCACGCTGCTGATGGGAACATTGGTCGTCCTGGTGTGGATGAACTCGCGCCTTGCCCTACTAGCCCTGGCGACGATGCCGGCACTGATCTACGTGGCTTTTCAGTTTGGCCGTCGCTACCGCCCTCTGTCGCTGGCGATCCAGCAGCAATTGGCTGTGCTGACGATGCGCCTGGAACAGAACCTGCGAGGCGCCCGTGTCGTCAAAGCATTTGCCCAGGAGGATGCCGAGATCGCCCGCTTTGGCCGCGAGAACGACACCTGGTTCCACCTCTCGGCTGAGGCAGCCCGCCTGCGAGCCCTGAATGTACCCCTCATCGACCTGATCGCCAGCGCCGGAACGGTGTTCATCATCTGGTACGGCGGTTCCCTAGTCATCCACAGTCAACTGCTGACCCTGGGGGAATTGGTGGCCTTTTCCACCTATCTGGGTCAATTAATCCAGCCGATGCGCCGCCTGGGCATGATCATCCCGGCCCTGGCCATGGCATCTGCCGCAGGTGAGCGCATTTTCGAGATCCTGGACACCGTGTCTGAAGTAGAAGACGCGCCGGAGGCCCAGCCACTACCCCGACCGGCGCACGGCGCGGGTGTCCGCTTTGAGCATGTCTCATTCGCTTATTTTGGTCGGCACCAGGTGCTCAAGGATCTCAGCTTTGAAGCCCAGCCGGGGCAGGTGATCGCACTGCTGGGGGCGACCGGTTCGGGCAAATCGACGGTCATTAACCTGATCCCGCGTTTCTACGATCCGACGGGAGGGCGGATCACCATCGACGGACACAACACCCGAGGGGTGACACTGAGCTCCCTGCGTGACCAAATCGGCATCGTCCTGCAAGAGACAACGCTGTTCGCCGCTTCCATCCGGGAGAACATCGCCTTTGGCTACCCCCATGCCAGCGAGGCGGAGATCGTCGCCGCGGCGCAGGCTGCCCAGGCCCATTCATTCATCCTGGAGATGCCAGAGGGCTACGATACCCACGTGGGCGAGCGAGGCGTCACCCTGTCCGGCGGGCAAAAGCAGCGGATTGCCATCGCCCGGGCTCTGCTCAAGGACCCACGTATCCTCATCCTGGATGATGCCCTGTCCAGCGTCGATACCGAGACCGAACGTCTGATCCAACTGGCGCTGGAGCGACTCATGCACGGGCGCACCTCCTTTGTCATCGCGCAACGGTTGAGCACCGTGCGCACGGCAGACCTGATCCTGGTGCTCGAGAGAGGGCGCATTGCGGCCAGCGGCACCCACAAGGAGTTGCTGCGCACCTCAGGGCTATACGCCGAGATCTACCACCGCCAGTTGCGGCCCACCGCAGAGGATGGCCAACGATGAGCTTTTCCATCGGCAGCTCAGGCCCACGTATGGGACCTCGCGGAGCGATCGAGAGCTTTGGCGAAAAGGTGGAAGGGCACACCTTCAATCCGCGCATCATCCTCCGCTTGCTCGCCTTCCTGCGCCCCCACCGGCGCCGCATGGCCGCTGCCTTTGTGCTGATGCTGGCGACAACAGCCCTGACGTTGGTGGCACCTTACCTGATCAAGGTGGCCATCGACGGGCCGATCACTGAGGGCAATATGGCCGACCTGACCCGTACCTCCCTGCTGTTAACGGCCGCCACCGTGGGCCTGTACCTGACCTCGTCGGGACAGCAATACCTGCTTTCCTGGGTGGGGCAGCGGGTGCTGACCACATTGCGGGCTCAACTCTTCGGCCACCTCCAGGTACTGCCGCTCGGCTACCACGATACCCACATCGTCGGGGTGACCATCTCCCACGTGATCAACGACGTAGACGTGATCAACGAACTGCTGTCGCAGGGGCTGATCACGCTCATCGGCGATACCCTGCTGCTGGCCGGCGTCATCGTCGTGATGCTATCGATGAGTCCCCGCCTGGCCCTGCTTACCTTCAGTGTGCTGCCGTTGATGCTATTGGCGACGGCCCTCTTTGCCCGGCAGGCCAAGGTAGCCTTCCGCCAGACCCGTGCCCGAATCGCGGCGGTGGTGGGCGATCTGGCCGAGGATCTGTCGGGCATGCGCGTCATCCAGGCCTTTGCCCAAGAAGACACGTCTCACGAACACTTTGGCGAGGTCAACCGCGCCAACCGCGATGCTTACATCGCCGCCATGTCCCTCTCCTTCGTCTTTCTGCCGACGGTCGAGTTCCTGGGGATGCTGGCCACCGGGATCGTGCTCTGGTTCGGAGGTCGCTTTGTGACCCCCGACGAACTGACGCTGGGCGTGGTGGTGGCCTTTCTAGCCTACGTCACCCGCTTTTTCCAGCCGATCCAGGAACTGAGCCAACTCTACACCACCTTGCAGGCAGCCATGGCCGGTGGAGAACGGGTGCTGGACCTGCTCGACACAGAGCCGGAGGTGATGGACCTGCCAGGTGCCAGCCCTATGCCACACATCGCGGGGCAGGTGGAGCTGCGCCATGTCTCCTTCTCTTATCGGGGCGATACGCGCGTGTTGCACGACGTGAACCTGGTCGTCGAACCAGGACAGACGGTGGCCCTGGTGGGGCCAACCGGCGCTGGCAAAACGTCCATAGCCAACGTCATCGCCCGCTTTTACGACGTGACCGACGGCGCGGTGCTGATCGACGGACTCGACGTGCGCCAGGTCATGCAGCGCTCCCTGCGGCGGCAGATGGGGTTGGTGCCGCAGGACCCGTTCCTCTTTTCCGGCACCATCGCCGACAACATCCGCTTCGGCAATCCCGATGCCGAAGAGGAGAAGATAGAAGAAGCCGCCCGCCTGGCCAACGCCCACGAGTTCATCATCGCCCTACCGGATGGCTATGACACCGAGATCCTGGAGGGCGGCGTTAACCTGTCGATCGGCCAGCGGCAACTCGTCTGCATCGCCCGCGCGGTGCTGGCCGATCCCCGCATCCTGATCCTGGATGAGGCGACTGCCAGCGTGGACACGGTGACGGAGATGCTAATCCAAGAGGCATTGGATCGGCTGTTGCGCGGGCGGACGGCCATCGTTATCGCCCACCGTCTCAGCACGGTCCAGCATGCGGATCTGATCTGCGTCGTGCAGGCGGGCCGCATCGTCGAGCGCGGGAACCACGAGCAGCTGCTGGTGGCGGGTGGGCTGTATCGCGATCTCTACAGGGCGCTGTAGGCGTTGCAGCTTCTGGATCTGTGACCACTATGGCCGGCGATGGCTGGGGGAATGATGGAATGAGCGATTTGCAGGTGGCAGCCATGTCCACCGATACACACCAGGGAATGTCGCCGATCCGCGACGGCGAAACAGAGCTGCGCCGGATGTTCCTGCTGCAGCCTGACATTGTCTTTCTTAACCATGGTTCCTTTGGGGCCTGCCCGCGCCCAGTATTCGAGGTGTACCAGCAGTGGCAGCGGGAACTGGAATACCAGCCGGTCGAGTTTCTTGGGCGCCGCTTCAAGGATCTGCTGCGGACCGCCCGGGCACCGCTGGCTGCCTACCTGAACGCCGATCCCGACGACCTGGTGTACGTGCCCAATGCAACCACCGGGCTCAACATCGTAGCCCGGTCGCTCCCCCTGCAAGCGGGTGACGAGGTGCTGAGCACAGACCACGAGTACGGCGCCATGGAGCGAAGCTGGCGCTTTGTGTGCGAAAAACGGGGAGCACGGTATATCGCACAACAGGTTTCCCCACCCTTTGAAGCGGCAGAGCAGGTGGTGGAGACAGTGTGGAGCGGGGTGACCTCGCGCACCCGCGTGCTTTTTTTGAGCCACATCACCTCACCCACGGCGATCATCCTGCCGGTGACGGAACTGGTGCGCCGCGCGCAGGCGGCCGGCATCCTTACTGTGATCGACGGCGCTCACGCTCTGGGTCAAATCCCGGTCGATCTGACGGCGCTGGGGGCCGACTTTTACACCGGCAATTGCCACAAGTGGCTGTGCGCACCCAAAGGTGCGGCATTCTTGCACGCGCGCCGCGAGGTTCAGTCCCTGCTCGAGCCGCTGGTGGTAAGCTGGGGCTGGCGTAGCGAGATGCCGAGTCCCTCTCGTTTCATTGACGAGCAGCAATGGCAGGGCACGCGAGACATCGCCGCCTACCTTTCCGTGCCGGCGGCGATCCGATTTCAGGCTGAACACGAGTGGCCTCGGGTCCAGGCCCGCTGCCACGCCCAAGTCCAGGCTGCCCGCCAGGCCATCGGCAGCCTGACCAGACTGGCCCCGCTGACGCCGGACTCGCCGTCGTGGTACGCCCAGATGGTGACCCTCCCGTTGCCGGCCTGCGCGGACACACAACGTCCAGCGGCTGAAGCTCTGCAGCGCCGCCTATACGATGAATTCGCCATCGAAGTGCCGATCTTGACCTGGCACGGGCGTCCGTTTGTACGGGTTTCGATCCAGGCATACAACACCCAGGCGGACGTGGACGCTCTGGTGACGGCGCTGGCAGCGCTGCTGGAACTCCAGCATGAAGATCCAGCCCTCACAGGTCAGCCCGTAGAGCAGAACCGCCAGACAGACGACGTCCGGCGGACAAACGACGTCCGAAAGCCAGAAGGAGGAGAAAAACAATCATGAAGACCGCCCGTTTCGAAGTACTGAGCCGAGAAGAAGTGGATCGCATCGACGCCGCCTCGATGGAGGTGCTGGCAGCGGTGGGTGTCAAGGTGGAGTGGAAGACCGCCCGCGAAATCTTTCACGAGTCCGGCGCCGAGGTGGACGACGAGGGCCAGTGCGTGCGCATCCCGGAAAAGCTGGTACGCTGGGCCGTGGAGCAGGCACCGGGGCAATTCACCCTCTATGGTTCGAGCCCTGATGATGCGGACAGATCGTCCGCGGACGATCTGTCCGCTCGCTTTCACCTGCAGATCGGCGGCGACCACATCTGCTTTGCCGGGCTGGGCACCCCCACCCACATCATCGACCTGGACACCGGCGAGCGCCGGTCCAGCACCATGGCCGACGTGGTGCGCCACATCCAGCTCATCAACGGCTGCCAGTATATCCACAATTGCCAGATGGACGTGTGGCCCAACGACATCCCCATGACCACCATCCACAGCGAATCGATCTGGGCCTGGGCGCACCACAGCCGCAAGCCCTTCGGCATGGGCTGCTTTGGCTACCTGCCCACCCTGGACATGATGCGCATGATGGCCATCGCCGCCGGGGGCAAGGAGGAGATTCGTCGCAGGCCCAGCTTCCTTGCCATCTGTTCCGTGGGTAGCCCGCTCCAGATGATTCAGATGCAGTTGGAAGGGCTTCTGATCTGCGCCGACTATGGCCAGCCGTTGGCCATGTCGCCAGAGGCCATCGCCGGGGCGACGGCGCCGGTCACCCTGGCCGGGCTGCTGACCCAGCAGAACGCCAACATCCTGGCCCACATCACCCTGGCCCAAGCCTTCCGGCCAGGCACGCCGGTACTCTATGGCACCGTGTCCACTATCGCCAACATGCGGCTGGGGACGGTGGCGCTGGGCGCGGTGGAAACAGGGCTCATCACCGCCGGGGCGGCTCAGATGGCGCGCTACTACGGGTTGCCCTGCCGCGGCGTCGGCGCGACCACCGAGTCCAAGCTGGAAGACGTGCAGGCGGGCACGGAACGGACCGGAACCCTGTTGCCAGCGGTGCTGGCCGGCGTCAACTTTATCACCTGCGGCGGCACCCTCGATGGCACCATGCTGGAGAGCGACGCGATACTGATGCTGGACGACGAATTGTGCGGCGCGGCCCTGCGCCTGGCGCGGGGCGTCGAGGTGGACGACGGCACCCTGGCCCTGGATCTGATCAAGCAGGTGGGCTTTTCGGGCAACTACCTGGCCGAGGATCACACAGCACGGCGCTTCCGCAAGGAGCACTATCTCCCCAGGCTGTTGATCCGCGACCCGTACGAAGCGTGGGAGGAGGCCGGCAGCTGCTCGGCGCTGGATCAGGCCCGGGACCGGGTGCGTGAGATCCTGGGCAAACACGAACCCCGCGAACTCGATCCGGCTATGGAGCAGGATCTGGACGACTACCGGCAGATGGTCGCCGGACGCTCGCTGGATGAGTTCTACCTGTACGAGATGGAGGAGAAGCAAAAGTGGGACGCTTTGTAAAGCAGGCATTGAATGGGTACGCGCTGGAGACGCTGGCGATCCACGCCGGCGAGGAGCCCGACCCCGAAACCGGCGCCCTGCGGCTTCCGCTGCACATGGCGACGACGTTCAAGCTGCCCGGCTTTGGCCACAAGCTATTCGACGCGCTGCTCATGGAGTCGGATCGGCCGCCACATGCCTACACCCGCTGGAGCAATCCGACCCTGCGGGCGTTGGAGGAGCGACTGGCGGCGCTGGAGGGAGCCGGGGCAGAGTCCAAGGCTGGTGCCCCGGCGGCAGTGGTGACGGCGTCCGGCATGGCGGCCGTGTCCGCGGTACTGCTCACCTTCTTGGGACAGGGCGACCACGTGGTGACCAGCGAGGTGTGCTACGCCGGATCGGTGGAGTTGTTCGGCGAGCACCTGCCACGGCTGGGCATCGAGGTGGGCCTCGTGGACACCAGCGACGTGGCTCAGGTGCAGGCTGCACTGCGGCCTAACACGCGGATGGTCTACGTCGAGACGCCAGCGAACCCGATCCTACGTATCGCCGACATCGTGGCGCTGGCGGAGGTGGCCCGCGGGGCGAAAGCACTATTGGTGGTCGACTCGACGTTCGCCGGGCCGACGCTGCAGCGGCCGCTCAAACTGGGCGCCGACTATGTGGTGCACAGCCTGACCAAGTATCTCAACGGGCACGGGGACGCCCTTGGCGGCGTGGTACTGGGGCCGCGGAAGGGCATCGCGCGCATCCGCAAAGAGATGCTGGTCCACCTGGGTGGCGCGATGAGCCCCTTCAACGCCTGGTTGATCTTGCGGGGCCTGGCGACGCTGCCGCTGCGCATGGAGCGCCATAGCCAGAACGCCATGGAGGTGGCCCGCTTTCTGGAAGCCCATCCCAGGGTAAAGCGCGTGGTCTATCCCGGCTTGGAGAGCCACCCGCACCATGAACTGGCCCGGCGGCAGATGGCAACCGGCCTGGGCGAGCCAGGCTTTGGCGGCATGCTGACTTTCCAACTTAACGGCGGGCTGGGTGCGGCCATCACCCTGGCGGAAAAGATCCAGTTGTTCAAGTACGCCACATCGTTGGGACACACCCACAGCCTGCTTTTCTACTATCCCACCGATCTGTACGTGGACAGTGCGACCTACTTATCCGCTGCTCAGAAGGCGCGCATCCGCGAATGGACAGGCGACGGCATCGTGCGGGCCAGCATCGGGCTGGAGAACCCCCAGGATCTGATCGCCGACCTGGATCAGGCGCTGCGAGGGCGCACCTGGAAAAGCTTGGTGGGACCGCTAGCCTATCGCCTGTTGGCATAGCATGAAAGCACAACACGCAGCAGAGATCTTGAACCACGGACACATTTTGTCCGCATTGCCTCTCCTGTCCACACCACGGCCCAACGGCAGCCGGGCGCTGGCACAGGCAGTAGCGTCGGTGCAGTCATGGCTGGAAGGGCAGGGCATCCCCGTCCAGGCCCACCGCTTCACCCTGCGCCCCTACCTTATGGAAGTACTGGGCCTGTGGCTGGCCCTCTCGGGGGCCATGTTGCCGGTGGCCGCCCTGGCCCGTTGGGGGTGGGTGGGGTTGGTGCTGGCCCTCCTGGCTGTAGCGGTTCCCTTGCTGGAGGTCCGCTGCCTACAACCTACCGTCACTGCCCTGATCCGGAAGCCGGCCCGTAACCTGGTGGTTCACTTGGCCGCACCCCAACCCCGCCGGGAGGCGATCTTTTGCGCGCATTTGGACTCCAAGACTGAGTTGCTGGACCATGCCCAGCGGGAAGTGCTGCTGCGGCTGGGCACGCCAGCGATGGGTCTGGCGCTGGCGGGAGGGATGCTCATGGTCGCAGAATGGCTGCTGCCAGAGGGCACCACCCGGCTGACCATCCATTGCCTGGCCATCCTGACCACGCTGCCAGCGGCCACCTACGGACTGGGGATGGGCGCCAACCTGGCGGGCGGCCGCTTGAGCCGGAACCCCAGCACCGGGGCGGTGGACAACGGGGCTGCCGTGGCGGTCCTCTTGGCACTGGCCCAGCGGCTACACCGCGGGGATATCTCCCCCGACCACACCTCGGTCACGCTGCTGTTCACCGTCGGAGAGGAGGCCCAGATGCAGGGGGCGCTGAGCTACGTACACGACCGGAACGTATGGCCGCTGCCGATGTGTGCCGTCAACCTGGAGGTGGTGGGGCAGAATGGCGGGTACCTGCTGTGGGAACAGGACGGCTCAGCGATGCAACAGATGGCAGCCGACTCGAACCTCAATCGCGCGCTGGCGGCTGCGGTCCAGTCGGTGGCGGGCGAACAGCCGGCGCGCGCATCCCGGATCAGCAGCGATGCCTTTGCCTTCCTCCGTCAGGGTATCCCCACCGCCACCCTGGGCAGCTTTGATGCAGAGCTGGGCGGACGGGGTTTTCACTCGGCCCAGGATAATCCTGACCGGATCGACCCACAGCGGCTGGCCCAGACGGTGGACGTGCTCGGCCACTTTCTGCTATATCTGGACAGCATGACGGAAGGTGAACACACCATCGGAGCAGGTTAGCCACACCACAATCTAGCGGAGGAGACGATGATGCAACGAGAAAGCACGAACGGGAGCCGGGTGAGCAAGGGATATCTGGTCTTTGTGATCACAGTCCTGATGCTCATCAATACCCTCAAGGTGGCCGACCGGGAACTCCTGGCCCCCCTCTACGAGCCGGTGAGCCAGGAACTGGGCCTGAACGATCTGCAGTTCGGCACCATCCGCTCGGCTACCAATGTGGCGCTGGTCGTGGGGGCGATCGTGTTCGGCCTCCTGGCGGACCGCTGGCGACGGCGGGACGTGATCGGTCTGGGCGTGCTCTGCTGGTCGGCCATCACCTGGGGGACCGGGCGTGTGCAGAGCTTTGTGCAGTTGCTCGTGGCACGGGCCAGCATGACTTTGTTCGAGGCTGCTTTCAGCTCTGCCGCCTATCCGATGGTGAGCGACCTGGTCCCACGACGCTCGCGAGGGGTGGTGATGGGGCTGCTGGGCGCTACCTTTGCAATAGGCACCGTCGTGGCATTGCTGGTGGCGGCGCTGATCGGCACTGCCAACTGGCGCGCCCCATTCATCTACTTTGGCATCCCCGGCATCCTGCTCGGGCTGCTGGTGTTCCTTTTCATCCGGGAACCGCCCCGCGGGGCCGCCGAGGACGAGGTCATGGAGGTGGGGGTCTATACCGGGCAGTTCAGTTGGAAGGCCCTCAAACGGACACTGCGCATCCGCACCGCCTTGCTGGTCTATCTGCTAGACGCCTGCCAGGGCTCGACGTGGTGGGCCTTCTCCTTCTGGGCACCTGCCTACCTGCTGCGGCACCAGATCGCGCCCGATCCGGACACGGCGGCACTGGCCCTGTTGCCAGCCATCGCCGGATTTGTGGTGGGCACGATCCTGGGCGGCTGGTTGATCGACCGCCTGCGACGGCGCACCGAACGATCGGCCATCTGGGTCTCGCTGATCTCGATGGCGGGCGCGCTGGCGATGAGCATCGTCGTCTTTGCCCTGCGCGACCTCACGGCCGTGCTGGTGGCTGGATTCTTTCTGGGCACCTTTGGCTACTTGATCATGCCGGCCATCAACGTCATCCTCTACGACGTGGTCCCACCCGAGACCCGCTCCTCGGCATCGGCAGCGGATGGCGTGATCATCAGCATTTTCTCCGCCATCACCGCCTTTGCGATCGGCGCCGTCAGCCAGGGGGCTGGCGGGAATCTGCGGTTGGGATTCCAGGGGGCAGCGACCATACTGCTAAGCGGCGGGCTCCTGGTCGCGCTGGCCCTCCTGCGGATCGCACCGGGCGACATGGCTGCCCTGCGGGAGTACGTAGCCCGGCGCGCAGTGGAAGAGCCCGCGGAGCCAGGGGAGATGTAGCCCATGGTCAGGCGATGGACTGATCTACTGCGAGCCTGGTGGCCAGCCCGCCCTCGCCCTCTTCCCGCTGCCGAACACGAACGGGTACTGGCGGGCGCTCGCATGGAGCGGCACGGAGGGCTGACTGCCCTCTACCTGGCAGGGACCCCCTACGAGATGGGCTACCAGCACGGCATGCTGGCCCGGGACCAGATCCACGGCTTCCGGCAGTCAGCCTACGCTTACGTGGCCTCGCTGGTGCCGGGACCTGCCTGGCTGGCCCGCCCTTTGCTCTTTTACCACGCAGCCGCCTATTGGCCTACTGTCCCGCCAGAACTGGCCCAGGAAATGGAAGGCATTGCCGACGGGGCCGGGGTACACCCCATCGAGGTTCTGGCCAGCACCGCCATCTGGGAGATGTTCCTCATCTCGGGTTGCTCCGAATTCGCTGCCGCCGGGCCGGCCACCGCCGACGGAGACCTGATCCACGGCTATAACTATGACCTGATGCATCCCGACCACGCCCTTATCCAGCCCTACCTGGCCGCGCTCTTTTACCAGCCCAGCCAGGGGATCCCATTCGTCACTGTGAATACGGTGGGCTCGGTGGGGGCCAACGCGGGGATGAACGAGGCCGGCATCTCGGTGGCCTGGGACAACACCTACCTCCAAGACGACGAACTGACCCGGGAGATCTGCGGGCCGGCGGTGCCCTTTATCATCACCCTGCGGCGGTTGCTCCAGCACAGCCGGCGGCTGGACGAGGCAGTGCAGAGTGTCACGGAAACGCTGCCCCGCCCACTGGGTGACATTGTCATCGTCGGCAGCGCCGGCGAGGGACGGGCCGTGGCCCTCGAAACGGCGGGTCGGATGCACGCGGTACGGGGGATGGAAGAAGGAGCCGTCTGGTCCTGCAACTGCTTCCGGTCGCCAGCGCTGGCCCCCCACGATCATCGTGGGGACGGGCGCAACCTGCCCGAGGGGGAGGCGTGGCAGCGCTTTCCCCGCTACACGGCCTACGCCCAGCTATTCGCCGCCAAGCAGGGTCGCCTCACCCCGGCCCTGGCGGCAGCCTTCCTGCGGGATCCCTACCCACGGGAGGGGGAGGGCTTCGTCCATCCCGCGCCCGCACCACGAGCGACGATCTGTCGGGACATCACCTCGTGGTCGCTGGTGATGGAGCCAGGGAAAGGCAGGCTGTGGATCAGCGACACCGAGATACCCGGCTGCCAGGGACGCTTCTTTGCCTTCAACCTGGCAGGGTCAGCTGAGCGACTCCCCACCCTCGACCTGGCGGCCTCCGGCTACGAGGGCGCCCTGCGCAGCGCCGAGCGGTTCCTCGCCGGGGACTGGACGGGCGCGCTGGCCGCACTCGCAGACGCGATGGCCGCCGATGGCCCTGCGGCCCCGCTGCTGCTGATGCAGAGCATTCTGCACGGGCTGGACGGGGAGGCGGGCCAGGCGGAAGAGGCCCTGCGGCAGGTGATGGCCCGCTGGGGGCAAACCCCGGCCGGTGAGTTGGCGCGGGCATGGATCGAGGGATGGGATGGGGAGAACCTGATACCGATCCCTTTTCCCAGCGCCATCCGGCCGCTGTTGCACCTCAGGCCAGCTCCCACATGGAAGCACCGAGCCGTTCCAGCCTGAGCCTGAGCGGCTTTCACCATTGGCGTGGGAGGCGATGTTGTGATAGAATGGGCCCTCGATGGAACTGACTTAAGGGAGTGAAGGTGGAAGGGGTCAGGTACCGGCCTTACGAGCGGCGGCCGTTTGAGGAATCGCGGTGCACGCGGTGCGGGGAGTGCCTGCACCGCTGCCCGGTGATGGAGCTGCCGCCGGAGCGGGCCGGGGAGGAGATGGAGCGCCTGATCCAGGCGTGCCTGCCCGGGGCCCACCTGCCGGCGGGGGCCAAGGACGCGTCGGAGTCAGCGGTGCTGCGGGCCTGCACCTCGTGCCTGGCCTGCAACCTCTTTTGCCCAGAGGACTGCCGTCCGGCCAACCTGATCCTGGACCACTGGCACCAGGCCTACGTGCGGAAGGGGCTGCCGGCCCGGGCCGCTTATTTTCTGCCGCACAACCGCCCCAACTTTCGCACCGACATCGTGGCCCGGCTGCCGGCCGACGAGCGGGCGGCAGTGGCCCGCTGGCGCCGGGAGGAGCCCGCGGCCGAGTTCCTGTATGCGGGCTGCAACCTGATGACCACACCCTACCTCACCTTCTCGCGCACCTTCGAGGGGATTGAGATCCGGGGTGGGCTGGACTATTGCTGCGGGGAGATGCTGTTCCGCATGGGGCTTTACGAGGCAGTGGAGGGGGTGGCGCGGCGGCTGAGTGCTTGGTTCCGCCGCCTGGACGCGCGGCGGGTCTACCTGGTGTGCACCGCCGGACTGAACATGATGCGCAACGTCCTGCCCCAGTTTGGCGGCGACCTGACCGGGATCGAATTCCTACCCTACCTGCAAGTCGTGCTGGAGCGGCTGGAGGGCGGCGACCTGGGCGAGATCCGCCCGTTGGAGATGGCGGTGACGGTGCAGGACTCGTGCCACGCCCGCACCGTGGAGCCGCAGTTCGCCGACCTACCGCGGCGGGTGCTGGCAGCATTGGGGGTCGAGGTACGGGAGGCGCCGCACCACAGGGAGAGGCAGCTCTGCTGCGGCATTGGCGGCGGCTTTTCCCACAGCTCGGCCTATCACCCCGCCGACCTGCTGCTGTCGGCGCGGGTGGCCTCGCGCGATCAGCGGCGCGCCGCGGCCGATGCTACTTGCGTCTACTGCTCGGGCTGCCTGGAGATGATGGCGGTGGCCCGCCTGGTTGATCCCAACCGCCGGCCGGCGTTCCACCTATTGGAGCTGGTACAACTGGCCATCGGCGAGAGGCTGCGGCGCCGCCAGGGAGCCCTGGCCCGGGCGTTTGTCCTGGGGACCGTCCGCCGCCAGTTCCCGCGGCTGATCAGCCGAGAGCGGTTCTGGCTACCGGAGCTACCGGCAGAGCCGGATCCAGAGGAGGCGATATGAGGAGCTCGATCCAGCCTGAGCCGAGGCCGGTGGGGGTCAAGGTCCTGGGATCAGCGACCGACACGGCAGAAGCTGAGGTCTACTGGGGCGTCTCCTACTGCGATGCAGTGCGCCGGGCGGGGCAGGGGGAAACACTGCGCGTGATCCCCGGTTCGATCCGGATTTGCCTCTGGGCGCCGGTGGTGCTGGGGCTGAAACCAGCGGATGGTCGGTTCGAGGAAGGGCTGACGCCCCGGCTGGCTTTTCCCACTGCCGGGCTGCTCCTGGCCCCGCTGGAGGACTTTCCGGGCGAGCCGGAGGGGGTGATCGTGCGAGCGGAGCCGGAGAGACTGCGGGACATGATCCGGAGCGCCGAAGCGACAGTCAGCGGCGGACCATCCCCCCTGTGGGAAGGCCACGGAGGGGATTTGGGCTGCTCGGCCCTCCCGATCATCACAAGCGGCCAGGAGACCGCACGCTCGAGGCTGATCGTCGCTGTCAACAGAGGGCTGGCGGCGCTGGCCCCTTCGGCCCGGTGGCAGGCCCTTACACGCTGGCTCTATAGCAAAAAGTCGCCCACGATTGCCCTCGAGTTGCTGATCTCCAACTTGGCGGCCGACATGTCGATCTGCCGCAACTCGACGGCCATCCCGCTGCTGACCGGCCGGGTCAACATCTCCCATTTTTGCACGGGCGGCATCACCTGGGGCCTCAATCACCCCGAATACCTGACCTCAGGCTGGCCGTGGGCCACCTTCCGGGCGCTCTATCCACAGATGGACGGGGTCGGCGATGGTTGAGACGATGACCCGCCCCCTCTTTGACGCCTATCCCTCCCTGCGGGAGCAGGTGCCTTTCGTCCCGCTGGCCGACCTGCCCACGCCCCTGGAGCTAATGGAGCGGCTGTCGACCAGCGTGGGAGCGGAGATCTGGATCAAGCGGGACGGGCTCACCCACGCTGTCTACGGCGGTAACAAGCTGCGCAAGTTCGAGTTTGTCTTTGGCGACGTGCTCCGCAAACAAGCACGGGCCATCCTGACCGGCGGCGGGCTGGGTTCGCACCATACCTTGGCTGCGGCGGTCGTCGCCCGCCAGCTCGGGCTGCAGCCGGTGTGTGCCTACTACTGCCAGCCGATCAGCGAGGAGGTCCACCGTAACCTGCGCCGCAGTCCTCCGTTGGGGATCGACGCCCACTTTTGCGGGGATTATGTGGGGCTGGCCGTCTCGCTCACCTGGCAGTACCTGCGCTGGCTGGTGCGCACCGGCCGGCTGCCCTACTTTATCTACCCTGGTGCGCCGGGGACGTTGGGGACGTTGGGGTACGTCAACGCCGCCTTTGAGATCGAGGCCCAGTTGCGACAGGGAGGGACGCCGGAACCAGAGGCGATTTTCGCGGCTGTGGGGTCATGTGGGACTTTTGCCGGGCTCCTGCTGGGCGCACGGCTGGCCGGACTCGACAGCCGCATCGTCGGGGTGCGCGTCATCGAGGAAAACGTGGCCAACCGGCGTAAGGTCGCGCGGATGGTCAACCGGGCGGCCCGCTACCTGCGGCGGCGCGACCGGACAGTCCCCGAGGTCGAGTTTGAGCCAGAGGAAGTGGATCTGCGGGACGGATACCTGGGTGCCGGCTACGCCCATCCCACGGCGGAGGCCCAGCGGGCAGTGGAATTGGTAGCGGGAACAGAGGGCCTCCCGCTGGAAACGACCTACACGGGCAAAGCCATGGCAGCGTTACTGGATCACGCCCGGCGCCGCCCCGGGGCGCGTCTGCTATTCGTGGACACTTTTGCCGAAGCCCCAACGCTGGAGGAGGGGGAATGGCGCGACCTGCCGGAGCGTTTCTGGCCCGTGTTTGATCCGGCCCACCGGGTCGGATGTTGGTGCCTGCGATCCTGGCAGGATCCAGACTTTTGTTGGAAAAGGACAAACGAGTAAGAGCATTGTTCGTCTGTCCGCGGACAGGCAAGATTCGCCGAAGGAGTCAATGATGAAAGGGATGAAGTACTTGTTGGGACCCATGCGCCTGCCGTTCCTCGTCCTGCCGCCGGCCTGTGTGCTGCTGGGGGTGAGCACGGCGGTGTGGACACAGGGCAAGATCGACGTTCTGGACGCACTTGTTGCTTTCGTGGGCGCAGTCGCCTCTCACATTAGCGTCAATGCCCTGAATGAATACCTGGATTTTCGGAGCGGTCTGGATTTCCGGACGCGGCCGACACCCTTTAGCGGCGGCAGCGGCACGTTGCCGGCCAATCCGGAGCGAGCGAACACCGCGCTGCTCACCGGCCTGGTTACCCTGTTCCTGGCTGCCGCGATCGGCCTTTATTTCTTCTTCCGCTGGGGACCGGCCATCCTGCCAGTCGGAGTACTGGGGATCGCCGTCATCCTGACCTACACCAACTGGATCACGCGCTATCCGCTGCTGTGCCTGATCGCGCCCGGGCTGGGATTTGGCACGCTGATGGTCATGGGCACGGATCTGGTCCTGACCGGGAGCTATTCGTGGACGGCCTTTTTCGCCTCCCTTGTGCCCTTTTTCCTGGTCAACGATGTGCTGCTGCTCAACCAGTTCCCAGACGTCGCGGCGGATCAGAGCGTCGGGCGGCGACATTATCCGATCGCGATCGGGCGAAAAGCCAGCAGCCTGATCTACGGCGCTTTTCTCCTGGGCGCTTACTTATCCATCGTAGTCGGCTGGGCACTGGGCTACCTGCCAGCGGCAGGGTTGCTGGGACTCCTCCCCCTGGTCATTGCGGTGCCGACGGCAGTAGGTGCCTATCGTTATGCCGAAGACCTGGAGAAACTGGCGCCATATATGGGCCTGAACGTCCTCCTTACAGTGGTGACGCCCATCCTAACCGCTGTTGGCCTGTTCATCGCGGGCGGGCCGCCCGCGTGAAAAAGGCGGTGTTGTTCGACCTGGGGGGTACCCTGGTCGAGTACTACACAAGGGCCGAGTTCCCGGGCATTCTCGAAGAGGCGATTGGCGAGGTGGAAGGGTATCTTCGCCACCTGGACCTGTTTCACGTACCACCGGAGGCCGTATGGCAGAGGGTGAGAGATGAGGATCACGAGGCTGGTGACCATCGCGTCCGGCCCCTGGAGCGACGGCTGATCCGGATTTTTCAACCGTCCGATGCTAACTGCGCCGTGGCGCAGCCGGTGAGTGCGGATCTGGTCGCGGAGATGTGCCGGCGCTTCCTGGAGCCGATATTCGGCCGAGGGCGCCGCTGCGACGACGCACTGCCTGTGCTACAGCGGCTGAGGACAGCAGGCTTGAGAACAGCCATCGTCTCCAACACGCCGTGGGGGAGCCCGGCCGAGCTATGGCGCGAGGAAGTCGAACGGCACGGCCTGTTCGTCCAGTCTGTCGTCACCTGCCGGGATGCGGGTTGGCGGAAGCCAGCGCGGCAGATTTTCGAGTTCACGCTGGAGAGATTGGGGGCCTCGCCCCAGGAGAGCCTTTTTGTGGGTGACGATCCGAGATGGGACGTGCAGGGGCCCAGGGGCATGGGGATGGAGGCGATCCTGATCGACCGGCAGGGAACCGTGGCGGGAAGCAGGGAGCACACGATCCGCAGTTTAGAGGAGTTGTGGGATAGACTGTGATCGCGTTCCTGAGCAGGAAAGGCACCACGCTTGTGGCACACCGCCACGGACGAAAACGCCCCCAGCAAGCTGGGGGTTCCGGAGTACCCAGACTTGTCTGGGGTGTTTTCCAGGTAGAAGAATGTGGGGAGATCGTATCCACGGGGGAGGAGATGCGCGACAAACGCCTCCCTGCCCGACGCAGACGACATCCTAGAAGTCGTGGACGGGATGTTTCGATAAGGCCATTCAGACGGAGGACAATGGACCAAACCGTGCCCAACGCCGGATCTTTCAGGCCGGCGTTGGGTGGGTTTGTGCGGGAAATAGCCGGGAGTGCAGGGGCAAGGCCCCTTGCATTGTGGGAACTTTGTGCTATACTCAGCCTGACGGGTTCGGGCACACGAGTAGGCAGTAGCAGGAAACGCCCAAGGTCCCTAGGGACAGGTCTACGAGCCTGAGAGAGTTTTGCGATCGCGAACGGTTCGGCGGAGGAGGGTCGATGACGAAGGTCAATGCAGGTGAGACGCGCCAGGTCGGGACATCAATCGAGGCCACTGCCCTGTGGTCCCCGGCCCAGAGCCTCAGCCCTCGCGTGCAGCGCCTACGCGACCAGTACTGGGAGTTTTACACCCGGGACTATCGTAACGAGGTCCGGGCCTATAGTTCGGGCACGCCGTGGGACCAGGTCTACGCCCCTTGGAACTGGACCAACGTTCCAGAGATGATGATGTTCTTTGCAGGGGCCAAGGCCTACCTGCTGGCCGACGCGGAGGAAGTCTCGCTGCCGCCCGGTTTCTGGGACGAGCCGCTGGTGGTGCGACGGGCCATCTTTTTCAAGCGAGTGGTGGAGGAGTACCTACCGGTGCAGATCCTGGACGGAGAACTGGTCGTCGGCTCCCACTTTTCGACAGCCCTCTCCCGCACGCTGACGCGCACGGAAGCCCGCCAGTTCGCCAGGATTGAAAAATCCTTCGTGAAGGAGGTGCAGCGGCTGGACCGGCTGGGGGTAGGAAATTGCGGCGCGGTGCCCGGGCACCTGATCCCCGGCTATCCCAGGATCCTGCAGAACGGTTGGAAGGCGATCCAGGCGGAGGCAGAGGCCATCGTCCAAGATCCGGTCGCCACCCCAGAGAGGCGAAACCTGGCCCGGGCCATCTCTATCTGCGCCGACGGCGTGCGCGCCCTGACGGATCGCTACGCCGCCGAAGCGGAGCGCCTGGCAACCCAGGAACCTGATCCGGCCCGGCAGAGAGAGATCCGCGAGATCGCGCGCATCTGCCACAAGGTTCCCTGGGAACCGGCCGAGACCTTCCCCGAGGCGCTGCAATCGCTGTGGTTCAGCCACATGCTGGTGCTGGTGGCCGAAAGCTATCCCGGGCCCGGTGTCTCCCCGGGCCGCATCGACCAGTACCTCTTCCCTTACTACCAAGCCTCTGTCGAGGCCACTGACGGACGACGCCAGCCTCACCTCACCCCACAGCAGGCCAAGGAGTGGCTGCAGTGCCTGTGGATCAAGCACAACTACGCCTACGACTACCAGGGCTGGGTGGGCACCAACCAGGGCATCAACGCCTCGTTCGGACAACTCATCACCCTGGGTGGAATCGACGAGAACGGCGAGGACGCCAGCAATGAGCTGACCTACCTGATCCTGGACGTCATCCAGGAGATGAACCTGCTGGAGCCCAAGCCCAACGTGCGTCTACACCGCAAGACACCCGGCCGCCTCCTGGAGCGGGTGGTGGACATGGTGGCCGAAGCGCAGGGCAGCCCCTTCCTGATGAACTTTGATGAGAACTCGATGGCGGCGCTGCGCTGGCAGGGCTTGCCGGAGGCTGAGCTGTGGGACTATGCCCCCGTCGGCTGCCTGGAGAACACACTGCAGGGCAACGACCGGTCGGGCACGGTGGACGTCAACCTGAACATCGCCAAGGCGGTGGAGTTGGCGCTGCACAATGGCCAGGATGCAGCCACCGGCGAACAGGTTGGCCCCCGCAGCGGCGGCCCGCGGACCTTTACCACCTTTGACCAGTTCTTCGCCGCCTTCAAGGCACAACTGAAGGCGGGCCTGGAGCTGCTCATCGCCGCCAACAACATCGCCGACACCGGCCGGGCGCGGTTCGAGCCGACGCCGTACCTCAGCGCGCTGGTGGACGGCTGCCTGGATCACGGGCTGGACGTCGCAGCCGGCGGGGCGCGCCACAACTATCTCACCGTGGAGGGGGTGTCCCTGGCAACGGCGGCGGACAGCGTGGCGGCGACCGAAAAACTGGTCTACGAGAACGGGAGTGACGAGGGAGGGCCGGCAGTGACGATGGACGAACTGGTGCGGGCGCTGGACGCCGATTTCGAGGGGTACGAAGCGCTGCGCCAGACACTGCTCCACAAGGCGCCCAAGTACGGCAACGACGACGCCCATGCCGACGCCGGGTCGGCTGACGAGGTGGCGCGTGAGATCAGCCGCTTCTGGACCGAAGAGGCTTTCAAGCATACGACACCCGAGACGGGCAAGCGCTACCGGGGTGGCTACCTGTCGTGGAACTATTGGGTGGCCTACGCACCCAAGACGGCGGCGACTCCAGACGGGCGCAAGCGCGGCCAGTTCCTAAGCAACGGTGTCTGCCCGGTCAACGGCGCCGACCGGCTGGGACCCACGGCAGTGGTCAAGAGCGTGGGCCACCTGGGACTGGAGACGGCGCCCAACGGCGCGTCGCACACGATGAGTTTCTCACCCAGCCTATTGAGAAGCTCCGAAAGCCGACGGAAGCTGGCAGCCCTACTGCGGGCCTATGCCCAGGTGGGGGGCACCTGTCTGCAGGTCAACGCGGTGAGCCCGGATACGCTGCGCGCAGCGCAACGGGACCCCGATGCCTACCGCAACCTTCTGGTACGGGTCACGGGATACAATGCCTACTTTGTGATGCTAGGGAAGGAGATCCAGGACGAGATCATTGCGCGGGAGAGCCACGCGCTCTGAGGGGTGGCAGGTTGCACGCATCATGCTTGAGGAGGCCTGGCGATGAAAGGACGCCATACGGACGCCGTCGGTCCGCTTCTGGTCAGCGTGCTGCTCCTGGGGCTGGTGTTGATGCTAGCGATGGCACCTGGCAGCCAGATAGGAGCAGCCCGCTCCCCACATCTACTGGATCTGGAGCCGATCCCGAGCTCGCCAACGACGCAGGCCACCATCAGCGCAACGGTTTGGTTCACGGACGTAGCCGTCGAGATGAACGCCACCGCGTCCGGCTACGGCACCGGGGTCGCCTGGGGCGACTATGACGGCGACAGCGATCTCGATCTGTACGTGGTCAACCTGGGATCCGGAGGGGGTGGGCAGGCCAACGTGCTGCTGCGCAACGATGGGGACACCTTCACCGACGTGACCGCAGAGGCCGGCGTGGGCGATGCTGGCCCGGGCGTGGCCGCTGCCTGGGCCGACGTGGAGAACGACGGCGACTTGGACCTGTTCGTCTCCAACCGGCCGGGCAACAATGCCCTCTATCTCAATGGCGGCGACGGCCAGTTTCAGAACGTGAGCATCTCTGCTGCGGTAAACGATCTCTACGGCATGGGGGAGGGAGCGGCCTGGGTCGACGACGACCGCGATGGATTGGTGGATCTGTACGTGGCCAACTACTCGGGGGTCTCTCCTCCCAACAATCAGCCCAATCGCCTGTTCCTCAACCTGGGCGACGTCCAGTTCGAAGAGGTGGCCGATCAGCGCCAGGTGGCCCACATGGGCAACGGCGAAGGCATCGCCTGGGCCGATTTTGACAACGACGGCGACCCGGATCTGTACATCGCCAACGCCAGCGGGATCAACGTGCTCTTCCAACGACAGGACGACGGGACCTTTGACGACGTGACCGTTCAGATGCACGTCCCAGGCGGGCCGGGAAGCAGCTACGGCGCAGCCTGGGGCGACTATGACAACGATGGCTGGTTTGACCTGTACGTCGCCCAGCAGGGGACCAACAGGCTGTACCGCAACCTCAACGGCGCCGATTTCGCTGACGCAACCGCCGACGCGGGTGTCGGCGGCAGCCACTGGAGCCTGGGCTGCGCGTGGGGAGACTATGACAACGACGGCGACCTCGACCTGCACGTGGCCAACGCCACCATCGCCGGCTACGACCCGGGAGACGTGCTCTACCGCAACGAAGGCGGAGATCCCATCGCCTTTAGCGACGTGACGGCCGTGACCGGGATGACCAATACGCTGGATGCCCGGGGCAGCGCTTGGGGCGACTATGACGGCGACGGCGACCTGGATCTATACGTGGTCAACCAGGGTGCCGGCCAACCCAACCGCCTCTTCCGGAATGGCGGCAGCGCCAGCCACTGGCTACAGATCGTTCCGATCGGCTACATCAGCAACCGGGCGGGCATCGGAGTGCGGGTAGTGGCCACGAGCGATGGGGATCAGATGCGGGAGATCAGCGGCGGATCGGGTTTTGCCTCGCAGGACAGCCTGCCGGCCGAGTTCGGATTGGGCGACTGGGAAGGGACGGTGGACGTCACCGTGCAATGGCCTAGCGGGCGGCAATCGTCGCTGACGGGGTTGGTGGCCGATCGCACCATCACGGTCACCGAGCCAGTTGCGGACCTCTCGGGCGCAGCCAAGGCCGTCAGCACAGACACCGCCCTGCCCGGCGAGGTACTGACCTACACCATCGCCATACCCAACAGGGGCGACTGGGCTGCCACGACACGCGTGACCGACACGCTGCCAGCCGGCCTGAACTGGGGTGCCCTCCTCACAGCCACAGCCGGAACGCCCATCTGGGATGCGGCAGGACGGCGTGTGCTCTGGTCGGGCGAGATCGGTGAGGGATTGGCCGTGACGATCACTTACCGGGCAGGCGTCCATACGGGGATTGCGCCTGGCGCCATCATCACCAACGCTGCCACAGTCGACGGCGGCATCGGTCACCCACCGTTCGACACCCCACCCACTACGGTCACGGTCCTGTGCAGGGCGCTGAGTGAGGTCGGTTTCGACTATGAGCCACCCACGCCCGTAGAAGGCCAGGTGGTGACTTTTTCAGCCACGGCGACCGGCTCGCTGCCAATCACGTTCACCTGGGATCTGGGCGATGGCACCGGCATCGGCGGCGCGATCGTGACCCAGACCTACGAAGCGGAAGGGGAGTACCAGGTCATGCTGACCGCCACCAACGCATGCGACCAGGAGGTCGTTACGCGGACCGTGGCCGTGGCGCCACGGTCGCAGTGGATCTACCTGCCGCTGTTGCGGCGCGATTCGTAGTGGGCATGAGTCTAGGCGGCGTTACGTTCAACGTTCAACGTTTCAGCACCGAGGATGGTCCGGGCATCCGGACGACCGTGTTTTTCAAAGGGTGCCCACTGCGCTGTGCCTGGTGCCACAACCCGGAGGGGCTCTCATCGCAGCCGGATCTGGTGTGGTACGACGTGCGCTGCATCGGGGCGCGGGACTGCCTGGACGCCTGTCCGCTGGACGCGCTGGAGCTAACGCCTGAGGGAATGCGGATCGACCGGGAGCGGTGCGACGTCTGCGGAGCCTGTGTCCGGGCCTGCCCGTCCGCGGCGCTGGAGGTCATTGGCCGGAGGTGGACGCCGGAGACGCTGCTGGCCGAGGTGCAAAAAGACACGGTCTTCTTTGAGACGTCAGGCGGCGGGCTCACCCTATCCGGTGGGGAACCGATGATGCAGGCCGAGTTTCTGTTGGCCTTCCTCCCACTGTGCCGGGAGGCAGGTCTTCACGTGGCACTGGACACGTGCGGGGTGGCAGCCTGGGCGCGCTACGAGCAGGTTCTGCGGCTGGTGGATCTGGTGCTGTACGATTTAAAGATCTATGACAGCGACTGCCATCAGGCGAGCACCGGTGTCGACAACTGCACGATTCTGGACAATGCCCGGCGCATCACCGCCGCCGGGATGCCGATGTGGATCCGGACGCCGGTGATCCCCGGCTACACGGCCAGCGAGGCCAACATCGCCGCTCTGGGGGAATTCATCGCCACCGAATTGCCGACCGTGCAGCGCTGGGACCTGCTGGCCTACACCAACCTGGGCGGGCCCAAGTATCGCCGCCTGGACCGGCCCTACGCGCTGGAGGGGATTCCGTTGCTGAGCCGCGCCGAGATGGAGGCACTGCACGCGGTGGCGGTGGCACGGGTGCCGGTGGCGGTGTGGTCAGGGGCGACGCGCCTGGAGGCAGAAAGCCATGAGTAGCTGTTTTCCGTATCGGGACCCAGAGCAGGCCGCCGAGTTCGCTCTCGGCTACTTCCATCGGCTGCGAGCCGATCCCGACATTCTCAAGACCTGGCTGGGGCTGCGGTCCCTCATCCAGGTGCAGATCACCCAGCCGGATGTCGCCGTGCACGTGGACACCCGCGGCGGCGAGACGATGGCCATCACGCCGGGACTGGCGCTAGAGGCACCAGCCCTGACGCTCACCCTGAGCGCCGACACCTTCCACCGCATCTACGCCGGAGAGATGAACGTCTTTCTGGCGTTTGCCACGCGCAAGATCAGGACCAAAGGCAACGTGGCCCTGATCATGAAGACGACGTGGACGCTGCCCCAGGCCATCGGCATCTACCGGCGATACGGGACCGAGCTGGGCATGCCGGGATTTGGGACCGAGAGGACCCCAGGGGTCACCGCGCCGGAAGAGGGCCTGCCCTGCCCGGACCCGCGGTCAACGGCGACGACCCGGGTGGAGCGGCTGCTGGAGCGACGGCTGCGCACCCGACTGGAGGTGTGCATCGAACGGGCGCGGTACTACACAGAGTCGATGCGGCAGACGGAGGGAGAGCCGCAGGTAGTGCGCCAGGCCAGAGCGCTGGCCCACGTCCTGGAGAACCTGACCGTCCACATCGAACCGGACGAGATGATCGTCGGGGCGATCACGAGCAGGGTACTGGGGGCAGGGGTGTATCCCGAGGGGATCGGGGCCCGGGTGCTGGGCGAACTGGAGACGATCGGCTTCCGCGAGCCCAATCCCTTTGTCGTCACCGGCGAACAAATGCGCGAATTGCGCGAGGAGATCATGCCCTACTGGGAGGGCAAGACGCTGGAGGATCGAGCCCGCGCCCGCTGGTCGCCGGAGGTCACCGAGGCCATCAACCAAGTAGCCCCCTTTATCGTGACCGAGATCGCCGGCATCGGCCACATGCTGCTGAACTACGAAGGGATTCTGGGCAGAGGGCTGGCCTGGTACGCACGAGAGGCGGAGAGACGGGGGCGCAAGGCAGCAGGAGGGCAGGTGAGCAGGGATCCGGGCGGCAGCAGGGCGGCGGATTTCTACCGGGCGGCGGCCATTGCCTGCCGAGGGGTGATGCGTTTCGCCGAGCGGTACACGGAGGAGGCAGAGCGGCTGGCGGTCGATCTGGCCCGTCGCGCGGAGTTGGCGCGCATCGCCGAGGTGTGCCGTCACGTCCCTGCGGCTCCGGCCCGCACCTTCCACGAAGCGCTGCAGGCCATGCTGTTCGTCCTCCTCGCCGCCCAGATCGAGGATTACGAGTCGGCGTTCTCCATCGGGCGGCTGGACCAACTGCTGTGGCCCTACTACCGCGCCGATCTGGAGGCAGGCCGGTTGACAGAGGCGGAGGCGCTGGAGCTGTTGCAGTGCTTCTACATCAAGGTGAGCCACTCGATCCCCCTCTTTGACGCTGATGTGAGTCTGGCCTTCGCCGGGATGACAGCCTTTGCCAACGCGGTGGTCGGGGGGATGGACGCCGAGGGGCGTGACGCCACCAACCCCGTCTCCCACCTGGCAGTGGAAGCCATGCGCCGGGTCAATACACAGCAGCCCAACTTTGGTGTGCGGATCCACGAGAACACAGCACCCGAGTTCTTGGATGCCGTCACCCGTGCCATGGCCAGCGGCCTGCAGAACGTCCAGTTCTTCAATGACGGTGCCAGCAGCGCTACGGTGGCCGACCGGGACGCGGCCGGCATCATCCCGGCGCTGGTCAAACGGGGCATCCCCTTGGCCGAGGCGCGGGAGTATGGCATCATCGGCTGCGTCGAACCGGCGGTGCCGGGCGTCAGTTTCACCTCTTCGGACGCAGCGCTGTTCAACCTCGGATTGTGCCTGGAACTGGCCCTTAACGACGGCCGAGGGCGGCTCTTCACCGACCAACTGGGACTGCCTACCGGTGATCCGCGCCGCTTTACCCAGATCGAGGAGGTGATCGAGGCCTTCCGGCGGCAGGTGGCCTACCTGGTGGACCTTATGGTGGAGGCGCTGGATGTACTGGCCGAGGTGCACGCCGAATTCAAGCCCAAGCCCTTCATCTCGGCCACGACGGGCGATTGCCTGGAACGTGGTCTGGATCTGACCTGGGGCGGGGCACGCTACGACGCAACCGGCGTGCAAGGCGTCGGTTTGGCCACGGTGGGCGACTCGCTGGCAGCGTTGAATGCCTTCGTCTTCCGCGACGACCGGCGTACAGCCGCCGATCAGCACCCGGTGGCCGTCAGCTTGGACGAATTGCTGGCGGCCCTCGACGCCGACTTTGAAGGCTATGAATCGCTGCGCCAGACGCTCGTCCACCGTGCGCCCAAGTACGGCAATGATGACGGCCCTGCCGATCGCTTTACGCGGCTGGCGGCCGAGATCTATTGCCAGGAGGTGGAAAAGCATGCCAACCCACGCGGCGGCCGCTACCAGCCGGGCCTCTACTCGGTGACGACCCATGTGGCGCTAGGGCTGGCAGTAGGCGCCACGCCCGATGGCCGCCGGGCCGGAGAGCCATTGTCGCAGGGCATCTCACCGGTGCAGGGACGCGACCGGCATGGACCGACGGCGGCCATGAGATCAGCGGCGCGCCTGAACCACACACTGGTCTCCAACGGCTCGGCGTTCAACCAGAAGCTCAACCCGGCCACCCTGCGCGGCGGCAAGGGCCCGGAACTACTGGCGGGCTTGCTCCAAGGGTACTTTCAGTTGGGTGGGATGCAGTTGCAGTGGAACCTGGTGGACGGCGAGATGCTCCGCGCTGCACAGCAGCATCCGGAGGAGTACCGCGATCTGATTGTGCGCGTCTCGGGCTACAGCGCCCATTTTACCGACCTGGAGCGCGTGGTGCAGGACGATATCATCAGTCGGATGGAGCACGTGCTATGATCTCCCTGTCACAAGCGGAACTGGAGCTGCTGGAGGCGTTTGAGCGAGGCCTCGATCCCCGGTGGCCGGAGCGAAGCGAGATCCCGGCGCAGGTATTAGGGTATGGCGAGATCAGCACCGTCTTTTCCATCGGACACGGCGGGCATCCCCAGGCGAGAGGGCTTGAGGCGTTGGCTTTTAAGCGGCTGCCGCTCTTCCACAACGTGGCAGAGGTTGAGGCGTACCAGATCGCCTATGAGGAATACAACCGGCTGTTGGGTGAGGAGATCGGCCTGCACCTGCCAGCCTTCAGCTATGTCTCCTTCGCCAACCAGGCCGGCTGCCCCATCTTTTACATCATCCAACAACAGCTCCCCTCGTCTTCTATTGGCAACCAGGCGCTGCACTTGCTGCCAGCCGAAATGGTGCGGATCCTGGTACGTCGCGTCCTCCAGGAGCTGCGGCGGGTGTGGGCGTTCAACCAGCGCCAGGGGCGCCTGCAGGTGGCGATCGACGGCCAAATCTCCAACTGGGCCATCGAAGGGTTTGACCCCCAGGCCCCGCACGTGGATCAGGCCACAGCTCTCACCTACCTGGACACCAGCACCCCGTTGTACCGGGTGGAAGGGGTGGAGCAACTGGACGCGGAACTCTTTTTGCGAAGCGCGCCCTCTTTTCTGGCGTGGATCCTACGCCTACTTTTCCTGGAAGATGTGGTGAACCGTTACTACGACTTTCACCGGGTGGCTGTGGATCTGGTGGCCAACTTTTACAAGGAACAGCGGCGAGATCTCATCCCCGATGTCGTGGGGGTGGTCAACGACTTTTTCGCCAATGAGGCCGCCGAGCTGGATATCGAGCTAGTCACCGAGAAGGAGATCCGTTCCTACTACCGGGAGGACGCCATGATCTGGCGGCTCTACCTGTCCATGCGCAGATTTGACCGCTTGATCCGCACCCAGATCCTGCGGCGGGAGTATCCGTATATCCTGCCAGGCAAGATCAGGAGATAGCCCAAGTGGCCGTGTTGGAGGTACGAGCATGTCCCTGCTAGCGACATACCCCGGCCTGCTCCAGGCCCTAGCCCACGAGATGACGCCCAAGTTCCTGGCCACGCGTTCGGCTGCATCGGTGCCCAACGTCGTGCCGTGCACTTCGACCATGCCGGCTGGCGACGCCGAGGAACACGCCAGAGACCGCCTGATCTTTGGCAACTTTCTGCTGCGCAAATCGGTCGACAACTTGGGCGAGGACCCTCGGGTCGGCATACTGGTCATCACCACCGACCTAGAGGGCTGGATGCTACAGGGGGATTTCCAGGGGTGGCAACGGTCGGGGGCCTATGTGGATCGCCTCAACAGCACCGACCTGCTGCGCTACAATGCCTACACCGGCATCCGCAACGCAGGCATCATCGAGGTGCGATCGGTG
>Ga0316579_10000025_pt1 | contig 34217 bp, 31 predicted proteins | sample J5NA_2_FD_203074 | JGI IMG/M metagenome (GOLD analysis project Ga0316579, IMG submission 203074) | Rhizosphere microbial communities from salt marsh grasses in Alabama, United States - J5-7_160517rDrA | ecosystem: Host-associated > Plants > Roots > Rhizosphere | place: USA: Alabama | collected... | reverse complement strand
CCCTGCCGACCTCCTCCCGCGGGACCGCCGACGGGACGAGGGCGCTCCAGGCCGGGCCGGACACGGCCTGCCCGCACCCCAGGGCGAAGATCAGCAGGAGGATCCCCGCCACGGGCAGCGGCCCGTCGCCGGCCAGGGCCGTCAGCAGGACGAGCAGCCCGGCGCAGCATCCCTCCCAGAGCGCAGCGGCAAGGGTCAGCCGGTGGGAGCCGGTCCGGTCGACGGTCCTCCCCGCCACGGGGGCGCCGAGGATCAGCGGGGCACCGGCAGCCACCATGACGGCGGCGACCCCAGGGGTTCCCCACCCCCGGTCGTAGGCGTGCAGGACGAGCGCGTTCGCCGCGACGAGGTCCCCGGCGAAGGAGACCCCCCGGCCCAGGGCGATCAGGCGGACGTCGCGTGTCCCGGACGGGTCGTGGTGCTCGGGGCCGTCCGAACCCTGAAACGTATCTTTCATATCTGTGAAAGTAACGCTTCACGTCTTCCCGCACAAGCGCCGTGAGGATCGCGACCTCACCGCCCGCACGTCCCGGGGACGACACCGCCCCTCCACATCTCGGCCTTCCCCCCGGGGAGCCCGTAGTCTCGGAACATGACCACCGGACTGCCCCCGATCGGTGACCCGGCCGGCCCGTCACCGGACCCGGCCCGTCCCGGCGACGGGCCCGGCCCTCCCCGCGTGCCCGTCTCCCGGCTGACGACCTCCCAGCTCCCCGGCCCCGACGAGGACGACGTCCATCCCGTCGGGTTCCGCGTCCCCCAGTACCCGCCGGACCGGGACGGGTACCACGACACCGGCCCGGCGGAGCAGGAGCTCTCGGACGACGACCCCGTCGTCCCGCTCGTTGCCGAGCGGGACGTGATCACCCTGAACGATCCCCGGGCCATCCGGGCCCTGGCCCACCCTGCCCGGATCTCGGCGGTGGACCACCTGTTCGCGGGGGAGGTGCTGACCGCGACCGAGTGCGCCCGGATCGCCGACGTCTCGCCCAGCGCCATGAGCTACCACCTGCGGGCTCTGGAACGGTGGGGGCTGGTCGTGCGTGCCGAGGCGACGGGGGACGGCCGGGAGCGCCCGTGGAGGGCCGCGGCCCGCAGGCTCCACGTCGGCGACGCGGAGGGCACGGCGGTCAGGGCGGCCCAGGACCAGCTGCTGGGCAGCCTCGTCGACCTGCTGCGAGCCGATCTCACCCGCGGGTTGGCACTGGTGGAGCGGCACTCGGACGAGAAGCCCGTGGCCGACTTCGCCATGCTGGCCGCGGCGCTCACCCCTTCGGAGGCCCGGGACCTCATGGGCAGGATCGACGAGCTGATCCGGCCCTACGTCACGCGTCAGGACGTCCCGGAGGACGCCCGCGGCTACCACCTCTACGGGGCGATCCTGCCCCTGGGGGGGGAGAGGAACACCCCGCGCCGGTGACGGGGAGGGAGCCGGCGCCGGGGTCGAAACGGTCGGCCCCGCCGATCCCCACCAGGGCCGCCGTCAGCCGCGAGCGCCCGCGGACCCTGGTGTTGAGCGCCTGCGCCGAGGCGTTGTAGAACCTGCGGCTGGCCGCGATCCGTTCCTCGATGGCGGCCAGTTCCGCGCACAGCGCCGAGAACCCCTGGTCGGAGTCGAGGGCCGGGCGGCTGCGGGCCTCCGTCAGGAGAGCGCGCAGCGCCAGGACCAGCTCGTCCTCCGCCCTGGCACGGCTGCCGGGGTCCCCGCCGGCCCGCCGGGTCCGGTCCCGTGCCCGCAGGACGGCCTGCACGCGTTCGGCCGGCAGGTGGTCCCTGACCCCTTCCACGAGGTCCGGGACCATTTCCTGGCGACGGTCGAGTTCCCGTTCGATCTGCTGCCAGGACTCCGCGACCAGTGCCCGCAGGCGCACCAGGTTGTTGTAGGAGCCGGCCGAGCACGCGACGATCCCCAGCAGGGAGCCCAGAGCCCCCAGCAGGGTCGTCAGCGCTCCGACCGCCACGGTCACTCCTCACACCGCGGATCCGTCCCGCGTCCGGCATCGTAACCACGGTTCATGACAAGAAAAGGCAGAAAGCGCGGGAAAACAGGGGTCGGAGCAGGGGGGCGGGCCTGCGGTCCGGCGAGGTCAGCCGTCGCTCACGTCGGCGGCAGCCCCAGGTCCTCCAGGCCGTAGGCGGCCCGGTAGGGCAGTCCGGCGGCCTCGATGGCCTGGCGGGAGCCGGTGTCCCTGTCCACTATCACGGCGACGCCCACGACCTGGGCCCCGGCCTGGCGCAGGGCCTCGACGGCCGTCAGGACCGATCCGCCGGTGGTCGAGGTGTCCTCGACGGCGAGCACCCGCCGCCCGGCGACCTCGGGGCCCTCGATCCTGCGTTGCAGCCCGTGGGCCTTGCCCGCCTTGCGCACGACGAACGCGTCCAGCTGCCGTCCCCTGGCGTCCGCGGCGTGCAGCATCGCGGTCGCGACCGGGTCGGCCCCCAGCGTCAGGCCTCCCGCGGCCAGGAAGTCCCAGTCCTCGACCAGGTCGAGCATGACCCGTCCGACGAGCGGGGCCGATCCGGCGTGCAGCGTGATCCGCCGCAGGTCCACGTAGTAGTCGGCCTCCCTGCCGCTGGCGAGCGTCACCCGGCCGCGCACAACGGCGAGGGAACGCACCAGCTCCTGGAGCCGTTCACGGTCCTGTCGGGGGTCGGGGGGCCGGTGACGGGCCGCCTGCCCGTCGACGGCCGGGTCCTCGATGGGGTTCACGCAGGTCAGAGTAGCCCGACGGTCCGGGATCCGTCCGGGCCCTCAGGGCCGGCCCGGTCCTGCTGAGCACGACCCCCGAGGGACCGGGTTCCGTCCCGGCCCCGGGACCGGCGTCGTCGGTGGCCCTCAGTCCCAGCAGGACCTCCAGCGTGCGGGGTTCTGTCGCCCGCGTGAACACCTCTCCCTGCGCCAGGCGGCACCCCATGCTCACGAGGAGCTCGCGCGTGGAGTTGTCGGGGACGTCCTGGGCGACGACCTCCAGTTCGAGGTTGCGCCCCAGGTCCAGGATGGAGCGCACGACGGCCCGCTCCCTGGCGTTGCCGTGCAGGCGGCGCACGAACTGCCGGTCGATCTTCAGCTGGTTCACGGGCAGGCGGCTGACGTGGACGAGGGAGGAGTAGCCCGTCCCGAAGTCGTCGACCGCCAGGCGCACCCCCATCTGCCGGAACTGTTCGAGGTTGAGATTGACCTGCTTGGAGTCGGTGTTCACCCCTTTCTCCGTGATCTCCAGGCAGAGCAGCTCCGGCGGGACGTCGTGGCGTTCGAGCGCCTCGGTCACCCAGCGGGGGGCCGAGGGATCCGACAGGCAGCGGTCCGTCAGGTTCACGGCGACCCGGAGGGGGACGCCGGCCCTGCGCCACTCGCCGCACAGGGCGAGGGCCATGTCCAGGACCCGGACCGACAGCTCCGGCACCTGGCCCGAACGCGCGGCGGTGTCGAACAGGGTCTCCAGGGGGACCTCTCCCGTCCGGGGGTGCTCCCAGCGGGGGAAGACCTCCACGGAGTGGACGCTGCCCGTCCGCAGGTCGACGATCGGCTGCACCGCCGCGGTGATCTCCTCCCCCTGGAGCGCGTCGCGCAGGTCACCGGCGAGGGTCAGGGACTGCGAACTCGTCTCCACGAGTTCCTCCGAGAACAGCCGCAGCCCCCCGGCCCCGCGCTTGGCCGCGTACATGGCGACGTCGGCGTTCCGCATGAGGTCGGCCCCCGACCGCCCCTGCACGGGTCCGAGGCTGATCCCGAGGGAACCGCCCACCCTCAGCCGGTTCTCCCCCACCACGACCGGGGCCTCCAGCGAGGCCAGCAACCGCCGTCCCAGGTCCGCCGCGCGGCGGTGGTCCCCGCACCGAGTGGTCACGACGGCGAACTCGTCCCCGCCCAGACGGGCGACGGTCGCGTCGTCGCCCGCCGCGCGCGACAGCCGCCGCGAGACCTCCTGGAGCAGGTCGTCCCCTGCCTGGTGCCCGAGGGTGTCGTTGATCGCCTTGAAACCGTCGAGGTCCAGCATCATGACGGCGCACGCCGGCCCGCCGCGGGCCGCTCCCCTGGCGGCGGCCTGGAGCAGGGTGTGGAAGCTCGACCGGTTGGGAAGACCCGTCAGGGCGTCGTGGCGGGCCTCGAAGTGGAGCTGATCGATCAGCCGGCCGTTGCGCAGCGCCACGGACCCGTGGTTGGCCACGGCCTCCAGCAACCGTGCCTGCCCGGGGGAGAACCGCCCGTCCTGGGTCTCCCGCCTGCCCACCAGGAGGTGCCCGGCAACGGCACCGTCCACCCGAAGGGGGACGACGACCGCTGCGTCCAGGCGCCTCGCGCGCAGGACGGCCCGGTTCTCGTGGGTCGCCGGGCGCAGGACGGCGCTGGGTCCGGCGGGGAGGACCCCCTGTGGCAGGGCGGCCCACGCGCAGTCCTTGGGCCCGGTCAACCCGTTCTCCTCGGACCAGGACCAGACCGTCCTGGCGTCCCGGTCCAGGCCCGTGAGCATGACCTCGGAGAAGCGCGCCCCCATCAGCTGCCGGGACCGCAGGACCAGCTGGCCTGCCACCTCGGACAGGGACGACGCCGCGGCGAGGGCGTCGGAGAGTTCGTAGAGGCGTTGCAGCCGCACGTGCCTGTCGGACAGCTCGACGAACGCCCGGTAGGCCAGGGCTGCCACCCCTCCCGCGACGCCGATGGGCACCGCGGCGTCGCCGCCGGCGCTCGTGCTGACCACGAGGTAGCCCAGCGCACCGGACACGCCGGCGAGTCCGAGCCTTCCGGCCCTGGCCCACCAGGTCCGCTGGGGGCCGGGGACCAGTTCGAGGCTTCCCTCGGCCGTCAGCAGGCGGGTGAGGAACTTCGTCAGTGCCGCTGCGACCGCCGCGAGCACGGCGGACCCCGCGGCGCGGGACCCGCTGGCCTCCTGCCCGATGAGCAGGCCGAAGACCCCGCAGGCCGCCACCGTCCCCAGCGCGGCCGTCGCCGCCTCGAGCAGGGCCCGCAGCGGGCGCAGGCGGTGGTACAGCAGCGCCACCGCGAGGACCGCTGTGGCCCGTGCGAGCGTCAGCCCGGCCGGGTCCATCAGGAACAACCCCATGACCAGGGGGACCCCGACCAGGTCGAGGGTCGGGGTCGTCCTGCGGGGGTGCAACCGGATCAGGGCGAGCTCCGCGACGACGAACAGGACGGTCGGAAGCCACCATGGGACCGACCGGAAGTGGGTAACGGCCGCGGGCCGTTCCCAGAACCACGCGCCGGCGAACGCCAGGCACAGGGCCGTCAGGAGCAGCAGGACCGTGCGCAGGAGCCCGCCGGGGCCCCCGCGGCCGGTCCGGGCGGCGGAGTCCTCCCGCGCCGTGGCCCGGCGCTGGCCCGCCCACGGCGATCCGGCCACCCGGGGCGCCGGCCGCCCCGCGGGGTCCCTGCGTCCGGGGTCCCTGCGTCCGCCCCTGCGGCGTCCGGAGACCGTCGGGGAGACCTGCGAGGACCGGCGATCGCGCCGTGGTGGGGTCTGCGGCACGTTCCCGGCCTGCTGCCGGCGCGCGGATCCCTTCCGCTGGGTCGGCAGGAGGGAACGGCCGGTCATCCCTGTTCCCCCTCTCGGCTCCGCAGGGTGTCGACAAACTCATTGCGCAATGTATTTATTTGAACGCTATCCGTAGCAGGAACGACAGCCCAGAGGTCCGGCACCACCCGCTCGGGGGACACGGCACGGGAAACGGTCACCCACAGGCAGGCCCCCGGCCGTCCCCGCAGGAGGCGACCGCCCGGTCAGGAGGCGACGGCCCGGCGCACGATCCGGTTCTGCAGGCGCAACGGCAGGTGGCGGGCCACCCCCACGGCCGTCCGGTACCGGCGGGAGGGGATGCTGACGGTCCTGCCGCGGCGCACGTCCTTCATGCACCCGTCGACCACGTCGTCCGGGGCCAGCCAGGCCCAGGACGGCACGTCGCCGCAGTCGAGCCCTGCCCTGCGATGGAACTCCGTGCGCACCAGGCCGGGGCACAGGACCGTCGCGAAGACCCCCGTCGCGTGCAGTTCCCCGGCCAGCGAGACGGTGTAGCTCAGGACCCAGGCCTTGGCGGCGGCGTAGGCACCGGTCGGGAGGAAGGCCGCGGCGGAGGCCACGTTGATCACGCCTCCGTGGCCGCGCACCGTCATGGACCCGACCGCGGCCCGGCTGAGGGCCAGCACCGCCCCGACCATGACGTCCAGCTGGCGCCTCTGCTCCTGCGGGGAGGCGTCGACCGTCCGCGAGCCGAGCCCGGAACCGGCGTTGTTGACCAGGAGATCGACCGGGTGCTCCGGGTCCTCCACCCGGCGCACGACCCGGGCGAGCCGAGCGGGATCGGACAGGTCGGCCGGCAGGACCTCGACGCGGACGCCGTGCCGCTCGCGCAGTTCGGCGGCGCGCGCCTCCAGACGGTCGGCGTCGCGGGCCACCAGCACCAGGTCGTTGTCGCAGCGCGCGAGCCATGTCGCGAACGCGTACCCGATCCCGCAGGTGGCTCCCGTGACCAGTGCCCTGTTCCTCATGCTCCCCATCCCCGATCCGCTCGGCCGGCCGACGCCGGATCCCCCCACCGTTCCCGGCTGGCACGGTGTCCGGCCGAGTTCTCGTACACCCGTCGGACGCCGTTGGGTGCCCGGAGGTTGAGACCTCCCCCGCGGAGCAGGCCCTCCCCGGGTCCCGGCCACGATGGTCCCGCGTCCCGAGGACCGGGTCACAGGTGCCTTGGGGAGCGCTGGGAACGTGCCCGGACGGAGCGGGACGCCCGGCACGGTCCGGCCTACTCTCGGACGATGCGCCTGGCGACCTGGAACGTGAATTCCATCCGCGCGAGACTGGAGCGGGTGACGTCCTGGCTCGCACGCAACGACGTCGACGTCCTGGCCGTGCAGGAGACCAAGTGCCGCGACCGGCAGTTCCCCCGGGACGCCTTCACGGCGCTGGGCTACGAGGTGCTGCACCACGGCCTGTCCCAGTGGAACGGCGTGGCCATCGTCTCCCGGGTCGGCCTGGAGGACCCCGAGCGGGGGTTCGCCGGGATGCCGGGGTGGGGGGAACCCCGCGCCCCCGAGGCACGGGCGCTGGGAGCCACCTGCGACGGGGTCCGGGTCTGGAGCCTGTACGTGCCCAACGGGCGTGACCTGGCCGACCCCCACATGGAGTACAAGATGCGGTGGCTGAGGGCCCTGGGGTCCGCGGCGGGATCGTGGCTGGCCGAGGACCCCGGGGCACCGATCGCGCTCGCGGGGGACTGGAACGTCGCCCCGCGGGACGAGGACGTCTGGGACATGGCCGATCTCGAGGGCATGACGCACGTCTCCGACCGCGAGAGGCGGGCCTTCGACGCCGTGCTGGACGCGGGTTTCCACGACGTCGTCCGGCCCCGCAGGCCCGGACCTGGGGTCTACACCTACTGGGACCATCAGAGGCTGCGCTTCCCCCGCGGGCAGGGGATGAGGATCGACTTCGTGCTCGCCAGCACCGCGCTGGCCGAGCGGGTCAGCTCGGCCTCGATCGACCGTTCCGAGCGCAAGGGCAAGGGGGCTTCCGACCACGCCCCGGTGGTGGTGGACGTGGACCCGGCGGGCTGAGGGGCCGGGAGGGGGGAACATCCACCGTTCGGGGGAAATATTCCCCAGGACACGTGCCTGCCCGCGGTCTCGGGCACCATCTGCTCGGGGCCGCGCGGCTCACGCGCGACGACAGCCGCGGGAGAGTCGATGCAGCTCGTCCAGAGGGCGGACGTCACGGGTGCCGACGCCGACGCGCTGTGGACGCTGTACTCGCGGGCCTTCGGGAGGCGTCGCAGGAACAGGCCCGGTTCCCCCACCCCGATACCCCGCGACCGCTTCGACGTGGTCATGCAGGATCTGCGGATCACGAAGTTCCTCGTGGTGGATCCCCTCGCGGGCAGGTCGGTCGCTGCCTTCGCGGCCCTGGGGCCGGCGCTCGGGCCGCCCGGCTGCCCGGCCCACGGGCCCGCGACGGCCGCCCCCGGCGGGTCCTGCGACCACGGGACCTGCTGCCGCGGCGCCCCCGATCCCCGGCAGCTGCTCGAACGCTGGCCGGAGCACCTGGAGCAGGGGCGGGTGTGGCACCTGGGCCTGCTGGCCGTCGATCCCGACTACCGGGGGACGAGCACCGCCGTCCACCTCGTCACCGGGGTGTGGGCGACCGCCGCGGCCTGCGGCGGTGTGATCACCGTGGACCTGGACGCCGTCCACGAGGTCTGGGTGCACCTCCCGACCACCCTGTACGAACTGGCCAGGACCTTCTCGCCCGGGACCCGCCTGCGGAGCCTTCCGGGAGGCTCCTGCTGGGCCTACGAGTTCCCCGCGCCGCTGCCCGCGTGAGGTCCGGCCCGCGAGGGGGATCCACGCGGCCGTGCCGGCCGCCCTGAGCCGGCCGCCCTCCCGTCCGAATCACTTCCGGAAGGCGCCCGACGTCCGGGCGCGGGCCGGAGGCGTGCCGAAAGGTGCACGGCCCCCGCTTCGGGGATGATTCGGTGTGCGGATCGGGTGCGGGAACGGCGCGGATGCCTGCCGGCCGGTCGTGCTCGGTCCGTCCCGTGCCGCGCCCGGCCGGACCTGGATGGAGTGATGAACCGTGGTGGGCGAGATCGCCCTGGTACTGGTCCTGATCATGACTGGTGGCTGCTTCGCCGCGGCCGAGATGGCACTCGTCTCCCTGCGCCCGGGCCAGGTGACCAGGATGGTCGCGACCAGGCGGGGCGGGGCGAGGGTCCAGCGCCTGCTGACCGAGCCCCACCGGTTCCTGTCCTCGGTCCAGCTCGGCGTCACCCTCACGGGTTTCCTGTCCTCCGCGGTGGGGGCCGTCGCCTTCAGCGACCCGCTGTCGGACTGGTTGCTGCGGGCTGGCCTGTCGGAGGGGGCGGCAAGGACGCTGGCCCTTCCCGCCGTGACCGTGTCGGTGACCTACGTCTCCCTCGTGGTCGGGGAACTGGCCCCCAAGAGGATCGGCCTGCAGCGGGCCGAGTCGATCGCCCTGGTGGCCTCGGGCCCCCTGGAGACGATCGCGAGGGTCTCGACGCCTGTGATCTGGCTGCTGGGGGTGAGCAGCGGCCTTCTGGTCCGGTTGGCCGGAGGGGACCCGCGGCCGGGACGGGACGAGATGACCCAGGAGGAGCTGCGGGACATCGTCGCGGGCAACGTCGACCTCACCCTCGACGAGCGCCGGCTCATCGCCGAGGTCCTCGACGCGGGGGACCGTCCCATCCGCGAGGTCATGGTGCCGCGCCTGGACGTCAGCGCGCTGCCTGCGACCATGCCCGTCACCGAGGCGATCGAGACGGTCAGGAACCTGCCCCACTCCCGGTACCCGGTCGTCGACGGCGGGCTGGACGACGTCGTGGGCTTCGTGCACGTCAGGGACCTGTTCCGTGAGCGCGTCCCCGCGAGCGCCGGGCCGCTGCGCGAGCGGGCCCGTCCCGTCATGCGCCTTCCCGACAGCCGCCGGGCCCTGCCGGCCCTCGCCGAGATGCGGCGGGCAGGGGCCCACCTGGCCGTGGTCGTGGACGAGTACGGGGGTGCGGCGGGGATCGTCACCCTCGAGGACCTCCTGGAGGAGCTCGTCGGGGACATCACCGACGAGTTCGACCCGCAGGTCCGCCCGGCCGCGGCCGAGGGGTCCCGGCCGGGGCACGAGGGGGAGGGCCGGCGGCTGCCGACCGGACCGGTAGACGCCCAGCTGCGCCTGGACGAGTTCGAGGAGACGACGGGGATCCGTTTCCCGGAGGGTCCGTACAACACCGCCGCCGGGTGGGTCCTGCACGAGCTGGGCAGGATCCCCGAGGTCGGGGACCACGCGATGTTCGAGGAGGTCCGGGTCACGGTCGAGGCCATGCGCGGGAGGCGCGTGGAGCGGGTGACCCTGCGGGTCCCGCGGCCGGGACCCCGTGTCCCGGACGGCAGCGCCCCGGACGGCGACGGCTCGGACCACGACGCCCCGGACGGTCAGGACGGCCCGGACGTCCCCGGCGGCAGCGGGACCTGATCCCCGCGGGCCTTGCCGTGCCCGCCGCGGGCCGGGCCCGGGCCGCGGCGGACCGGGTGGCACGCCCCGCGGGTCGGGCCCGTGTCCGGCCGGTCAGACCCACGCCTCGTCGATCAGGTTCCCCAGGTCGAGCTCGCGGAAGTCGACGGCGAGAGGGGCCAGCGCCATCCCGATCAGCGCGCCGACCTCCGTCAGGACACGGGCCGTCACCAGGGACCCGACCTTGTGCGCCGTCAGGGTGACCAGCATCGTCGGCACCTCCACTGTGGGCCGTCCGCGGACGGGGACCGTACGGATCCACGGCGACCGGACGGCGGCCTCCGGTCCGCCCCCGGTCATCACCCCTCCAGGCTACCCGCCGGTAACCTCCGGCACCGTAACCCGCTGCACCACGCGGGTGACACCGGACGCCGTCCTCCGCGATCCGATCACCGGACCAGGGACCTAGGTCCCTGGTTCCCTCTCCCCGGAGTTCTCGTCCTCCGCCGTCACCACGAGCCCGGAGGCGGGTGCTGCTCCGTCCCGCGGACCGGCCGCAGGGCTCCGGCCGCCGGGACGGTCGGGACCGGCCGGGGCCGCGACGTCGACCAGCACGCCCTGCCCGTCCCGGACCGTGCCGGTCAGCAGGGCCCTGGCCAGGCGGTCCCCGATCTCGCGCTGGACGAGCCTGCGCAACGGCCGCGCGCCGAACGCCGGGTCGTACCCGGTCAGCGCGAGCCACTGCCTGGCCCCCGGGGTGACCCTCAGACGCAGGCGGCGTTCGGACAGCCGCCGGGCCAGGGACTCGACCTGGAGGTCGACGATCCGTTCCAGATCCTGCGTCCCCAGTTCCTCGAACAGGACGATCTCGTCGAGCCGGTTGAGGAACTCCGGCTTGAACGCCCCGCGCACCGCTGCCATGACGGCCTCGGTCCGTTCCCGCCCCGACGCGGCGGGGTCCGCGAGGAACTGCGAGCCCAGGTTCGAGGTCAGCACCAGGATCGTCGAGCGGAAGTCGACGGTGCGGCCCTGGCCGTCGGTCAGCCGGCCGTCGTCGAGGACCTGCAGGAGGACGTCGAAGACCTCCGGGTGGGCCTTCTCCACCTCGTCGAACAGGACCACCGAGTACGGGCGCCGCCGGACGGCCTCGGTCAGCTGCCCGCCCTCCTGGTGGCCGACGTACCCGGGTGGGGCCCCGACCAGCCGCGCCACGGAGTGCTTCTCGCCGTACTCGCTCATGTCGATGCGGACCATGGCCCGCTCGTCGTCGAACAGGAAGTCGGCCAGTGCCTTGGCCAGCTCGGTCTTCCCGACCCCCGTGGGCCCGAGGAACAGGAAGGACCCCGTGGGCCGGTCGGGGTCGGAGATGCCGGTCCTGGCCCTGCGCACCGCGTCGGAGACCGCGCGGACGGCCCGGGCCTGGCCGACGAGCCGCCGGCCGAGCTCGGCCTCCATGTGCAGGAGCTTCTCGCTCTGGGCCGCCAGCAGCCGCCCCACGGGGATCCCCGTCCACGCCGAGACGACCTCCGCGACGTCGTCGGGCCCCACCTGTTCCTTGACCATGAGGGGCTCGTCCCCGGGCCCGGGGACCGGGTCCGGGGCACCGTCCTGGACCTGCTGGGCCTGGAGGAGTTCCTTCTCCAGGGTCGGGATCTGCCCGTACAGCAGGCGCGATGCCCCCTCCAGGTCCCCGTCCCTCTGGAGCCGCTCGGCACGGGAACGGGCGGCGTCCAGCTTCTCCTTGAGTTCCCCGACCCTGTTCAGCCCGGCCTTCTCCCGTTCCCACCGGCCGGTGAGGGCCGCCAGCTGCTCGGAGGAGTCCGCGAGGTCGGCCAGCAGGCGCGTCCGGCGGGCCCGGGAGGCCTCGTCGTCCTCGCGCGCGAGGGCCATCTCCTCCATCCGCAGGCGATCCACCTGGCGGCGCAGGGCGTCGATCTCCTCGGGGGACGAATCGATCTCCATGCGCAGGCGGCTGGCCGCCTCGTCGATCAGATCGATCGCCTTGTCCGGCAGGCGGCGTCCCGGCAGGTGGCGGTCTGACAGGCCCGCCGCGGCGACGAGGGCCGAGTCGGCGATGGCCACCTTGTGGTGGGCCTCGTAGCGCTCCTTCAGGCCGCGCAGGATCCCGATCGTGTCGGCGACGGTGGGTTCCCCGACGTACACCTGCTGGAAACGGCGTTCCAGCGCGGCGTCCTTCTCGACGTGCTCGCGGTACTCGTCCAGGGTGGTGGCACCGACCAGGCGCAGTTCCCCGCGGGCGAGCATGGGCTTGAGCATGTTGCCCGCGTCCATGGCCCCCTCGGAGCCCGCCCCGGCACCGACCACGGTGTGCAGTTCGTCGAGGAAGGTGACGACCTCGCCGTCCGAGTCCCGGATCTCCTCCAGCACGGCCTTGAGCCGCTCCTCGAACTCCCCGCGGTACTTGGCCCCGGCCACCATGGCCCCCAGGTCGAGCGCGATCAGTCGCTTGCCGCGCAGGGACTCCGGGACGTCCCCGGTCACGATCCGCTGGGCCAGTCCCTCGACGACGGCGGTCTTGCCGACCCCCGGATCGCCGATGAGCACCGGGTTGTTCTTCGTCCGGCGGCTGAGGACCTGGATCACCCGTCGGATCTCCGCGTCCCGTCCGATGACCGGGTCCAGACGGCCCTGGCGGGCCTGCTCGGTCAGGTCCAGCCCGTACTTCGCCAGGGCCTGGTAGGTGCCCTCGGGGTCCTCGGTCCTCACACGACCGTGGCCGCGGACCTCCGGGAGCGCAGCGCGCAGGGCCATGGGGCCGGCCCCTGCCCGTGCCAGCAGCTCGCGCACGGTGCCGGGGGCGGGCGGGGAGCCGTCCCCCGCGGCCAGCCCGATGAGCAGGTGCTCGGTGGAGGCGTACTCGTCGGACAGCTCGCGGACGAGGTCCCCCGCGGCCGACAGCGCCTGGTAGGTGCCCCGGGACAGCGAGGGCGAGCCGACGGCCGGGCCGCTCGCCCGTGGCAGGGACTGCAGGAGTCCCTCGGCGGAGGTCCCCAGCCGGCCGGGGTCCGCGCCGACGGCGCGCAGCAGCGCCGGGGCGACCCCGTCGTGCTGGGCCAGCAGGGCGACCAGCAGGTGCGCCGGATCGACCTGGGGATGCCCGTCGGTCGCGGCCCGGCGCACCGCTGCGGCCATCGCTTCCTGGCTGCGGGTGGTGAGCTTCAGGTCCATGGGTGGCCGTCCTCACGGTCTCGTGCGCCGGTCCGGTTCTCCGGCCGGTGGCTGGTTCCTCGGTCGGTGGCCGTTCACCGTCCTCAACGACGGCGAAGTTGAGTCTATTCCACTCAATCTTCGACCGCACGGGACGGCGCACCCGGAGGGTCGCGGGCCCGCCCGGCCCGGCGACCCGCCCCGGCACGCGGGCACCCACGGCCGGCGGTCCGGCCCCGCCCGCGCCCTTCACCGCAGATCGAGTCACCCACTCATTCCGGTCCGGGAGGGCGGGTCCGGGGTCGATCATGTTCGACACATTTTCCTCTAATATTTGTCCCTTAACTTTTTACCATCTTGACTCTTTCTGCACTTTCCATGACTTCATGCGTATTCAATGACTTCCGGCACGGACCAGGCACCATCACGACTGAATTCTTTGGACCGCACCCGCGCTGATTCCAGCTGTTCGTGACTGAATCGCGACCGTAATAGCCACCTGCGGATCGGTCACATCAATTCCTTGTCGTTCCCCGCGGAGAGGTTGCTGTGCATGACCGATCAGATGGTCCTCAGGGCGCAGCCCACCCATGTGCTGACCGGTGGGGGACAATCCCCGCAGAGATGCTGGAACAATCCCTCACAAGGGCAACCGACGCACTCACCGGTTGAGACCGCCCCTCCCTGACGGGCCATTCGACTCCGCGACGATCGAGGGCAAGGCCGAGGGCCAGTGCACCGATCGCGTCCCGTCCAGCGTGGCCGGCGCGAAGATCGAGGACCTGGACATCTGCTACCTGCGCCCCGAGAAGGCGTCCTGGAAGATCGGGGACCGGGAAGTGGTCTGCTTCCTCGCCGCCGACGGTCCGACGCTGACGGCCTCCGTCCTGCCCTGACCCCCCACGACCGGTCCGGGCCGAACGCTTCCCCGGCCCGGCCTCCCGCGGGACCTCCCGCTCCCGGATCAGGCGGTTCCCGCGGGCCCGCGCAGCCACGGCAGGGGCCCGCGACGGACGGGGGGTCCACCAGCCGGCCCGCCCCATCAGCGCCATGAAGGCCGGGACCAGCACCGGCCTCACAACGGTCGCGTCGACGAGGACCGCTGCGGCCAGGCCGACCGACATCATCGTGATGGGGACGCGGTCCCCGCACACGCGGGGGTGGTCCCGGCACGAACCGGTGCGGTGGGTGACGGCGACCGGAAGGGCGGGGACGCGCCGCCGGCACGCCCTCAGCGGGGGGCCGGCCTCCAGACGACCAGGGCCGTTGACCGCGGGGGGAGGGGACGGTCCTGGCGCCGCGGCCGGTGGCCGGAGGGCATGGCCACGATGTCCCCGGCGGGGCCCGCCGCGAACACCCGGTTGCGCTCGGCCAGGCGTTCCCTGGCCTGCCGCAGCTCCTCGGTCAGGAGGCGGACCCGTTCGTCCAGGGCCCGGGCCGTCGCCTCGAGTTCGAGGATCCGCTTGATGCCCGCGAGGTTGACCCCCTCCTCCTGGGACAGCCTCTGGACCTCGCGCAGGAGCGCCACGTCGCGGGCCGAGTACCGCCGCCCGCGGCCGGAGGCGCGCACGGGCCGGACCAGCCCCATCCGGTCGTACTGGCGCAGGGTCTGGGGGTGCATGCCCGCGAGCCTTGCCGCCACCGAGATCACGAAGACGGGGCTGCCCTCGTCCATGCCGGTCGGGCCGCCGAAGGGAGGGGGGAAGGGGCCGGGACCCCTGTCAGCGGGCATCGTGGGCTCCCTGCCGCGGTGCACCTGCCGTCCGCAGGAAATCGGCCCGGGGGTCCTCCTCGCGGGTGAGCTCAGCGAACTCCTCCAACGCCTTGCGCGCCCGCGAACTGATCCTCTGCGGGACGGCGATCTGCACCGTGACGAGCAGGTCCCCCGTCCGCCGGGGGGTGCGGACCCCGCGTCCCCTTGCCCGCAGGACCTGGCCGGGGCGGAATCCCGCGGGGACCTTGAGCCTGACCGTTCCGCCGTCGAGGGTCGGCACCTCGATCTGGGCGCCCAGGACGGCCTCGGGGAACGAGACGGGGACCGTGACCCGCACGTCCTGGCCGTCCAGGGTGAACAGGGGATGGGACTCCACGTGCACGGTGACGACCAGGTCCCCGTCCGGCATGCCGGGTCCCCCGGGCCGTCCCTTGCCCGCGAGCCGGACGCGCTGGCCGTCCCGCACCCCGGCCGGTATCCGGGCGTTGACCGTCCTGCCGCCGGAGGCCGGGTCACCCACGTGCAGGTTGAGCCTGGCCCCCTCGACGGCCTGGCGGAACGTCAGGGTCACCTCGGCCTTGAGGTCCTCCCCTCCGCGGGGCACGCGTCGGTCCCGCGGAGGGGAGGTGAACATCCCGCCGAGGAGGTCGTCGAACAGCGGGGTGGAACCGGTCCCCGGACCGCCGAAACGCATCCGCTGCCCGCCGGGGGCACCGAACACGCTGCCGAGGAGGTCCTCGAACCCCGCGGGCCCCCCGTTGGGGCCGCCGGCGCTGAACCGGGCCCCCCCGTGGGTCATGGCCCGGACGGCGTCGTACTGCCGGCGCTGCTCCGGATCGCTGAGCACCGAGTAGGCCTCGCCGATCTCCTTGAAACGGCGCTCGGCCGAGGGGTCGGAGGCGTTGGCGTCCGGGTGGTACTTGCGGGCGAGTCTCCGGTACGACTTCTTGATCTTGTCGGCCTCGGCGTCCGGAGCGACGCCGAGAACGGAGTAGAAGTCCTTCTCGAACCAGTCCTGCCCGGCCATTGCCCCTGCATCTCCATTCGTGCCGTCGGCTCACGTCCGATCGGCCGGGCCGGTGGTCCTTCACGGTCCACCGGCCCGGTCACGGTTCACTGCGGGTCGGCCACGGCCACCCTCGCCGCTCGCAGTACCCGGTCCCCCGCCCGGTAGCCGGGCTGCATCACCTGGACGACCGTCGTGTCCGTCGTGCCCTCGGCCAGCTCGGCCCGGGTGTGGATCAGGGCCTCGTGGACGGTCGGGTCGAAGGCCTCCCCCGGCTCCCCGTAGCGTTCCAGCCCGTGGCGGGCGAGGGTCGACTCCAGCTTGTCCACGATCGCGACGAAGGGTCCCTCGGCCAGGTCCCCGTGCTGGCGTGCCAGGTGGATGTCGTCCAGGACCGGCAGCAGGGACTCCAGCAGCCCCGCGACGGCCAGCCGGCCGGCGACCTCCCGGTCCCGGTCGACCCTGCGCCGGTAGTTGACGTACTCCGCCTGGACCCGCTGCAGATCGCTGCGGTGCTCCTCGATCCGGGCCCTGGCCCTGGCCAGTTCCTCGGCCGGGTCGGGGTCGGCCGCCGGCCCGGTGCCGGGTTCAGCGGTCCGCGATCCCGCCGCAGCGGCCCCGGAGGCGGGCGGAGGGGAGGGTTCCGTGCCCGCGGGCTCCGCGGGCACGTACACCTCGTCCTCAGACTCGATCTTGACGTGGGCCGGTCGCCGGACCTTGCCGGTCTCGGGATCGATCCGTCGGCGGTCCCTGATCACGGGTCCCTGGTGGTTGTCCTCCTGGGCCTGGGGCGAGCTGCTGGCGACCGGCTCCATCACTTGTCCTCGTCGATGATCTCGGCGTCGACGACGTCGTCGTCGGCACCGGCCTTCGCCGAGGCCCCTGCCCCGGCGGAGCCGCCGGCGCCCTCCTGGGCCGCGGCGGCGTACAGCGCCGTGCCCAGTTCCTGGCTGACCTTGGCGAGTTCCTCCTGCTTGGTCTTGACCTGGGCGATGTCCGTCCCGGCCAGGGCCTGCTTCAGCTCCTCGACAGCAGTCTTGATCTTGTCCTTGCCGTCCTCGGGGAGCTTGTCCTCGCTCTCGGAGACGAACTTCTCGGTGCTGTAGAGGAGCTGCTCGGCGGAGTTGCGGGTCTCGGCCTCCTCGCGGCGCCTGCGGTCCTCGTCCGCGTGGGCCTCGGCCTCGCGGATCATGCGGTCGATCTCCTCCTTGGGCAGGGCGCTGCCGCCGGAGATCGTGATCGACTGCTCCTTGCCCGTGCCCCGGTCCTTGGCGGAGACCTGCACGATGCCGTTGGCGTCGATGTCGAAGGTGACCTCGATCTGCGGCACCCCGCGCGGGGCCGGGGCGATGCCGGTGAGCTCGAAGGTGCCCAGGGGCTTGTTCTCCCTGGCCAGCTCCCGCTCGCCCTGGAAGACCTGGATGAGGACGCTGGGCTGGTTGTCGTCGGCCGTGGTGAAGACCTCGGACGCCTTGGTCGGGATCGCCGTGTTGCGGGTGATCAGCTTGGTCATGATCCCGCCCTTGGTCTCGATGCCGAGGCTCAGCGGGGTGACGTCGATGAGCAGGACGTCCTTGCGCTCGCCCTTGAGGACCCCGGCCTGGAGCGCTGCCCCGACGGCGACGACCTCGTCGGGATTCACGCCCTTGTTGGGCTCCTTGCCTCCGGTCAGCTCGCGCACGACCTCGGTGACGGCCGGCATGCGGGTCGAACCGCCGACGAGCACGATGTGGTCGATCTGGGACAGCTGGACACCGGCGTCCTTGATGACCTGGCGGAACGGCGACTTGGTCCTCTCCAGCAGGTCGGAGGTCATCTGCTGGAACTGGGCCCGGGTGAGCTTCTCGTCCAGGTGGACCGGGCCGTTCTCGGTCATGGACAGGTACTGCAGCGAGATCGTCGTGGACGTCGCGCTGGAGAGCTCCTTCTTGGCCTGCTCCGCCGCTTCCCGCAGGCGCTGCAGGGCGATCTTGTCCTTGGACAGGTCCGCGCCGCTCCGTGCCTTCACCGTGGTGATCAGGTGTTCGACGATCCTCTGGTCCCAGTCGTCGCCGCCGAGGTGGTTGTCCCCGGAGGTCGCCCGCACCTGGATCGTGGAGAAGCCGTCGTCGTCCTTGCCGACCTCGAGCAGGGAGACGTCGAAGGTCCCGCCCCCGAGGTCGAACACCAGGATGAGCTCGTCCTCCTTGCCCTTGTCCAGGCCGTAGGCCAGGGCGGCGGCGGTCGGCTCGTTGATGATCCGCAGGACGTTCAGACCCGCGATCTCCCCGGCCTCCTTGGTGGCCTGGCGCTGGTGGTCGTTGAAGTAGGCGGGGACGGTGATCACCGCGTCGGTGACCTTCTCGCCGAGGTACTCCTCCGCGTCCCGCTTGAGCTTCTGCAGGATCCTCGCGGAGATCTCCTGGGAGCTGTACTGCTTCTCGTCGATCCCCACCGTCCAGTCGGTACCGATGTGCCGCTTCACGGACCGGACGGTGCGCTCGACGTTGGTCACGGCCTGCCGCTTGGCGACCTCGCCCACGAGCGGCTCACCGGACTTGGCGAAGGCCACGACGGACGGGGTGGTGCGCCCGCCCTCGGCGTTGGCGATGACGGTGGGCTCCCCGCCCTCCAGCACGGAGACGACGGAGTTGGTGGTCCCCAGGTCGATGCCGACCGCACGCACCATGGATCTTCCTTCCGGTTCTTGCCGGCGCGCCGTGCCCCTGGGCTGTGCCCCTGGCGGGGCACGTGGCGGACCGGGCTGTGTGAGCTTCCCGGACTCAAGTTTCCCCACCGGCCCCCGGTTGTCAAGTTGAACGCAGGAAACATGAGCCCCTCGGGCTCAACCTCGTGTCGCACCCGGACAGTGCTCCGGCCCGTCGGTGACCGTGATGTCAGCCCGTGACCAGCCTCGCGGTGAACTGCGGGTACCCACCGGTGCAGTCGGCCAGCACGAGGATCTCCTCACCGCCGGTGGAGTGGCGGAAGGTGAACCACACCCGCCCCTCCTCCCGGCGGGCCACCCTGACCAGCCAGTCGGGCAGGGGACGGGCCTCGAAGTCCAGCAGGCGGGACAGGTCGCACTCGAGCACGACCTGCCCGCCGGGGATCCGCACGGCCTCGGAGGAGGGCTGGCCGCCCCCGACCCACCACGATCCCTCGTCCGATGGGACAACGGACTGATCCGGCTCGTCCTGCCCGTCGCCCTGCCCGGACCCGCCGCCGTCGGAGCCGCGCGGGGCGGTGGCCGAGGAGACCGGGGCGGGCCTCGCGGTGGGCGTGGCGGAGGTCGCCCGGGCGCTCGCCGGCCGGGTCGGGGTGGGCGCGGGGAGGGGCTCGCCGACGCCGGAGGCCAGGCCCGTCGACGGGCTCGCGGGGACCGGGGCGGGAGAACGAGAGATCACGGTCGCCGTCAGGTTCCCGTCGCCGGAGGCCCCGAGTTCCTGCCCCACGGACCTCAGGGCGATCCAGGAGCACCCGAGCGCGGAGGCGACCCCCAGGACCCAGGCGACGAAACCGCCGATCGCACGATGTGTCATCCGACGCCCGCCTCCCTTGTCGATCTCATCTCTCGACCACCAATTGCCTGTTGGGGGTCGGCAGGGCGTACCGTCCATTTCGTGGCCGTGATCCTCCTCGTCGAAGACGACTCCGGCATCCGCTCCGCACTGTCGCGAGCGCTGACTGAACGTGGGCACGCAGTCCACTGGCAGCCGGCCGGGCTGCCCGGACTCCAGTCCGTGATCGACGACCGTCCCGACGTGGTCCTGCTGGACCTCGGTTTACCGGACATCGACGGTGTCCAGGTTCTCGCAATGCTGCGCTCGGTGAGCGACGTACCGGTGATCGTCGTCACGGCCCGGGACGACGACGCCGACGTAGTGCGGGCCCTGGACGCCGGGGCCGACGACTTCGTCGTGAAACCTTTCGGGGCCGATCACCTGGACGCGCGGATCCGGGCCGTCCTGCGCCGCAGCGGGTCCCAGCGGACCGAGGGACCGATCAGGGTCGGCGGCCTCGTCGTCGATCCGAGGACCCGCACGGCGAGCCTGGAGGACAGGCCGCTGGAGCTCTCGCGCAAGGAGTTCGACCTGCTGCTGGCCCTCGCCCAGAGGGCGGGGGAGGTCGTGAGCAAGCGCGACCTGCTCGCGGAGGTCTGGCGCCAGCCCTACGGCGGCGGCGACCGGACCGTCGACGTCCACCTGTCCTGGTTGAGACGCAAGCTCGGGGAGACCGCGGCACAGCCACGCTACCTGCACAGCTCTCGTGGCGTGGGCGTGCGGCTGGCCCCGCCGGACGGCGTCTGAGGGGCCGGGCGTGCGCCGATGCCTCGCCGTTCTGGTCGCCGCGACGACCTCGGCGGTCGTCCTTGCCTTCCTCGTGCCGCTGACCCTGCTGCTGCGCACCCTTGCCGAGGACAGGGCCATGACGGCCGCCACCCTGGAGTCGCAGTACCTGGTGGGGATCGCCGCCAAGTCGACAGACAGGGAGGAGCTCCAGGGCCTCGTCGAGGGCATGCTCGGGGAGCGGTCCACCGGGACGGCGACGGTGATCCTGCCCGACGGGACGGTCCTGGGTCCGGCGATCCCCGAGCGCGACCCCCTCCTGGAGGCCGCGCGGCAGGGGCGCGCCGAGACCCGGATCTCCGACGACCGGGCCGTCGTGTACGCCCCGGCCGTCGGCCGGAACGGCACGACCGTCGTGCGGATCCTGGTCCCCGAGGAGATCCTCCACCGTGGTGTGACCCGCGCCACCCTGATCCTCTCGGCCCTCGGGGTGCTCCTGCTGGCCGCGGCCGTGCTGGCGGCGGACCGGCTGGCCCGCCGGGTCAGCGCGCCGATCAAGGAACTGGCCACGGCCGCCGACGCCATGTGCGAGGGCAGGCTCGAGACCCGGGTGTCGCAGGCCGGCACCCCGGAGGTCGCGGCCCTGGGCAAGGCGCTCAACCGCCTGGCGGAGCGGGTGCAGACCCTCCTGGCGGCCGAGCGCAACACCGTGGCGGACCTGTCCCACCGGCTGCGCACCCCCGTGACGGCGATCCGCCTCGACGTCGACAGCATCGGCGACCCGGACACGGCCGAACGCATGCACGAGCACGTCACGGCCCTGGAACGCACGGTCGACGCGATCGTCCAGGACGCGCGCAGGCCCTCGCAGGAGACGGCGAAGAACTCGTGCGACGTCGGGGCCGTCGTCGCCGAGCGGGTGGAGTTCTGGTCGGCCCTCGCCGACGACCAGGGCAGGCAGCTGCGTCTGGGTTTGCCCTCCAAGCCGTTGCGGGCCAGCCTGACGAGGTCCGAGCTGGCCGACGCCGTGGACGTACTGATCGACAACGTCTTCGCGCACACCGACGAGGGGGTCTGCCTGGAGATCTGGGTGACGGTGCGCGCCGACGGCAACATCGTGATCAGCGTCGAGGACGACGGTCCGGGCCTGCCCGAGGGGGACGTCACGGCCCGGGGGCTGTCCGGTGCCGGTTCCAGCGGGCTGGGGATGGACATCGCTCGTCGTGCCGCCCTGGTCTCGGGAGGAAGCCTGGAGCTGGATCGTTCCCGGTTGGGTGGCGCGCTGATCCGGCTCGTCCTCGGCTCGGCCGGCAGCTGATGTCACCGGCCTTCTGCTCGGAGCGGCCGACGGCAGGAGCCTGCGGCCGGCGACGACCGGGCGGCACGCCACGTGGACGTCCCCTCGTACTGCCCGGCGAGCCGTCCCCCCGGACGGCGGTCGCCTGGTCGCAGTCCCCTGCGGCCGGTCGCTCCTGGCCGTCGCCGGCCGGATCGGGACCGGCCGGCGACGGCCACCTGACGACGGATCGCCAGGGCGGGGTTGCCACCGGTCCGACGCGCGACAGCGGCGTCCGGTTCGCCCGTCGGTACTGCTGCGGAGTATGCGGCGGCATGTCCACTCCGCGGGCGGACCGGGTCGCGTACCGATCCGGCACGAACCACTCTGCTTCGGGGGACGTCATGCGAGTGTCGTCACACGGTCAAGGATGCGCAAAGGCCCCGGGGAGGCAGGTCTGTTTCGTCACGTCTTGCAGCCTTAGGTATTGCTTTTGTGGGTGGCGGCCTGGTTCCATGCGTGAACAGGGTTCAGGTTCCCCAGCGCAAGCCCAGCTCTTCCCCGGCGCAAGCCCGCTCCGCGAAGAAGTCCCGCCCCGCGACCGGACGGGCGCCCCGGCACCGACCGCTTCCCCTCGGAAGACCCACGAAGATCCACGGCCCCTCGGCCGGACCCGTGGACCGTTGGGGACCGAACCGTTTGATCAGCCCTTGACTCATCACTGACCGCACCTTCACATCGCTTTCCGGATGCTGATGACCATGACGCGTGTGACCCCTCACGACCGGGACCGCACCAGGAAGGTGTTGAGGATCGTCACCGCGCTGTTGGCGGCCGGGGCCCTGTCGGGCACGGGATTCCTCACAGCCCTCACCGCCGCCCAGGCCCACCGGCAACGCCCGGTGTCCCAGAACCCGGGACGGACCTCGCGAGCCGGTCCCGCCGCCGCGACGACCACGGCGGCCCCGCTGACGGCCGGCAGCACCGAACCCGCGGCCCCGTCGGGCACTGCCGCTTCCGCGGCCCCGTCGGGCGCAGGCACGACCCCCGCTGTCCCGGGAACGGCCCCGCCCCCGCGCCGCACGACGGCACGGCCGTCGAACCTGTCGTGAGCCTCTACCCCGGCGGCCACGCGCAGGCCGCGTCCTGCTCCCCGGCCGAGACGAGGCAGGAGCCCGCCCCTCCCGAGCCGCAGGACCCCGACGGGCCGGGAACCGTCGAGCCCGGGACCACCCGCTGGCGTGCCCTGGGCAGCTGGGTGCAGCTCGCCGTCGACCCGCACACGGCGGTCGGACCGGCACGGGCCTCCGCCGCGGGCCTTCTGGAGGCGATCGAGGCTGCCTGCAGCCGGTTCCGCCCGGACTCCGACCTGTCCAGGGCCAACCGCAACGCCGGAACGTGGGTGCCGGTCTCGCCGCTGCTGGCGCAGGCCGTCGTCTCGGCCCTCACCGCGGCGAGGGACACCGACGGCCTGGTGGACCCGACCCTCGCGCTCAGCCTGGAGTCCCTGGGGTACGACCGGGACCTCGAACGGGTCCGTGCCCGGGAGGTCCCCACCGCGACCCCGCGGCCGGCCAGGCCCGGGGGGTGGCGCTCGCTCGGCGTCGACCCGGAGGGCGCCGTCCGCGTGCCCGCCGGCACGGGTCTCGATCTCGGGGCCATCGGCAAGGCGTTCGCCGTGGACCTGGTGGCGGCAAGGGTCTCCTGCCAGCTGGACGTCGACCTGGTGATCGGCATCGGCGGGGACGTCGCGATCGGGTCCCGTGGGGCGGTCACGACCCCCCTCCCCTGGCTGCTGCCCGTCGAGAACCCGTCCGCCGACCTGTCCCAGGACGCCTCCGGCGCCCCAGCGGACGGGACCGTCGAGGAACTCGTCCGGCTCAGCCGCGGGGGACTGGCGACCTCCGGCGTGGAACGCATCACCTGGCACGGCAGCGGCCGGCCGCTGCACCACCTGCTGGACCCGTTCACCGGCGAGCCGGTCCGCCGGATCTGGCGCACGGCGGCCGTCGTCGCCCCCAGCTGCGTCGAGGCGAACACCGCGAGCACCGCCGCGATCCTCCTGGGGGACAGGGCCCACGCCTGGCTCGGGGCCCGTGGCCTGCCCGCCCGCCTGGTGGACAGGGACGGAAGGGTGCGGTACCTGGGAGACTGGCCGACGGCAGGAGGTGACCCGTGACCGACGAGCTCCGGTACGGCCCGGCGCTGTGGTACCTGAACCGTGGCTCGGGCATCGTCCTGCTCGTCGCGCTGACCCTGACCACCGGCCTCGGGGTGCTCTCGACCGCACGTCTCTCCACCCCCGGGTGGCCCCGGTTCGCCACCCAGACCCTCCACCGGAACGTCGCCGTGATCAGCACGGGGCTGCTCGTGGCCCACGTCCTGGCCGCGGTGTTCGACGACTACGTGCCGATCCGCCGTGTCGACCTGTTCCTCCCCTTCACCTGCGAGTACGAGCCCGCCCTGGTCGGGCTCGGCGCCCTCGCCCTCGACCTGCTGTGCATCGTGCTGCTCAGCGGCCTGCTGCGACGCCGTTTCCCTCCCGGCCCGTGGCGCGCGGTGCACGCGCTGGGGTACGCGGCCTGGGGCGCCGGGGCGGCCCACGGCCTCGGGCTGGGGACGGACACCCGGGACGGGTGGGGACGGGCCACGGCGCTCGCCTGCGTGGGGTTCGTCGGCCTGACCGCGCTGGTGCGCCTGACCACGTGGAGCCGCGAGCGGAGGCCGGCCACGTGAGCCGGGCCGGCCGGCACGAGCAGCTCCGGGCCGGGAACGGTCCGGTGACCGTGCCGGCGGGATTCCTGTCCGAGGTGGCCGTGGTCACCGGTCCCAGGCTGCTGTCGGGGCTCGAGGACGGTCCGGCCATCGGCGCGCACCGCCGGTACTGGCCGGAGCCGGAGCCCGTGCCCCCTGGCGAGCTGCTGGAGCTGCTGGCCCGCGTGGAGCTCCGCGGCCGGGGGGGTGCGGGGTTCCCCTTCGCGCGCAAGTTCCGCGCGACCCTGCGCGCGGGGCGCCGCAGGGCCGTCGTGGTGAACGCGGCGGAGAGCGATCCCAGCAGCGCCAAGGACAGCGTCCTGATGCTCAGGGCGCCCCACCTCGTGCTCGACGGCGCCCACCTGGTGGCCCGGGCCCTGAAGGTGCGGCGGGTGCACCTGGTCGTCCCTGCCGAGCGCAAGGCGGTCCTGCCCGAGGTGGAGGCCGCCGTCCGGCAGCGCGAGGACGAGGGGATCGACCACAGAGTCCACGTCGCCGACGGCGGTTTCACCGGTGGCCAGGACCGGGCGGTCCTGGAGCTCCTCGAGGGCAGGGCGAACCTGCCGGCAACGGCGCACCGGCCCCCCGCCGTCCGGGGGCTGGGGGGCAGGCCGACCCTGCTGTCCAACGCCGAGACCTTCGCCCAGGTCGCGGTCGCCGCGGCACTGGGGCCGCACGAGTTCCGCCGCCTGGGGACCGAGACAGAGCCCGGGACGACGCTGCTCACCGTCGGCGGGGACGGCGAGCACGGGATCGTGCTCGAGGTCCCCCTGGGAACGGCGATGGGTGAGGTGCTGGCCCACCTCGGGTACGAGTCGGGCAGCAACCTCCTGGTGGGCGGGTACCACGGGACCTGGCTGCCCGCGCGCCGGACCCTGCGCGGCCGCGTGAGCCACCTCGACCTGGCGGAGTCGGGCGCGGTCCTCGGGCCGGGGGCGATCCTGCCGGTGGCCGGCGACGCCTGCCCCGTGCGGCTCACCGCCCGGATCGTGGACTTCCTCGCGAGCGGCACGGTCCGCGGATGCGGTCCGTGCAGGCTGGGACTGGCGGAACTGGCCGAGGCCATCGCGCGGTTCGCCGACGTCGGCGGGCTGTCGGCCGGCAACCGGATCCGGCAGCTGCTCCCCCTGGTCGTCGGACGGGGCGCGTGCTCCCATCCGGACGCGACAGCGCGCCTGGTGCGTTCCCTGTTCACGGCGTTCCCCGAGGAGATCGCCCTGCACGAGGAGGGCCGGTGCGCTGTGACGGGGGACGCCAGGGGGTCGGAGCTCTTCCGGTCGGTGTCCCGGTCGGCCAGGGGCGACGACGAAGCCGGCCCGTGGACCGGGCAGGACGGCGACTCGCCGTACGGTGGTCCGGACGCCGGTGACCCGGCATACGGCGCGCAGGCGCCCCGCAGGGCCCGTACCGGACCCGGCAGGCGCAGGTTCCGACGGTGAGGAGCGGGCGGTGGCCGGTGGGCCGGAGGAGGACGCTCTGCGGATCAGGATCGACTGGTGCCGCTGCCGGGGGCACGGGGTGTGCGCGGAGCTCCTGGGCGAGGTGATCGTCCCCGACGAGTGGGGGTACCCCCTCGTCCGGGGCCCGGTTCCCCCGGAACTGGCCGGGACGGCCCGGCGGGCCGTGTCCTTCTGCCCCGCCCTGGCGCTCTCCCTGGTCCGGGGTCCCGTCCCCCGCTGAGATCGGGAGCGGGCCCCGTCGCCGCGGCGGGCCGTCGTGGCGGCAGGGCGTCCCCGCGGCGGGGGCCGGCCGTCAGCCGAGGACGACGTGCCAGCTGCCGGTGACGATCCCGGCCGCCGTGGCCAGGACCGCGATCGCCAGAGCGCCCACGCAGACGGCGGCGTCCGACCGGGTGAACGGGCTGGGCCGGGCCCAGGTGCGCCGGGGACCGGCACCGAACCCGCGGGCCTCCATCGCGGTGGCCAGGACGGTCGCCCGGCGCAGGCCGACGACGAGCAGGGCGAACGCCTGCCCGAACAGCGAGAGGACCCTGGCCAGGGGCCCGCCCCCGCCCAGCCCCCTGGCACGGCGGGCCAGCCGCAGCGTGCGCCGTTCCTCGGCGAGGATCCGGAACAGTCCCAGGGCCGCCAGCCCGGCCAGCACGAACCGGTGGGGCAGGCGCAGGTTCTGGGCCAGGGAGTCCGCCAGGTCCGTCGGGTCGGTCGTCGACAGGAGCACGATGCCCGGAAGGCCGACGGCCAGGATCCTCGCCGCGACGGCCGCCCCGGCCGTCACCGAGCCCTCCGTCGCGGTGAACGGCCCCAGCACCAGCAGGGTCGGGCCGGAGCCCTCGCCGAGGAAGGCCGCGGCCCAGGCCGCCGGCGCTGCCCCCGCCGGGAGCACCCACGCCCGGCGCAGCAGGGTCCGCGGGCCCAGCCCGCACCAGGGCAGGACAGCTGCCTCCAGGGCGAGGGCCGTGCCCGCCGTCACGACGTCGACGGTGAGCAGCAGGGCCGCGGACACCACGAGGCACGCCACGAGCTTGGCCACGGGGTTGGCCCGTGCCAGGGGGGCGGCCGGGTCCGCCCCCGCGGGGAGCGTGAAGGGGTCGGCGCTCACAGCGTCAGGGTCCCGCCCCGGCCCCCGGCGGTCAGGGCCTCGACCAGGTGCAGGTCGTGGGTCGCCACCACGAGCGCGTGACCGTCGTCGAGCAGCTCCCCGAACAGCTCCACCAGTTCCCTCCAGGTCCCGGCGTCCTGGCCGAAGGTCGGCTCGTCGAGGACGAGCAGGGACGGGCGGGTCGCGATGGCCGTCGCGACGGAGAGCCGCCGCTGCTCGCCGCCCGAGAGCGTGTACGGGTGCGCCCCGGCCAGATGGTCCAGTCGCAGGCGTTCCAGGAGCCGGCCGACCCTCCGATCGGTCTCGCCGCGGCCGAGGCCCAGACGCCGCGGGCCGACGGCCGGCTCGTCCGCAACGCTCGCTGCCACGAACTGGTGCAGGGGGTTCTGGAAGACCGAACCGATCCGGGTGAGCAGGTCCACCGGGCGCCACCGGTGCGGTGCTGTCCGGCGCAGCCCCCGGGCCAGGGCGGGCGAGGCGACGACCTCGCCGCCGAGCGGGGCCGTCAGTCCCGCCAGGGCCAGGGCGAGGGTGGACTTGCCCGACCCGTTGGGCCCCAGCAGGCACAGGGCCGACCCGGCAGCGATCTCCAGGTCCGTCCCGCGCAGGACCGGCCGGTCCCGGTGGTGGCCCACGGACAGGTCCCTTGCCACGAGCAGGGTCCCCGCACCGGTGCGTGGGGCGCTGCCGTGCCCGGCCGTGCTCCCGCCGGCCGGGCCTCCGGCGATGTCCCCGGCACGTCCCCCGGCCGAGCCCTCGGCGAAGCCACCGGCAGAGCACCGGCGGGGCGGCGGCGGTTCGGGGATCCACACGCCGCGCTCGCGCAGCGCGCGCCCCTCGCGGGAGAAGACCTCCTCGACGGGCCCCGCCAGGAGGACCCCGCCGCCCGGTTCCAGGACGACGGCGTCGTCGGCAAGGTCCAGCCACCGGTCCAGCCTGTGCTCGACGAGGACGCAGGTGGCTCCGGTGTCGCCCAGCACGTCCCCGACCCGCTCCCGCAGCAGGTCGGCACCGGTCGGGTCGAGCATGGCCGTCGGCTCGTCCAGGAGCAGCAGCCCGGGACGCAGCGCCAGCACCCCGGCGAGGGCCAGCCGTTGCCGCTCTCCCCCCGACAGGCGCGACGTCGGGCGGTCCGGGCCGTGGGGGAAGGCCACCTGCCGGAGGGCATCGGTCACCCTGGGCCAGATCTCCCCCGGGGGGACGGCGTGGTTCTCCAGGCCGAAGGCGACGTCGTCCCCGCACCGGGACAGGACGGTCTGGGCCGTGGGGTCCTGCAGGAGGAGCCCGGCGGACGCGCGGTGGGCCGACACCGCCGCGGACCGTGCCCGGCGGGCGGGCACGCCGTCCAGCAGGAGCTCGCCCTCCTGCTCCCCGTTGCCCTGCGCGCCGGGTGCGGCGGGTTCCAGCAGCCCGGCGAGCCCGGCCAGGAGGGTGGACTTGCCCGACCCGCTCGGCCCGAGCAGCAGCACGCACCGCCCGGCAGGGACCGTCAGGTCCAGGCCGCGCACCGCCCAGGCCAGGCGTCCGTGGTGGCGCCATCCCCAGCCACCGGCGCGGATCCGGACGCCGGTCCCGGCGTCCGTGCCGGCCCGCGCCCCCGGGACGTGACCGGGCACGCCCTCAGACCCGCTCGGCCGCTGCCCCGGAGGCCAGGGGCGCGAGCACCCCGACCCTCGCCAGTGCCCTGGTCAGTGCCCAGGCCCCGCCGCCGGCCAGCACGGCCCCCGAGAGGACCGCCATCACGGTGTAGGCGCTCCGGTAGGGGGCGGAGAAGGTCGGGTACCAGATCGCCAGGTCGAGCAGGGCGAGGCTGAGCCCGGCCCCCGCCCCGGACAGCAGGGCCGGCAGCAGGCCGAAGCCCCGGTACAGCAGCAGGGCGAGGACGAACTCCGCCCCCAGCCCCTCGACCAGGCCGTAGTAGACGGTCGAGAAACCCCACTGGTTGCCGAGGAGGGCCTCGAGCACTGCCGCCGTCAGCTCGCAGAACAGCGCGGCCCCCGGACGTCGCAGGACCAGGCCGCCCAGGACCCCCGGCAGCAGCCACAGTCCGGCAAGGGCCGCCGAGGCGGGCGGGTAGAAGCCCAGGGGGGTCGTGAGGGCGTTCCAGGAGGTCGCGACCCCCCACAGGAAGAGCCCACCCGCCACCCCGAGGACGGCGGTCACGACGAGGTCGACGACCCGCCACGGGGACCGGGCGCAGACGGCCCCCGTCAGGCTGACGGCGCCCAGGGCTATCACGAGGGCGACGGGCGTGGTCAGGGTGCCGCCGGACGTGCCGAACAGTTCCAAGGAATCCGGGAGCCCCACGGCCCGGACGGTCGCCCCCGCCAGCACGCCGACGACGATCGCGGTCCGGTGGGCGGGGTTCAGCGCCCGTCCGGGGAAGCCCCCTGCGGGTCCTGGGCGGGTCCTCGACCCGGCCGTGCCGCCGTCCCGGCCTTCCCGTTCCTGCGCGTGCATCGTTCGTCCTTTCGACTTCCTTCGCCGGCATGATCCGGATCAGGTTCGAGGGTCTGCGGCCTGCCGCACTCTCAGCGCCCGGTGGCGCTCCCCTGTCGGAGCGCTGACGGTACACCCCCCGGCTTCCGGACGCAGCCCGTGGCGGCGGGGAGGTCCCGGCAGGACCCCGCCGGTCCGTCGTCGACGCCGGGCTCACGCGCGGCGCCGGGATCGGCGAGGATGGTGGGGACGTCACGAACACGGGAGGAGCCGATGGGCGGCATGGCATGGCGGGTGCTCGGCGGCGGGGCCGCGGGGCTGGCCGGGGTCCTCGCGGACCGGGGGTTGCGCGCCGCGTGGAGGGCCGGGCGCGGCACCGGCCCGCCGGAGAACCCCGAGGACCCGGACACCGGCTGGAAGGAGGCCATCGTCTGGGCCGCCGTCTCCGGGGCGGTGATCGGCCTGGCGCGCCTGGTCGCGACGCGGCAGGCCGCCGCCTACTACCGCAGGTCCTCCGGGGAACTGCCCGAGGACCTGCGGCGCTGAACAGCCCGGTGCCGTACGGTGCGGCACCGAACGGTCCGGTGCTGAACGGCACCGGGGCCCGTGGTGCCGGGGCGGGTCCCGGCGGCCGTCCGTCTTCGCGACAGTGGTCATCTCCTGTTCATCCGGGTGTCGTCCGCTTCTCCCCGAGGCGTTCCCCTGCCGGGTGATGGTGCGGTTCTCCGCCGGTTCTCTCCGGTGGGAACAGACACCTGTCGAGTCCGGTGAGGGGCCATGCCGCCGCGGTACCAGTGCCACAACCTCGCGGACGGTTGGTCCTGGCGTCTGCTGGGTGCCAACAACCGCACCCTTGCCCGTTCGGTCCGTTCCTTCGGCACGGTGTCCGATGCCGTGGCGGACAGCCGCACGATCGCGGAGCGGGCCGCGGAGGGCCGCCTCGACATCGTCAACGAGAGCGGCACGACGTGGCGCTGGGTGTTCTCCCTGGACGGGGAGGCCCGTGCGGTCTCGGCCGGTGCCTACGTGCGCAGGCTGGAATGCACCCGCGCCGCGGCCAGGTTCCGTTCCTGGGCGTCACGGGCCCGCCAGGTGACGGAACCGGCCGTCTTCCCGGCGCCGCCCCGCCCCGCTGCCTCCCCCGGGGAACGGGAAGCTCCCGTGACGTGGGGGATCCGTCCCGTCGTTTCCCCTGAGCCCCCGCGCAGCCCCCCGGTGAATGCCGCTACCGGCAGAATCGCCATGTGACGATCCCAGGGGATCCCCCCCACGGCCCGTCCTCGGACGGACCTCCAGCCCGGCCCGGTCTGGCGCGGGCCCTCGCCGGGGGCCCGCTCGTCCTGGACGGCGGGCTAGCCGGCGAGCTCGAACGCTCGGGGCACGATCTGTCGGGAGCCCTGTGGTCGGCCCGCCTGCTGCGGGACGACCCCGAGGCGGTACTGCGGGTGCACGAGCGTTTCCTGCGCGCGGGGGCGCAGGTCATCACCACCGCCAGCTACCAGGCGACCTACGCGGGTTTCGCCGCCGCCGGGCTGTCGACGGACCGGACCACCCGGCTGCTGCACCGTTCGGTGTCCCTGGCCCGACGCGCCGTGGAGGAGTTCGAACAGGCCAGGGTGTCACGACGGGCCCGGGAGGCGCCGGCCGGCGGGGACACGGACCCGATCTGGGTCGCGGCCTCGGTGGGACCCTACGGGGCGATGCTGGGGGACGGGTCGGAGTACACCGGCTCCTACACGGCCCCGGAGCATCCGGGGGGCGGCCTGGACGTCGCCGCGCTGCGGGCCTTCCACGCCCGGCGGCTGGAGGCACTCGCAGGTTCCGGGGCCGACGTCCTGGCGTGCGAGACGATCCCCTGCGCGGCGGAGGCCGAGGCGCTCCTGCTCGAACTGGACCGGCTGGACGTGCCGGCGTGGCTGTCCCTGACGACGGTCACCGGAGGGGACGGTGTCGTCCGCACCCGTAGGGGCGAGCGGGCGCGGGACGTTTTCGCCCAGGCCCGCGACGTGCCGGCGGTGATAGCGGTGGGGGTCAACTGCACGGACCCGGCAGGGGTGTCCGCAGCGGTCGGGGTGGCGGCACCGGCCAGCGGCAAGCCCGTCGTGGTGTACCCGAACAGCGGGGAGTCCTGGGACTCGCGGGCGCGTGCCTGGCGGGGGGAACCGGAGTTCGGCCACCAGGACGTCGCCGGATGGATCGCGGACGGCGCCCGGTTGGTCGGGGGGTGCTGCCGGGTGACCCCGGAACAGATCGCCGGGATCCGTCGCGTGCTTCCCCCCCGCGCACCGGGGTCCTGAGGACCTGCGCTCCGGGGCCCCCGAGGCGGTCCCGGACGGCGGGTACCGGCGTCCCGGGGAGGGGCCACGGGCCCGGGGCGCGCCGGTCGGCTTCGGGCACGGGGCGCGGGGCCTTCCGGACCGGATCGTCGGCTCGCCGATCGGGCCCGGATCGTCAGCGCCGGATCGTCAGCGCGCCGGAGGCCGCGCCGGCCCCCGACGCGAGCAGGACGGCCCCGAGGAGCGCGAGGACCGGCCGGCCGGGGGAGGTCGAGTCGAGTTCCTGGATCGCGGCCGTCGCCGGGGAGAAGGGGAGCACGAGGACCAGCACGACCCCGATTCCGGTCCCCAGCAGCTCGACGGCCTGTGCCCTGCCCAGCGGGACGCTCCCGAGCGCTCCGACGGCCAGCCCCATGAGCAGGCAGGCCAGTTCCGCGGTGATCCCGTGGAGGACCGTCGAGGCGCCCATCCCCTCGGCCCCCAGCGCCACGCAGGCGGCCCCGACGGTCAGGGTCGCGAAGGCGAGCGCGCACAGGCCAGCGACGCACCCGGCGGCAAGGACCGCCAGGTGCGCCCGGAGGATCCCCGAGGACGCCGCGACGCAGTCCCTCGCGCTGCTGTCCTCCGCCGTGCAGCAGACCCGGCACAGCCAGGCCCCCGTGGGGACCAGGCCGACCGCTGCGACGGCGAAGGCCCCGGCTGCGGGCGGCCCGCCGGCGTTCGCCGAGGCCACGCAGACCATCATCAGGACGGCCGGCGGCACCCACCGGGGGGTGCGGGCGACGGTCAGCAGGTGGTACCGGACCAGGGCCCAGCCGTTCACGACGTCCCCCGTTCGGCGGCGGCCCTGCGGCCGTGCCCGGCTCCCCCGGCGGCGGCCGGGATCCTGTCGGCGTGGGCAACGATCGGTATCCGCCCCGAGGGCGGTCCGCAGGGGTCCGGTGGAACGACCGGGCGCAGCTCGTCGATGTGGATCCCCGGTCCCAGGGCGAGCAGGCGCCCCAGAACGCCGTCCGACTCGGTGCGGGGAGCCACGATCTCCAGGGTCCCGCCGGTGGCGCCCGCGCGCAGTCCCAGCCCGGTGGCGAGGTCGCCGACCTCGCCGCTGCGGGCCCCGCTCACGCGGATGATCACATCCTGCGGGCCGGGGGCCGCGGGGGCGCCGCCGGCACCGGCCGCCGGCACCGGCCGGTCCGTGCCCGCCGGCCCTGCCGCGCCTCCGTGCGGCCCGGCCTGCCCGGTCACGCCTGCAGCGGATCCGGGCTGTCCCGCCACGGGGTCGTCGAGGAAGCGCACCGGCTCCAGCGGCAGCAGGGACCCCGCCTCCAGCAGCCAGCAGTCCATGGGCCGGCCGATGAGCCGCAGGGGGTCGTGGTCGACGAAGAGCACGGTCGATCCCGTGGCGACGCGGGCGAGGACCTCGGCGTCGAGCAGGTCCTGGGTCTCGTCGTCCAGGCCGCTCCACGCCTCGTCGAGGACGACGAGCGGGCCGTCGGACATGAGCGCCTGGCAGACCATGACCTTCTGGGCGGTGCCCCGGGAGAGTTCCTTGACCGGCACCCCGCGGGCCGGGGAGACCCGCAGGTGTTCGAGCCAGATGGTGGCGCGTTCCCGGGCGGCCCGCCCGTCCATCCCCCGGATCCTGCCCAGGTGCACGAGGTAGTCCAGTGGGGAGAAGGGGATCCGTTCGGGGATGCGCTGGGGCACGTAGGACGTCTCGGGCCGGTCGACGATCCGTCCCGACTGGGGCCGGCTCGCGCCGGCCGCGATCCGCAGCAGGGTGGACTTGCCGCTGCCGTTACCGCCCTCGATCCGCACGAGCCGACCGGGTTCGAGTTCCAGGTCGAGCCCGTGCAGCACCCAGGGGCCACGGGCCCGGTATCGCTTGCTCACCTGGGACATCAGCATGGGTGCTCCCGCGTACGGTCGAGTGCGGCCGTTCGGAGCTCCGGGTGCTCCTGCCGACGGATCCTCGCAGCCCTCGGACCACCGGCGCACGTTTTGTCACGCTGCGTGATGACCCGTGTCCGACTGCTGGTCACGGCCTCGGGTCCGGCGGCTGCCGACGGCGATCGGACGGCTCCCGTCGGGACGGCCGCGACGTTCCCCGCCGGGACGCGGCGCAGTGCGGGAACGTCCCGACACCCCTGAGAGCGTGTCGTGGAACTCCGCCGGCAGCGAGCAGGTGCCCGGGTGCGTGCCCGGCAAGGCCGCTCGGGCCCCGGCGCAGCGGAGCTGTGCGGGGCGACGAGAAGGCCGCCGGGCGCCGTCCGGGTGCCGCGCAGCGTCGGAGCGGAGTTCCACGACACGCTCTCAGGGGGCGAGGGCCGACGCGAGGACGTTCTGGGCCAGTGGCCGGTCACCGATGTACTCCAGATGGGCGTCGTGCGGGGGTGTCCGGTGCCACAGGGCCAGGAGCACGGTCTGCGCCGGGCCCCGCACGAGGGCCCGTGCGCCCGCGGGGAGAGGTCCGGGACCGGCCTGCGGGTCGATCCGCTCGACCCCGTCCGGGCCCAGCAGCCAGCGCGCCGGGCCGACGTCGCTCAGCTCGATCAGCATCCGGCCGGGCAGGCCCGCCAGGCGTCCCAGACGGATCTGCCGGGGCAGGAACATCTCGAGGGCCTCGGCGACCCCGTCCGCCGCGACGGGAGGGCCCACGGGGTCGGGGTGTCCCTGCGAGCGCTGCGCGTCCCACAGGTGCATGACGGTCTCGTGCATCTGGCGCCTGCCCCAGAAACCGACCGTGGCGTCATGGGGGTCGAAGGTCCAGCACGCGGTGGTCGGGTCAG
>Ga0316579_10000024_pt1 | contig 35356 bp, 42 predicted proteins | sample J5NA_2_FD_203074 | JGI IMG/M metagenome (GOLD analysis project Ga0316579, IMG submission 203074) | Rhizosphere microbial communities from salt marsh grasses in Alabama, United States - J5-7_160517rDrA | ecosystem: Host-associated > Plants > Roots > Rhizosphere | place: USA: Alabama | collected... | reverse complement strand
ACGAACTCCTTCTCGGTGCGCCGTACGCCATCCATGATCGCCAGCGCCTTACACCATGGCGCTCCCTGTGACAAGTCGTACGGCTCGCAGCACACGCAGACGTCCGCCCCGGAGTCCTCCCACGTACCGAGCACGTGGTCGAGCGCGTCCGAGCGTGCGTCGTGCAGACCCGTCGGCCGCCACGGGATGACGATCGTCGCGGCCGCAAGCGTGTCCATCATGCCGGCGACCCCATCTCGATCCGCAGCGACCGGCCTTCACCCGCATGGATGAAGGCGCCCGGCAGCAGTTGCGCAGCACGCCGCACTCCGGCCGCATACGCCTTGCGCTGCGCATGCCCTTCGCCGATGCATGGGGTGATCAGGCTGGCGAGCTCCCGGCGCATGAGTGAGGGATTGAGAGTGATGTGCGACTCCGCGATCATGGTGTCGTCGGTGTCGAGTTCCCAGCACAGCGCCCTGTCAGTGACCATATGCGCCCCGCGGGTCGGCTCGCAGGCCGCGCGCAAGCGCACCTGACCAATGTCGCACCTGTCGCTCAGGATGCCGCGAGCCCTGTCGAGCCAGCCCGGCGTGAGGGACGCAAGCGTCCAGTCGTCCTCCAAGTGAATCCAGTAGTCATCGTCGGTGTAGTTCAGCAGCAGGCTGGTCAACGCCGCGAGCGCGTCACCAATCGATACGACGCTATCTGTCGACACCGCAAGCTCGATCATGTCGTCGTACTCGCGCAGAACGTCAGCGGTCGCTGAGCAATTCCCGTTGTTCAGGGCGATCACCGTCGCCGTCTCCAGCATTCCGGGCGCGCGTTTGTGCAGTGCATGCAGCGTTGACGCTGTCAAATTTGGTCGCTGGCCGGTCAGCAGCGTGAGGACGACACCCGACGCATCAACCGGCCTCGGCTCGTCCTGGTGCGTTCTCAGCACCGCGACGCCATGACCAATCGGAAGGTTGTCAACCTTGAGTGCTGGCATGCTCTGTGTCCACTCGCGGATGGCAGCCCGCTCGCTCGGTCGAGTCGCGTCGTCAAGCCAGACCTCGCACTGCGGGTGCAGCATCGGCATGAGAGTTGGCAGAGTTGCCGCGCGGCCGCCATCGGCAAGCCGGGGCCCGTCAATCAGGACGAAGTCCCACTTCACCCCGCGGAGCTCCTGGGGGATTGCGTCGAGCGAGTACATCTTGGCCCCGTCGGGGCGGGACGTGCTGATGAGTGGGGCATGCACGATCACCTGTCGTGACGAGATCGGGGTGTGCCGGACGACGTTGAGCCCGGTCTTGGTCAGGTAGCGATGTTCGCTTTCAAGCGTGAGCGCGGTGGCGCCATGTCTCGCCGCGTACGCATGGATGATCCGGCTCGACTCTCCCGAGCCCAGCTCCAAGACGGCTCTCGGCCTGAGATGCTCAAGCCGTCCCGCCAGCTCCGCCAGCGCGGTGCGCGGCAGGGCGTACGGTCCTGGCTCGGGCATCTTGAAAATGTCGAGCAGGTCTTCCCCACGGGTGGTCATGATCTCCCCTTCTCGTCGATGACGCGCCGAAGCCTCGCGGCCTCGGCCTGAACCTCGATCCATGTGCTGGGGTCCACCGACCGGCGAACCATACTCCCGATGAGCCCCTGACGCTCGCTGGCCGTCAGGGGTGACGCATGCGTGTCGAGCTCGACACACATCTCACTCCACAGACCTACCATTGCCCGCCTGGCGCTCGCCCTGTAGTCGCTTCGCAGGCCGGTCTGCGGACTCATCGTCAACGAACCGCGGCGCTTGTGTCGCGTATACAGCGGCATCGCTGAGACCATCAGCTCGATGACGAATGTCTCCAGCTCGGCCATGGCGATGGTTGAGAGCATTGAGTCCCATCCGACCCGGTACGCCGGGCAGGGTCCGCCAATGCGTCGAAGCGTCTCGGTTCGCCACAGCCCAGCGGCATGAGCGTAGTGGCCAAACCGTACGGGGTGCCCAGGTGATGGGTATTTGACCGGGTCGAACCCGGTCCGCCCTGTAGTGGATACGACGTGCTGATCAGTGAAAACAACATCGAGTGGACATTCTCGCGCGTCGCATTCGATCATCTTCTCCAGCATCACGGAGAGCCACGTGCCGGACGCCTCGTCATCGCTGTCATGGATCGTCCAGAACGGCGTGCTGCAAGCTGCGAGCGTCACCGCGTCAGCGAAGTACCGACCACGGTTGTGGTGCTCGGGAAGCTCGTGCACAACTACGCGTGGGTCATGCGCAAGCTTCCCGAGCTGGCTCCCTATCGTGCCGGGCGTATGTCCGTCTGACACAATGATCAGACGTAGCGACGTGCAGCGCTGGCCGAGTACCGCCGTCACCGCACGCCGGAGCTCCGGCGTGGGAGTGCGGTACGTCGGCATGGATACCGTGATCTCGGGCCTGCCGCCGTCACTGCCCGGCACTGCACAGTCCGCTGTTGTTGATGATGCGGACGATCTTGTCTGCCACCCTGAGTTGTTCCTGCTCGTCCTGATACAGGCCCGCGAGCCCATACCTGGTCACGACGGAGTGGAACACCGCGCCGGAGTCCCGCATGCCGCCATTGTGCTTCCGGTACTCGATTTCTGCGCAGGTCGCCCTGCCTGCGTCAACGAGGGAGCCGCGGTCCCCCCCCAGGATCCTGGAGTTGATGTCGACAACCCAGGTGACATACGCGGCCTCCGCCGTTGCTGCGGCCTTCGCGGCCTCGGCCTCCGAGGCCGGCCCATCCTCAGTGTCACACCCCGCGGCCACGGCCAGCAGGGCAACAAGGACCAGGAGTGCCACTACCGCGCGCCCTGCGTGCTGCTTGATGCTCGTCATGGACAGTGACACTACCAAGGGACGTCAAGTCAATCCTGCCGCCCCGGAGCATGGAAGAGCCATCCCGTGTGGCCGGGATGGCTCTTCTGGCGACTGGTTAGGACCCCGAGCCGTCGATCAGGACTGCGCGGTGCGCGTCCATCGTCTTGACGCCGTACAGTGTGTCAATTGACACAACGTCAGACTTGAGATCCATGTCGTAGTCGTAGACCACGCGGACGGCGAGTCCGCGATAGGACTCGATCGATCCGTTGGCGCCGCGCGGGAGAGCTAGCGGGCGCGAAACGAAAGCGAATGCAGCCGGATCGAATCCGACCCCGATACTGTCGGAAATGTGGTTCGATTCGTACGGGTTGAAGCCGGAGATTCGGCCGCCGAGCGAGGCTTCCCGCAGGGCGTCGGTCGATCCGGACGCATCCACCTGCTTGATTGCGTCCTCTTTGAGCCAGTTGCCCGCCATGGACGGCGGAACGACGAGCTGCCGGTTGCGCCCGAGCGGAACCTTCTCGTTGGAGAGCACGGTCCTGGCGTCCACAAGGACGTCGGAATCCGTGTAGGCCGTGGTGAACCCGAGGCCGGCACCAGCACCGACACCATCGCCGACCAGGTTGGTGATGTCGGATCGCAGGGCGAGGATGTCCTCATCGACCTTCTGCGCGATAGCCTCCATCGCGGGAGAGAGAAACTGCTCGGTGAAATCGATGATCGACAGTGTCATCTCGCGTGAGGTCACGGCGAACGAGACGTCAATGTGCTTGTTCATGACGACGGGAACGGACGTCTCCGTCGCGTTCTGAATGGTGATCGTTGATCCGTTGTAGTCGCCGGCCGTGAACGTCGCCGGCTTGCGGACGTTGACGGTCGCACCGCGGCCGGGGACGAACTCCGGCTCGTAGTCACGGAACACGAGCGGCAGCATGATCGTCGAGTTGTACAGATTTGCCAGCATCGCACGCGCGATGGCGGTAGTGGTCAACAGGGTGTTCGACACGGAGGAGTCCCTTCGTTCGCCGATATCCCTACCGGCGATGCTTCTTCAGATATTCATACATTTCGTCCACGGACATCGAATTGACGTCCGTCGAGTCCGCCCCGCTGCCAGAGGCGAATCCGCCGGTCGCGGTCGCCCCGCCCGATGACGGGTGGGACTGCTTCGCCTCGGTCTTGAGCCGCGGGTTCCTCTCAACTACGTCGGCAACGAGCGTCCCCAGCGCCTCGCCGAAGCCGTCGGCCAGAGGATCGAGATCCTTCAGCGCGCCACGCTTCGTCAGCAGCGCCTCGACGAGCTCGGCATCGGCACCGAGCTTGCTCGCGGCACGCTCGATGGCACGCTCGACCTTCAGTCTCCGAGCCTCCCCTCTTGCTGTCGTGAGCTGCTCGGCAAGCTCTTCGGCACTCGTCGGCCTTTCGCCGATCCCGAGCGCCTCGGAGAGCTGCTTCATCAGCGCGTCACGCGCTTCACTGGCAGCGTTCGCCTTGCTCGCCGTGCGTGCCTTGGCTTCAGCGTCAGCGGCACGCCGCTTCAGCTCACTGTCCAGGTACGCGCGAGCCTCCTCCGGCAGCTGGTCGGGCGACCACGCATGACGACCGCCGTTGTTCTTGCCTGCGTCACCGTCGCCGGCGCCGCCACCACTTTGACCGGCACCACCAGTCGCGTTGGCGTCATCCTCTTCTGGCATTTCGACCCCTCCAAGGTCTGTCCTGACCGCCACCGGCGGTCACATGGACTATCCGCCATGGTAGCGCCTTGATCTCTATCTGCGCGCGTCAGGGGTTTTGAGTCGCCTCGCCCCCGCGCACACTACGTCGGCACTGCGTTTTCCCTGCTTAATGCGTACTTGACTAATGCTTGACCGGTGCGATAGGCTCACCTTGCTCGCAAGGGCGGGCAGGCGAACGGCGAAGAAGGAGACCGAAATGGCGGGCACCACGATCAGAAAAATTCACGACGACTACGCGACCGCGCTGACCGAGGAGGACGTCGCCGGGGTCGCCGAGACCATGGGGATCTACGGCAGCGACGTCGAGGCGGCCGGATGGGTGCACATCGACGTCATGACCGCCGAGTTCGGCATGATCGCCTGCGCGTACGCGCAGCGCAGCATGAGGGTCGGACGCCTGCTGAGGATCGCTGACGGCATGGCGCACGTCGTGTACGCCAGCCCCAGCGCGGTCAGGGCCGCCAAGCGTAGCGGCGAGGATCTCAAGGTCTTCGTCAAGGTCGTGCCGGTCAGGCTCGTGTACGTCGCGCCCAAGAGTGAGATCCACGCAGACGCGCAGCCAGAGAAGGAGGCCGAAATGGCGAAGATTAGCGCCGCGCTCAACGTCGAGCGCGAGAACGCGATCGTGAACATGACCACCATGGTCAAGCGGCGGTCGTTCAAGGTGATGAATCGGCTGTACGCCACCCTTGCCGAGCTCCCCACCTTCCGCGGGTGGGAGAACGGAGCGAACGAGGGATACCCCCACGAGGAGGACGTCCGCACGGCAAAGGACAAGATCACCAAAGCTGGCTGGACCTGGCGAGTCCGGACCCTGTCCGAAGGCGAGACGTTCTACGGCTGCAAGTACTACACGGCACTGGTCGCGGTTGCCCCCGACGGGTGGGACGGGGGGCTGATCGACCGGCTCCGCGATCTCCAAGGGGGAGACCTTGAGCACACTCCCACCTGCGAGTTCGGCGTCTGCCCCATCGCGCAGGAGACGCTGACCTGAGACTCCGACACGCCAGCGGGGCGGCTCGACGAGCCGCCCCGCTGGCGTATGTTCAGACCTCGTTTTTGCTGGTAAATCAGTACTTGACTCGTCACGTCCCAGGGCGTTAGACTAAGGCATCGCTCACGAGGGGCGATAAGGGCAAAGGGAGATGGACATGGCAGCGATCACCCCCAACGGTTTCGAGCTCGCCGAGCTCATCGGAGAGTCCGATGAGCACGTCAACCTGGACATGCTTGGCCAGCTCGGCTTCACGAACATTTTGCGCAGGCCGAAGGTTGGCGAGATTGCCTACGTGTACTCACGAGGCCAGCTCCGTCGCGGGCAGGTCGTTGCCGTCGGGCGCAAGCTCGCCACCGTGGCATTCACGACCCATTCGGCAGTCCGCGAATACGAGGCTGGCGTGACCGGCAAGAGCGCACCGCACGTGACCTGCAAAAAGGCTGCCTTCGATCGAGTGTGGACCGCCACGTCGAACGCCGTCTCGACCGAGCAGGTCGAGCCTCCCCACGGTGGGCGGGCAGTGAGGTACTGCGTCATCATCGCCGCCGAAGTGCCAGCGGCGATCGGCCCGTTCGGCAGCGACACGCGAGCTCTGGATGTCGCGAACAGCTGGAATCGGGAGCACTTCGGAAAGGGTCAGGCGAGGGTCGAGAAACTCATGACCTACGAAGAGGCCGAGGCTGACTTCAGGGTCTAGGACAAAAACACGCACCAGTGGGACGGCTCGTCGAGCCGTCCCACTGGTGCGTTCAGACCCCGTTTCCGCAGGTCAGCTCATACTTGACTCGTCACGCCTCAAGGTGCTAGGCTCACCTCGCTTGTCGGAGACATGCAGAGCGAATGAGGGAGCACTGGTGATCAAGAACTACACGCCGCACACGCTGACGATTCTGCTTGAGGACGGGCGGACAGTTTCGATCCCGTCGAGCGGGACCGCTCGGGTCGAGATGTCCCCTCCGGTCCTCCTGTACACCGTCGACTGCGACGGCACTCCGGTTCCGGTCCTCCGTACGGAGGTTGCGGGCAAGGTGTTCGGTCTGCCCGAGCGCGAGCCTGGCGTGTTCCTGGTCGTCTCGCTGCTGACCGTGCGGGCAGCCCCGACACGGGATGACCTGCTCATCCCGAACGGGGTCGTTCGAGACCGTCAGGGGCGAGTTATCGGCTGCCGTTCGCTGGCGATCCCGGCGCGCTAATCCAAAGATCAGAAAAGGAGATAGGGGCTATGGGCACGAACGCGAGGCAGTACGGCTACGGAGATTCCACGCCGTGGCAGTACGCGGTGTGGAGGCTCGCCAAAGTTGTTGCGGGGATCGAGTTTGACACGATCGCCGTTTCGGGCTCGTCCGGGCGATACGGCGCTGCACTCGCGGCGCACATCGAACCGGTCACAGGTTCGACCCAGCCCGACCTCGGGCTGCTGTGGGTGCGCAAGCCGGAGGAGCGGACGGTGCCGCGGTTCCGTGGTTCGGTCGAGCTCCCCGTTCCCGAGATGACGGGGTGGATGGGCGAGCGCGTCCTCATCGTGGACGACGAGATCAACTCTGGCAGCACCGTGGCGCGCATCCTGTCAGCCATCGGTCGGAACGCCGACCGTTGGATTGACCCGTACTACGACGAGTGCGACGACTGGTATGAACGCCCGGACTGCTCGCCAAGCGAGTTTGTCGGAGCCGTGTTCGTCAACCCCCCGACGAGTGGATGCCCTGCACACGAGAGGCTCGGCGAGCTCGACAAGGAAGCAGGCCGCGGAGCGCGGTTCTGGACCCCCGACGAGCTCGCCGGCCTGCCCGCGCTGGCGAACTGCTCGATGCGCTGGTCACGATAGACCGCACTAAGCGTGCAACCCGCGGCCCGATCTCACTTCCTCGTGAAGCCGAGATCGGGCCGCTCACGGTATCGGCGACGAAGGAGCGTCAACCCCCTTGCATTCGCCACCCGTAGGTGTTCACGGAGTTCGGCCTGCGTCGCCCGCAGGGCACTCGCAAGCCTTGGGCCCTGCGTCGGATCGATGACGGCATCCCGGCGTGCCTTGAGTGTCCGTATACGCCGTTCGAGCGCGCGCTGGCGCTGGCGTGCCGCGTCACCATCCGGGTCCGGCTCCGGCTTCGGCAGCACGGTTGCGCCGTGGATGTACGGATTCAGGCCGTGCTCGCAGTTCGGATGAAGCAGGCCGGCCCGCGTGGCCTCGCTGACGGTCCCCGAAATCTCGACCCGCTCACTCCCTCCGGTCACCTCGTTCCGCAACTCGACCGTTCGGTCGCCGTCTGGGCCAGACGTAGCCAGGATGCGCCGCTCCCAGGGGCGACACAATCGGCATTCGTGGGCATGGTCAGATACGGACACGAGCGTGACGCCCTGCGCGGCAAACTGGTCAAGCCTTCCCGCGGTAGCGGCGCGAGCCACGGTTGTGCGGCTGGCCATCTCGACGTATGACGACAGCGACCAGTTACGCCCCGCCCGGTCGACAAACCCGGTCACCCCTCGGTCCAGCAGCGCGCTCCATGCGCGTTGCATGGCCACGTAGCGCGTCTGCACACCCGAGAGGACGTCGGGCGCCACCCCGGCAGCGATCACCTCGCGGTACGCGTCAAGCGCCCATCGAGTGATCTGCAGCCCGGTCGAGTCGAGCCGGAGGACGAGATCGGCGATGAGCCTGTTGGTTGCGGCCGCGCCAGGCAATGCACGCTGCACGTCGAAGGCCAGGCGGGATGGCTCGTCAAGCTGCTCGCCAACACGTCGAAGCTGTTCGAAGGCTGCCGCCCCGCCGCTTTTATACGCCTCGACAATCGCTCGCGCCGTCTCGGCGCGCGCCTCGCCGGCTAGCGCGGCGACGAGTTCGTCAACCCATCGCTCAAGCTCACGAATTCCAGCAAGCTTCGCGGTCGCCCAATCCGGGACGTCGGCGCCGGAGGCCAGCCGGATCGCAAGACCTCGCATGAGGTCTTGCTCAATCCTGCCGTATATGGCAATGAGGCGCTGCGCAATTTCCTCCGCGAGAGCAGGGTCGTTTCGTCCCGTCATGACTAAACTCCCTGCTCTCGCATTTGACGACTAACTGCAATCAGAAAAGTGCTGGACGCCATTGAGTCTCATGGGTCTGCACACAATCTCGTAGGCTCTCGCGCACCAGAGGGCATCCGCCATGGCGTTATGCGCGTCGTCATTGGCGGGCAGCTGGTCACGGCGCACTCCTCGCCGATCCATCTCCTGCATCAGATCGTGGGTATACATCGGGATGTGGCCGGGCAGTTGTGCCATGGAGCCGAACAGGCGGGCCAGGACGACATGGTCATATGCGGCGTAGTAAGCCCACAGGCTCACGTCCCTCCGCCGGGGGGCGCGCGGCGCCATCCCGCCATTGAAGATGGCCTGCGTCACGGCATCGGCGATGAATCCGGACACCAGGCCGGGGATTTCGCTGATCGGAGTTGATCGGCCGGCATTGTTCGCCGCCTCGACTTCGGGCAGCACGTGCTCGACGAGGAAGGGGTTCCGTTCGGCGCGAGCACGAAGGATCGGATTCAGATCTCTGGTCAGATCTCTGACCAGGTACAGCTCGCCGAGGTGGTGCCCATCGTCCCCCTGGGCAGCCATGCCGATGCTGAGCGGTTCGATGCCGTATGAGTCCTCAACGAACTCGGTATCGTAGAAGATCTTGATCACGACATCGCTCCCCTGACCAGGTGCCAGTCCTCAGCCAGTAGGTCAGTCTGCGAGGCCACCCACGGCACGAGCGACCCGTCAGCGGTCGACATGTAGATATACGGGTGGGTCATCTTCGAATGCCCGTCCGGAACCTGGAGTCCGACCCACATGCCGCGCCCATTCCAGCCCGCACGCTCGACCGCACACCCGGCGCGGAGCAGCTCCAGTGCCCGGCCAAACCCAAACGTCTCACTGTTCATTCTCCAAGCCTAGTTCGTCAGTCGAGGCGGGCGAACGGGTCCGGCAGGGGTGGCGGAGCGCTTCTGCTCCTGTCGCCGTCAATCTCGGCGATCTCGGCGTCAATCTCGGACGTACCCCAGCGGGGGTGCGCCATCCCGATCTTTGTGCGCAGAGAGACGGCTGACGCCGCGTCGAACAGCTGCACCGTCCGTGCAACCGATTCGAGGTCGGGAAGCTCCGCCGGCCACTCGACGTTGATCGGCATCGAACCGCGGGGCATGCCGTCACCGCCGAAGTGCACCGCGTCAAGCTCACACAGCACGCTCACGATGTGCGCGATGGCAGGCTTGGCATACATGATCTTGCGTGCCCGCGTGTCACGCGTCCGTGATCCGCGAGCGCCGATCTCTTTCGCCGTTGCCGCCGGGCCATCGGCCTCCTCGCCAAACGCGTCCTGCGACAATCCTGAGCCGCGAGTGATGGCCCGCCAGAGTGCGGCGGCCGTCCGCTCATGTTCATCGACCCGGATGGCAAACTGCACCTGCGACAGCTGCATGCCCTGGTCGTCACGACCCATCATGTTGACGGACGTGAAAACCTCCTGCTCAGCATCAAAGTATCCCCCCTTGCCGGGCCCGCCACTCTGGATATATGACGCCGGAACGACGATCCGCGCCTTCGCCAGCCGCAAGTCGCGCATCCATGACGACCAGGTTTCGTCAAGCGCGTCGAACTGCGGCAGGATCGACGAGTAGTCACTCCGGCCCAGCGGGCAGCCGGCGATCGTGCGGTGCGGCCGGACATTGGGCACATACGCGACATCGAGGCGCGTCGACCCCGTTGCCACGGCGCCGGACTCCGGCTCGACCATCCCGACAAACGCGGCAGTCTCGGGACGCTTCGACAGATCGACCCGCATGCCGAGCTTGTCGGCGCCGCCACGGTATAGGCCGTGAAAGACGAATCCAGCGCCACCGATCACCTCGTGCCGCTCAAGGTGCCGGTACACCTCGCCGTCACGCTCACCCGAATCAGTCAGCTGGCGCCAGAATGTTACCGCCACGAGCCGGCCATGCCGCCACTCCGGCACGGCAACGTCATGACCGTACACAGCGACAAGCGGAACGTCGGCAATCGTCTGGTCGACAAACGCGACCAGGTAACACCCCCCGGCGAACGACGACATCTCGGCCGATTCCAGCAGCCGCGCGCCGAGCTCCGATCGATCGATGATGCTGTCGAGCCGACCCGAGGCGCGCGCCGGTGCCGACTCCGGCAGCGCATACGACTGCGGTTCGGAGTACAGCAGGTCGGCACTGAGCGCCGAAATGTCGGCGGCCGCGGGCACGTGAATCTTCGTCGTTCCCTGCGTCGGCGTGATCGGCCTACCCCACCAGAAACGCGCGATGGCTCCGACGGCTCCGCCCCGGTACTGGCTGGGGTACGTGCGGACGGCCGGCAGCGCCAGTGTCCCCCCTCCGTACACCTTCATCAGGCGGTCCTGCTCGCCGCTGTACCATGCGGCATACTCGTCGTGCAGCGTGTAGATCTTCCTCATGCCGGCGGGTGGCCACGCCGTGCCAGCCCTGTAGTCCAGTGGCATCGCTGCCTCCCGTCAGGTCGTCATGTCCGTCAGATCGAGCATTGGTCGCCAGAGCATTTCGGGAGTCTTGGTCCCGTATCGCAGGGCGTCACACCCGTGATCATTTGCTTTGATCACCTCGTCTCGCCCGAGCTTTGCGGCACGATCATCCCATGAGTATCCCGGTATCTCGGCAATCAGGCCCTTACAGCGGTCGCTGACAAGCAGCCTGTCGCGAGCAAGCAGGGAACCGACGGTCATGATCCCGCTGGACACACGATTGTCCGCAGCGGCCGTCATGACGCCGTCCTGGTGAAGCTGAGCCCGAAAGCCGACGGCCGACGGGTCAACGCAGGTGTACTCGGGTGTCGCGCCCACGACTCCGGGCGCGACACCGAGCGCACCGAGCCATGCGCGGTAGGCCGCCGAGTACTCGACGGCCGTCAGCTGTTTGCGCCTCGCCCTGCTGTCATATCGATACTCATCAAATGCATACAGCGCCATGCCTGACGCGCCAGCCGGCCTCGGTCCCACCCCAAGCAATACGGCATGGAATGGGTTGCGCGTCCCGTAGTCGATCCCGCACGACAGGAAGCGGCTTATCCGCGGCAGGCGGGAATGCTCGATGACATGCCGCTTGTCATCCCACATGTCATAGACGGCACCTTCGGCCAAACACCATTCGCCAAGAATGAAACGCCGGTAGAACATCCCGACGTATTCGCGCTTAATCGAGCTGACAAACGCTGGCGACAAGTGCGGATTGTCGTTGAGCGTGAATGAGAAAACCGACATGTCGATTGCGTCACAGTCGTAACGCTCCCTGAGCTGGCCTGCGCGAGTCAGGCTGCGGTTAGCCCGGTCGATCCACTGCCCCTTAAGCCAATGGCTCGGACTCGCAGGGTTCGTCGTGCCGAACCACGCCGCGTTGGCGAGTGAGAGTCGACTCCGAGCCATGTTGAACATCGACTCCGGCCACGTCGAGAGCTCGTCACCATAGAATCCGACGAGTGTCATACCCTGGATCTTTTCTGCCGCCCGCTCGTCGTTGGCTCCGGCAACGTAAATCAAACGATCGAATACTTTCAATTCCCCAGCGCCGACGGTGTACTTGACAACGCTCGGACCACACCATTTGACCATCAGGTCAATGATGTTGCGTTTGAGCGTCCGCTCGGTCTTGCCGATCATCAGGAGGTCGCCCGGAGGGGCCTGGCGGATGAACTTCAGCCACCGCAGCACGGAAGCCACGGTCTTGCCGGCCCGGACGGAACCCTCCCACAGGTTGCCCTGCGACGTCGCCAATCGAAAGCTCTCCCGAGCCTTCCCGGTCAGCGGCCGCAGGGCTTCGGCGTCCGCCACGCTAGCCGGCCATCGTTTCGAGCCACTGGTCAAAGGCGCTCGCGCGCGCCGCCACGGCGTCGTACTGGTCGAGAATTCGATGCTTATCGATCGCTGTAGCGGCAATGATCATCAGGTTGCGCTGGTCGGCAAACGTCGGCTTCTCGATGACCCTCTCAGCGTAGGTGTTGTTCTTGCCGCCGAAGTTAAAGACCAGCGCCGACCGACCCATGTCGTCAAGGGCACGCTCCGCAACGTCGAGGAGCCGGGAGGCAAGGGAGGTTCGCCGGGCCGCGGAATTAAGTTTTGCCTGCTCAATGGCGTTTTTCACGCCTTCGCGCGAAGCCTCGTCGGGCGCACACGAGGGCATGCCAATACTCTTAGCAATATTGCGGACGGTCCCCTCGGACACCCCGCACACCTTCCCAACCTTGCGTGTCGAGAACTCCGCGGTGCCGAACGTCCGGCGGATCTCGTCGATGACGATCTGCCGCTCTTCGGCGGTCAGCCTGCGTGCACTCGCCATCGCCCCCCCCTCGACTCGCCGGACGTCCGCGCTTCCCCCGGTGTCGAGCCTAGATCACTGACTCGACAGACGTCGAATCGACCGGCTCAAGCCGACATCCCATCTCGGCATCGCCCACGCTTGGATGAGTGCACCCTGCGTCGCCGAGCCGTCGGTCACGCCGTCGGCGTACGTCTTGCCGGCAATGAGCCGGCATACCTGAACATCGTCGACGTACGCGCCAGCGTCGGTCAGCGCGTCGAGCACGTTCCTGCAGAGCTTGTCAAGGTCGCCTGACCTCGCCTCGATCGGCGCGTGGTCGGTCAGGCTAACGACACCCGCGGATGCCTGACTGGCGACACCGACCGGAACGGGCAGCACGAAGAGCGCTCGCACGCCAACCGGAACCCCCGCAGGGGTCGGCTCGACCAGGCCACGTCGAGTCCGGTCATCCCTGACCGCCTGGGCGACGAGCATGCGCCACTCCTTCGATCCCCTGACGCTCTCGACGGGCCGACCGTTGGGGCGAAAGTCGAGAGACCCCTTCGTCTTCGGCCGGCCCGGCACCCACACTTCGGTAATGACGTGCACCAGGGACGCCCCCTGCCAGCTGGCGGGGGGCGTCCCTGCGGTCGAGTGAGCTCATCACCGTTTGGGGTCCCTGGCTTCTCCTCCCCCGGCCGAGAAGCCGTAGGAGGAAGGCCCGGACTTCGGCGTCTTCGTAGGGTGCGTGTCCCGCGGGACCTTCCACCCCTTTTCGCTGCACCGCTTCCCGCGGGTATTCACCCCGAATCCTTCGATCTTGCCGCCCTTGACGGTGAATTCGAGCCTCATTCTCACTCCGATCTAATCTCCTGAACCCTGCCTAGACCGCCAATCATACTTGACGGTCCAAGCAGGGCGCAACTCAGCTTGACGCGCCGATCAGTGCGCGGGCATAAGCCGGCAAGAGCGGATCGATTCGGCGCGTGGCCAGAACTCGCGTGATCCCACGCGATACCTCACCACGCGACGCCATGCTGCCGTCATCGACTCCGAGCCGTCGCGCGTAGCGCAGCTGGCTCACGGTTGGGCTCCGCTTGCGCCACGTCCGATCCTTCCGCGCGGTCGACTCCTCAATAGGGGTGACGTCCCCCTCGGCCCACGCCATGGCGTAGGACAGATCAGCGACATCACGAGTGATCCAGCGAGACCGTCCGACGGTCTCAACATGCATCGCGACCACGTCCCAATGTCCAGGGGTCGGGGCGGGGATGATCGCGATATACCGGTCACCCGCGGGGATGAACCAGATCCCCGCGGCCGTCCTGTCCCACATCGAGCTGGACCCATGAAAAAGGTCGACCTCGACACTCGACAACGGACCGTCCCTGTACAGGATGTCGTCAAGCACACCACCATCCCCGCCGCGCTCGCTGGCATCGTCGAGCTCCCCCATGAGATCGGGGTCGACCTCGTCGGCAGCGTCTTCGCCGAACAGCTCAATTGGCGCGGTCAGCGCGTGCTTTTGAGACACGCCGACGACGTCCAGAACGAGAGCCGAATCCTTCCCCGGGTGCGGCCGAAGAACCCGACCAACCATCTGAACGTACAGACCGGAATGGAGCGTCGGCCTGGCGATGATGGCCACTTCGGCCATCGGTAGATCGGTGCCCTCGGTCAGCACCATGCAGTTACATAACATGCGGATCTTGCCGGCCCGGAACTCGTCGAGCGTCTTGCGCCGCTCGCCTTTCGGCGTCGCCCCGTGCACGATGCCGGTCGACACACCGACGCCAACGAACTCGCCGGCGATGATCTCGGCACTGTGCACCGTTGGGGCAAACATGATCCCCTGCGCGCCGTTGCCGTATTCGAGGTATGCGCGGGCAATCGCGGCTGGCGCCATCGAGGCCTCAAGCCGCTCTCCGATGTCAGCATCGGAATAATCTCCACCGCGGATCCTGAGCCCCTTGAACGACAGGTCATCGATCTTGATTCGCTTCCCTCGCGGCCGGACGAGGTATCCGTCACGGATCATCTCGGGGATGTCGCGCTGGTACGCGATGGACTGCCAGATGTCGCCGAGAGCGCCTCCATCGCCACGAACGAGCGTCGCCGTAACTCCGACAGTCGGAGTGGCTTCAGGGGAATCCCGCATGCATCCGCAGTGCTCAAGGATGTCGCGGTAGCTCTTCGCCGTGGCGTGGTGGCACTCGTCGACAACGACGAGCCCCACGTTCTGCAGCTGCCGACGGCGACGCTCGCTGGCCAGCGTTGGCACGCATCCGACGATGGCGTCCGCCATCGTCTCGTTCCGCTCGGCCTGCACTCTGCCAACACGCAAATTCGGTGCGACAGCCCGAAGCTTGCTGTACGCCTGGTCGACCAGCTCGGTCCGGTGCGCCAACACCAGCACTCGCTTGCCACGTGTGGCGTCTAGGAACTCCTTCGCCATGTGTGCGAACACGACCGTCTTGCCCGCACCGGTCGGGAGAACGACCGCGGGCCGATTAACCCCACCACGCCACGCAGCCGTGACGGCGTCAATTGCTTCACGCTGATAGCCACGAAGCGGCAGTATTCCCTCTGCCATACGACCCCCTTCAACACGAACGACTGTCACCCGACCCTACTTGACGCATCACTAACCCGCAAGCGTTAGTGCTCGTCGGCGTCGCTCACGAACCGTCCGCGCATTGATCTCGCGCCGACCCGCCTCGAAATCGATGCCGGCCCACACTCCGAAACGCTCGCCCCGCTCGTGTGCCCCGGCAAGGCACGCGTCAGCAGCAGGGCAGCGCCGACAGATGGCAGCAGCGAGCTCGACGGCCTTCATTCGACACTCGGAGTCGAGCCGGCCGAATGGAAAGAACGTCTCCGGCTCGACGCCTGGCTTCCGGCAGAGCGCACTCTCGAACGGGTCGCACGCGACAGCTCCCTCGGGTCCCATCCTCATGTCACCGAGCGTACTTGACACATTGATGCCTCGACAGTGGTCGGCCTCTGAGCCGTCCCGCTCTTGCCTTCGACCCTGCCTCAAGATCATCTTTAGGACAAAATTTTCGCCGACCCGAGAGGCTCGTTTTCGAGGCTCGTCGGCATCGGCGTCCGAGGGAAAGCTATCAGATCTTCAATCCGGGGGGGGAGCCCCTCTAAGGGGGCTCTACCCCCTTCCGAAGCTTTGAACGTGTTCGGTAGTTGTTCGGTCGATGTTCAGTCCGCAGGTCAACGCGTTCAGTTCATTGTTCACCTTCGATATCCATATCGACATCGGGCGATGGACTGAACGCGTTTGAAGATCAAGTGAACACCATTTCCGTTACATTCGCCTCACGCTCAGCTATAAGCGCAGGTAAAGCACGGGTAGGCTCGTAACCACATCGGACAGTCACTTCGGTTGATCTTGTTCGTTTTCGCAGGTCATGCGCCGAGTGAACATCGACCGAACACGGATGTTCACTCATGCTATTTCGGGTGAAACTCGGACATTCTAAATCTGGACAGATTTGGGCATGTTGGGTTGTGGATATCGTTGAACATCGATGATGTTCGTTCAACCTGATCTTGTTCGTTAGATAGATCTCTATATGTCAATGCCTTGTCGGTGGTCAGCATCACAGAAGGTTCCCGCATCGTGAGATAGAGCTTCCATAAGTCATGTTCTGTCCGTTTTTGTCCACACGTCTAGCCGACAGGGCATCGATGAGCATCGACCGAACACGCCATCGCTTATTTGTTCACTCCGCAGGTCAACGCGTTCGGTCCAGTGTTCACCTTCGATATACACGCCATCGAGCCGTCCCGACAGCGCGGGACGGCTCGATGGACTTAAGGCGCTACGAACCGAGCGCTCCGGGCGGCGGCTCAGTCACGTCGACACCCGGAAAGAAGAACCCCCCGGATGCGTTGCCGCTCTTGGCTATCGGCTCGATCAGCTGCGCTCGCAGGTCGACCGGGACGTATCGCCAGCTGCTCGTGCCCTTCACCCGCGCCACAGCTCCGCGCGCGATGAGCTCATTGAACGCGGCGTGAAGCGCCGTTCTGCCATACCTCCGGAATTCACAGAGCGAGTTCTTGATCTGCGGAGCCGTCCCGCCATTACCCGTGGCGAACGCGACCTTGACCAGTGCCACCATGGCTTCAGCGCACGTGTGCGCGCCGGCAATCGCAGCCTTGCACTGCTCGTTGACGCCGCTGGCGGCGGCATCACGTACCGCCGTCTCGGCAGCCGGTCGGACCGCCAGTGACGTGATCTGCTCACCCGTCCATGGGGAGGCCCCCAGTTCGACGGTATCGAGCACCAACTCGTGCCTGACGTCGTCACGTCCGTCCTTCTGCTTCGACGTCGTCAGGGCGACCCGACGCTCGTCTTCGCACTCGACCCGTTCGAGCCGCAACTCCGTGTCTTGCGCCCCGTCGATGGCCGACGCGCCGCGTGCGTGCGTGCCGTTCCGACCCATGTGGTGCACGGTCAACACGCACGCGCCGGTCGCAGCCCGCAGCGCGTCAACCGCATGCACGTATCGCATCATGTCCGTATTGCTGTTCTCGTCGATCCCGCTCGTGACCCTCGACTGCGTGTCGACAACCACGAGCGCTGGAGCGATTCGGCGACACGCTTCGACAAGTGCGCCCCATGCCGCCTGGTCTCCGGCTTGGACAGGCAGTGGCAGGAAGAGCATGTTCCCGAGGCTGGCACCGCCATTACGACGTCGCCACGCGTTGACGCGTTGGCCCATGCCTCCGGCACCTTCGGCGACGATGTACACGACGGTCCCGCCCTTCGTATACGTTCCGCGGTACTGCTGGCCGGTCGCCACGTGCGCGGCGATGTCCAGGGTCACGAACGACTTGCCACTCCCGGGCGCCCCGATGAGCCACGCGAGCGAATCCATCGAGAGCAGGCCGTTCACGAGCGGCTCGGGTGGTGGCTGCGTTCCGATCTGGTCGGGATCGAGCATGGCGCCCATGAGCGCCGCAACCCGCGCCTCTAGGTCGGCGTCCATCGCGCCACCCAGCGTAATCGCCGGCGTTACGTTGGGCGGCTGCCCGGGCCCGCTCAGGGGTAGCGCGACCGCGGGTGTGCCGGGATCGGTGAAGGTGAACGCAGCGGTGTCCGGTCGGTGTCCGGTCGGTGTCCGGTCGGTGTTCGTTCCGCAGGTCAGCGCGTTCGATCCGCCAGCCTGCGTCGCCGGCGACAGGGGGATACTCATCGGCTCGACGGCGAACTGGTCGGCCGGCAGTGACGCTACCGCGCCGCCCACGCGGGTGGCCGCCTTGCGCCAGACGGCATCCGCTTCGGACCGGGGGAATGGCGCACCTGGCGCCGCATCCGACATGGTCTGGCAGGCGGCAAGGTACTGTTCGTGCGTCGCGTCCGGATCGAGCCACCCCGCATTGCCGAGCTCAACCAGGCGGCATGCTGCCCGGAACGCGGCGTCGTTGCGCCCACCCTGCGGTGTCGAGGCGAGCTCGGCGACGATGTCGCCGAGCGCCTTCTGCGCGTACGCCCGCCCGCGCGTCGCGTCCATGCCCTCGCCCAGGGCCGACGGCTGTCCGGCCATGCTTGCGGCCGCCATGTCATATCCGGATGGGCGAATGAGGTCGAGGAGCCACTGCGGCGCGTCGGTAATGGGTGAGTCGTCCTGGGTGACGTAGGGACCCTTGCCGGACACCGAGCCTGCCGCGACGACCTGACCGCCGTCACCACGCACGTCGATGCCAATCGGCAGTCGTCCACGCGAATTCGTTGGTCGGAAGTCGGAGGGCAGCCGAAAGTAGTAATGCGTCCCGCCTGAACCCGTTGTCACGGTGTACGTGCGCGGCAGCGAGCCGTGCCTTCGGATGAGTTCGGCGAGCTTTTCTGGGCCCCCGCTATCAGGATCGACGTCAAGTACCCATATTCCCGACGGCGCACCAGTCACGATGCCGATGTTGGCGCTCGGGTGCTGTCGCCAAACGGCGGCCGCAATTCCGTGATCGCGAATTGGGTTGCGCTGCCAGCCCGCCAGGCGGGGGTGCTTTCCGCCCTGCCTGCGGCTGTGTTCCGGGTCGGGATTGCCGCATGAGCATCGACCGTCCGTCATGTCGTGCAATGGGGTGATGGTGAAGCCCGAGCTCAGGAGCGCGGCTGCGATTGCGCTCATACGTTCAGCTGACGTTGGTGTACCCTCGGGCACGAGGGATCTCCTGTCTTCTCGGTTTGACGGCCTGCTCCCGTCGTGAGACCCCCCGACGCGCAGCCGGTCATGAGCGCCCGGGGGGTCCCTCGCCTTCAGCCTCGCGGGGCTCGCGTGAACCCTACTCGGCGCTCGCGAGTGACGCGTTCGCGCGCTCGCGGTCGAGCGCGGCCTTGGCGTCGCGGTATCCGCACCTGATCGCCCGGCGAGCGAGCTCGGCCTGCGCGACTCCGAGGCTCGCCGCGTCGTCTTTGAGCACCTGCCCATCCTCGATGGACATCATGATGACGACCTGGACCGGGTATCGGCTTGGAGCGAGGGATCGCCTGCGTGGTGCCTTTCCTGCCATGGGTCTGCCTCCCCTGTTCGGTACTCCGCACACGTTGCGCGGTTTGGGGTCGACGGTACTTGACGCGCTGAGACGGAGTCAAGTAACGTGCGTGACCATGCATGACTCGCCCCTCCACCCGCGGGAGCGCCCGACAGGGTATGAGGTGTCCAGCTGGCGCGATGTCGAGCCCTACACGCCGGTACTCGGGCAGGACGGCCAGGTGTACGACGTCCTGCGCGTGGCAGGTGCACCAGGGTCACCGACAGATGACAGCGGCTGGCCGCTGTATCTCAACGTGACACTCATCTCGCCGGATGGATCAATCGTCATGTCCACAATCCCGGACAGTCGGCCGTGCGTCGTTGCCCGGCCGGGTGAGCTCGAACAGGCTGTTGTGACACTTGTGGCAGCGTTCGGGCGGATCGAAAGGATCTCTTGATGAAACACACGAGCCTCCTGGAGACACAGCACAGATTGCGCGCCGCCGAGGTTTTCACCGATCCGTTCTCGGCGGGCCTCGACATTCCGGCCGGCGAGTCTCGCGGACGTCACGCCGCGCCTGAGTTGACCGAGACCGACACTGTGGAGCTCCGGGCCGTTTCTGCCGGCAAGCCACTCGTTGAACTTGCGTCGAGTGGCTTGCCAGTCGACATCGCGATCGGAGACGTGACCGGCCTGCACACCACGATTGCCGAAGGCCTGCCGACCGTTCGGCGCATCCTGCGGCACCGGCGCAGGTGCGCGCTTGCCGCATTGCTGATGTCCGCCCCGTGCTATTGGCGCACCGCGTGAGCGCGCTGCCCGGCCAGCGGTGCATACTGTGCTATGGCTACGTGGCTGATGATGGTAAGGTCAAGCACAAGCCGGGCTGCATCGGCGCGCTGGCAGATTGCCGGTCAACTGACCGGCGACAGGGCAACAACGACGAGGGGTCAACGGTGGCCGTAAGGGAAACGAAAGCGGAGCTCGCGAAGCGGGAGCATGTCGAGTTGTGCAAGGCGCGACTCGCGCGGCTCTGCGCCGTGGTAGCTGGTCAGCAGTCGGAGGAGCAGATCGTCCTTGACGTCGTGACAGCGCTGGCGAACATCGCCGGCGACGCGTCGAAGGCGGCCGCCGAGTCGCGTAGGCGTGGCTCGACGGCGATCGCCCGCGAGATTGAGGCGAGCCGACGCTGGCTCGACGCGCTGCACATCGACCTGAGCGCCGTTCGCGCCAAGACGCCGACCGGCGCTGATCCGGTCGACACTCCGACGACTGGGACCGCGGCAGGCGTCGTGGCCGAGCCGGCTGGCACCCAAACGATTGAGACCGAACCGGTTGAGACCGCGGCAGACATCGTGGCCTACCTGTCTGGCGAGACGGACGTCCTGCCGGCATCCGAGCCAGCCGGCGACGAGCCGAAGGGGACACCACCCATGCAGGCGTTCACGTTCACCGATCCCGAACCGCTCGCCACGCCAGCTGAGTCACCCACCCCACTCACCTTCATCGAGATCGCGTCAAGCCTCAACCCGTACCCTGAGAGACCGTCCCGATCCGTCTCGCAGGTCGAGCAGTGGTCCAGCTGTGGGCTGAAGTACCGGCTCACACGCCGCACGTCTGGCGTTGTTCAGCGCCCGTCATGGTCGCTGGTCGGAGGCTCGGCCATCCATGCGGCGATCGAGCAGTATGAGCGCTTCGTGTCGGAGGATCGGTTCGGCGAGGGAATCAAGGCTGAGACGCTCGCCAGCATTTGGAACGACGCGTTTGCCGGTGCCATCGCAGAGCAGTCCATGCGCTCTCCGCAATTTCCGCCGGACGCGTGGCACGTGGCCGGCCGCGGTCGGGAGAACTACACGTGGTGGCTGCATGAGGGGGGTGACATGCTCCGCCGCTACAGCAACTGGCGCCAGGCGTGGACGTCCATGGGGTACACCCCCTTGGAGTGGCATGGTGAGCAGGGCGACGAGCCCGCCCGGCCGGCCTTTGAGATCGAACTGCGCACGCTGATCGCTGGCGTGCCGATGGTCATGCGGATCGATGCCGTGTGGCACAGTCCGGCAACGGGCGAGATCGTGATCATTGACGTCAAGAGCGGCGCAAAAACTCCGGCGGACCGCTTCCAGCTCAAGACCTACGCGGCAGCGCTTGGCAACGTTCTGACCCACCGCGGCTGGTCGAAGAGTCCGTACATCGGATTCGCTTACCTCATGCTCCGCGAAGGTGCGCCGTCGAGCATCCACACTCTGAACGACGACGATCTGTCGGAGATCGAATACCGGATCTCCATGATGGATGTTGCCGAGTGCAACGGCGTGCATGTCCCATCGCCAGGCCCCTTCTGCACGAGCTGCTCCGTCGGGCACGTCTGCCCCATCATGGCGGGCAGGCGGGAGTGACCTACAGCCCATCTTCCGTCGCGCCGTGGGGTGTCAGGAGTGCACCCTACGGCCGGCGGGCCTTCGCGTTCATTGATCCGCCGATGCTCATCACTCCGGAGGACGCGGTCTTCACCGATCCGCCGTGGCCTGACGGGTGGTCAAGGGCTGGACTGTGGGATCGCCCCGACAGGATTCACCCTGACGCCCCTGCTGGATACGGAGTGAGCTGGGGGCCAATGGGAGACCGCTATGTGATGCGTCCACGCGAGGCCGCGGGCAAGCGGTCCGATCGAGCCGCCCCGATCATCATGATCGCCGATTCGATCGACATACCGGAGGGCAAGGTTCCGCGAGCTGCGGCGCGGGTCATCGCGCTCGCAACCGAGGCGGGACGGCTTGGCCGTGTTACGTATTCGCTTGCGGAGCTGCCCTCCGCGGGCGGGCTGACGGAGTCAGTCGTTGTTCGCTGGCGGCCGCTCTCCGGCAAGCCTGCCGGTTTCGCCTGTTGGACTGACGGTAGGTTCAGCGTCGCGATGACTTCTGACCTGCGACGCCTGCCAGCCCGCGCCGTCGCCGACGAGATCGGGATACCGTCGCAGAGCCAACTTGACGAATCAATGGCGCGTGATACGCTTGGCGGGCCCCGCAAGAGGGGGCAGACGGACGTAGTGCCACAAGAAAACGAGAGCGAGTGAGCATGACTCAGCCCTATCAGCAGTACGGCCAACCCCAGCCCTATCCCCAGCAGTACGGCCAGCCCCAGCCCTACCCCCAACAGACTCCGCCCCCTCCGGCCGGAGTCTCTCCCAACGGCGGCGCTCCGGCCGGAGGGGGCGCCGCGCAGAGCTTCAGCTTCGTCGATCCGGCCGTTCTTTGCGCCGGGGATTTCTCCAAGGTCAAGATCCGGGATCTCGGCGGGCGTGCGGTGCTCGTCTCGGTCGAGAGCTACGACGAGGTTCCGAGTGCGCTGAAAGCCGGAACCATCGAACGGCGTGTGCGGCTGAACGTGCTCGTTCTTGATGGCGGTCCCCTCATGGTTGGAGGGACCAAGGACAACAACTTCACCGCGACGCACCGAATCGAGGCGCCGCACTACGCTGAGAGCGTCCTGTCCTCACACGCCAACATCGTCGGCGTCCTGAAGCAGTACGCAGGCACGGGAGCTCTCGTGCCTGGCCGGATTGAGCGGGGCAAGGCGCGGGATGCCACGAACAGCAACCCGTGGAACTTCGTTCCGCTCAGCGACACCATGTCGGAGGATCTGCGCGTCGCGCGCGGGTATGGTCCCGAGCGCGTGCGGGCCGATGCTGCCGCCCGAGAACTCGCTGCTCAGATCTGGTCGGCGAGACTGATGGGGTCGTGGAGGAATCCCGAGCCCGTCGAGCTTGGCAATCCGTACGCCGCTCAGCAGCCGCAGCAGCAGTATCAGCAGGCCTCGGCGATGCCGCAGTATCAGCCGCAGCCGCAGCCGCAGCCGCAGTATCAGCCGCAGGCTCCGGCGATGCAGCAGCAGCAGGCGTTTGCCGGCATGCAGCAGCCGCAGTATCAGCTGCAGCCGCAGCAGCAGGCGTTTGCCGGCATACAGCAGCAGGCCCCGGCGATGCCGCAGCAGCCGTCCGGCCTGCCGTGCCCACCCAACTGGACGCCTGACGTATGGGTCGGGCTCACCGATGCGCAGCAGCAGCAGGTGCTCGCCTCTCTCCAGAATGCGCAGGCGGGCGGAGCGCCCGGCTTCTGAGCCGGTATCAGAACACGACGAAGGCCCCCCGACCTGACGGGGGGCCTTCTCTCGTCGTACCCCGGGTTACCGTACCAGATTATTCGCGGCCCCAGCAAGCAATCCTGGCGGGCTGACGCTCACGACCACCAGCCCATCGACAGATGACCTGCGAGCCACGCCAGAAAGAGCGCCAGCACGCATCTCGCGGCGATCAGCAGCGAGGCATGCCTGCCGCTCATGGGTGTCTTGACCCTGAGCCATCTCCAGATGTGCTCCGACAGGGTGTCCCCTGGGAGTCGGTTGCCAAGCGCCGGAATTTCGATCATCAAGAATGACCCGACCACGAGAGCGAGCCAGAGTGTCCAGATGTCCATGTCACCGCCCGGTCCGGTCGATGTGCGCATCGAGTCGTACCGCGGTCTGCCGGCCGGTCGTCTCGATGCGATTGATCGCGTCACGCAGGGTGGAACCACCATTGACTCCGAGCTCGCCGCGTACTTCGCCGACATCTCTGGCGAGCTCGTCAACACGCTCAGCCAGCGCGGGAATGCTTGCCACCCGCTCGGCGACAGCGCCGAGTACCCGCGTCGTCCGCCAGGCCCCGACGCCGACGGCACCAAGAACTAGCGCGGTTTCCCCGATCATCTTGACTGTCTCCAGATCCATCACGCATACCCCCCTTGATCAAGGGTACGCAAGGTGACGTCCTACCTGTTGGCCATCTCCGCCAGCAGGGCTCTTGCGAGCTCCGCATAGTCCAGCGGCTCGCCCGCGGACGGCTGGCGAATCTCGGACGGGTCAGGCAGTCTGCTGTACGCGGCCATGCGGTCGCTGGTGACGTTGACGAGCGGGATGCCCTGGTTCTTCATGGTCATGATCTCGTCGTACGTGTACGCGGGAAAGGTTTGTTCGAACACAGACAGTGACCATGTCGCACCGTCTGTTGCGATGATCGGGCGGGGGTCTGGCGTGCTGAGATTCCAAGCGAAAAACATCGCGCTTTCCTCCATCGTAGAGATTGGTGGGCTGGTGGACGTGAGCACTGCGCGCATTTCGTCCGGCGTTCCGCGGAACGCTGACGCGTCGACGGGCGAGATCCCGCCAATGCGTGCCGAGCCCGTGAACTGCAGGAGTGTCGGTGCGAGCCCCCCGTATCGCCGCTCCCACCACGATGCGGGGACGGACTCGTATAGCGCGCTGGCGTACCCAGGTCCGTGGACGTAGTGCGAGTCCCACAGTCGCACCGGACCGAGGCTCGACAGGTCGAAGCTCCGAAGCCACGGCGCGTACTGGTCAACCCACCATTTTCCGGAATAGATGACGAGCGGATGCCCGGGCATCCGCTCGACGTAGCGCTCGATGGCCGCGAGCACGACCGACTTCGACGGTGGTGATTTCGGGTCTTCGACGTCGATTGCATAGATCCGGCCAGGCTCCGTCCCGGCGTGGGCCAGGTACCGATCGACCTGCGCCCGACCGCCACAATCTCCTCGTAGCCAGTGATACGAGCCGAAGAGCAGACCCGTACTCTCGGCCTGCGAACGCCATGTCTCGAACCGGCTTGACGCCGTGTAGCGCGTCATGCCCTCGGTCACCTTGACGATCAGCGCCGAGAACCCCTCGGCTGCGAGCCGGTCGACCCGCAGCCCGTACTGATACCTCAAGTGCGCATCGACGATGTACGTGGTGGTCATGTCGATCAGCGTACCCACCCCGGGAACGCTTGGCGCGCCGGCGGCTCACTCGATCATGATCGAGCGGTGCGCGACTCCGATATTGTTACCGCTGACCGCCTTATACTGAAGCGTGACCGTATAGGAGTTCCCGACCGTCAAGCCCGTGATCTTCGTTCGCCGGCTCGACGTGACTGTCCGCTGATCAAAATCCCACTGGCATTCGATCGCGTCGTCATCGTTTGGCCCCCATGAAAATCCCGATCCAGCAACGTCAAACGACATGTACTGATTGGCTGGGCCTGCGACGTACTGCAGGAGCCTTCCGGAGATTGTGACGATGTGCCACCCCCGGGCCGCAACGAATGTCGCGGTGAGTGGCGTCGTGCCCGAAAGCGTCGACGTGTAAGACGAGCTGCTCGTTTCGCCGTAGCCGTCTGACGTTTCATTGACGGGCTCGAATGCCGCGCCGTTGACTGCGGCCGTGATCTCGTCATACCACGACGAGATGGGCGCCCCAACCGCTGGTGCCACGATGGTCATGCCAAGCCTTCCCGTTGCTGATTAGAGTCCCCTGACGAGCGGTCGCCAGAGCGCCATGTTTGAGCCGACCGCGTGCGCCCGCACGACACGATCGCAGGCTCTCTTCACCGAGAGCACCTGCGGGCTGTTGACCACAAAATTGTCGTACTCCGTCGGCGTCGTAGTTGCCGGCTGGTCGTTACCTGCATAAAGCCCGACGGACGTGCCGTTCGGAACGGAGGCGTCCGTCGCGTCGACGAGCCACACCGCGGGCTGGGTGTCAGCCTGAAACCACGCCTTTGCACGGAGCCGTGATCCGTACGCGCTGGCCCGCATGAAGATGGTGTCAGACCCGACGTAGGTTCCCGGGATCGTCTCTTCAGCAATGGTTGCCGGTACCCCGGCCGCCGTCGCCACGATTGCCAGCGTCATGGCGCCAGCGGAGGTGAGCCGGATCTCGGTCCGGATGAAGTCTGCCGTGCTGGCAAACCGCATGATGAGCCCTGATCGCACGGTGTTCGATGCGGGGAGTGCCGCCCAGCACGTTGACGCCTCGACGTCGTGGTCGGGTGTGGTCAGCTCGGCAAGCGTCGTTGTGAGGCAGTGATCGGTACCGCCTGCCGCCACCAGCATGATGCCGGTGGTGCCGTTGACGGAAAGTGATGCTGACGCAATACCGTTGGCCGCCCATGCGTCACCTGCCGGTGGCGAGCCCCAGCCGCTGGCCACGGTCCGCGTGAACGCGTCGTAGATGGGTACCTCGATGGCTGTCACGGTGACTCGCTCGCCGTCGAGATTGGCGTCAACCGGCAGATGCCCATTATCCATGGTCCAAAACGCGCCGTCCCATGTTGTGACGTATATGGTCTCGGCGTCACCTAGAGCTGCAGCCGCGAGCGGCGCGGCCAGCACTGACGCGTACGCGTCACGCCGATCCCCCTGGTTGCCACGCACCATCACTTCGTACGGCCGCGTGGACACCGTGTTGATCTCCGCATCCCACCTTCGGCCGCGGAAGACCTCACGAACCCCTCTGACCTGCTGAAATAGCGACCCTTTGGCGTGCTGGGACGGAGGGTTGCGCACTTCGATTCGCGACCCGAGCTGCATCGACGTCCAGCTGTCAATCAGGTTCGGCGCGGTGAGAAACGCGATGGGCAGCTGTGGATATCGGTACCCGCTGGACGTCCCGACCGCCACATGGTACTGCGCAAGCGGCAGCAGGCGGGATGGCTCGCTGACATTGATCTGTGCCGATCCGTCAAAAAACCGTCCCGACGCGCTCGGCGCGACGTATGTTGCCGACGATCCGTCATTGTCGCTGACGGTCATTCTCGTGATGCGCTTGCTTTCATTTCTGACTGGCCGGAATGAGAGCGGTATCTCGCACCTCGCTCCGTCGATGACCATGCCGACGTCGACACCATACAGCTCCTCTCTCGTGAGGTAGGTGATCCCGCCGCTGGAGTCGTCAAGAATGCCCCGGTCGGCAGCCTCGCAGTCACGAAGCACAGCAACGAGATTGCCGTGTGGCTGCGCGCCGACGGCTTCGGACGTCGAGCCGTCGCAGGAGAATGCGATACCGTTTTCCGAGCACACCCGCTCCATGCGCTCATGGGCGAGCTCGCCGGGGAATCCCCGCATCGCATTCAGGAGCGTCGAGACGTCCGGCTCGTCGTAGATGGCAAAGTACCCGGCCGAGACCGATTGGCCTCCACCAACTTCACGGCCGGACGACTTCGGCATGAGTGCAACGAGCGTGTTCTCCGGATCCTCCGGGTCCCACGGAACCGTAAGCTCGATGGTTTCGTCGATAGAAAAGTCGAAGTAAACGTCACCGCCAGTGTTTCGCGACGTGATGCGAACGAGGTGCCACAAGCCGTCAGCGACGTTCGGACTCTCTCCGAGATTGTACGGAACGACATATCCTGAGCTGAGTCCGCGCGGTCCGGAACCCCACCGGATGAAGGTTTCCGTAGCGCCGCTACCGGGGTCCTTGTATCGTGAGAGTTCGAAGATGAGCGTCAATTTCATGAGATCGATGTACGCCGTGAACGTTGCCGCCCCGTCGGAATCGATCATCATTCTGGTGGCGAATTCGATTGACCATTCGTCGGTGCCGGTATTGGCCGGCAGCGTGTACGCCACCGCCCCGTTGTCGCTGGTCGCGTATTCGGGGAGCTTTGGGGTGGCGCCAGCCGGACCATCGACACTGTCGAATTCGAGCCGACCCGTGGATTCGAGCGGGAATGTCGATGGCGCACCGGCCTGAGCGGCAACTCCAGCCTGGTCGTACGCCCCTCCGACCATGGTGTAGAGATACGCCAGTGTCGGCTCGCCGAGTATCGCCCGTTCGAAGGCCGGAGTGATTGCCTCACTCTGTCCAAGCGTCGTCAGAATTCCGACGACTTCGACGTGCGTAAGGACTCGATGGACTCCCCCAACCCACTCGTTGTCGAGGCTCGTGACCATTCCCACGAGCCACTCACGCCATCCCGCACCGTCGCCTGTGTTGATTGAGAAGCGCAGCGGAATGGGCTCTGGCGTGTCGAGCTGCGGCCAGAGATCGGACTCGGGGTTGTCGGCCGTATATCTGCCGGACAGGTTGTCAAGCGTCAGCCTGAGCTCGCTTGACGTCTGCGAATCCTCGTCGGCGCAGCCGCGGGAGAGCTCGATCGGGTCCCCCTCGTGAAGATCTGCTGAGATGTCGAGCCACGGCCAATCGTCCGGGTCGTCCGACGAGTCGAATCCAGGGGCAATCTCGACTCGCTTCGGCAGGTTGCCGACGTCGGGATACCGGCCGGAATACATGACGGGTCCCACTTCAGAACACCCCAACAGTGGCGAGATCGGCGACGTTTCGGCTGTTGACGTCGAGACGAATGCGACGCTTGAAGCTAGAGAGTGATCCGGTCCCGCGGAGCTCAAGCACGGCGACGCCGCCGGTGGCTCCGTCGCCACCAGCACCACGACGAACAGCGATATCAACAAGCTGCTCCAGCTTACTGTGCGGCATCCCATATTCGACCTCGCCTCCATCGCCCATGATCACTGGACGTCCTCCACTCGTGGGATTGACGGTACCCCCACGCGCCAAGCGTGGGATGTGGGGAATGCGAGGGATGTTGACGCCGACCTTTGAAGCGGCTCCGGCCAGCGAGTTGATCCGGTTGATGGCGCCATTCACCGCGCCGATGATGAAGTTGACGCCGCTCTTGACCAGGCCCGCGGCACGGGAGAACGCACCACCGATGGCCCCTGCGATGGCGCCGAAGATGCTTCTGGCTGCGTCAAGAACGCCTCGCCAGAAGCCGATCACGAACGTGAAATACGCTTTGATCTTGTCGACAGCCCACATCACGCCATCGACCAGCCCGGACCATACCGCCTTGAGCCCGTCCCACATCCACAGCGCGGCATCGACAACAGCGCTCCAGACCGCCTGAACGATCTCTCGGAATTTCTCGCAGTGCTGGTACGCGTAGATCAGGGCCGCGACCAAGGCGACGACCGCGATGATGATCAGGAAGATCGGATTCATCGCCATGACGACATTCAGTGCGGCCTGCACAGCAGTGTATGCGGCAGTAACCATGGTCCAGATCTTCATCGCCGCGATGACGGTAAGAATAGGTCCAGCGATTGCGGCGATGAAGACGGCAATCGATCCGAGAATGCCCGAGTTGCTTCGTGCCCAGTTTCCGATCGAGGCCAGCGCGTCACCAAACTCTCTCAGCGCCGCCACTCCCTTGGTGTTCAGGAAGTTGATCAGCCCGACTTCAAGGCTGCGTTTCACGGCGTTGATTTGGCTTCCAAAGCTTGACTGCATGGTTGCGGCGGCATCGTTCACGGACTCGGATACGTCCCCGAATTCGTCGGCGGCCGTGTCGAGATTCATCGCGGCGAGCGCGCCCCCAAGGTCTTCCGCCTTCGTCCCGAAGAGTGCCATTGACACGGAGTCCTGAACGAGGGGGTCGTTGATCCTGCCCGCGGCGTTAAATACGGTCTGAAGCGCGTTCGCGGCGACTGGACCCCCTTCGGCGACACGTCGCGTCATCACGTCGGCATCGAGACCGATCGCTCTGTACGCCGACACGACATCCTTGGTTCCGCTCACGGCGCGTAGGGAGAATTCCTTGAGGGCATCGGCCGCGACGTCGGTGTCACGCGCCCCACCACGTACGGCTTGCGAGATAAGCCCCATCGCCTGCTGGCCCGACAGGCCGATCCCCTGCCACTGAATGGCGTACTCGTTCATGGTCTCGGTGAGGTCGCCGGACAGATCCATACCGCTAGACGCGGCTGCGGCAATAAGGTCGTTCGCTTCAGAAATCGACGGAACGACGCCGGTTCTGACCATCTGTTGCGCGGCACGAAACGAATCAGTAACGTCAATGCCCCACACGTCACGGAGTGTCAGTGACTGTTCGGTGAGTGCCTCAAGCTCTTCGGTGTTCGCCGGGTCGATCAGCTCGCTTTTGGCAATGGTCGATATGGCCTCGCCGACGTCGGCGATCGATTCGCCAAAATTGTCAGCGTAGATCTGACCTGCGACAGCGCCGTATCTTGCAGCCTCCTCCTGTCCCTCGCCGAGGCTTGCCGCGACCTTCGCCCCGACGTCCCCCTCGCTTAGCACTCCGCTGATACCCGAGATCAGCGCGACACCCGCCACGGCGCCAGCCGACAATGCAAGCGTCTTGAGCTTGCTTCCGAACCCGGAGAAATGCTCTCCGGCCTTGTCAAGTCCCGCCTCGAATTCTGACCGATCAACAAAGAGATCTGCAACGAGCTCGCCAACCTTGAGAGCCATCCCGCGTCTCCTTCCGTCGATCAGGTCTTACCGTCCGCGCGTCGGCCGGTCGAGTCCCCTGTCATGACGGATCGCCCGACCGAGCCTCGTGTCCGCCGAGACGAGCCCGACGATCAGCAGTCTAAGCGTCCGCCACGGGACGGCTCGCAGGCCGGCCAGCGTCGCAACGTCCATGCCGTACTCGCTGCGCATGTCCGGGACGACGAGCTCCCATTTGGTCAGGATGTCTTCCCACGTGAGCGGGTCGCCGCTTTGGTTGAGCTCTTCGACGGCGCTTTCTGGCGCTTCGTACCACTCATAGATGCCGAGCTCTTCGAAGTAGCGCCCCCGTCCGTACTTCGCGTTGAAGCGCTTCTCCGCGCCGCCCGATTTGGCAGTATCGCTTTTGGGTCGGAACCACCTGAGTTCCAAAACTCCTCGGCGATCGTTCGGCCGCTTCCGGCCCAGATGAACGCGGTTTGGCCTACCAGCATCATCTTCGGCCATGACACGCCGTCGGTCAGCATCTCGTCCCAGGCGGGCCCGACGAGGCGACGATAGAGAGCGACCTCATCGTCGCCATCAAGATCGAGTGTCGGGATGTCAGGCGGCCGCTCGGCGCCACTGGCAACGGCAACGGCTGCACCCATGAGCCGCTGGCACCACAGCCCGGTGGCTCCATCGCAGCCGCGGACGCGGTAGATCTTTCCGTTGACTGGCAGCGGTAAGCCGTCATCGAAGACTTCGTCCAGCTCGACGAACCCCATGAGTCAATCTCCTGTCACTCGTGGCTCCCACATGATGAGAATCTAGCGTCTCAGGATGTGGAACCGACGGGGAACTGCTGGCTAGCTTCCCGCGTCCGGATTGACGATGACGTCCATGGCGCCTTTGCCGTACAGTTCGATCTTGATGGTTTCCAAGTCGGTCATCTTGCCGCCGTCCGGAGTCCACTTGACCTCGCAGAACCCCTGGTAGGCCTCGTCTCCACCGTCACGATCGTAGATCTGCACGCACGCGACCCCGCCGGACCCGAGTGTCATCGCGTGGACGCGCAGCTGCTCCTGCCCGATGTCGAGCAGTCCCGCGGGGACCGTCTTCCGCCGAATGAGTGTCGTGGTCGCCGACCACCGCAGGCCGGTCTTCGCCGTCGATCCGTACCCACTCTGGTCGAAAACGTCGTCCTCCTCAAAGCTGCCCTCGAACGGGTTGAGCATGAGCTCGTTGACCCCGAGCACTTCGGTCCAGACTTCGGAGCTGAGCGTGCCCGTGTTGATCCGCATCTTCCATTTGCGGTTGGCGTTGCTCTGCGCAGGTTGGGTGAGTGTCATTACGGGAGTACCTCTTTCGGAATTCGGATGACCATGATCGTTACCCCGGTCGTCGCCGAGTAGTCGACATAGGTCGATCCGTCGGACTGGTTATACACGCTCTTCGGGAACGTCCCGCTGTTGACCCTACCGCTGGCCGGGACGGTGATCGACAGATCGGCAATGGCATTGCCATCAACGTTCCCAGGCGTCAGTACCGTGGCCGTGACCGGCGAGCCGGACGCGTTGCTGACGACAATGAATGTCGATCCGTCGTTGACGAATGAATGACCGTCTGCGATCGCCGCCGTCATGTATGCGGCTGTGGTCGGAATTCCCGCTCGCGTGAGCGTATAGACAGTCAGTTCCGTTCTCGCCATGTCGTCATCCTGTCTTTCCGTCCAGATCGCCTATGTCCATGTGAACGTAGAAATTCATGACCTCACGAAGCCGGCCGACAGCATCAAGGCCAATATCCGTCACGCTCTGCATGAGACACTGCACGATTGCGCGCTGATTCGGGTAGGTCCCGAGCGTCACGGCGCGCAGGCCGTGAAGCTCCTGCTCGACCGCGTGCACGGTGGCAAAGTCGGGTACGTCATGGGGCTTGCCCCGTACCGTCACCTGAACACCGACAAGCGTGGCTGTCGAGTAGTCACGTGAGCCTGACATGTACGCGGCGATGCGGATTACGCGGTGCGGGGTGTTCGGCACGCGACCCCCGACGACGATCGATGGCGTGTCGACGTCGACGAGCTCGCCCGCCTGTCCGGACCACGAGCCGATCCCCGCCGACGACAGGAGTTCGGCAAGCCCGACGAGCAGCTCTTCGACCGGCGTCATCGGAGCACGCCCGCGAGGTCTTCTGCCACCAGGGCGAGGCCACGCTCCATGGAGTCGTGCACCGCACTCTCCAGATACTTCGCGCTGCGGTCACCTTCGTGCTGCCAGTCCAGCTCTTCATGCTGGCGACGGGCATATGGTGTGTCGTACGACACACGTACGGACACACTGCCCGGGTCCGGAGTTACCGCGCCTGAGCGCTCAAGGTCGCCACTGTCGTGCGGCACCCGGGCGTTCGACATTGCCAGCACGAGGTTTCCCCACTTCGTCAGCCCGCGCATGGCGGCGTCGGCGGTACCGGCAAGCACGGGCCCAGCGGCCCAGTGCACCCTGATCTTGACTGAGACGATCGGGTCCGCCATTGCCAACCACCTCCCCACCAATACATCGAGCCTCCCCGCGATGATACGGGGAGGCTCGATGTCACGCTTGATCAGTCCCTGTTGCCCTGCCGCATGGCGCTGGCCGAGCCTGGCCTCTCGCCGCACTCCTCGGTGATCATGTCCAGAGCCCGGTCGGCCTTCTGCAGGATGTTGACCACGTCCGGCACGGATTCGATGCTCGCGACGCAGCGCGACATTTCGGCGTCGACGTCGGCCTGGCGCTTGGCCAGCGCCGCGCAGCGAACCGCACAGTCTTTCGCTTCAAGCAACTTTCGCAACATCGTGGTGAGCTCCGGCCCGTCCGGCAAATCGCCGACCATCTTTCTGGCCAGCGTGTAGAACTCGCGGGACACGCTGCGCCCGCCGCCGTCGAGGTGATCGAAGACAAACCATTGCAGAACGTGCCTCGTTCCGGCGTGCCGGTGCTCGAATCCGTCAATCGGTGAACTGCCATCACTCGCGCTGATCATCCTGCTACCTCTTCTTCTCTCCTGCTGCCGCCCTGATTGCGGCAAGCTGGCGCTTTGCGCTTTCTTCCGTCGCGTGCGTTCCGAGCGTCTTCCGGCTCGTGTTGGGACTACCTTCGCGGACGACGACCCACTTCCGGTCCCTGCGAATTATCGCGTATGGCACGAGCCCCCTCCCCCCTACGTCGTGTAGATCTCGACATGCGAGGGGACCGGAAGATCCCCCCCGTCCAGTCTGTTGGTCCTGATGACGGTTGCCTGCCTGCCGGACGGCAGGAGCGCCAACGAGCCAGCGGGAGCAACCGTCGCCAGCGGGGCGAAGATCCTTGCTTCGGCCGTAACGGCCTCGCCTGCCCCGTCAAGCACACGCCTGCGGGCCTCCTCGACGAGGCAAGCGATTGTCGTGTCCGGCGCGTACAGCGGTGCGCCGGTGCTCGAATGTCCACGCAATGCACTGATCACCACGGAGTGCTGCTTGAGGATGTCTGGAAAATCCATCACCTACTCCATACCGATCGACGGTGCTCCGCCGGTCAGGCCAGCGCCGCAGAGGATCTGCCATGCGCGCGGCGAAAGCTCGGTGCCATCCGAGCTTCGGGAGGTTCTCGACAACGAGATGGAGCCGGCAGAAACGGACTGGTACGGGTTCGGGTTGCCGTAGGTCGCGCCGCCAGCGCGGAGTGCGTCGGCCTGCTCGCAGGTGGCTTCGGCAAGTGCCGCGAGCAAGTCGGCGTCCGTGTCGTCGTAGATCGCGCTCACGAGTGCGCGGTCTACGTCGAGCGACGCCCGGCGCAGCAGCATCGTCAGGCCGGCCGGCTGCGTCGTGCCGATGTAGGTCGCCCAGTCGGCCGCCGTAGCGTGCACCGCGGTCATTCCGCCTCCTTCGTGGGGGCCTTCCGTCGAGCCGTCCCACGCGGTGCGCGGGGTGGCCTGGCTCCGCCGAGCTCGACAATGCGATTGTGCACTTCGGTGACGATCTTGCGGAGCTCGGGGACGTCGGCGAGCGTATACGTCCCCAGCATTCCGCGCAGCGCCTCAATGTCGACAGGATCATGCCGCATCGAGGTGGGACGGCTTGACGCGTCATCGACCGTGCACGACCACCGCTCGATGCGGTCGAGTCGCCGACTCCGCTCCGTCAGTCTGACAATATCGCCAGTCTCCCTGTTCAGGTAGACAAACATGGACCCCATCCCTCTCGGCAACCTTCGATGAGCCGACGCATCGGCCCACTGTCTCTGGTCGTGCACGCGTTGGCGGCCGCGCGGTACCGCTCATACAGCGCGACGCTCTTGGCGCTGCCACGCACACGGTCGAGCCGCTCCTGCGGCTCGTGCCACAGATGCACAAGCCGGCTTGGCACGCGATACGGAAGGCCGTGCAGCGCGACAAGCGCCAGTGCCCATGCGTCGTCTTCCTGACCCCATCCGACGAACCGAGGATCGGGAGGGCAGTCGAGCAGCGTCGCGCGGCGCGCGATGAGCATGCCCCCTCCGGCGTGACCCGGATGGTCCTGCTCCGCCGGCATGCCGAGCATGTCAGCGTATCCGGCGTTCCGCCCGATGGCGCTGTGTGTCGCGTCCCGAGTCAGCCGTCGAACCCGGGTATGCGGAGTTGACCATGTCGCCCCACCCATTTCGACGGCGGTAAGCGCGTCGAGCAGTGCCCACCAGGCGGGAACCACATCGGCATCACTGACAACGACGAACTCCTTCTCGGTGCGCCGTACGCCATCCATGATCGCCAGCGCCTTACACCATGGCGCTCCCTGTGACAAGTCGTACGGCTCGCAGCACACGCAGACGTCCGCCCCGGAGTCCTCCCACATACCGAGCACGTGGTCGAGCGCGTCCGAGCGTGCGTCGTGCAGACCCGTCGGCCGCCACGGGATGACGATCGTCGCGGCCGCAAGCGTGTCCATCATGCCGGCGACCCCATCTCGATCCGCAGCGAC
>Ga0316579_10000023_pt1 | contig 35923 bp, 28 predicted proteins | sample J5NA_2_FD_203074 | JGI IMG/M metagenome (GOLD analysis project Ga0316579, IMG submission 203074) | Rhizosphere microbial communities from salt marsh grasses in Alabama, United States - J5-7_160517rDrA | ecosystem: Host-associated > Plants > Roots > Rhizosphere | place: USA: Alabama | collected... | reverse complement strand
GCAACGGCGGCACCATCGACAGCGCCAGGACCACGGCCGCAGCCGGGGCGGTGAGGACCAGCCGTCGACGCAGGGCCCGCTCGGTGATGTCCTGCTCCGGGCCGTCCCCGACCCGGCCCCGGGCCGCCGCGGGGTCCTGGACCGGGACCGCCCGGTACCCGAGCTCCTCCACGAGGCCGGTCAGGTCCGTGACCGGGACCGTTCCGGGGGCGAGGACCTCGGCCGTGCCCGTGGCGAAGTTGACGGTCGCCCGCACCCCCTCCAGACGGTTGAGCCCGCGCTCGACCCTCGCCGCGCACGAGGCGCAGCTCATGCCGTGCACCACGAGGTCGACACGGCGCGCGGTGCCCGACGCGGCGTCGGCCATCTCAGCTCCGTACCAGGCGGGCCACGGCGTCGGACACCTCACGGACCTTCTGCGCCGCCGCCTGGTCGCCCTGCCTGGCGGCGGCGACGACGCAGTGGCCCATGTGGTCCTCGAGGAGACCGAGCCCGACGGCCTGCAGGGCCTTGGTGACTGCTGCCACCTGCGTCAGGACGTCGATGCAGTAGGCGTCCTGGTCGACCATCCGTTGCAGCCCGCGGACCTGTCCCTCGATCCGGCGGAGCCGCTTGAGGTAGTCGTCCTTGCTCCCGGTGTACCCGACTCTGTTCCCCACCATTGCCGTCCGGTGTCCCTTCCGCCCGGGGGCGGTCCCGGGCCCACGGGACCAGGATACCGGTGGGGGGTATATGTGCGACTCGGAGCGCGAACTGCCGTGACGCGCCCTCAGGCCTGGACGGCGTCCCTCAGGTCGATCTCGTCGGGCTCGACGCTCTCGGCCTGCGCGGCCCTGCACCGGCGCAACAGGTCCCAGAGCTGCGCGAGGGACTCCTCCAGCTGCTGGATGCGTTCCCGCCGGATCCGTTCGTCCTGCGAGGGGTCGTCGGAATGACGCAGCCGGTGCTGTTCCGCGGCGAGTGCGTGGATACAGTCCAAGATCTCCCTGTCCTCCACCGCTGCCTCCCTCTCCGGCCGGTCCGGCTCGCCCGAATCCGTGCGTGGGTATTTGGGAGGCGACGCTATGTGCACTTGAGAAAAATGGTGAGGGGACCGAAGTCCCGAGTGATCCTTGTCATGCCTTTCCCTCGTGTGCCGCGGGCACGATTGTGCATGCCCCTCGGGGCACCCCGGCGGGCGACCGGGCAGGGGCGCCTGCGTCCGCGGCCCGTGGCATGGAGCGGAACAGCAGCTCAGAACATGATCCGGTGTTCGAGGGGCTGCCGGGGCGCCGGAACGGCGGGACCGTGCTGGATCGTTCGGATCCGTTCGTGAGGGGGTGACCCCCATCAAGATCCAAACAATTTTCGGTGCTGTGGGGGCCCGCCGGGCGTGAAAACACGTCCGTCCCGGGCGGCGGAGGCGTATCGGAGCCCCGGACGGACGTGCCGGTGCGACGCGCGTCAGTCCCCGGACCCCGACAGGTGGTCGACCAGGTCCCGCGCCACCCCCGTGTACCCGGCCGGGGTAAGCCCGGACAGCCGCCGCTCCACGTCGGGGGGCAGACCGAGTCCGAGGACGAACTCCCGCAGGACCCCCGCGTCCGTCCGCCGGCCCCGGGTGAGTTCCTTCAGCCGCTCGTAGGGACGGTCCAGCCCGTGCACGCGCATGACCGTCTGCACGGCCTCCCCGAGCACCTCCCAGGTGGAGTCCAGGTCCCGCAGCATCGCCCCGGGGTCGACGTCGAGGCCCGCCAGGCCCTTGCGCACGTTGTCGATGGCCAGGAGCGAGTGCCCGACCGCCGTGCCGATGTTGCGCTGCATCGAGGAGTCCGTGAGGTCCCGCTGCATCCGTGAGGTCACGAGGGTCGAGGCGAGGACGTCCAGGAGCGCCGAGGAGACCTCGAGGTTGGCCTCGGCGTTCTCGAAACGGATCGGGTTCACCTTGTGCGGCATGGTGCTGGACCCCACCGTGCCCTGGCCCCGGACCTGCACGAAGTACCCCAGGGAGATGTACGTCCAGACGTCGGTGCACAGGTTGTGCAGGATCCGGTTGAAGCGCGCCGTGTCGGCGTACAGCTCCGCCTGCCAGTCGTGGGACTCGATCTGGGTCGTCAGGGGATTCCAGGCGAGCCCGAGACCCTCGACGAACTCCCGGGACATCCGTTGCCAGTCGGTGCCCGGAGCCGCGACGCAATGGGCGGAGAACGTGCCCGTCGCTCCATTGATCTTGCCGAGGTACTCGGTCGAGGAGATCCTGCGCAACTGGCGGCGCAGGCGGTGGGCGAGCACCGCGAGTTCCTTGCCGAGGGTCGTCGGGGTCGCGGGCTGGCCGTGGGTCCTGGCGAGCATGGGCCGGTCGCGGTGGCGGCGGGCCAGTTCCACCAGGTCGTCGACGAGCGCCCGCCCGGCGGGGAGCCAGACCCGTTCGATCGCGGACCGGATCATGAGGGCGTAGGCGAGGTTGTTGATGTCCTCGCTCGTGCAGAACAGGTGCACGATCTCCGAGAGGTCCTCCAGCGAGGTCCCGGCGATCCTGCGTTTGATCAGGTATTCGACGGCCTTGACGTCGTGCAGGGTCTCGCGCTCGATCGCTGCCAGTTCCGCGACGGTCCCCGCGTCGAATCCCGCAGGGATCCCGCGCAGGTGCTCGATCTCCGCATCGCTGAGGGTGCGCAGGCCGGGGACCGCCCGGGTCGTCGTCAGGTGCACGAGCCACTCGACCTCGACGCGCGCCCGTTCCCGGTTGAGCGCGGCCTCGGACAGGTGCTCGGCCAGCACGCGCACGGCGCCCCGGTAGCGACCGTCCAGGGGTCCGAGGGGGACGTCCCCCAGACCGGTCCCGGGCGGATCCGCGGGGGACGTCGGGCCGTCGGCGACGGCGCCGGGGGACAACGGGGGCGCTGGGTTCTTCCGGGTCACGAGAACCCATCGTCCCACGTCCTCCGGGGGGTCGGGCACGCCGTCCGCCCCAGGGAACCGGGACGTCGCCGTGCACGGCCGGGCCGGTCCGCGACGCACCGTTGTATCCGGATCCGCGTTCCCACTATCCCTGGGGCTGTCCGATCAGTAGGTTCCCTTCCGTGAAGGTCGTCGTTCCCGCAGAGACCGAGCAGGGCGAGCGCAGGGTCGCGCTGCTTCCCGACAACGCCGCAGCCCTGGTGAAGGCCGGCCTGGACGTCGAGGTGCAGGAGGGGGCCGGAACGGCCTGCCTCGCCTCCGACGCCGCCTACCTCGCGGCAGGAGCCGGCGTCGTCCCCGACCCCGACCTGTCGTCCGCCGACATCCTGCTGCACGTACGCCCCCTCGAACCCCGACGGATCGCGTCGCTGCACCCGGGAGCCCTCACCCTGGGCTTCTGCTCCCCCTCGACCGAGCAGGACACGGTGCGAGCCCTCCAACGGGCCCGGGTCACGGCCTTCGCCATGGAACTCGTGCCGCGGATCTCCCGTGCCCAGTCCATGGACGCCCTGACCTCCCAGGCCCTCGTCGCCGGGTACCGGTGCGTGCTGGAGGCGGCCATGCGGTTGCCGCGCTTCTTCCCCCTGTTCATGACGGCGGCCGGCACGGTCCCGCCCGCGAAGGTCCTCGTCCTGGGGGCCGGGGTGGCCGGCCTGCAGGCGATCGCGACGGCGCGCAGGCTCGGGGCGCAGGTCAGCGCGTACGACGTGCGCCCGGCAAGCGCCGACGAGGTCCGGTCGATGGGGGCGACCTTCGTCGAGCTCGACCTGGAGTCCCTGGAGGGCTCGGGGGGCTACGCCCGGGAGATGACCGAGGACCGGGCCCGGCGGCAGCGCGAGCTGCTCACCCCGTACCTGGTCGACAGCGACGTCGTGATCACGACGGCGGCCGTCCCGGGGCGCAGGGCCCCGCTGCTGGTCACCGGGGACATGCTGGTCGGCATGCGCCCGGGGAGCGTCGTGGTCGACCTTGCAGCGGAGACCGGGGGCAACGTCGAGGGCAGCCTGCCGGGGCAGGAGGTCCCGATCGGGCTCGGGGGCGGGGGCACCGCCTGCCTGCTGGGGATGAAGGACGCCGCCAGCGCGCTGTCGGCCGACGCCTCCCGCCTGTACGCCAAGAACGTCACGAATCTGCTGCAGCTCATGCTCCGTGACGGGGAACTCGACCTGGACCTCGACGACGAGGTGATCGCGGGGAGCTGCCTGACCCACGACGGGACCGTCCGGCACGCCCCCACCGCCCGGGCGCTCGGCGAGGTCGATCCCGACGACCCACCGCAGCCACCCGGCGGCTCCGACGGACCGGACCCCCAGGTCGGTCAGGAGTCCCCTGCCGGCCCGGGTCCCGCGGACGGAGGCGGTGCACGATGAGCGACGTGGCGCTCCTGGCGGTCTTCGTACTGTCGATCTTCATCGGGTTCGAGGTCGTCTCCAAGGTCTCGACCACCCTGCACACCCCCTTGATGTCGGGGGCCAACGCGATCCACGGGATCGTCCTCGTCGGGGCCGTGCTGGTGACCGGGCACGCCGACGGCCCGGTCGGCACCGGGGTCGGCCTGCTCGCCGTGGTGCTGGCGACCGTCAACCTGGTGGGTGGTTTCGTCGTGACCGACCGGATGCTGGAGATGTTCCAGGCGCGCCGCCCGCGGGGAGGTGAGGAGAGGTGAACACCCTGTCCCAGGACACCGTCGAGGTCTGCTACCTCGCAGCGGCGGTCTGTTTCATCCTCGCCCTCAAAGGTCTGTCCTCGCCCAGGAGCGCCCGCCGGGGCAACCTGATCGGGGCGGCCGGGGCGCTGCTGGCACTCGTGACCACCTTCCTGTCCACCGACCTCGACGCCGTCGTCCCGATCCTGCTGGCCATCGCCGTCGGCAGCGCGATAGCGGTTCCCGCGGCCCGGCGCGTGCAGATGACCCAGATGCCCCAGCTGGTGGCGCTCTTCAACGGGGTCGGCGGCGGGGCGGCAGCCGTCGTGGCGATCCTGGAGCTGTCCGAGAACTCCTCCCAGTCCACCGGCGACCTGGCGGCGACGTCGTTCACGGTCCTCGTCGGGGCCGTGTCCTTCGCCGGGTCGGTGGTGACCTTCGCCAAGCTCCAGGAGCTCATGACGACCCGCCCCGTGGTCCTGCCCGGTGCCGCTCCCGCCCTGATCGGCGGGATGGCGGTCTGCCTCGGGCTGGCCGTCGCCGTGGTCGCCAGCGGCGAGCTGTGGCTGGGCGGCGTGCTCCTCGCCGCGGGCCTCGTCCTCGGCGTCATGGTCGTGCTCCCGGTCGGCGGGGCGGACGTGCCCATCGTGATCTCCCTGCTGAACGCGTTCACGGGCCTGACGGTCGCCGCGGGCGGTTTCGTCCTGCGCAACACGCTGCTCCTGGTCGCGGGCACCCTCGTCGGCGCGAGCGGGACGCTCCTGACCCGCCTCATGGCGGCGGCCATGGGCCGCTCGGTGCTCGGGGTCCTCTTCGGGGCGCTGCGCGGGGGGTCGACGGCCGGGTCCACGTCCGTGTCCGACAGGCCGGTGAAGTCCGTCGGACCGGACGACGTCGCGATCCTGCTGAACTACGCGCGCAAGGTGATCGTCGTCCCCGGCTACGGCCTGGCCGTAGCCCAGGCCCAGCACACGATCCGCGAACTCGCCGAGGTCCTCCAGGGACAGGGGACAGAGGTCCTGTACGGGATCCATCCCGTGGCGGGCCGGATGCCAGGGCACATGAACGTCCTGCTGGCCGAGGCCAACGTGCCCTACTCAGCGCTCAAGGAGATGGACGAGATCAACCCGGAGTTCAAGACCGCTGACGTCGTCCTCGTCGTGGGGGCCAACGACGTCGTGAACCCCGCGGCCAAGACGTCCCCGGGGGCGCCCATCTACGGCATGCCGATCCTCGAGGTCTCCCTGGCCCAGCAGGTCGTCTTCCTGAAACGGTCCATGCGTCCCGGGTTCGCCGGCATCGAGAACGAGCTGCTGTTCGAGCCGACGACCTCCCTGCTGTTCGGTGATGCCAAGGACTCACTCACCAAGGTGCTGGGAGCGGTGAAGGCGCTCTGAGCCCGTCGCCGACCCGGACCGCACGCCGGTTGGTCACGAACGTCGAACGGGTCGTGCGGGGCCGGCGCGACGCCGTCGAGTTGACGATCATCGCGTTCCTCGCCGGGGGACACGTCGTCATCGAGGACGTCCCGGGCACGGGCAAGACCACGCTGGCCCGTGCCATGGCGCGTTCGTTGGGGGGCACCTTCCACCGGGTCCAGGCCACGGCGGACCTGCTTCCCTCGGACATCACGGGCTCGTCGGTGTGGGACCCGGCCGCCGGGCGGTTCGCCTTCGTCCCCGGACCGGTCTTCGCGCACGTCGTGCTCGTCGACGAGCTCAACCGGACCCCGCCGCGCACCCAGTCCGCCTTCCTGGAGGTGATGGAGGAGGGCGCCGTGACCGTCGACGGCACCCGGCACGCCGTGCCCGACCCGTTCTTCATGGTCGCCACCCAGAACCCCGTGGAGCAGCACGGCACGTACCCGTTGCCCGAGGGACAGCTCGACCGCTTCGCGATCCGCCTGAGGCTGGGGGGCCTCGACGTCGGCTCCGAACTGCGGGTCGTGCGCGAGCAGCTGACCGGTCCGACCGTCGACAGCGTCCAGGAGGTGGCGGACGTCGAGCAGCTGCGCCGGACACGGGCCGCCGTCCGGCAGGTCCACGTCTCCGATCGGGTGCTCGCCCACGCCCTGACCCTCGTGCGCGGCACCCGCGAGGACCCCAGGATCCGCCTGGGGGCCAGCTCCCGGGCCGCCATCACCCTGGTCCGCTGCTCGCAGGCTCGCGCGGTGCTGGCCGGCCGGGAGTTCGTGACCCCGGACGACGTCCGCGCGCTCGTGGTGCCCGTGCTGGCCCACCGCCTGGTCCCCGCCGCTGCGGCCAGCGGCGGTCTGGCCGCGGAGACCGTCGTCGGCGAGATGGTGGCGAACCTTCCGGTCCCGGTCGGGACCTGACCGGCGGCCGTGTCCCCCCGCATGTCCGGACGGCCCCCCGGGGCGTCCCCGCGCCGTCCGTCCGGGTGGCGTCCGGGGACGCCAGGGTACAGACCGGGCGCGGCCCTTCCCGCCGTCGCGGCCTGCGTCCTGACGTGGCTGGGGACGGGCTCGGGCAATCCGTGGATGCTGTTCGTGGCCTGTTCCGTCGCGTCCCCGCTGATCGTCGCTCACCTGCTGCACCAGCCGCTGGAGGAGCTGCGCGTGCGGTGGCACGGACCGGAACGGGCGGTCGTCGGGGAACAGGTCCACCAGGATCTGCAGGTCACCAACGCCTCCCGCCGCCCGCTCGGGGCCTGCACCCTCACCCTGCACCTGGACGGGTACGCCGACCTCCGCGTGTCCGTACCGCCCCTGGCACCGGGGGACGGCGCCCGGGCCCGGCTCGTGCGCACGGCCCGCCGCCGTTCCTGGACGGACGGGCAGCTGGTCGTCCTGACGACGAGCGTTCCCTTCGGGATGATCCGGCGTACGCGCAGGCTGCGGCTGCCCGTCACCGCCGTCGTCCACCCAGCCCCCCGCGACCCGATGACGGAGCCCGCGCGCGGCGGGGACGGCGGTGACCATCCGGCGGGCAGCCCCGCCAGGACCGGGTTCGAGGTCCACTCGACCCGCCACTTCAGGCCGGGGGACTCCCTGCGGCGGGTGCACTGGAGGAGCACGGCCCGCACGGGCAGCCTCATCGTCGTCGAGCCCGAGCGCGCGGTGAACCGCCGCCTGGCCCTGCTCGTCACGGGGGAGGCGTCCTCGGAGGGCTGGGAGGGGATGCTCGCGAGGGCCGCGGCGACCGCCGTTGCCGCCGCCGGGCAGGGACGCGAGATCATGCTGTGGGCCGACGATCCCCGGGCCGACCCCCTGTGCTCGACGCACGCGGTCGACCTGCTCGACTGGTTCTCGATGCTCCTCTCCCCGCGCCCGGCGACCCCGCAGGACGTCGCGCAGTGCGCCCGGTGGGCCGGGCCCGGGGGCGACGTCGTGATCGCCGGAACCGGGACCTTCCCCGTACCGCCGTGGCCCGCCGTGGACCCGGACCTGCTGCACGCCGTCGGATGCCGCCTGGCGCTGCTCACCGCGACGCCCCAGGACGACACCGCGCCGTTGCAGGGGCTCGACGAGCTGGGGGACCTCCGGAGCGGGGAGCGGGAGGCGTGAGATCCGTGACGGGCGCCGGGGGCGTGCGCGGGGACGACCTCGCGCTGCGGGCGTGCGTCACCCTTGCCGCGCTCGGCGGGGTCGCGGCCCTGTCCTCGGCGGGACTGCTGTCCCGGACCGCCGCCGTGGTCCTCGGGACCTGCGCCGTGGGGTGCTCCGCGGCCAACCGGGTCCGCGACCTGCACTCCGGCCCGGGACAGGCCCGCCTGGCCTGCTGGATCGTCCTGTGCGGCCTCACGGTCGCGTTGTCGTGCGCCGGATGGGCCCGGGGAACGGACGACTCGCCCCTCGGACCGGCGCTCTCGGGGTTCGTCTGCGCGACCCTGCTCGAACTGGACGGTACCCGACGCGCCGCGTCCGCCCACCTGTGCCTGAGCCTTGCCGTGCTGGCCCTCGCCGCGGGACTGTCCCCCGGCCCGCACCTGACGGTGTGGACCGCTCTCGTGACGACGTCGACCACGGCTGCGCTGGCCAGGGCCGCGACCCTGGCCCAGCTGCGTTCCGGCGGGACGGTGATGTCCCGCCGGGCCGGGCCGGGCCGCCGCGGACCCGCCGGCCGGTTCACGGACCCCGGAACGCGGGCCGCCGTGAGGGCCGCGGTGCTGACCGACGGCGTCGACGTCCTGGCCTGCGCGGCGGTCTGCCTGCTGCTCCTGGGGTGCGCCGTCCAGCTGCTGCCGGCGGGGGGCCGGATCGGGACCCGTGGCGGTGGCGTCCCCGGGACGGGGGCCGGGAACGACCGGACCATGGGGGTGTACGCCGGGGGCGGGCTGGACCTCCGGGCCAGGGGACGCCTGCCGGACACCCCGGTGCTGTCCGTGCCCGCCGGCTCGCCCTCCCTGTGGCGAACGGCGGCCCTGGAGATCTACACGGGACGGTCCTGGCAGGCCGTCCCGCGGTTCGCCGCCGAGGAGGACCTGGGCACCGGAACGGTCGCCGTGACCGGGGACCCGACCGAGGGCCTTCCGGCGGACGCCGGACGGTCGGTCCCGGTGCGCACGGACGACGTCCGCGCCCTGTCGCGGGACCGGCCGGTCGTCGCGGCTCCGGGGGTTCCCGTGACGGTCGTCACCGGATCCGGGGCGCACGTGCGCCGGCAGCCGGACGGCCGCCTGGCGCTCGGCTCCGGTACCGGGTACACCGTGGTCTCGGTCCCCCGCGGAACGGTCGGGGACCCCGGCACGGGGACGGGCACGGGGACCGATCCGGCCGGGCAGGACGAGCCGGCGTCCGGCCTCGGCCCGGGCCGGTGGACCCAGCTGCCCGAGGGACTGCCCGCACGCGTGCGCGACCTCGGCCGGGAACTCGGCGGTCCGGCGCGCGGCAGCGGGGCGGGCGGGGCCGGGGAGACGGTCCGCAGGATCGAGGAGTACCTGCGCGCGCACCTGCGCTACCGCCAGGGCGCGGCGGTACCGGCCCCCGGGCGGGACGCCGTCGACGACTTCCTGTTCGGGACACGGGAGGGCTTCTGCGAGCAGTTCGCCTCGGCCGAGGTCGTGCTGCTGCGGGTCGCGGGGATCCCGGCCCGCCTCGCGGTGGGGTTCGCCGGGGGGAGGACGGCCGGCGACCGCAGGATCCTGCGCGGCCGGGACGCGCACTCCTGGGTCGAGGTCTGGATCCCGGGGCAGGGGTGGACGTGGTCCGATCCGACCGCGGGGGCGCTGGAGGCCGGGGACGCCCGGCCCTCCTCCCCCTGGTACCGGAATCCGTACCTGCTCGGCCTTCCGGCCGTCCTGCTCCTGCTCCTGCTCGGGGCGAGGAACGGGGCGCGAGGGATCGGCGGACGGGGCCGCGGGGACCCCCCGGACCGCCCGCGCCGGGGGGACGCGGCCGCCCGGGGGCGGCCGGCCGAGCTGATCACGGCCTTCGCCCAGCTGGAACGGGCACTGGGAAGGGCGGGGACGCCCCGTCCCCCGACACAGACCCTGAAGGATCTGGCCTCGCGGCTCGCTGGCTCCGCCGGGGTGCCCGAGGCGTTGGGGGTCATGGAGAGGCTCCTGTACGGGGCCGTTGCCCCTCCGGCCGGCGAACTCAGTGCTGCGGCCGAGGCGCTGCGGGCCGAGAGCCTGAGGCTGTCCGGCCCGGACGCCGGGCACTGCGCCACGGGCGAACCGGATCCGGTCGATCACGCGACGTGACCGACCGTCGCCCGGCCGGTGCCCGCAGCCGGTGTCACTGATATTGCGTGTCGCCTGTCACAACCGCCGTGACAGGCTCACGCCATGGGCCGTTACCTGCAGATCCTGCGCCGACGTGACGTCCGATGGCCCTTCCTGGCCGCCTACCTGGCACGGCTGCCCATCTCCATGGCACCCCTCGGCATGGTCCTGCTGGTCCAGGGAGAACGGGGATCCTACGCGAGCGCCGGCATCGTGACGGGACTGTTCGCCGTGAGTTCCGCCGCGGGCGCCCCGGTCTGGGGACGCCTCCTGGACCGGTTCGGCCAGCCGCTGGTCCTCGGGCCCCTGTGCTCGGCCTCCGGCCTCCTCCTGGCGGGGTTCGCCGTGTCCGTCGTCCTCGGTCGCGGCGACGGCGAGCTGTGCGTCCTCGCGACGGCGAGCGGCCTGACCTTCCCGCCCGTCTCGGCGGCCACCCGGGTCGCCCTGCGGTCCGTGCTCACGCAGGAGCTGGACCGCAGGGCCGCGTACGCCCTGGACACCGTGGCCGTCGAGACGATCTTCATGGGGGGACCGCTCCTGCTGTCCCTGCTGCTGACCGCCCCGGCGGCCGTTCCCCTGCTGGTCACCTCGGCGCTGCTCGCCGTCGGCGGCACGTCCTACGCCATGACCGGGGCGGCCCGTCGCGCCGGCGCTGCCGGCGGGGACGGGAGCGCGCGCCGCGGTCCGGACCTGGGGCGCTGGCCCCTGCGGCTGCCGGGGGTGATGCTTGTCGTCCTGGTCTCGGTCCTCATGGCCGTCGGCTTCGGGCAGTGCGACGTCTCGATCGCCGCGACCGCCGAGGAGACCCTCGGCCACCGGGAGCAGGTGGGGTGGCTCTTCGCCTCCATCGCCGGGGGGAGCGCCCTCGGGGGGCTGTGGTACGGGTCCCGGGCCTGGACCGGTCCGGAGCGCAGGCGGCTGCCCGTGGCGCTCGCCCTCTTCTGCACCGGACTGGTGGCACTGGCCTCGGTCCTGGCCGGGTGGTGGTACCCGGGACAGAGGGTCGGCCACGTCGTGGCCGGCATCGGGATGGAGCGCCTCGCGCCCGTCCTGTTCTGCACGGGGCTGTGCATCTCGCCGGCTCTGATCATCCAGGCCAACCTGGTGGAGGAGCTGTCCCCGCCGGGGAGGCTCAGCGAGGGACAGGCCTGGCTGGCCACGGGTTTCACCTCCGGAGGAGCGGCGGGGACGGCCATCGGCGGCTGGGCCGTCGAGACGGCCGGTCCCGGGAGGGGCTTTCTCGGGGCCGCCCTCGCGGTGCTGGTCGGGGCACTCGTCGCCGTCCTCGCGCAACCGTTCTGGGCCCGTGGGGGAGGGCACCGGACGCTCCCCGCTCAGCCCCGTACGAAACGCCGTGCAACCTGACCGGCCCTGGCTCCGTAACTCGGCCCGAAGAGAACGGCGTGCACGAGCAGGGGGTGCAGCTGGTGGATCAGCCTGCGTTCCCTCCACCCGCAGGCCAGGGGCCAGCACTCCTGGTAGGAGTCCATGACCCTCTCCAACCACGGCAGCCCGAACAGTTCCAGCATGGCCAGGTCGGTCTCCCGGTGTCCCCCGTGGGCCGCCGGGTCGATCAGGACGGCGCCGTACTTGGTCCACAGGACGTTCCCCGACCACAGGTCGCCGTGGATCCGGGCCGGTGGCTCCTGCGGCCCGGTCAGGTCCGGGTCACCGGCCGCCAGCCGCTCGCAGACCCGCTCGACGGTGCGGGCGTCCGCGACCGAGAGGGTCCCCCTCTCGTAGGCCATCCGCGCGAAGGGCAGGATCCGGTGCTCGGCGAAGAAGAGACCCCAGTGCAGGGCCGAGGGCAGCGCCGGGTCGTGCACGTGGGCCATGGGCAGCGGCCCGATGAAACCGTCCCCCTCCCAGCCCTCGGGCGGAGCGCCGAACCACGGGGCCCCCGCACTGTGCATCGCGGCGAGCCTCAGCCCGAACTCCGTGGCGACGGGGACGGTCGCGGGCAGCTCCTCCAGCCGGGGCAGCACGATCCGGGTCTCGTCGACCCGCAGAACCCTCGGGACGGCGACGCCGCCGTGCTCCTGCGCTGCCCGCGCGAGCCACGACAGGCCCGCGGCCTCCACCGGGTAGAACCCGGCCGGAGCCCCCGGACGGCGTTTGACGAACGTCCCGTCATCCCGTCGTGGCACGCTCGCCGCCTCGAACCCCTGTCCCGGTCCGGGGACCACCGGGACGGTCCGGCCGCGGGCGCGCCTCCCGCGGCACGATCCGTGCGGGTCGTCGCACGGTGCTCACTCGACGGCGGAGCCGACCGACCGGCCGGCCCGTGCCCTCAGACCGTCCAGCATCCCCGAGCAGGCCGCCCCGACCTGCTCGACGACGCACGTGAAGTCCTTCGGCCCTCCGTAGTACGGATCCGGGACGTCCAGTGCTCTCCCGGACAGCTCCCGCGCGCCGGGGTCGAAGGAACGCAGGAGCCGGACCTTGGCGCGGTCCTGCTCGCTGGGGGCCCAGGAACGCAGCGTGCGCAGGTGCCCGGCGTCCAGGGCGAGCACGTGTTCCCTGCGGGCGAACCACTGCGGTTCGAACTGCCGGGCCCTGTGGGCCGAGCCGTCGTACCCGGCGTCGGCCAGGGCCTCCAGCGCTCGCGCGTCGGCCGGGTCCCCGACGTGCCAGGCCCCGGTGCCGGCCGAGTCGACTTCGACCAGGTCTTCCAGCCCCTGCGCCCTGGCCATCTCGCGCATCACGACCTCGGCGATGGGGGAGCGACATATGTTCCCGGAACAGACGAAACAGACACGAATCGGCCCGACGGTGGAACGAGCGTCAGAGGACATGGGCCCATCGTCGACCATCGAGCCTCCCGGAAGGAATCTCTTCGTGTTTCCCATCGTCCCCGAAAGGACGCGACATGGTTCATAATATTCGCATAGGGATGCAATTTCCTCCCTGAGGTCCGTTCGAAGGGCCTCCGGTGGGATGTGCTGCCGACAAAAACCCGTGCAACGGGAGGGCGTCCCCGGCGGGGGGACCGCTCAGCAGACCGCCGGTCCCGGACCGGAAGGGGTCGACAGGACCTTCCTCAGGGCCTTCAGACCCGCGGCCCTGCCCACCCTGAGCCGGGTGGCGTGCCGCACGAGGTCCAGGTCCGAGGCCCCGGGAGGGATCGACCTGGCCAGATCCGCGACCTGCTCCAGGTCCATCGCCTGCTCGTGGACGTACTGCGGGTCAACGATGTCCCCGTGGCCGGGGACGACCAGGGAACGCAGCCGGGGCAGCAGGAGGCGCAGGGTCCTGGGCCACTCCAGGGGCGAGGAGTCCGCGAAGTCGGGGGGAGCCCCCTCCTCCACGAGGTCCCCGACGATCGTCACGCCGACGTCCGGCACCTCCAGGACGGCATCGTGATCGGTGTGTCCCGGCCCGGGGTGGTGCATCGTGACCAGACGCCCGCCCAGATCGAGCATCACGTCCTGATCGAACACGAGATTGGGGGCCAGCACGTTCACGTGCAGCACAGCCTGCGCGTCCTCGGGCTGCTGGGCGTCCAGCAACCAGCGCGAGGCCTCCTGCCGGATCGCGTCGCCCTCGTGCAGGAGGCGGTCCCGGCAGCGGTAGTGCGCCCAGATCTCCAGGTCGGGTTGCTCGGTCGCGAAGGTTCCGTTGCCGAAACAGTGGTCGAAATGGGCGTGGGTGTTGAAGACCGTCAACGGCAGGGACGTCACCTGCCGGATCGCTCCGATCAGGACGGTCGCGTACCCCGCATGGGAGTGCGTGTCCACCAGCAGGCAGCGCTCGTCCCCCAGGACCAGGGTGACGTTGAGGTCCAGTACCCGGTGCCTGCGGACCAGAACCCCCGGGGCGATCTCGCGCCACATGTCGCGCCAGGCGAGCGACGGCTGATAACCGGCCAGGAATTCAGGCATGAGGCCCCCGTTGAGTTCGGTCACCGCATCTCCTTGCGCGTGGAACGGGTTCAACGGTGTCCTGTCCCGCCCCGGGAACGACCCTCGATGTCCCGATTCCTGCACGAGGGTGTGCTCGCCCCCGGTAACGACCGTCGCACCGCCGCAATGCAAGGTACCCTGCTCCCTCTCCGCCGGGGAGGGACCCACGCCCGTCCTCTTCGAACGAGACCCGATGCGACACCCTGTGCACCGAGCGGGACCGTCAGGGACACCGTGTCCGGTGCGCCACGATCCGTTCGGCCGTGGTGAACCCGGGCGGGAACGCCGCCCGGCCGCTGAGGACCTCTGCCACGGCCAGCAGGGATCCCGGTCACCATCGAAACGATACTGTCACGATCCGGTCGGAGGGGACACCGGACGCTTCCGGTCCGGCCGGACGTCCCGAGGGGGGAACCGCCCCTGCGTTCTCAAGTCGTCCCGGTGGGGGGCCGATCCCTGTGACCGTGAACCAAGGCCCGAGTGCCGCTTCCCAGGAGCGCCAGCCCCACGGCCAGGCAGCACCGCGCACCCGTACGGGGCCGGTGGCGGTGGCCGGGGGAGCCGTCGTCGGCCTGGGGGTCCCCCTGCTCGCCCAGTTGCTCGGGATCGGGCCGGAGGAGGTCGACGGCTGGTTCGTCGTGGGCGGCCTGGTGCTCGTCCTCGCCGTCACCTGGATCGATGTGGTCTTCATGCGGTGGCTGGCGAGCAAGTACGTCGGGGACCTGGCCAGCGGGGTCGAAGCGGTCGCTGCGACGCTGCGCCATGGCGTGCAGCAGTCCTGGCAGCCGGGCAACCTGCGCGAGCTGCGCATCTCGGAGAACTCCACGGGGGAGCTCGGCCGGGCGAGCCGGGCCGTCAACGAGCTGATCGAGGCCCTCGAGGCCGAGCGTGCCTTCCGGACCATCGTGGACGCCTCGGGGGACCTGGTGCTCCTGCTGGACGACACGGGGCACGTGGCCTTCGCCTCCAAGTCCGTCACGAAGATCCTCGGGTGGACCGCGGCAGAGGTGCACCAGCAAGCGCTGGCCTCCTTCGTGCACGCCGGTGACATCGAGCGTTTCGCCGAGCTGGTCGACGCCGGTGGGGACACGACCGACGAGGGCGACCGCCCCCGCCTGCGCCTGCGGTCCCAGGACGGCAGCTGGAGGGTCCTGGAATGGGCCGTCTCGGTGCGCAGGGACCGGGAACTGGGAAAGGTCCTGCTCACGGGGCGGGACGTGACGGACCAGGTGGAGATCGAACGTGAGCTGTTGCACCAGGCCCATCACGATCCGTTGACGGGCCTGCCCAACCGCAAGGCCCTGATGCAGATCTCGCACGAGACCGTCGTGACCGCCTCGGTCGAGAAACCCGTGGCGGTCCTCATGATCGACCTGGACCGGTTCAAGGACGTCAACGACAGCCTGGGACATGCCGTGGGGGACAAACTGCTGTCGCAGGTCGGGCAGAGGCTGAGGTCCATACTGCGCCCGGGGGACACGATCGCCCGGTTGGGCGGGGACGAGTTCGCTGTCCTGCTGCCCCTGGCCAACGAGGGCGACGCCCGGCTCGTGGCCGAGCGGCTGGCCGGCCAGTTGGAGGAGCCCTTCTCCATCGACGGGATGGACCTGCACGTGGAGGCCTCGATCGGCATCGCCGTCAGCCACCGCGCCGGCCGGGACGAGACGGCGACCACCGAGACGCTCTTCCGGGAGTCCGACATCGCGATGTACCGGGCGAAGGAGGGCGGCACCGGAATCGCGATCTTCGACCCGGAGCGCGACTCCGGGCAGAGCCGCTCCCGCCTGGAGCTCTCGGCGGAACTGCGCAGGGCCATCAACGAGGACCAGCTGGTCCTGCACTTCCAACCGGTCGTCGACGTGCTGCAAGGACGCCTGGCCGGGGTGGAGGCCCTGGTCCGTTGGATGCATCCGGACCGCGGGCTGCTGGCACCGGGGGAGTTCCTGCCGTTGGCCGAGCAGACCGGGCTGATCGTCCCCCTGTCCAAGTGGGTCATGGCCAGCGCGCTCAACCAGGCCGCCACCTGGCTGGCCGGCGGCAGGCCGTTGCAGATCGCCGTCAACATGTCCCCCCGGTGGCTGCAGAACGCCGACGTCCCGGACATCGTCGCCGGGCTGCTGGCCGAGACCGAGGTCGCGCCGAGCCTGCTGCGCCTGGAGATCACGGAGAGCGTTGTCCTCGCCGATCCCGAGGAGACGCTGCCCATGCTGAACCGTCTGCGGCGGATGGGGATCGGCCTGTCCCTGGACGACTTCGGCACCGGGTACTCGTCAATGACCCACCTGCGCAACCTGCCGGTCGACGAGGTGAAGGTCGACCGGGCCTTCGTGCAGGCGATGACCTCCAGCCCCGAGGACGCCGTGATCGTCCGCGCCGCGATCGAACTGGGGCACAACCTGGGGATGTCCGTCGTGGCCGAGGGGATCGAGGACGCGGACACCCTGGCCGAGATCGTCGCCAGCGGTTGCTCGCTCGCGCAGGGGTACTACTTCTCCCGACCGCTGCCCCCGGAGGAGCTCATGCGGTGGGCCGAGGCCCGGTTCCCGTACTCCCCCGAGGAGGAGATCCTCCCGCAGGAACTCCTGGGCTGAGACGCCGGGAGGGCCCGGGCCGAGGGACCGCGACCCGGCGGATCACGGCGTTCGGCGGTACCGGGGCGCGTCCGGCCGGCGGGGGGCCGGAACCGGCGGACGGTCGGGTCAGTCCCGGACGACGGCCCTGAGGATCAGGCTGGTCACGGTGACGACCATCGCCGCGAGGATCGCCGACCAGAAGAAGTCGTCGATCGTGAAGGTCATCCCGAGGCGGTCCGACATCCAGGAGACGAGTTCGAGCATGAGGGCGTTGACCACGAAGGCCATCAACCCCAGCGTCAGCAGGTAGGCAGGCATCGTCGCGAAGGCGACGACGGGTTTGATGAAGGTGTTGACGAAACCGAACAGGACCCCGAGCACGCCAAGGGTCAGCAGGGTGTGTCCCGTCCCGTCGCCCGACACCTCGACACCCGGGACGACGAGGGTCGCCACCCAGATCGCCGCGGCATTGATGAAGACCTTGGTAAGGATCCCGCTCACGCGCGCATCATCACACGTCCAGTCCCTCCTGGACACCCCGCAGCGGTCACCGGGACCCCGGGAACATCAATACCGAAGCGTACTGTAGTTGATTAGTTACTTACAGTTATTATCCGAGGGTGGGGAAAAGGGGTTGTTCGGGGGCGCAGGGTTCCGTCCCGCGGAAGCATTCGGCATGGGTTGGTGACCTGGAGCGTCTGAGCGATTACGCTCTGATGTATTCCTGGACCGGTCACCGCACCGGGCCGACCGCTGTCCGGGTGATGACCATGCCGGTCCGGGGACGGCACTCGAACGACTTGGCGAGGAAACGAATGTCCCAGAGCACCGGTTCGGACGGCGTGGCCAGGGGACGGTCCCCGGGGATCGTCCTGCCGACCGTGCTGTCGGCGACCCTGTGCGGCGGATCGATCCTCGCGCTCGCGGCGGCGGGGACCGCGGCACTGCTGCAGGGCGGGGTCCCGGACCGCAGCGCGCCGGCGGTCCGGCCACCGTCCCGCGTCGTCGCCCTGGGGACCCGGCCCCGGCCGACACCGGCGCGGACCAGCAGCGTCCGGCGCCCTCCCGAGCTGGTGACCAGTGCCATCCCCGCGACCTTCCCCGGCTCGGCCCGCTCGGTGTCCCCGGACGGCACGTCCCCCCCGACCCGTGGCCCCACCCCCACGGCCTCCGGTCCGGACCCCGGTCCCGCCGGCCGGGAGCACGGGCCGGCCCGGGCCACGGGTCCGGAACCACGCCGGGAGGCGGCAGAGGAGCCCCCAGCCGCCTCGCCCGTCCCGGCCCACCGCGAGGCGGCGGAACCCGTTCCCTCCGCAGGGCCCACCGGGGAGGAGCCCGTTCCCCCCACGGCCGGACCCACCGGCTCCGTGAGGCCCTCGCCGGGGCCCGTGCAGGGGAAAGGACCCGACGGGGCCGTCCGGATGCCGGGCGGGCTGCAGATCTCCCCGTTCTCCGGCCCGACCGCGTCCGAGGACCTCTCGCCGGGGGACGGCGTGGGCCACGGGCCGGATCCTCCGCGATCGAACGCACGGACGCGATCGGACGCACGGAGCCGAACAGGAACGTGCGGTCGGGTCTGCTCGGTCCCCCGTCCCGGGGCCAGGACGAGGAGACCGTCGTGATCCACCCGGACGCCGGCACCGTGGTCCGGGCGGACCTCCCGCGGACCGGACGCCCTCCCGCGGCACCTCGGGGGCGCCGGCACCCGGTACCGGAGCCGGCTGCCGGCCGTCCCCGGCCGGTGCGTGGCTCCTGCCGGGTCCCGTGGCCGTCTACTGCCTCGCCCTGATCTGTTCGGGCAGGAGGATGCGTCTGAACTGTTCGGGGAGCCTGAACGGTTCGGGCAGGAGAACGCGCCTGATCTGTTCGGGCAGGACCGACTCGTTGGGGCGGGCGCACCGGGGCCCGTCCGCGGTCGGGGGCGCCGGACGGTTCCCGGTCCCGGACCCGGGTCCCGGGGCCTGTCCCGGTGCGGGAAGTCCCGGGACGGCGATCGTCGGCAGGAACGGGAGCCCGGTCCGGTCCGCCCCCGCCCCGGCGGCCGTCGCCCGCCCCCCGGCCGGCAGGGCCGGTCCGGCTCCCACCGGGACGGGCACTTCCCCGGTCCCGTCGGGAACGACCACCTCGCAGGACTCGAAGAAGGAACCGGCCGGATCCGGTTCGTGGTCCCGGCCCCGGCGCCCGGTCCGCGGCCGGCGGTCGAGCGGCTGGACGCCCCGGACGGGGAGGACCGGTGTCCTGTCCCGGTGCCGGGGCCAGGCGTGCCCGGCGGCCCGGGCGTCCCACGGCTCGGTGCGGCGGGTGCCGCAGATCCGGTGGACGGCCCATCCCAGCGCCACCAGGACGATCACGTCACCGATCGTGCACAGCCCACCCAGCGGCCAGGGGGCCGGGACGGGCAGGAGGTCGCCGAGGAAGTCCAGCCGGGCGTCGACGACCTCCCGGGAATCGGCGAGCCACCCGCCGCCCGGGCCGGTCCCCGCCCGGTCCAGCGCCTGCGGGTCGGCGGGCAGCACGCCACCGTTGGCCGTGATCACCAGGGCGTTCGCCCCGGTCCCCAGACCGGCCAGGACCATGCCGGGCACCTTGCGGTTCAACCACAGGAACCCGGCGGCCAGGGCGTAGGTGACCAACGTCCCCGTGCGCAGCAGCGGTTCGGTGATCCCGTCGAGACTGAGCAGGAGCACTCGCAGCAGGAACGCCGTGACGATCAGGACGGGCCTGTGGAACCGCAGCTCCCACAGGCGGTGGGTGCGGCCTCCGAGCAGGAGCACCGGAACCACCAGCAGCGTCGCCGCGAGCGGGATGATCATGGCCCGTCCTTCGCATCACACCGGATCCGGCTCCGGCGCGGTCGCGCTGTTCGAGGAGCCCATTTCCTCCATCGACGTCGCGGTCCCCGGCCTGGAGTCCTGCGCGGGCCGTGCCCGGTCCTCCTGCGTCTGGGCCAGTTCGGCCGAGCGACGGGCCTCGAGCCCCGACTGCTTGCGCAGGGGCTCCTCCGGCAGGAACCAGACGACCAGGAAGGCGACGAGCAGGACCGCGCAGCCCAGGAGGAAGACCTCCGAGATGGAGTCGGCGAAACCCACCAGGAAGGGGCGCGCCAGCCGGGAGTCGAGGTCGTGGATGAACGAGGAATCGTTCATGACCCCGTCGCCGAGCGAGACCGGCCTGCCCTGCTGCTGCGCCTGGACGGCCTGCACGACCGGGTGGTTGGCCGGGTCGGCGAGCACCGCCGGGTCCCGCAGGGCCGAGCGGAAGCTCTCGGTCCCGGCGGCCTGGCCGAAGGCGTCGCGGATCCGTCCGGGCAGGCTGCTGAACAGCACGGTGAGGAAGACCGCCGTCCCGAGGGTCCCGCCCATCTGGCGGAAGAAGGTGACCGAGGAGGTCGCCACGCCCATGTCCTGCGGCGGCACCGTGTTCTGGATCGCCAGGACGAGGGGCTGCATGCTGCACCCCATCCCGAAACCGAAGATCGCTCCGAAGAGGTTCATGATCATGATGGAGGTGTCGGCGTCGGCCCGGCTCGTCAGCCCCATGCCGATGATCATGAGTGTGAGCCCGGCCACGGGGAACGCCTTGTACCGGCCGGTGCGCGCGATGCTCTGCCCCGCCACGACCGAGGCGGACATTATCCCCAGGGTCATCGGCAGGAGCAGCAGGCCGGCCTCGGTGGGGCTGTAGCCCTTGACGATCTGCAGGTACAGGGGATAAGCGGCCATCGCGCCGAACATGCCCATGCCGAGGGTGAAGTTCAGCACGGTGCCGATGGTGTAGGTCCTGTTGGAGAACAGCCGCAGCGGCAGCAGCGCTTCCTCGCCGTACGCCCGTTCGGTCAGGACGAACAGGAGCAGTCCCAGGACACCGACCCCGTAGCACAGCACGGCGTTCTGGCTGGTCCAGCCCCACTCCCTGCCCTGCTCGGCGACGATCAGCAGCGGAACGAGCCCCAGCCCGAGGGCAGTGGCACCGGGCCAGTCGATGCGGTGGTCGTTGCGGTAGTGGGGCAGGTGCAGCCAGTGGGCTACGAGGAACAGCGAGACCACGCCGATGGGGATGTTGATCAGGAAGACCCAGCGCCAACCGGTGAAGCCCAGCAGGCTCTCGCGTCCGGCGAGGAAACCGCCGACGACGGGACCGAGCACGCTCGACGTGCCGAACACCGCCAGGAAGTAGCCCTGGTAGCGGGCCCTCTCCCGGGGAGGCACCATGTCACCGATGATCGTCAACGCGAGGGAGAACAGCCCACCGGCTCCGATCCCCTGCAGCCCGCGGTACACGGCGAGCTCCTGCATGGAGCCCGCGGACGCGCACAGGGCCGACCCGAAGACGAAGACGCTGATCGAGAAGATGAAGAACGGGCGCCGTCCGTAGATGTCGGACAGCTTGCCGTACAGGGGCGTCGTGATCGTCGAGGTGATCAGGTACGCGGTGGTGGCCCAGGCCTGCATGCTCAGGCCGTTGAGATCGTCGGCGACGGTCCGGATGGCGCTGGCCATGATGGTCTGGTCCAGCGCGGCCAGGAACATCCCGGACATCAGGCCGATGAGGATGAGCCTGATCTGTCGGGGGTCGAGTGCCCCGTCACCGGTGGGCCCGGTGTCGGGCGCGGTCGGTTCGTCCGTGGACATGCATTCTCCTGCTCGAGAAGGTCTGCGGTCCGGAAGGGTCCTCCCGGATGAAGATCAAGGGATGCGTCGCTCCAGGTCGTCGCTGAGCCGGTGCAGCAGCGCCGTCAGGGTCCGGATGTCGGCCGTGTCCCACCGGCCCACGCACTCGGACACGTACTGCCTGCCCAGGACCAGCGCCCTGCTCAGAGCGTGTTCGCCGTCCTCGCTGACGGCCAGCCGGACGGCGCGCCCGTCCAGGGGGTCTGCCCTCCGCTCGACCAGACCGTCCTGGACGAGACGGCGGACCTGGCGGCTCACTGTCGAGGGATCGAGCAGGGACCCGGCGGCGACGTCCGCCTGGCGGATCGGTCCCTGACACTTCAGGTAGAACAGCAGGCCCATGGCCTGGAACTCGGTTCCGGAATCCATGCCGTGGGCGAGGCGGCCCTTGACCGCCCGCATGGTCCGTACGTAGCGGAAGAGCTCCCGGCTGAGCTCCACGATGTCCTCGGACGTCCCGCCCGTTGCGGGATCCGTCGTCGGGGTCCGGGGGGACGACGCCGCGGCCCTGCGGAGCCGGCGGCCGGCCCGCCGTCTCCTGCGCGCGCCCCGGCCCGCCCGTCCGCTCCACGGGCCGTGCCCGTACGGAGGGTCCCAGGGGGAGCGCCACGGGAACGACGTCATGGGTTAGTTGTAACATGCAACGAGTTGTTGTGTACAACTATTAATCCCGCCTCCCCCGGACGGGCCTGTCCGCCGGCGGGATCAGGACCGTCCGGGAACGGGGGCGGAACCGGGGAACCGGTGCGGCCCGGCACCACCGGCGGCCGGAACGTCCGGAACGGCCGGGGCCGGGGACGCCGTACGGGAATCGGGACGCCGGACCGTGACCCGCGGCAGGGGCGGGACCGGGAAAGCGAATCCCCGAAAACACTCCGTGCCGGTCCGTCATCCGTGAGTGTCGAATACTCTCGATGTGACGGAATCGTGCGGCTGATAGCGTTTTCGCCGGGCCGGGGGTCTAGCGGGGGAGCATCGTGATTGGCAGGGTTTGACGAGAGCGGGCGAACCGGGTCCTGCACGTCGTGAACCAACCGGGATCTCGCCGTCGGACACACTGTGCCTCGGCACCCGAGGAGCTGGAGATTCTTCATGCTGGCAGGGGTGACGGGCCGGACCACCGGGGCGATCCGGCGCGCATCGGGGCGTGCCCGGTCGAACCACGCCCACGGGCCGGTCGATCGGGTCGACGAGGTGATCGATCTGACCGACGACGTGGTCCGGCCACCGGTCCGGCTGAGGCCGGAACAGATCGCCGGCACGATGCACAACGGCGGCCTGGAGGTCCACTACCAGCCCATCGTCCTCATGCCGTCACAGCAGGTCGTGGCCTTCGAGTCGCTGGTGCGGCTGCGCACGGACGACGGGAAACTCCTCGAGCCGGAGTCCTTCATCCCCGTCGCCGAGAGCAGCGGACTGATCCTGGAACTGGGCTCGGCCGTCCTGAGGGAGGCCCTCAGGCAGGCGGCCCGCTGGCGCTGCACGGTCCCGTGCCTGGCGGGGGCGACGGTGAGCGTCAACGTCACGCCGTCGCAGCTGCGCTGCGAACGGTTCCCCCGGGAGGTGCTGCAACAGCTCCAGGACCACGACCTGCCCGGTTCCGCCCTGACCCTGGAGATCACCGAGTCAACGGCGGCTTCCGACAGCGTCCGACCGGTACTGGAAAGGTTCTCGACACAGGGGATACGCGTCGCTCTCGATGATTTCGGCACCGGTTTCGCCAATCTCGACAACCTCAGACGTTTCCCTGTGCAGATCATCAAACTCGACAGGAGTTTCGTCGCGGGTGTCACCAGGATCGGGACCGAACGATCGATCGTCCGGGCGGTCATCGACCTGGCGTACGACCTCGGCCTGTCCGTCGTCGCCGAGGGGGTCGAGAACACCGAACAGATCGAGGCCCTGTCGCAGCTGGGGTGCCACCTGTTGCAGGGTTTCCTGCTGGCCAGGCCCGCGGCGGTCCCCGAAGCGCTCGTCACCCGGCTGCAGGGGGAACGGCCCCGGCGGTGCCCCCACGACCTCATGCCCGATTGGGGGGCGGAGGCCGACGCAGCCGTCCTCGCCGCGGTACGCATGCTGGCCCGGAGCGTCGATCCCCGGCGGGCGGCCGTCCACGTCCTGGCCGCACGGGGCGCCAGGGAACTGGGCCTGCCGGAGACGACCGTCAGGCTGACGGGTCGCCTCGCACTCGTGCACGACGTGGGACGGCTGGCCGTGGACGGTCGCCTGCCCGAGGCCCTGGCGCAGATCGGGCTGCTGCGGGTCCTCGCGGACCGCGAACCTCCGCAGGAGTGCCGGTGCGTCGAGAAGAACCTGGTGGACCTGGCACTGGAGGTCGTCCGGACCGCCGATGCCCTCGATCCCTCCCTCGGCCCGGACTCCCTTCGCCAGGGGCTGCGGGCGTTGCGGGAGAGACACCACCGCGACCAGGCCGGCTGCCATGCCCTCATCGATGCCATCGACCGGATGATCGAGAGCCCTCCCGGGGTCCCGCCCCTGCGCGATCTGCTCGACCACCTGGACAGGCGCGTCCACGGGCGCCGGGGCGCCGCCGAGCACCTCCGGCCCCTGGCGAGCGTCGTCCGGGCCCTCACCGGTTCCCGGGACACCGGCGAGCTGCTCGGGGCGGCCCTGCGCGAGACCCGCAGGATCGTCGGAGCGGGAAGTGTCGCCCTCGAACGGTGGGACAGGGGGAACGGGCGGCTGGACCGCCTGGCCGCCGAGGGCGGTCCCCTCCCGGGGATCTGCGGTTGTTTCCAGGACCTGATGGAACGTTCCACCCTCGTGTTCGTGGCCGACGATCCCGGCCTGCCCGCGCGCATCGCCGAGGAACTGCGTCGCTGCGGGCTCCGTTCCATGGCGCACGTGCCGGTGGAACTCGACGGGCGACCGTGGGGGTGGATCCGTCTGGGCACGGGGTACGGCCAGACCCCGCTCTGCGCGGGGGACATCGACATGCTCACCGCGGTCGCGGCCCTGGTCGGGGGCGCGATCGACCGGGCGGAGCACCTGGACCCCCGGTTCCGGCGTCCCGAGGAGGACCCGCTCACCCGGGTCCTGAGCCGCAGGGCGGCCGAACGGGCTCTCGTCGAGTTCGCGCGGGACGGGCTCCCCGCCACGCTGGTCCTGATCGACCTGTCGGGGGACCCGTCCGGTGGGCAGGATCCCGTGCGAAAGGAACGGGCCCTGACCGCGACGGCCGACGTCGTGAGCCGGGAGATGATCTCGTGGCCGGGGGCGGTCGTCGGCAGGACGGGCGAGCGGGAACTCTGCGTCGCGGTACCCCGCTCGGCCACGGAGCTCCTCGGCTGGCTGCGGGGCCGCCTGGTGAGGGAGTGCCCCTGGGTCTCCTGCTCCGTCCCGGTCGGGACCGCTCTGGGAGAGCGCGGTGCCTGGGACGCGCGCGAGCTGCTGGCCGTCGCCGCCGCGGACCTGCGGACCGCCCGGGACGGCACCGGCCGGGACCCGAGCAGGGTGACGCCCGGGACCGCGCACCCGAGCACGTTCGGGGTCTGACGGTTCCGTGCGTGCCGATCGCGTGTCGGTCGTGAGCGTGTTACGAAGGACCGTGTGACGGACAGGACAGACAAGATCTCCGACGGGAGCACCGACGCCCGGACCCCCTTCCACGACCTCGATCGGTACGTGGCACTGCCACGACTGTCCGGCCTGCTGCTCAGCCCGGACGGTTCACGGCTCGTGACCTGCGTGTCGGTCCTGAACGCCCGCGGGAACGGATACGAGTCCGCCCTGTGGGAGATCGATCCCACGGGGCAGTCCCCGGCCCACAGGCTCACCTCCGCGGCCCCCGTCCAGAGCGCCGCTGCCTTCCTCCCCGACGGCTCGCTGCTGCTGCGATCCACCAGGCCGTTGCCAGGGGAGGCCGAGGCGGACGGCGTGACCGGCGCGGCGTTGTGGGAACTGCCGGCCCGGGGCGGGGAGGCCAGGGTCGTCTCCCGGATGCCGGGGGGGATCGGCACCGTCGCCGTGGCGGGGAGTGCCGGCACCGTTGCACTCGTCTCGCCGATGCTCCCCTCCGCGCCGGACGTCGCGGGGGACCGGGAACGTCGCAAGGCCCGCAAGGACGGCAAGGTGACGGCGATCCTGCACGAGACGTACCCCATCCGGTACTGGGACGAGAACCTCGGCCCCGACCGGAACCGGCTGTTCGTCGGCTCGATCGCTCCGGAGCCGGCTCCCGGGACGCGCCCGGGGGACGGGGACGGCGAACCGGACCGCCTCGTGCTCGGTGAACTGGCCGACGGCACGGGCGAGGACTCCCTCGCCCAGGAGGGTCTCGACATCACCGCCGACGGGACGAGGGTCGTGACGACCTGGAAGGTCCTTGGGGCCGGGACGCAGCGCAGCCTCCTGGTGCTCGTGGACACGAGCACCGGCGAACGCCGGGTGCTGCTGGACGATCCCGACAGGGAGTTCGAGAACCCGGTCGTCTCACCGGACGGGACGCTGGCCCTGGTCCGATCCGTCCTCCTGCCGGTCCCCGACCGGGTCATGGACATGGGCCTGCTGGTGGTCGACCTGGAGACCGGCCGCTCCGCCGAGCCGGCCGCGGGATGGGACCTGTGGCCGACGCAGGCCGTCTGGGATCCGCAGGGCCGGTGGATCGTGGTCACGGCCGATGAGCGGGGGGCGGCCCCCCTGTTCCGGATCGACCTGGGCACGGGGGAGGTGACACGGCTGACGGGCGACCGCGGTTCGTACAGCTGCCCCCGGGTCAGTCCCGACGGGCTCTGGGTGTACGCCCTGCGGTCGTCCGTCGACAGCCCCCCGGCCCCGGTGAGGGTCGCGGCGGACGGTCGCGACGGTGACCCAGAACCGTTGCCCGGCCCGGTGGGAACCCTCGAACTGCCGGGACGGCTCACCGAGGTCACCGCGGTCGCCGAGGACGGGACCCCCCTGCGCGCCTGGCTGGTCCTGCCCGACCGGGCCGGTCCGGCCTCTCCCGCGCCGCTGCTCCTCTGGGCGCACGGCGGCCCGGTCTCCTCGTGGAACGAATGGTCCTGGCGGTGGAATCCGTGGATCATGGCGGCGCACGGGTACGCCGTCCTGCTGCCCGACCCGGGCCTGTCCACGGGATACGGCCGTGCCTTCGTCGGCAGGGGATGGACCCGGTGGGGGGCCGAGCCGTACACGGACCTCATGCGGATCACGGACGTGACACAGTCCCTGCCGGAGATCGACGCCGACCGGACCGCGATGATGGGCGGTTCCTTCGGCGGCTACCTCGCCAACTGGATCGCCGGCCACACCGACCGGTTCCGGGGGATCGTCTCCCACGCGGGCCTGTGGGCGATGGACCAGTTCTCCTGGACGACCGACGCGACCTGGATCTGCCTGGCGGAGTTCCCCCCGTCCGCCTTCGCGGAGTACAGCCCGCACCTGTTCCGGGACCGGATCCGGACCCCCATGCTGGTGGTCCACGGGGAACGTGACTACCGGGTCCCGGTCTCGGAGGGGATCCGGCAGTGGTCCGAGCTGACCTACGGGGTCGACCGTGCGGACCTCCCCCACAAGTTCCTCTACTTCCCCGAGGAGAACCACTGGGTGCTGTCACCGGAGGGCGCCAAGGTCTGGTACGGCACGGTCCTGGCCTTCCTCGCCACGACCGTGCACGACGAACCCTGGCAGGTCCCCGATCTCCTGCGGTGAGGTCCCTCCCGGGCCCCGCGAGCGGCCGTGCGACCTTCTCCCGGACCCACCGCGTGCATGAGGTGCGGAGGGCGTGTCGGCGGACGGATCCACGTCAGCTCAGGCAGGTACCGGAGCGGACACGGCCGGGGCGTGCACCGGCCTCCCGGCGGTCGGCGCCGGCCGGGGACCGGCCGATGCCGATGCCTACGTCAGGGCCCGGGCGACCGACCTGCTCCGGCTGGCCCGGTGCCTGCTGCCCGATCCCCGCCGGGCCGATTGATGAGCTGCGCAGGGCCCTGACCAGGTTGTGCCTGCTGTGGGACTGCCTGCTCCAGGAAGCAGGTCCCGACCATTTCGTGCGCCAGCAGTTGAGCACCGCGGCGGTCTCCCCCCGTGCGGAGGCTGTCGCTGCGAGGGAGGACCGTCCGCCCCGTCGGCGACCCCGGTCCCCGCGGCCGGGGGCACCGCGGGGACCGGGTCCGTCCCGCCCCCGACGTCCTGGAGTCCGTGCACCTGCTGCCCCCGCGTCCGCGGGTCGTGCTGGTTCCTGAGGCTGAGGGAACGGCTGACCCGCTACGAGATCGCTCATCTCCTTCGGGTTCCTCCCTCCCAGGTCGATCTCTGGGAGACCCACGGGACGGCCGCGGTGCGGTGCGCGCAGGCCGCGGACCCCGGCACGGTCGGGGACGAACGCCTCCTGCGCCTCGCCGCGGCTCTCGGTTCCGCCTCGGACCGGCACCCGTAACCGGACACGGACGAGCTGTTCCGGAAGATCCACCGGACCGCCCGGTGGGCGGGCTCGGCGAGGCGGACGGCACTGGCCGCCGTGGCCCTCGTCGCGGCAGCCCTGCCCCTGGGCCTGTGGAACCTGCCCGGGCACGCGGGACGGACCGGGCCGGCCAGGGACGAGGGCTCGCTCGTGACGGTCGCCCCGGAACCGGTGCTGTGGTCCCGGGTCGGCACGGACACGCGTGCCCGGGGGCGGCCCCACCCCCTTCCGTTCCCCCGGCGGGTACGTGACCCGTGCGGGTGACTCGCCTCCCGCAGGGTCCACCGAGGCACGACGGGAGCCGATGACCTCGGGGACAACCGGTGGACTCGCGGCGGGAGCTGAACGTGGCGCAGGGTGCCCCCGGCCGCCGCAAGGACCGCCTCGTCACCGCGGCGGCCGTCGGGGTCTGCCTGGTCCTTGTCGTGATCACTCTGGACCTGCTCGACAGGATCGACCAGCGCAATGCCGCGGTGCAGCATGCGCTGAGCCTCTCGGCGGACGCCCAGGAACTCGTGGCGCTCGTACGAAGGATCGAGAGCACGGGGACGGCGGAATCGGTGGTCGCGCCCGGTTCCTACCTGACGCTCGCTGAACGTGTGGAGCAGGTGGTCCGGTCCGCCCGCGGCGAGCTGGAATCCCTGGACGGCACCGGGGCGGTGCGCGAGACGTCGGTGGATCGGCTCAGGACCGACACCGAGCGGTTCCTGAGGAGCGTCGAGGGCTACGAGCCGGGGTCCGTCGACGCCGTGATCCAGGACCACAGGACGACGGCGCAGCAGCTGAGCCTTGTCGTCGGGCGGGCGGAGGACTCCGCCGGTCGCGCTGCCCTGCTCGCGGTACTGGACATCGTGCTCACCCTGCCGACCGTGACCCTCCTGCTCGTGATGGCCTACCGGAGGCTGACCCGCCTGCGTCAGGTCACCCAGGGACTGAACCGTTTCGAAGCGATGGTGGCGGGGTCGCTGGACATCTTCGTCGCCACGGACCGGACCGGCTCGATCGGCTACGTGAGCCGGGCCGTGACCGGTCTGCTGGGGCACTCCCAGCAGAGCTGGACCGGGACCCTGCTCAGCGAGCACGTCCTGCGCCAGGACGAGTCCGTCGTTGCCCAGATGCTGGAACGGATCATCGCGGACCCCGGCGAGACCCGGACCGAGGAACTGCATCTGAGACACGTGGACGGCCGGATCCGACGTTTCGAGACGGACCTGCACTCCGTCGCGAACCAGCGCCTGGACCGCCACAGCCTGATCTGGACCCTGCGGGACGTCACCAGGAGGCGGGACGTCGAGGAGCAGCTCTCCCACCTGGCCTTCCACGATCCCCTGACCGGGCTGGCCAACCGGGCCCTGCTGCGCAACCGCCTGGAACACTCCCTTGTCCGGATCCGCAGGAGGGAGGATCGTTTCGCCGTCGTGTTCGTCGACCTCGACGGGTTCAAGGACATCAACGACAGTCTCGGTCACGCGGCCGGGGACGAGGTGCTGTGCGAGATCGCCAGCAGGCTGCGTGGCGTGGTCAGGAGCGTGGACACCCTGGCGAGGCTCGGAGGGGACGAGTTCGCGATCCTGCTGGAGGAGATCACCGACGAGGACCTGGCCCGCCAGATCGCGGAGAGGGCGCTGGAGGCCGTGTGCAGGCCACTGCACATCCGCGGCCTGGAGCAGAGCCTCTCGGCGAGCATGGGCCTCGTGCTCGCCGAGGGCGGTGAATCGGCCGAGGCCCTGCTCCGGGACGCCGACACGGCCATGTACGAGGCCAAGTCCCGGGGGAAGGGCCGGGTGGTCCTCTTCGAACCGGTCATGCACACCAAGGCCACGGACCGTCTCGAACTGGCGTCGGACCTGCGCCGGGCCGTGGCCGAGGACCAGTTGCAGCTGCTCTACCAGCCCGTTGTGGATTCCGTGACCTCCCTCATCACCGGGGCGGAGGCCCTGGTGCGCTGGCGGCATCCGCGCCTGGGACTGCTGTCCCCCGACAGGTTCATCCACCTCGCGGAGGAGAACGGGAGCATCGTCGAGATCGGGCGGTGGGTGCTCGACACGGCCTGCTGCCAGGCCGCCCTGTGGCTGGTCCGGTCCCCCCGCACCGCTCCCCAGTTCGTGAGCGTCAACGTCTCGCCCCGGCAGCTGGGTTCCGTGACGATCCTGCGGGACGTGGCCTCGGCCCTGGAGTGCTCCGGCCTCGAGCCCGAGCGCCTCACCCTGGAGATCACCGAGAGCGTCCTGGTGGACGACGTCACGGAGGCGGAGACCAGGCTGCGCCAGCTCAAGGACCTGGGGATCAGGCTGGCCATCGACGACTTCGGGACCGGGTACTCCTCCCTGAACTACCTGCGCAGGTTCCCCCTGGACACGCTGAAGATCGATCGATCCTTCTTCTCCGCAGCCCCGGACCGGGCGGTGCTCAGCGGGATCCTCCACCTGGGACAGGCCCTGGGGATGACGACCGTCGCCGAGGGAGTCGAGACGGACGACCACGCGGACCTGTTGCGATCGATCGGGATCGATGCGGCCCAGGGCTTCCTGTTCGCCAGGCCCGCCGCCCCGGAGATCCTGGAACCGCTGTTCGGCAAGGTCATGAAGACCGAGACCCTGACGCGGCAGATCGTCGGGTGAACGGGCCGGCTGGACGTGCGCGAGGGACCACCGGGCCGTTCAGGCGCGGGAACGGCCGGCGGACCTGCCGGTGAGGCTGGTGGGCCGCCCGCCGGCGGGGCATCGGACCGCGGGGCGCCCTCCCCCGGCGGAGCTCCGGTCGGGAGCGCAGGCCTGCACGGCCACCCTGTTGCAGTAGCCAGCGACGTGCTCCGCCCCGCCGGCGGCCTCCCGCAGTGCCGGACCCGCCGAGGCCGATCCGCCCCTCCACCACCGGCGGCATTCCTCCAGCGGTGTCCGGTCCGTATGATGCCGGTCGCGACGGGTCGGGGCAGCAGGGCCCGCACCGGCCGGGGTGGTGGCCTGGCCTGCCGACCCGCCGCGACCGGCGGTGGGGGAACCGTCTGCATCGGTGCCGGCGGAAGACACCGAACTCGCCTCGTGATGCGCTGTCACCTGCCAGGGCTCGGGCATCGCCCCGACCGCTGCGAGCATCAGCCCGCCGAGGACGGCGACGGTGGACCCGGCACCCAGCGTGGCGAGGGCGGTTCCCCATGGTGCGCTCCTGCTCGCTCGGGGGCGGCTGGCGGGCAGGGCGCGGGAGGTGCACCTGCCGGGCCCTGAGGCCGGCAGGTCGTACGCTGCGGCGCGGAACGCCGCGATCGCCGTCTCCTCGCCGTGCAGCGGTTCGCCCGGTGCGAACCGGGCCGCGTCGGCGAGCAGGCGTGCGACGCCCGGGTCCCCCCCGCGACCGTCGAGCAGGTGCTCGCTGTCGCGGCGGGTCAACCGGTGTCTTCTGGATCGTGATCGTGGAGAACTCATGGCACTCTGCTCAGCGCAGGGTTCCATCACGGCGTTACACCGTCAGCGGGTCGTCGCCGACCGAGACGCTGCGCTGCAGCTGGGCGGCCAGACGCTTGAGTCCCCTGTGGGCGGCGACCCTCACCGCCGTCGGCCGTTTGTCCAGGACCTGGGCCGTCGTTGCCACGTCGAGGCCGAGAACGGCCCGCAGGAGCACGGCCTCGGCCTGTTCCCGGGGCAGTCCCGCGACGAGGGCGACGGCCTGGGCCGTTCGCAGCCGTTCCACGGCCTTGGCCGCCGTGTCCTCCCCGGAGGGACGCTCCGCGAGGGCGACGAGGTCGTCGAGCACGACGGGACGGCGCTGGCGGGCCCGCAGGTGGTCCAGTGCCCGGTGCCGGGCGATCGTGGCGACCCACCCCCGGAAACCGGAGGCGTTCCCGCTGAAGCTGCGCAGGTCCCTGGCCACCTGGAGCCACGCCTCCGCGGTGACGTCCTCGGCGTCGGCACCGACCAGGGCCGCGACGTACCGGAGCAACCGGGGCTGGAGCATCCTGTACAGGCGTGCGAAACCGTCCTCGTCCCCGTCCATGGCGCGGGCGAGTGCATGCGCGAGATCGGTGTCGTCACGGTCGATCGCCGTTACGGCTCCACTCTGCTGGGCCACTGCTACCCCTGGTCGTCGCGGGTGTGGGACCACCGCCTGGATGGCTCCCTTTCGTCGGGGTACATGCCATCGCTGCGGACCGCAGGGGCGCGTTACGGAAGTCCTAAGTCGGTCACAAGTCGGTCAAGACGCGTGCGCGGAAGTGAAATCAGTGGTTGATGGCTCCGCCAGCTGGACCGACGGCACGGGACGCACGCCCCGGCGGGGCGGGCCCGGACAGGCGCGGCGGGTGGGACCGGACACCTGCCCGGTCCCACCCGCCGTTCACGGGTCTGTCGGTCGCTCGACGTGGGTCAGCCGGCGGTCTTCTCGGCCCTGTCGGGCAGTTTCGGGCTGATGAAGAACCGGGCACCGTCCTCGGCGACCTGCGCGTCCAGGATCTGGTCGGCGAGAACCATAGCGGTCTGGGACTCCAGGAAGACCCTGGCGCCCTCCTCGTCGATGACCTCGTCACCGGGAATGGGCGTGGAGGCCAGCGCCACCTGGAGATCTCCGGTTTCCGTCGGAGCGATGCGCAGGCCACCGCCGTCGGACCCCTGGGGCGGGACCGTCAGATCACGGATCACGCTCTGGGCGGTTGTGGTCAAGGTGAGCACGAGTGCTCCCATCGAGTGACTTTCCCATCACGGGCTTTCCGTCCCACCGTCTCGCGACCGGAGCCCGGCGGCAAACCGGCTGTTGAGGGACTGCTTACCCATGGGTAGGCGGTTCCGGCCCCCGTTCCCGGCAAGCGGGGACCTCCCGGGACCGCCGTCAGTCGACGATGGCGTGGTAGATCAGGGGGTGGAGGGCGGAACGGAGCTGGACCGTCGGGCTGGGGATGGTCTGGGCCATGAACAGCACCTGGAGCTCCTCACCGGGGTCCACCCAGAACAGCGTGCTCGCGACCCCTCCCCAGGCGTACTCGCCCAGGGAGGACACCGACCGGTGCCGCACGGGGTCCTGCACCACCGAGAAGCCCAGACCGAAACCGACCCCGCGCATGGGGATGTCGGTGAACAGCTGGCGGCCGAACGCCTCCAGATCGACGTCCCCCGGCAGGTGGTTGCGGGTCATGTACTCCACGGTCCTGCGGGTGAGCAGGCGCGTGCCGTCCAGCTCGCCCCTGCGGGCCAGCATGGACACGAACCGGTGGTAGTCCCCGGCCGTGGTCACCAGACCGTTCCCGCCGGTGAGCAGGGTGGGCCTCTCCCGGTGGACCATCGACATCTCCGGCGGGGCCGGCTCGACCCCGCCGTGCACGCCGAGGTACAGCTTGGCCAGCCTGTGCCGGCGATCGTCCGGGACCCAGAACCCGGTGTCCTCCATCCCGAGCGGATCGAAGATCATTTCACGCAGCACCTGGTCCAGGGGGCGCCTGGCCACCAGCTCGATGATCCTGCTGACCACGTCCGTGGCCAGGGAGTAGTTCCAGTCCGTCCCGGGCTGGAACAGCAGCGGCACGGAGGACCAGCGCTCGACCGCCTGCTCGAGGGTTATCCCGGACGGGAAGGTGAAGCCGAAGCCCCGCATGCGCAGCATCTCGTCGCAGGGATGGCGGCGCATGAAGGCCTGGGTCATCCCGGCCGTGTGGGTCAGCAGGTGCCAGACGGTCACCGGTTCGTGGACCGGGACCGTCACGGGACGGTCGGGCGGGCCGCCGACGTAGACCCGCATCCCCTCGAAGGCCGGGATGTGCCGGGAGACCGGGTCGGTCAGGGACAACCGACCCTGCTCGTGCAGCATCATCGCCGCGACCGACGTGACGGGTTTGGTCATCGACATGACCCGCCAGAGGGTGTCCGGTTCGACCGGCTCCCGGGTGTCGAGGTCCCTGACCCCGGCCCGGGACAGATGAACGATCTTGTTGCGGCGGCAGACGAGGAGCAACCACCCCGGCATTAGCCCTCGGTCGACGTAGCTGCGCAGCCGCGGTTCCAGCAGCGCCAGTCGCGCGGCGTCCATCCCCACCTCGGAGGCGTCCGCCTGGACTTCCAGCTGAGCCATTCCTGTCTCCTCGCCGAGGGCGGGCGGGACCTGCCGCCCTCGGCTGTTCGAACACATCGCGCCGTCCGGGGGGAGGACGGTCACCCGACAAGATCCCGCAACCCGTGCGCCGCGCCGAACAATCCCGGACAATGCATCACGGACAATGCTGAGCGTAGCCAAGAGGACGCGCTTCCCGGTGCTGGGAAGTGATGCACGTCACGTGCCACGCCGGGGGGTTTCACCGGACGTCCTCGGGGGTCCGTGGGCGTCCCGGACGCGTGGACGGTCAGGCGTCCGACGGCCGGGCGTCCCGGGACCCGCGGCGCCACGGCAGGCCCGTCAGTTTCTCGTAGACCTCGACGTAGCGGGAACGGACCGCCCGTACGACGTCGTCGGGCAGTTCCGGTGGCGCCGAGGGGTCGACCCGTCCCGAGGCCGCCACCCAGTCCCGGACCAGTTGCTTGTCGAACGAGGGCTGCGCGGCACCGGGCCGCCACCCCCCCGCGGGCCAGAACCGGGACGAATCACCGGTCAGGACCTCGTCCGCGAGGCGGAGCACGCCGTCCCCGTCGCGACCGAACTCCAGTTTCGTGTCCGCGACGAGGATCCCGCGCCCGGCGGCGACCTGCGAGCCCCGCCGGTAGACCTCCAGCGTGATCCGCCGCAGCTCGTCCGCCTCCCGCTTCCCCAGCAGGTCCGCGACCTGCTCGAAGGTCAGGGGCTCGTCGTGGCCCCCGCCCGCCGGATCGGCCTTGGTCGTCGGGGTGAAGATCGGTTCGGGCAGGCGGGAGGACTCCTCCAGGCCGGCCGGCAGGCGGATCCCGCAGACCGATCCCGTGGCCCGGTAGTCGCGCAGGCCAGACCCGGTGAGGTAGCCCCGGGCGATGCACTCGACGGGGACCATGTCCAGGCGGCGGCAGCGAAGGGCCCGCCCCCGCCAGCGGTCGGGGACGTCGGACGCGGAGATCACGTGGTGGGGGACCACGTCCTCGAGCCGGTCGAACCACCAGGCCGACAACCGGGTGAGCAACGCGCCCTTGTCCGGCACGGGGGTGGGCAGCACCATGTCGAACACCGAGATCCGGTCCGAGGCGACCAGGATCAGGTCGTCCCCGTCCCGGTAGACCTCCCGGACCTTGCCCGAGTGCACCAGTTCCATCGTCATTCCCAGCCCTCGTGGTCGTCTGTCGCGCCAGCGGCTGCGGATCCCGGACCGAACTCGCTGGCACCGGCCGCAACGCCGGCACGCCCACGACGGCACGGACACTGGTACGGACGCAGAGGACCGCGCCGGTCCGGTGGGCCACCGGCCGGAACAGATCGTAGTGGGGAGGGCCGTCGGCACGGCCCGATCGCCCGCGGTGCACCGCGGGCGGGAACACCGGCCGGCCCGGCAGCGGGACCCTTCGGGGCGGAACGGGACGGAACGCCGTCCCAACGGGACCTGAACGGAACCCGCGACGGGGCCGAACCCCGCGGGTCGAAGCTGAGCCGGTGCGCGATCACCTGTGTCCCGCACCGGGAGCGGCGTCGACGATGGCATCCTTGCAGGACATTACGTACGCTTCACTGTCTCCCGGCATCGGCACGGCCCACTGCGCCGGGAATCAGCTGAATCGCCAGGGGGGCCAGGAGTGCCATCCACGAACGACGGGACGACGACCGACACAGAGCCGACGACCGACACAGAGCCCGAGACGGGTACCGGGCCGACGACCGGCAGCGGGCCGGGGACGGACGCCCGCCGGGAACCGTCCGCCCGGGCAGGGGGAGAGGACGGCAACGGGGACCGGGACGAGGAGATCCGGCTGGCCGTCGTCCTCAACGGCGGGGCGAGCCTCGCCGTCTGGATGGGCGGGGTCGTCACCGAGATCCACGATCTGACCAGCGGGGGACCGGCCCTGCCCGACGTGCCCGGCCTCCCGGACGCCCGGGCGGGCGGGGAGGTGTACGACGAGGTCCTGCGCCTGCTGGGAGCCACGGCGCGGGTCGACGTCATCGCGGGGACCAGCGCCGGCGGGATCAACGGGGCCTTCCTCGCGCTCGGGCAGGTC
>Ga0316579_10000022_pt1 | contig 36406 bp, 27 predicted proteins | sample J5NA_2_FD_203074 | JGI IMG/M metagenome (GOLD analysis project Ga0316579, IMG submission 203074) | Rhizosphere microbial communities from salt marsh grasses in Alabama, United States - J5-7_160517rDrA | ecosystem: Host-associated > Plants > Roots > Rhizosphere | place: USA: Alabama | collected... | reverse complement strand
TTTTCCTGAATCAGGTGGAAGAAGAGGTCTTGGTGCTCAGCAGCGCTGACTTGCAGCTTGAACCAGATACCCTTGAAAAGCTGGCCGCCCCTTTCAAGGACCCCGAGATTGGCATGACGGCCAGCCGACCCGTGCCCGTCAATGATCCCAATGAATTCATGGGCTTCGCCGCGCATTTACTCTGGGACCTGCACCATCAAATGAACCTCCACGGCTTTAAGGCCGGTGAGATGGTCGGTTTTCGCAAGACTTTTAAACGCATTCCCCAGCACACGGCCGTTGACGAAGCATGCATTGAACCCTTGATCCGCGGCCAGGGATATCAGGTGCTTTACGTCCCCCAAGCCATTGTCTATAACAGAGGTCCCGCTACAGTAGATGATTTCTTACGACAGCGCCGCCGGATTTATGCCGGTCATCTCGAACTCGAAAAAGAACTTGGTTACTCCGTGAGCACGATGGGCGGGCTTAAGATCTTCAAGCTGCTCTTGGGGAATCTGGACTGGCATCCGAAAGCATTCGCCTGGACCTGGTCTGTCGTGGCCATGGAGGTCTACGGCCGTTTTCTAGGCTGGCGAGATTTCAAGAGCGAGCGTGAGCATACAGTCTGGGAAATCGCATCCACAACAAAGGAATTAAAGGTTTAGTTTTGAATTCAATGTTAGGCGTGCTTGCACGCATTCCGCTTTTCCGGGCTTATCGTCGTTTCGGCCGTCCGCAGATGCTGCCCCTAAACATCACAATATCTCCATCCCCCAAATGCAATTCACGCTGTCTTACCTGCAATATCTGGATGAAACGCGAAGATGAGCTGACCCTCGATGAATGGGACAAAGTATTAGCTTCATTGGGTAATGCGCCATACTGGTTCACGATCAGCGGCGGCGAACCCCTTATGTATCCCGGCATCGTCGAGCTGGCCAAACTGGCCTACCTTCACAACCGGCCAGGGATCATCAACATTCCCACAAACGCCATTCTAAAAAGCGGTCCGGAACGCGTCGAACAAATCCTGGCAGCCTGCCCGGATACGCAGGTAATTATTAACCTATCTCTGGACGGCGTGGGCGAAAAACATGATGCTATTCGCGGCGTACCCGGGAATTTCGAAAAGTTCGAAGAACGTTTGGCCCGCTATTTTGAACTGCGCGAGAGTTATTCAAATCTCACCGTAGGCATCCATTCCGTCATTTCCGTATTCAGTGTCGGCCATCTGGACGAACTGATCCGCTACGCCGATCAGGCAGGCGCCGATCAATTCATCACCGAAATAGCCGAGCCGCGGATCGAGCTTGACACGGTGGGTTTACCTATCACGCCTGATCCGCAGAGCTATGGCCAGGCGATTGATCGCTTGATCGCCTATGTAGAGAGCAAGAAGTTCAGCGGCCTCTCGCGCATAACCGAAGCTTTTCGGGTTGAGTACTATAAACTGGTCAAACGCATTCTTGAAGAAGAGGATCAGGTAATCGATTGTTACGCCGGATGGGCCAGCACCCAAATTTACGCCGATGGGACCGTCTGGCCTTGCTGCGTTCGAGCAGATGACCTGGGCAACCTGCGCGATCATAATTATGACTTTAAGGAAATCTGGTTCGGCGAAAAGATAAAAGAGGTTCGGCGCAGCATCGCCGCAAAAGAGTGCTACTGTCCGCTGGCGAATGCCTCCTATACGAATATGCTGCTTAATGTACCGACTCTAAGCCGGGTTGGGACTAAATTCATCAAAGCGGAAAGCATCGGCGTGAATCATACGCCACCGATCACCGGCAGTGAGGAATCATAGGAAAATTCGTATGTCCTTCGACTGGTTAAAAAATTTTCAACAAAACATAGAAAAAGAGGATGATTACGCCGAAAAAACCCTGGCGGCTTACCGCCTGGGGATGCGGGCTAACGGATCCATCGTCGGCGTGCGTATTACGGCCGATCCTGACGGCTGTGCTGCCTGCAAGCAGCTCGACCCAGATGCGACCTACCATCCCGATGAAGCGCCACACCTCCCTCTGGCAAACTGTGATCGAGCCCGTTCTTGCAGCTGTGTCTACCGGCCGGTTATGACTTACCAGATTGATGATCACGAATAATCATCTCCCAATAAAACGAAACTATGACCAAAAAACAAACGATTAAGCAGTTGTATGGTTTAGCCCTGGCAGAAGGTGAAGGTGTCGGTACTGCTTACGAATATTACGCGAAGCGCCTTGTTTTACTACCCTGGCTGGCGCGAGGAAAACGGCCGAATTCAATGCTCGTCGCCGGGCTTCCTGAGAAATATGGGTCGAGTCTCGATCTCCTGCTTCTGGGTGCGGAAATTGGCTGTAAAATCACTGTTGTAGATGACCGTTTGCCCGCATTGACCAAACTCAATCAGGCCCTGAAAACATTACAGGGCACAAACTATTTACCATCCTTAAACCTGCAAATCATTCAAACAGGCGACATTATTAGCCTGCCTGAACTGAATGCAAGTTTTGACCTGGCAGCATCTTCAGAGATCTTGCAGCGGTTGGACCCTGAACTTCGTGGTGATTATGTAACGCGCCTGCAAGAACTGGCGCCGCGAACTGCTTTATTCGCACCAAATGCCTCCAATGATTCCCACGTAGGAATTAGTGGCCTAAACGGTTTACAGCTAGAAGAATTAATCGCTTTGATGAGCCTTAATAACCAATCTGATACCATCACCGGCTACATTGACATGCCTCCCTTTCCGCCGGGAATCACACGCAGTGAAGCGCAGCGAGAGGAAGCAAGTACCGGCAAAATGGAAGCCTTTGCAATGTGGGGACTGGGCATCTATGCCCACCTGGAAAAATACCTACCCAAGGCCGCCCGCCGAAAATGGGCGCACATCGTCTTCGCTTTATAAAGTTCCCATCAACGGTAATCCACCTTTTACCAAACGGCCGTAAACTGTCCGTTTTACCTGGCAATCTCCCTAAGTTATAATCCAGCCAGATATCGGCTTTAGAGATCGAGAGAACGCTCTGCCGGAAGTACGGTGAAACTATTGACTCTATTAGAGAGGATTTATCGGACAGAATTTTTTTAGCAGCGATATTTATTCCAATAATTAAGTGAGGTAACTAAATGCCAAAAGCATTAATCACAGGCATCACCGGGCAGGACGGATCCTACCTGGCTGAATTTCTATTAGCAAAGGGTTATGATGTCGTAGGCATGGTCCGGCGAACCAGTACCATTAATTTTCATCGAATCGCCCACATTCAGGATGAAATCGAACTTGTTCCCGGCGATCTGGGTGACCAGATATCATTGATTCACATACTGGAAGAACACTGCCCGGATGAGATCTACAATCTCGCCGCCCAATCGTTCGTAATGACTTCATGGAGCCAGCCGGTTTTTACGGGAGACGTTACCGGCCTTGGGGTGACGCGCATGCTGGACGCGATCCGTATCGTGAACCCCAATATCCGCTTCTACCAGGCAAGCTCCAGTGAAATGTTTGGGAAGGTCGTCCAGGTACCGCAGAGTGAAAAGACGCCTTTTTATCCGCGCAGCCCCTACGGCGTCGCCAAAGTTTACGGTCATTGGATAACGGTCAACTACCGCGAGAGTTATGATCTACACGCGACATCCGGAATTTTATTCAATCATGAATCTCCCAGGCGAGGTCTAGAGTTTGTGACTCGCAAGATAACGCACCACGTAGCCCAAATTAAAAAAGGTATGATCGACGAACTACGTCTAGGCAATCTAGATGCCCGGCGAGACTGGGGATATGCCGGTGATTACGTAGAGGCGATGTGGTTAATGCTGCAGCAGGACAAACCGGATGACTACGTCGTCTCCAGCAACGAAACGCACTCTGTTGAAGAGTTTCTCGAAGAAGCATTCGGTTATGTTAATCTCGATTGGCATGATTACGTCGTCCAAGATCCACGCTTCATGAGACCGGCCGAGGTCGATCTCCTGGTGGGTGATTCGAGCAAAGCCCGAAGCAAACTTGGTTGGGAACCCGTTATTACTTTTGCCGAACTGGTACATTTGATGGTTGATGCGGATTTACAATTACTGGAAAATGGTGAAACTGCCCTCTAGTCTTGAGATTCTCTATTCTAAGGATATAAACCAAATTTACGGGAGGAAAGCAATTGTATGAGCACAATCAAGTTTGGCACTGACGGCTGGCGAGCACGGATAGCCGACCATTACACGTTCGCAAATGTGAGCCGCTGCGCCCAAGGTTTCGCTACCTTTCTCAAAAAAGAAGGGCGCGCCGAAAAAGGCGTCGTCATTGGCTATGATCAGCGGTTTCAGGCTGAAAACTTCGCCGCCACAGCCGCTGAAGTTATGGCCGGTAATGGCATCCATGTTTGGCTGACAAAACATAACACCCCAACGCCGGCGATTTCCTATTCCGTGGTTGACCACCAGGCCGGTGGAGCAATCAATATCACCGCCAGCCATAATCCTCCTGATGATCTAGGTTTTAAAGTACGGGACCCGCTTGGTGGGGCGATACCACCGCAAGACTTGAAGCTAATTGAGTCATTCATTCCCGAAACGGATGAGGTCGATCGCTTAACATTCGACGATGCTTTGAGTGATGGCTTGGTTGAGCTATTTAATCCTGATCCCGCTTATATCGACCAGCTTAAGCGGTTGGTGGATATTGAACCGCTAAAAGATGCCGGCTTCTCTGTTTTAGTAGATTGCATGTGGGGCAACGGTGCAGGATGGTTTCCGAGATTGTTGAAAGGTGGCTCAACAACGATTTATGAAGTGCATAATGAGCGTAATCCAATCTTTCCACATATGACTCGTCCTGAACCCATCCCACCTAACGTCGATCATGGCCTAAGTTTTGTCAGCAAAGTAGGTGCGGATATGGCAATCATCAATGATGGCGATGCCGATCGATTGGGCGTTGGAGATGAGAATGGGAAATTTATTGATCAACTGCGTGTCTACGGCCTGATGGGTTATTATTTCTTGGAAGTACGCGGTGAACGGGGACCGGTTGTAAAGACTATCTCAACGACGAAGATGCTGAATAAGTTAGGCCGGATTTATGATGTCCCAGTCTACGAAACAGGCGTCGGATTTAAATACATTGCACCCAAAATGGTAGAGGTAAACGCCATGATCGGTGGGGAAGAGAGCGGCGGCTATGCTTTTCGCAATCATGTACCCGAGCGTGATGGCATCTTAGCCGGCTTATATCTCCTCGATCTCGTCGTGCAAACAGGGAAAAAGCCTTCGGAACTCATCGATTTACTTTTTGAGAAAGTTGGCCCTCATTATTATGACCGCATCGACAGCCGCTTTGACCAGGCACGAAAAGGGGAAATTTTGCAGAACGTTGATTCGGCGCGCCCTAAAACAATTGGCGGGCTAGCCGTGACTGATATCGTTACTATCGATGGCCACCAGTTCATTATGGAAGATGGCGGCTGGCTGCTGATTCGCTTCAGCGGCACCGAACCGATCATTCGCGTATATTGTGAAACAACGCACGAAGATAAGGTCCAGGCAATCCTGGAAGATGGGCTGAGGATTGCCGGTTTGCAGTAAACGAAGCAGGCGCTTCGTTATCTGATACGCTATTGAGACGAGTGGATTATGACCCTGGCCATTCAAGATTATTATTCGGATGATCTCAGCCATTGTTATGGCTGCGGACGTCTTAACGAGCATGGACACCAGATCAAGACCTATTGGGAGGGAGATGAATCGGTCACGCGCTTCCAACCACAACCCTACCACACTGCAATTCCTGGTTATGTCTATGGAGGACTGATCGCCTCTTTGATCGACTGTCACAGTACGGGCAGCGCGGCGCTGGCTCTATATCGGGCCGAAAATCGCGAACCGGATACCCTGCCTGCTATCCGCTGCCTGACTGCTTCTCTGCACGTAGAATATTTAAAGCCCACCCCGCTGGGTCCTGAACTCGAGATCAGAGGAACGGTGAAAGAAATAAACGGCCGTCATGTAACGATCTCCAGCATTCTTTCAGCGGAAGGGGTGCAGTGCGTTAAAGGCGAGGTGGTCGCTGTTCAAGTCCCGGACAGCTATTTCCAAAAACTCGCCTCCAGGAAAAGCGAATAGCCAACGCTTTTAACCCTCAAACCATGCTGATTGATACACACTGCCACCTTGATTTCGAACGCTTTGACAGCGACCGTGACGAAGTCTTATCTCGAGCAAAAGAAGCCGGCGTGAGGCGAATCATCGTTCCGGCGGTAGACCTTCAAAACTGCGCCAATGTCCTGGCTCTGGCAAGCAGTTACGGCGAGGTATTTGCCGCGATGGGAATCCACCCGAACTCAACAGCCGCCTGGGAAGATTCCTGGATCGATCAAGTTCAGCGTTTCGCCGACCATTCGAAAGTCGTGGCGGTTGGCGAGATTGGGATCGATTATTATTGGGATGATTCTCCTAAGGAAATCCAGCATACCGCTTTTTCAGCGCAGCTCGACCTGGCGGCGGATCTGGGTCTTCCGGTGATCATTCACAATCGCGATGCCGGTGAAGACGTGATTCGTCTGTTAGCGGAATCACGACTGGCCGGAGGCGAAAGGCCAGGCGTTCTCCATTCATTTTCGGCCGAATGGCCTATCGCTGAAGCGGCGCTGGAAATGGGTTTTTACATTGGTATCACCGGTCCGGTGACCTTTAAGAAAGCGGATGATTTGCGCGATGTTGTTGCCAGGCTGCCTCTTAACCGCATTCTGGTTGAAACGGACGCCCCCTTTCTCGCACCACAACCGCGGCGCGGCAAGCGCAATGAACCCGCCTATGTTGCCTATGTTGCCGAGAAAATTGCCGAACTGCATGGTTTGAGCAGAGAAGAAATCGGTAAAATTACAACGGCGAATGCGCAGCGTTTGTTCGGCACGCTGCAACTTGATGGGGATGAGCCTGATGTTTAACACCAACGCGGAGGTAGATCTCTCGATCATCATCGTCAATTGGAACGTCAAGGACTTATTGAGAGACTGCCTGGCATCGATCCAGAACAATCAGGAAAACATCGAACTGGAGGTCATCGTTGTAGATTCCGCCTCCAGCGATGACAGCACCGAAATGGTCGAAAAGGAGTTTCCCTGGGCTCGGCTCATTAAGAGCGATCAAAACCTGGGTTATCCACGGGGAAATAACGTTGGAATCCTGGCTTCCTGTGGCAGAAATATCTTGATCCTGAATCCGGACACCGTCATTTTGGATGATGCGCTGGCGGTCATGAGTGATTATTTAGACAACCATATTGATGTTGGGGCATTAGGACCTCAGCTGTTAAATGCCGATGGATCCATCCAATCATCGCGGCGTCGTTTTCCTTCATTAATGACCGGGCTGCTGGAAAGTACCTGGCTGGAAGATGTAGCTCCCCAGCGCATTATGCGAAGCTACTATGCAAAGGATATGCCTGACGATCAGGAAAATGATGTCGATTGGGTAACCGGCGCTTGTTTGATGGTTCCACGACGCATCATTGACCAGGTTGGGCTCTTTGATGAAGGATACTTTATGTATTCCGAAGAGCTGGATTGGTGCCGCCGGATCAGTGAAGCCGGGTGGCGCATCGTCTATTTACCCCAGGCAAAAATCATTCATCATGTCGGTAAAAGCAGCGAACAAGCTGTCACCACGCGTCACATAAACTTCCAACAAGCGAAATTGCGCTATTTTCGCAAACATCACGGCCGTATCGCCGCCGGAAGTATACGCGCGGTCCTGCTGGCTAACTATGCCTGGCAGCTTGCCCTGGAAGCAGGCAAAGGGTTGTTAGGTCACAAACGGAGTTTGCGCCGCCAGCGCGTAAAAGCCTATTGGCAGGTCATTCGCTCCGGGCTGCACCCGGCCGGTTATTGAGAGATGAAGATAGCGCTGGTAACTGGGGAGTTTCCACCTATGGAAGGTGGTGTAGGAGCCTTTACCCAAGAATTAGCGCGCGCCTTAGCCGAGCAGCGGCAGGAGGTGCATATCATCACCAGCCGTTCGGCCGATCCGGATGCTCCGGGACAGCGATTTGGCAGGCTGCCCGAGCCTACTGATCTGGGATTCGCACAGCTCCACGCGGCGATCAAAGGCTGGCGCTGGCCCTCGGTATCCTCCGTCGCCGATTTAACCCTGCGCTATGAGTTTGATGTTGTAAATATCCAATACCAGGCAGCCGCCTACAACATGAACAGCGCAGCTGTGAATATTTTACCCTGGAGACTCAAACATCTTGTAAGAACGATCGTCACCTTTCACGATCTGCGAATTCCCTATCTGTTCCCCAAAGCGGGCCGGCTTCGTGATCTGGCTGTTTCATTCATGGCCAGACAGTCCGCAGGCATAATTACAACCAATACGGCCGACTTCGACCAGTTAAATAATACGCTGCAAACCCCGCTGGTGAAGATACCGATCGGCAGTAATATCGAAACCTACCGGCCAAATCATATTGAGATCGCCGAAGCGCGTGAAAATTTCGACCTCAAGGACAGCGATGTCTTATTGGGCTATTTCGGATTTGTCAACGAAAGTAAAGGCACCGACATATTGGTTGAAGCACTGGCTCAATTACCGGAAAACTATCACCTGGTATTTATTGGTGGCCAAACAGGCGCCAGCGACGAAACCAATCAGGACTTTGCTTCCAAGATTCGCGAGATGATTAAAGCCGCTAACCTCGGCAACCGTGTACACTGGACAGGCTTTGTATCGGACAATCGAGTCGCAACATTCCTGGAGGCAGCGGATTTAATCGTCATGCCGTATCGTGACGGCGTCTCATTAAGGAGAGGAACGCTCATGGCCGCCCTCGCTCAAGGGTGCGCGCTGCTTACTACCGCCCCAACTGCGCCGCTGCCTGAACTCGTGCATAGTCAAAATGTCTGGTTCGTTAATCAAGCGAATGGCAAAACCCTTTCCGAAGCAGTTCTGACCCTGACGGAGGATGATGCTTTACGCAAGAAACTTGGCCAGGGTGCGAAGAGACTGGCCAAAGAATTTTCTTGGGAAGACATAGCCAGGCGCACACTCGAATTTTATCAAAGTACAGAAGATCCAAGGGATAGGGAACTGTGACCAGGAAATCTGGTTGTAGTCAATCATCGTTATGACAGAACGCCGTTGGATCACCGCGATATTGGTCCTCTTTCTCCTATTGGGGATCACCTATGCCTTCACAACCCCACCGTTCGAAGCCTCGGACGAATTATGGCATTATCCAATGGTGCGCCATCTCGCCGATGGGAATCCCTTACCAGTACAGGTTTTTGATCCCGCTCTGGCGGGGCCCTGGAAGCAGGAAGCCTCCCAACCTCCCCTTTATTATTACCTCGGCGCCGCGCTCACCTTTTGGATAGATACCTCCGATATGGCCGAAGTCCGCCTGGAGAATCCTCACGTCAACAATGGACTTATCACCCAAGACGGCAATACGAACCTGACGGTTCATGACCCGCAGTCGAATCCCTGGCAGGGAACACTTCTTGCCGTACGTCTTGTGCGCTTACTGTCCGTGCTCATGGGGACGATTACTGTTTACCTGACCTACCGCATCGCGCGTTCAGCCATGCCTGGCCGGACGGAAGTCGCGCTCGGCGCAGCGGCCGTGAATGCTTTTTTACCCATGTTCTTGTTTATCAGCGGCTCGGTAAACAATGATAATCTGGCCATACTGCTGGCTTCCCTCTCTTTGTACATGATGATTTTCATTGTGACCGGGTACGAGAACAGAGAGGTCAACAACAATCCAGTCAGGTATTGGCAGCAATATGGTTTATGGGTCCTCCTGGGCATTCTGATAGGTCTGGCCTTATTAACCAAGGAAGGGACTATTGGCTTGCTCCCGCTAGCCTGGGGAACCTGTTTCATCTATTCCTGGCTTGAAAAAGAAAACGAGGAAAAAGAGAGCGCCGGAAAAACAATTGGCTGGCTGCTGGCAATTTTCTTACGATCCATCGCTTATTTCATGCTTGTTCTCTTGCCCACCACCCTGATCGCCGGTTGGTGGTACTGGCGCAATATCCAACTATATGGGGATTGGCTGGGATGGAGCGCTTTTATTGCCGTCTTAGGAGAACGGGCACATCCGGCATCCCTTTTACAGCTCTGGGGTGAACGGCGCGGTTTTTTGATGGCTTATTGGGGATTGTACGGCGGCGTTAATATCCCCATGCCGGATTGGGTTTATACCATATTCAACAGCTTGCTTGTCATTTCCGTATTCGGCTTTATCCTGGCCGCGCTGCTTGAAATACGCACCTGGCTCCAATCAAGGGACGACAGCCGGCATGATTTGCAAGGAGCGATTAACAATATCCTGCGTTTTATCGTCGATCACTTCGCCCTTGTGATTGCCTTGATCTTCTCATCGGCCGTTGTCATTGGTCTGATTCGCTGGGCAACAACAACGTGGTCCTCTCAGGGCCGGCTTGTATTCACCGCCTTCTCGGCACTTTGCACATTGTTTGTTGTTGGTCTGGTTGGTTGGATGCCGCAGCGCATCGCCCGCTGGACAATGAGCGGCATCGCGCTCTATTTCTTTCTGATCGCCCTTGCAGCACCGTTTTTATGGATTAAGCCTGCTTATGATCCCGCATCCTACAACCTTGCCCAAGGGGCAGACTTCGAAGCAGTAGGAGCCGTTTTCGGCGAGCGGATGCGTTTAAACCAGGCATCTATTGAGCTGGAGGACGGCAGCGATGGTTCACTCCAACCGGGATATTCTTTCTGGGTACACCTTGACTGGGAGGTGCTGGCGCCGATGGAAGAGAATTGGAGCGTTTTTGTGCATGCAGTCGATCCAATTCTCGGCCGTCCCATAGCCCAACGAGACATGTATCTTGGCCAGGGGTTGCGGCTGACATCCTGGCTGGAACCCGGTACCCGCCTGATCAATTCTTACCACATTCAGCTGCCGGAAACAGTCGTCTCCCCGGCAGATCTAGAAATTGTCAGCGGTCTTTATAATTTAGAAACCGGAGAACGCTTAACGACTGCGGATGATCTTGATGCGGTCACGCTTGGTACTGTCCACGTCATAACGGCCGAAGGGACAACTCCCAATCCGACCCATATTAACTTTGAGAATCAGTTTGAACTAGCCGGCTATACCGTAGCTCCCAGGTCTGTTCGACCAGGTGAAACGATTGAACTGACACTCTATTTGCAGCCCTTACAGCCAATGGAGAATGATTACACTTTCTTTGCGCAGGTCGTTGATGAGAATACAACCCGTTGGGCGAGCATTGATTTCATGCCACCCGAGGGAACATCGAGTTGGCCGCAAGGGGAGGTTCAAACCGTCTCCTTAAGCCTGACGCTGGCCTCTGACACGCCCGCTGATGTTTATCCGCTTATTCTTGGAGCGTATACACGAGACAGTGACAGCGGTTTTAACCGGCTGCAAATTTTAACGCCTGATGGGCGTCTTACCGACGATTTTCTTGAACTGACGCAGGTGCGTGTAGAATAGTAAAAAGATCACTTCTTATGAGTGTCATTCGCGACTATCTAGACCCGACCCGATCAATTTGGGGTCAGGCAGCATTCATTGCTTTATTCGCTGTCGCCGGTGGTTTAATCGCCGCCTTCGGCGGACCGCTTGCCGCTGCGGCCGTTTTCCTCGCGCTTGTGGCCATCTTCATTGTCTTGCGAGATATCGAAGTAGGCTTTTGGGGCGTCATCCTGGTCGTCACCCTCATACCCTTCGCCACACTGCCCATAGATATTGGTTTGATACCCACCTTCCTGGATCTGGCCATTGGTGCGGTCGTCGGCGTTTGGGCCTTGGCGATTGTCACCGGCCAGCAAAAAACCATTACACTCTCACCAATAACCCTACCCCTGGTCATATTCATCCTGATGGCCATTTTCGCCTTTATCTTTGGTATGAGTAATGGGCCGCTCACGCCGACCCTGCTTCGAAAATTCGCTGAATTGTTAATCAGTCTTGGTCTGGTTCTGGTCATTATTGATTACTGCAGCAGTTGGGATAGGCTGCAGCGGCTGGTAAAAGTACTGCTGTTAGCGGGAGCGGCGGCTTCGGCCGTTGCTATAGGTCTATGGCTGCTGCCGGATGATACAGCCAATTCAGCCCTCAACGTCTTGCAGCGTCTGGGCTATCCAGGCGGTTGGGTTATCCGTTACATCGAAGAAAATCCCGAGCTGGCTGAACGGGCGATCGGCACATCCGTCGATCCTAATGTTTTAGGCGGTTTGCTGTTAATGATTGGCGCCCTGGCCGGGCCGCAGTTAGTAACTAAGGAACCGTTATTCTCCAGGCGGGTCACCATCCTCATTATCGGCTTGATCTATGTCGCGCTTATCTTGACCTTCTCGCGCAGCGCAATGTTAGGGCTGGCATCGGGGCTGCTGTTCGTTACGGCCGTACGCTACCGCCGTCTACTGCCCTATATGCTGGCCGCGGCGTTGTTACTTCTACTGCTGCCGGTCGCCCAGGATTACATCACCCGCTTTATTGAAGGAGCTCAAGGCCAGGATCTGGCGACGCAGATGCGTTTTGGTGAGTACAAAGACGCCATTACTCTGATCCAACGCTATCCAATCTTCGGGGTAGGTTTTGCAGGCACTCCGGATATCGACATTTACCTCGGCGTAGCCAATGTCTATCTGACGATTGCCCAGGTCATGGGTCTAGTCGGCCTTCTCTCTTTCTTCGCGATCGTCGCCACGATTTTTGGCTATGCTTTTCTTAACCGACAGTGGTTTAAATCACATCCCAAACAAGACGCTGTTTGGCTTGGTTTACACGCAGCATTGGGCGGTGCGCTCGTGGCCGGTTTTTTCGACCACTACCTCTTCAATTTAGAGTTTCATCACGCTGTGACAGCTTATTGGATGATCGTAGGCCTGGCAGTTGCTTCGACTTATCTGGGAGCAGCTTCAAGCGCAACTGAATCGGATTAAACCAGTTAAAAAAGCGAAAGCTCCTGCGCCTCTTCAATTGAGGGATTCGGTTTTCTAAGCGTTGTGATCGCACCCAATAGGTTCCCCAAAATTCCGGCGCCGATCATGATTAGTGCTATTGCCGTTGTACTGGGGTGATAAAGTACCATCGCCGCAATCACCAAAAGGACCAGAATCGCCAGTCCAATAACAAAACTTTGCTTCTGCAGCGAAAGCGCATAGTTAAGCCAGATACTGATCGCCGCATACAGTGTGGTGGCGAGGCCAACCAGGCCGAGTAAGATGCCCGGGTCGCTATAGGTCTCTGAAAATATGATCTTTACTAGGGGACCGGAAGCAAGGAGATAAAACAGGGATAGGGCAAGCCCGACGCCAACAGTCGCTGCCAGAGCCAAAGCCAGCACGGGCCGAGAGTCTTTGCCCAAGGCTTGGCGCTGCGTCGCTTTGGGAAAGAGCACCATGCCGATACCTAATGTGGCAAACAAGTTAATCTTCCCCAAGGTAACAACCGTGCCATAATCCCCGGCAACGCTCTCGCTGAAGAATCGCTTAACGGCGATAGGGTCAAGGTTGATGAGCAAAGCAAAGGAACCAAGTCCGATGAGCGTAAACAGGGAATAACGGAGACTGATCGAAGGGGCTTGAACCGTTCTTTGCGGGTTCTTGAATATATCTCTCAGGAACCAAACAGCCACAAGCAGAGCGCTCGTTGTCGCCAGCGGCAGTGCCAATATCGCCCCCGTGGCTTCAAGGCCAAGATATATCAAGAAGATGGCAAGCAAAAGGCGTAGAGCGGACTGCAGCACCTGGACCGTGCTGAGTCCCAAAAAATTCTGGATGCCTTGCAGCGTGCCATCCGTCACCGGACGCACAAAGAGCATTAATAAAGCAAGGCTGGCCGCAAACAGCGGCCAGGAAGAGTCGATTTTCATGAAGCGGGCGATAAAGGGGCTTAAGAGAAGCATGGCTAAGGTAGCGAGGGTTCCCCAGCGCCATGACCAGGACCAACCTTTATGGAAAAAGGCATTTACCCGCGCTGCTCCGTCAGCTTCAGCCGTAAATTCGGCCGTGTAATAAGCAACAACAGTGCGAATGACATTGGTGACGTTGACCAGAACCTGGATCAAAGCCACCACGGCAATGAAGACGGCGAATTGTTCTTTGATGAGCAGCCGCCCCGCGGCGACATTCACCAGGGCGTCAAACCCCCCGGCGATGACCATCGCCCCGGCCATCATCACGCCTTGAACAGAACCACGGTTCAGGAATTCCCGGACACCAGCGGTCATGGCAGCACCTCTGATGGAAGTTCCAGGATAACCGCATCTGATTCGATTGTTACACCATCCCCGCCTACAACCGGCCAGCGCTCCAGGGTATCCGGATCATAGACGCCTATTTCCAGGCGGTAGGGTCCGGATGTAAGGGAATCCGGGTCAAGTTTAAGCAGATGCTCGTCCTGGATGATTATACCCGGCTGCCAGAGTGTGAAGGGGTAAGCGCCGTTGACCGGGGGCGCATCGTGTTGGGCGATGAGCTGGTTATTCTCATCTAAAAGATGAACAAATACCTTTCCATAGCGATCGCTTTTTTGCAAGGGCTCCCACAGGAGCTGAACGGTTAGCTGACCTTCTGATTGCAGCAGCGAATTATTTAACGTGATACCCAGCAGTTCGGCCGTTTCTCCAAAGCGTACATTAAGGGGTAAATATTCCTCAGGCGGCCCACTTAAAATCCAGGGGGCATCAGTGATGATTTGCGGCATGAGCCACAAACCCTGCGCCGAGCCATCTTGTGAGGAAGTTACAAGCGAAAGTACAACACCTTGACCGACCCAAGGACTCAGATCCAACTCCTGCCAGGACAGCGCTTCAAGGTTGGATTCATCCCCGGCCGCAATCTCTTCCTCGAGTAAAACCTGGTCATTCACCTTGACTTTGAACCTGATCACCCCACTGCCTAGAACCGCCGTAGCAAGGCGCAAACGAGTTTCCGGCGAAATAGTCAGCGAATAATTCAGGCGTGAATCATCAGGAACCCGAATGGCTGGATATCCCTGGACCAAATCTGTGCTCACAAAACGGGCTTCAGGTTCGCGCACGGCCGTCCAAAGGTCGCCGCTTAAATCGGCCACAAGTCGAGGTTCAGTATGGGTATTTGTGAATTCTTCAACGCTATATTCAGCAAAGATATTTTCTGGTCCGCTGAAGAATTGGACACGCCCACTTCCAACTTGCCAGACTAAAAAAAAGCCCGCAAACAGCACCAGATACCAACCTAGCAGACGGGCAATGCGCTGCCAGAAAGTTACCTCAGGATCAGAGCGCCGGCTTGCCAGGACCAGCAGGGCGGCACTCAAGCCAATCGTGATAACAAGAAGCCAGGAGAATAAATTGCCCTTAAACTGCTCCGGTTTGTACTGCTGCAGTCGGAGGCGGAAGACCGTGGGCAGGGTCTGCTCCGCGAGAGCATCGAACCACCACAAACCGGGACTTCCTTTCGAGTAGGTCGTCAGGGTCAGATTTCCGGGACGGATGAATTCGTTAAGATGCAAGGAATAACCTAAGCGGTCTCCACCAACTGTATAGACGACAAGCGGCTGTTCAGCTGTCGCCTGGGGCGCTGACAATGACAGGTTGAATGTTTTACCCTTGCTATCAAGAAAAGTAGGGAAAGAAAGCGCGTACGCCTGCCGGTCTTCACCAGCCAACAAAGGGATTTCAGCCCGCCAGGCGCTTCCCTCTGCATCACTGAGAACGGCCGTAACCATCCCATCTTGCGGTGCGGAGAGGAGAAAGGCCACCCCTGAAAGGTTATCAGACCCGGCAATAAAGGACTGGTTCACGCTGTTATCTCCGTAAATGGAAACCGGTGCCGGATCAGGAACGCCTGGCGCCGACTGTTCCTGCGTCCAGGGACGTGGATACAGGTAGTGGGCATCATAGAACATGGGCACCTGCACCTGTGGCCCCACACCGCTGCTGCGCCAGTAAGCAAAAGATCCCAACAAGAGCAAAATCCCCACCAGACCCGCCAGCAGCAGCCAGGGTAAATAGCGGCTGTTTAGGAATGTACGAAGCGAGGAGGATTTACTTAGGCCGGTCACAACTGCTGTTCCCTATAAATAATAGCGTGGCAAAACATAGCCTAAGAGAGAGGCGAAGCTAAGAAGAATCATCGCCGCCCGCAGCAAGGTGTGAGCCTGGCCCTGCCACTTTTGCGGCACAAAGGCGAGTAAGCCCAACGTAAAAAGGGTCAACATCGGTATGATTGTGCCCAACCAGTAACGCCCTTGCAGTCCACGGCCATTTCCATACTGCCACCAAAAAACAAGGTCATATCCCTGGAGGAGTAAGATCGGCACGATAATGGTTAAAGCGAGGAATATCCAAACAATGAGCGGCGCTCCACTAATCCTCGCCCGCCAGCCATCAAAAGTCGGCCGTCGGGAGCGGCCGCGCCATAGCAGGAGGACCAGGCCTAAAACAGCGAGGAAGGTCAGAAAACGCAAAAGGTTGTAAACCCAGGGCGGCAGCGGGGTATCGATCCAGCCGAAATGGGCCCACCAGGTGACAAACATCCCGCCTAACACAGATTGGTAATAATCAATCATGTGCGCCAGAAATGTATAGTCATAATAGGGATTCTGAATGATGCGGTGCCCCTCGGTAACCGGATTGAAGTAAAACAATTCATCGCTGATTCGCAAACTGCGCAGCATCCACCACAGCGATGGGATAAGGATGATGATGCCCATTAACAGCACGCCAATGATGATTTCCTTACGACGGCCCTGGCCGCGCCAAAAATCATAAAGCACAACCAGGCCGATTAGCGGCGCATAGCCGTTGATTGTTGGTTTTGTTAAGAAACCGGCCGCGAAAACAAGGCCCATAGCCAGGCCGAGCTTCCAATCAAAACCATTGTGAAAGACCAATATTGAAAGCAGGATCAGGAGTGAATAGGTCAGAAAATAGAATCCATCAACGGTGACTACGGCCGTCATCTGGCTCATCATGGGCTGAAAAGCAACCAGGATCGGCAGAGTCAAACGCATCGCCGGTTTATGGGGGAAGAGCTGCAAGGCTGTGAGATAGGCGACAATCACGATCCCCGCACTCATCAAGAGCGAAAATAAACGTTGTATTTGCACCCGTGTGAGCAGATCCTGATCAATAAACAGCCGGTATGGTAAGGAGGCGATCATGTAATAAAGCGGCGTGGCCTTATTCAATTTACCGACCATAGCCAAATCGAAACTGGTTCGCGTTTCGGGCGGCAGGTTGGCCAACGCTTCTTCACCGGGACCGACAGAGGTCTTGCTGAAGGCCTGGCGCTGCTCCGGTGCGTAGGGGAGACGGCCGACATCAGCAAGCTGGCGTGACAATGCAATCTCATCGATTAAGTAGGTGTCATTTTCATCGGGCAGACGGCCGAGCTCCCCGATGAACTGGATCACGTTGTAATGATCCTCTTCATCCGGCCCCTGCCAGAGCGGCATGGCCAGGCTCCATAATACGCCTTTCAAAAGCATAATCAGCAGCAGGAGCAATATTAAGAGCCATTCTCTACGGTTTGAGGCGTTATCTTGATCCATGAACATCAGCGATCAATTCTACCCGATACGACAGCCTCTAAACAGCAAAGAGCCACCGGCATCTGAGTATCGTCAAGCAGACGTAGGAGAAAGGGCCGTTTTGATGAAACTTGTTCTAGCTACCCGACAGTCTTACTCAGAGGACGCGGACTAGAACGGATTAAAGCGGATAAATAACTTTTTTCGAGCCTGTCACAACGTGACAGCCCTCGTCAGCTTTCGTCAGCGTCCTAAATCTCTTCGCTGCGCAAAGTGTAGAGTAACTAGAAACTTGTTTACTTGCGAGCCACGAGGAAACAGTGGGCGCTTTGATTTCGAAAATAGCGAATTAATTGTTTTTCCAAGGCCACGGCCAGCGGCGTGAAACGTTCGAAAAACGGGAACTGGTCGGGTAATATCTCCCACATCCAAAAAAGGACGCTGTAGGGTTCAGCAACCATGATATCAAACTGGGCTTCGGAAACGGCAGTTTGCAAACTTTGAAAGGTAAACGGCGCGTTTATCTCATCCCCCAACCATTTGGGGTAAAGCCTGCGTCCCCAATGAATGATCGGATTATCCTCGATGGTTTCGACAAGAAAAAGGTAACCACCCGGCTTTAATACCCGGCGCGCCTCCCTCATCGCTTGATTGACATCACCGATATGGTGCAAAACATGCTGCACATAGACCACGTCAAAGGTTTCATCCGCCAGGGGAATTTGCAGCCCGCTGGCCACCATGACCGGTCCATGAGTTAGAGCCAACCCAACACGTTCCGGAACCACATCCAAACCGACGGAAGAACGGCCGTATTGGGCAAAACGACTCATATTCCAACCATTGGCGCAGCCCAAATCCAGGATGGATTCTATGCCCTCTTGTGACAAAAGCGCTTTCTCGACCGCAAAATAGGGCAGCACTTTGTAACGGCTGGGCGACCAGTTTTCGCCGAAGGTGACAGGTTTACGATAATCCATATTTTGGCAAACCGAACGTGGAGATGGACCCGAAATTACAATTTACGATGCGGTGTGCGAAAGAGATCAAATTTCCAGATCCCCAATCTATGCAGCAGAAAACGTGTAGCAACCCAGAGCGTACTCAACCCATATTGCGAGCTGGCCAGAAAACTAATTGATGACGCTTCGTTAAAATATTTGGTCTCTACCGGTACTTCTGCGAATTGAAAACCAAAGTACTCGGTTTGAAAAATCATTTCCGTATCGAACACGAAATTATTTGAATTTCGCAAAAATGGTACGGATTCCAACAGTTCTCGACTGTAGGCCCGATATCCGGTATGGCATTCGGATAAATGAGTGCCCATCACCAGGTTCTCCATTCCTGTTAGAAAACGGTTGGCATAATATTTATAGGTGGGCATTCCCCCCTGCCGGGCGCTTTCCGGCGGTATAAACCGCGATCCAAGAACAAAATCGCCCCGCCCTTCGCGAATAGCTGAAATCATTTCCGGGATTATGGCCGGATCGTATTGGCCATCAGGATGGAGCATGATGATGATCTCCGCCCCCTGGCGCAGGGCTTCCATGTAACAGGTCTTCTGATTGGCGCCATACCCAGCGTTATGTGGGTGAACGATTAATTCCAGATCTAATTCCTTCGCGACAGCTACCGTCTCGTCAATGCTCCCATCATCGACCAGGATCACTTTGTCAACGCAGTCCGGCGGGATGCTGCGATAGGTTTCGACGAGGGTTTCGGCCGCATTGTAGGCGGGCATTACGACAATGACATTATTTTCACCATTCATTGGATATTCTGCTCTTCATAGGTCTCGGATTACTGAATGGACGTCTCATCTTGCACAGTTTCCGGCTGACTGCTCCCATCAGAACTGACCAGCAACCACCATTCTTCTTTCAGCGGATCGACGTAATGAACCGGCAAACTGCCGGCCGCGGATTCGATTATTTCCCATTCTTTCAAAACCAAATTCTCGCCCCCCCAGGTCTGTAATTTTTGGGCCAACAGCGGGTGGGGTTGAAATGCGGCAACCGTTTCGTTCTGTTGTAATCTAGCAACAATAGCCTGGCCCGCCACCCCAATCTTGGAAGGATCGACAGCCCAAATTATCTCCACCAATTCAGCTTTCTCCATTAACACAGTCCCAGAGAATAACTGCTGCAAATGTTGTTTTGGCTGGGGAACGAAACGCTGCAAATAGGTATTGAATGTCGCTGCGGGAAGATGTCGCGCACTCAACCATAAACCAACCTGGCGTACGAAGGGCGTATATAAGAGTTTTTGAGCGCCTAAAGCGAGACGTTCTTGCAAACTCAAGGTTGAACTACTTTCGTTAATCATCAAGCGATTCACCGTAAGGGGTTTTGTGTAACTATAAACCCAACCTTCCCGGTCCACAATCGTTAAATCATCAGCCAGAAACGCGTAATTATAGTTCTCACAAAGCCGGCTGACGACCCATCCCAGGTCCTGATCGCCAATGATCAAGGAAGCCTGATTTCCTTTGGCCACGCAGGCCGCATTAAGCATGGCGTACCCTTTTTGTACAAGCCGCCAGCGCAAAATCGGCTCAATTATATTGGTATAGAGGAAATCTGGTGAATGTTCGAGTAATGGGGAGACAACAACCTGCGTGTATTCGCCAGGGAGCACCGAAATGCCAAAACCGAAACGGCCGAGCTGGTCATCGTAACTAATTCCTCCAGGCAAAACTGTCGGCGTACCCTGCCTGTCAACTCGAATATGTATATCCGCAGGAGATGGAGCAGCCTGGTAATCCTCCAATTCACGCAGTGGAACCTGTGATTCAATAAAAAGCAAATCGTGTAAATTATAGAAATGGCTTTGAGCCTGCCAGGCGATTGCGCCGCGCGTCCAGACCCACTGCTCTGATAGGAGATAGCGCACCAGACCGACTATGATGAACGCAGCCATGTTGGCCGTCATTAGGCTGGTTTTCAGAAGGGAAGTAAATAGAAAAAAGATCGGGAGGTAAACGGCGAAGACGCCAAATTGGGTCAGGATGAAGTATCCCCAAAATCGCCTCTTGCGCCCCGCACTATCTTGCTCGCTAAAGACCCACAGATCCAGGGCAAAAAAGATCGCCAGCCAAATCAGTTCCGCAGTCAAAAATGCGGATATAACGGGCGAAAGTTTCCCCCAGGCTGTTAACGCGCTAAAGAGAGCGGCATTGCCTATAAGACTAAGGACTATTACAACAAGAAAGCGCCCTAGATGGGGGTTAGCTGTCGAACGCAGGGTTATGAGGTGCCGGAAAAAACGGCCGCCTTCACGAACATCCGCCTTGCTTTCACCGCTATGACGGGGTTCGAATTGGAAGTTGACTTCACTGACTTGTAAACCCGGGTTGCGCACCAGGATTTCCAGCAAAATCTTAAACCCATCCGGCCGCAAAGCTGCCACGTCAACCTCCGCGCTTCTTACCAGAAATAAGCCGGTAAGGGGATCGGCGACATTTTTCAAGCGGCGGGGAAATACGGTTCGGGCGACAATCGTCAGGATTTTCGAATTTAAGGAGCGCAGACGGCTCAAGCCGTAGGGGCCAAATAGATCGCCGCTGCGACTACCGACGACAATATCAGCGCCTGTTTTTTGTGCCTGCTCCCACATCACCGGAATTGTTTCAGGAGGATGCTGCAGGTCAGCATCCATCACACAGACCCATTCTCCCTCAACGGCTGCGAACCCATCCACAACTGCGCCGCTTAATCCGTTACGTTGTGGCGTTGGGCGAGCGATTAACCGAATGGGAAAGGGAAACAGGTCACTATTTGATGTGATGACATCGGCCGTCCCGTCATCACTGTCATCAACAAAAATTATCTCAATATCGAAATCAGAAAGCGTTTCCGCCAATCTGAGGAGAAGAGGGCGAATGTTCTCGGATTCGTTTCGAGTGGGAATAATAATTGATATTTGGGGAATCGAGCCAGGACTTTTATCGTTCTGGCGGGGTTCTGAATCCGATAATTCGCTCATGGGACCTGGTGAGCATCAGCATCTATTTTGCCGGCTCCTCGGCTGGCAATTCTACCAGTTCTTTGAGCCCACATGAAACGCATTCAGTCGTGTCTTTGGTTGCCTCGATGATGATTCCGTCACAGCTTTCAACGGTTTCAGGCAGTGGCTTTTTCCAACTTGTCCACTCACACTGCGGATAACGGGAACAACTATACCAGACACGCCCTTTGCGCGTCCGTCGTTCGACTATTTCCCCGCCGCCAACCGGACAAACAACCCCGGTCTTATTGAGGATTTGTTCGGTATAGCGGCAGTTTGGAAAATCACTGCAGCCGATGAAACGGCCGTAACGCCCTTCGCGATAAACAAGCGGATGGCCGCTTTCAGGGCAATCCCGGCCAACATATTCCACTTCCTTCTTGAGATTTATCTTAGGAATTGCCTGGTCAGCTTTTTCCAGGTCTGCTTCAAAAACATCATAAAATTCTTGAATCACCGGAACCCAGTCTTTTCCTTCAGATATCTCATCCAGATCATCTTCCATGTGTGCTGTGAAGTTGACAGATAGGATATCAGGAAAATGCTCGACAAGAATATCATTGACAATCTGACCCGTTTCCGTTGGATACAGGCGCCGCTTTTCCCTATCGATATATCCGCGATCTTGTATGGTACTTATAATTGAGGAATAAGTACTCGGCCGTCCGATTCCGTTCTCTTCAAGCGCTTTGACCAGCGTAGCTTCGGAATATCGCGGTGGCGGCTGTGTGAAGTGTTGGTTTGGCAGTAGATCCAGAAGATCCAAGGCATCTCCTGTTTCTAAGTCACTGGGTACCGGATGTTCTAAATCGATGTCATCGGGCCTATCTTCGGGACGGCTTTCTTCATACAAAGCCAGAAAACCAGAAAATTTAAGAGTAGAACCTGTTGCTCGGAAAAGATACGACCTTTGCGCCGCCGGAATGTGTTGTTCTCCGGCCCAAATATCGGCACCCACTGTGTCATATTCTGCCGGGGACATCTGGCTGGCAACAAAACGCTCCCAAATCAGGCGATATAGGCGATACTGGTCCCTTGAAAGATAGTTTTTCATCTTTTTAGGGGAACGGTAGACAGAAGTCGGCCGTACCGCTTCATGGGCTTCTTGGGCAGCCTTGGTTTTAGTCTGGTATACCGGGGGATCGGGAGGGGAATAGTCCTCACCATAATGTTCAATTATGAATTGGCGCGCCTCTTGCTGAGCTTCTTGAGATATGTGAACGCTGTCCGTACGCATATAAGTTATCAAGCCTACCGGTTCGGACTTATCAATATCAATCCCTTCGTAGAGTTTTTGGGCGACATTCATCGTCTTTCGCGTACCGAACTTTAGACGGCGCGAAGCTTCTTGCTGCATGGTACTGGTTGTAAAGGGAGCCGCAGGACGCCGCGTTCGTGTGCCCAGTTTTACCTCGCCGACCTGCCAGTCTGCCGCTTCAAGAGCCTGCAAATGTGGTTTTACATCCTCTTCATTATTAAGAACAGGATCTTCTCCCTTGAACTTGAAGAATTTGGCCAGAAAATACGGCCGTTCTTCCAGGTTTCGATAGACTAGCTGGCTTAATTCAGCCTCCATGGTCCAATATTCCTGGGATTCAAACTGGTCGATCTCACGTTCCCGTTCTACCACCAGGCGTACAGCTACAGACTGCACCCGACCGGCGGAGAGACGGCCGCGCACCTTACGCCACAACAGCGGGCTGAGTTTGTATCCGACCAATCTGTCCAGGATACGGCGGGCTTGCTGGGCGTCGACGCGATCCATGTCAATCTCGCGCGGTTCTTCAAATGCGGCTTGAACGGCCGATTTCGTTATTTCGTTAAAAACAACGCGTTTCGTGCGCTCCGGATCCATGTCAGCAGCTTCGCGTACGTGCCAGGCGATGGCCTCCCCTTCACGATCTGGATCAGTTGCCAGATAAATCGTCTTCGCCCGAGCGGCAGCTTCCTTCAATTCTTTAACGACCGGTCTCTTATCATTCGGCACTCGATATTCGGGTTCAAAATTATTTTCGACATCCACACTCAGCCTGCTACGCAGTAAATCGCGCACGTGGCCCACGCTGGATTTAACCGTATATCCTTTTCCCAAATAACGGCCGATTGTGCGAGCTTTTGCCGGCGACTCGACCACAACCAGGCTGCCGGATCGACGCTTCGGTGATCCGCTCTTGCTTGAAGCTTTTTTCTTCTTACTTTTCTTTTTAGTGGCTGTGACAGGTGGTTTTTCAAGCCCTTCGTGCGCCGCTGTCAAACCCATTTTGTAGATCGTGCCCCCACAAACCGGACAGGTTCCTCTCGTCCCCGGGCTTCCGTTCGTCGACCACTCCGGTTTTGGATCAACCAAAATTCGTTTTTCTTTACACTTAAAGCAGTAACCTTCCAGGCTTAATTCTTCGCTCATCTTTTATTATCCGCTAAAGGTTTATATTTCTTCTTTTCTATCAAATTCAGGCGGTAAAGGCCTCTATATTAAAGACTATTCAGCTAATCGCAAACCCAAACTATCCGTAGTCAGCATCTACGCAGCACCAGCTCAAATCGCTTTTACCATCTTTATTTCGCTTTAGTCAGCCGGAGGAGTCACATCGTAGGCAGGTTCCGGTTCGCGAACCATGACATAGTTCATCCCACCAACCTGTCGCACAATTCCCTTCAACTCAAGTAATGTAAGGGTACTGCTAACCACTTGACTGGACAAACCTGTAGAACGGCTTAAGTCATCAATATGGACCGGCTCGCCGGATAAATACTCAAATAGAGCCGCCTCATCTTCGGTTTCCGGCAGTGCTTTTTGAACGGCGGTATGTTCAAAGACCATGTGCAGATTCAATTCTTCCAATACATCGTCCGCGTTGGTAATTAACTTCGCTTCACCGCGCTGGATCAATCGATTGGTACCGCGGCTGGCTAAGCTGTTTAAATTACCGGGCACGGCAAAGACTTCGCGACCTTGTTCCAAGGCACGCTTGGTCGTTATGGTTGCACCACTGCGTTCACCGGCTTCGATGACGACAACGCCTAAGGACAGCCCACTAATTATGCGATTCCGCGGAGGAAAGTTCTTAGCATCCGGTTCGGTTCCTAAAGGATATTCACTGATAACCGCCCCACGCCCGCGTACTATCTGACGTGCCAGGTCTCGATGTTCCGGCGGATAAACGTTGTCGGGTCCGGAGCCTAATACGGCAATGGTACGACCCCCGGACTCAAGTGCAGTTTTATGAGCAATGGCATCAACACCACGAGCAAGTCCGCTGATTATTGTGACACCATTGTAAACCAAGCCGGCCACGATTTCCTGGGTCATCTGACGGCCGTATGGGGTCACACGCCGCGTTCCTACGACAGCCACAGCCCAACGATCGATTTCTTCAAATCTCCCAACGACATACAACAATGGTGGCGGGCTGTCTACTTCACGCAAATAGGATGGGTAATCTGGTGAATCCCAGGTGAGAATGGAAATATTTTTGGACCGGACTTTTTCCAGTTCCTGGTCAAGGTCCAATGTTTTGCGGGCCTGGATCAAATTTTTCTTGGCTCTTTTGTCGAAACCAAGTTTATCCAACAGCGCGCTATCCGCTTCCCAGGCCGCTTGAATATCGCCGTAATAACTTAAAAGCGCCTGTATCTTTGCCGGACCAACCCTCTTAACCAGGTTAAAGCCCAACCAGTATTTATCTTCAGACATCTTTTCCAGCATATCATGCGTAATGTGTCTGTCAAGCGTTTAATAAACCTGGTAAGGGATCTACAACCATTCTTTGATTATCAAAATCAATCTCTAAAACAACCTCGGGAATGTCCGGGATCAAGATATCATCTTGTTGGGCTCCCCGTACGACAAAAACGTTGTTTGCGCCGGTTTTAATAACTTCGGTAAGTGTTCCTAAATTTTCACCAGCGGCCGTTTCAACCAGGAGGCCGATTAATTCATAAAGAAAGTATTCACCGTCTTCTAATGGGATCGCCTGATCTTCAGGAACCAGGAGAAGCTGCCCACGAAGTGCCTCCGCCTCGTCTCGGTTATTATAACCGGCTAATTTCAACAACGGCCGTCCTTTATGAAAGCGAATTCCCTCCAAGGCCACGGGCACTGGATTGCTTTCCCCAACATAGATTTCATCAAGCCAGGTAAAACGTTCGGGAAGATCGGTATGGGGGATCACGACCACCTCTCCCCGGACACCATGAGGTTTAGCTACTTCACCAACCACCAAAAAGCGAGGCTCAGAGTTCTCCTCTGAGCCTCGCCGATCTAAATTATTCTTTGGATCGAGACTTGAGTTCAATTATTCAAACCACCGTACTCTAGCTCTTCAAATAGATTATTGAAGGCGTCAGGAGTCTTAGGAGTAATCGCCGGCTTCAAGTAGTTCTAGCGAAACCTTCGTTCCTTGCTTCGCTGCAGGCACCTGCAAAAGCGTACGAATAGAATTAATTATTCGCCCGCCCTTGCCTATAACCCGGCCCATATCTTCCGCGGCAACGGACAGCTCAATAATTGTCAATGCCGGACCTTGAACCTCCACGACCTCTACCTGATCGGGATGATCTACCAGCGATTTAACAATGAATTGGACAAGATCTTTCATTTTTATATTGTCGTTGAGTAAGACTTACTCTTCTTCATCAATTGCTGCCAGAACAGCAGCCATTTCGGCAACGGCCTCAGCTTCAACAGCGCTCTCAGATTTTGAGGTTGGCGTTCCTTCGAACTCTGCTACAAGCGTCTCAAAATCCTCACCCTGACGCAAACGAGCCAGGCGATCGATAGTGCCCTGTTTTTCGAGCAGCCGGAGCACGGCATCGGATGGTTGAGCACCGACACTCAACCAATAGAGAGCTCGATCTTCTTGGATGCGGTACTCGAGGGGTTCCGATCGCGGGTTGTAATAACCAATGCGCTCGACAACACGGCCGTCCCGTTTTGCTTCGATGTTGGCAACTACGACGCGGTAGCTGGCTTGCTTCTTTTTACCTGTACGGCTTAAACGAATTCGTAACATAATTTCACTAACTCTCCAGTTAAAAGTAACTTACTAGTCGAACGTAACTTTTTTATTACGCCTCATCGATGAAGGCCAGCGCCAAATAGTGAGCCTAAACCGCCCATCCCACGGCGACCTCCCTTCCCTTTTCCTAATTGTTTCATCAATCGCTGCATCTCTTTAAACTGCTTCAGCAGCGAATTCACTTCCTGTACTGATGTTCCTGAACCAGCAGCAATCCTTCGTTTCCGGCTGGCCTTTATAATTTTTGGATTTTTTCTTTCCTGCGGCGTCATCGATTGGATAATCGCCTCAACGCGTTTTAATTCTCCCTCGGCCCCACTTAGATCGACATCTTTAGACATTTTGTTCATACCGGGAATCATGTCTAAAACCTTGCCCAAGGGACCCATGCGCTTTATTTGCTGCATCTGATTCAAGAAATCATCGAGATTAAACTCACCACTAATTAGTTTCTCACCAACCCGCTGCGCCTCTTCTTGATCCAGCTCTTGTTGAGCGGTCTCAATCAGCGTCAGGACATCACCCATGCCCAGAATTCGGCTGGCCAGTCGATCAGGGTGAAAAAGCTCGATGGCGTTTACACTTTCCCCGGTTCCCAGGAACTTTATGGGTACACCGGTGACCTCACGCATGGAAATGGCAGCACCACCGCGCGCATCACCATCTACCTTGGTCATGATTAGACCCGTGATGTCTACAGCGGTGTCAAAATCAGTGGCCACCCGCACAGCTTCTTGTCCGGTCATGGCATCAGCGACTAACAAGGTCTCGACCGGATTAACCACAGCCTTTATGCCCTTGATTTCGTCCATCATCATCTCGTCGATGTTCAGACGACCGGCCGTATCGATAATGACAGTGGTTAAAGCATTTTGAGAAGCGTACTTAACCCCATGCTCAGCCACTTTAACGGGGTTGGCATCGGTACCTTCACTGTAAACAGGAATATCGAGCTGCCTGCCAAGCGTTTCTAACTGGTCAATGGCCGCGGGGCGATAAACGTCCGCAGCAACAAGTAATGGTCTCCGTCCTTGCTTTCGCAGGTGAAGGGCCAGTTTGGCGGCCATGGTCGTTTTACCAGCACCTTGTAAGCCGACAAGCATGATCACGGCAGGCGACTGCATGCCTAGATTCAGCCGTCCAGGTTCACCAAGGGTGACGATCAATTCATCGTGAACGATCTTCACAACCTGTTGGCCAGGGGTAAGGCTGCGCATCACCTCCTGCCCAACAGCACGCTCGCGAATTCGACCGACGAGATCCTTAACTACCTTGAAGTTAACATCAGCTTCGAGCAGTGCCAGGCGCACTTCACGCATCGCGACATCAACATCGGCTTCGCTTAATTTGCCATGCCGCTGAAGATTATCGAAAACTGATTGCAGGCGATTGCCTAAAGATTCAAACACGGAAATACCAGATAAAAATAACTAAAACTTCGACCTGCCATTCTAGCCGGGCTCATTCTACCAGTTAAACCAGAATGGTGGTAACGCAAAAACAGGGACGAACCTGTCAAGGTTCGCCCCTAGAGCGCAATAATTATACCTGATTGTCAAGATCAGGAAACTTTTCTTATTGAATTGCTGTTAATCTGCAAACCGTGAGACTGTCGAAGTTAAACCGCCGCGGTCAGGTAAACCTGAGCTGCCTGGCGCAAATCTTCCGCCTTATCGGTGTTTTCCCAGGGAGCATCGATATCTTCACGACCGAAATGACCAAAGGCGGCCGTCTCGCGGTAAATGGGACGGCGGAGATCGAGTTCATTTATGATTGCCCCTGGCCGGAGGTCAAAGTGCTCTTCGATTAGTTCCACCAGTTGATCCGAACTAAGTTCACTTGTCCCAAATGTCTCAACATTGATGCTCAGCGGCTCGGCCACACCAATGGCGTAGGCGACCTGCACTTCACAGCGGTCAGCCAGTCCGGCGGCAACGATATTCTTAGCAACCCATCTCGCTGCATAAGCCGCACTGCGATCGACCTTTGTCGGATCCTTTCCGCTGAATGCTCCACCTCCGTGACGTCCCATGCCTCCGTAAGTATCAACAATGATTTTACGGCCGGTAACGCCCGCATCACCCATCGGCCCGCCAACAACGAATCGTCCGGTCGGATTGATGAAGATCAACAAATCATCATCGGTTAGTTCTTCGGGCAGTACCGGTAGGATAACGTGTTCCTTTATAGCCCGGTGCAGTTCTTCATTTTCAATGTCCGGCGCATGTTGGGTGCTGACAAGCACGGTATGCACACGCTTTGGGACACCGTAATGGTATTCAATCGTTACCTGTGATTTGCCGTCCGGACGCAGCCAGGGCAAAGTCCCATCGCGGCGAACTTCACTGAGACGCTGTGTTAACCGATGCGCGAGGTAAATAGGCAGGGGCATTAATACTTCCGTCTCATTACAAGCGTAACCAAACATCATGCCCTGATCGCCGGCGCCTAATCTTTCAACGTCCGCTTTTTTTGATCCATTTGAGCGATACTCTAAAGCCTGGTCAACACCTTGAGCAATGTCTGGGCTTTGAGCTGCAATTGCGGACTGCACGGCACAGGTATTGCCGTCGAATCCTTTTGAACTGTCGTCAAAACCAATATCAACCACCACCTGCCTGACCAGTTTGTCAAAGTCAACAAAAGCGGTTGTCGTGATCTCACCTAAGAGGAGAACAAACCCAGTCTTGACGGCCGTTTCGCAAGCGACACGTGCCGTTGGATCCTGCTCTAAGATAGCGTCCAGAACAGCATCACTGATCTGATCGCACATCTTATCCGGATGTCCTTCTGTAACAGATTCCGACGTGAAGAGTAACTTCTCGGCGGACATAAAAGATGTCGTCATTTTCCTATTACCTCCAATTAAGAATAGGTATTAAATTGGTCCTCGCACTTTGATGCATATTCGGATGATTCTCTCAATCGGTAGAAGATAAAAAAATGCCTCTTGCTGGCAAGAGGCATATAAGCACTAGCTACCTCTTATCTTCCAGCTTACGCTGTCGGAATTAGCACCTTCCCGCAAATCTGGGGGGTTGCTGCAGTTTCAAAGGGCCGATCCCTCCACTGCTCCTGATAAGTGCAAAGTTTAAACTATAGAGTTTTCAATGTTCGTCAGTATAACGAATCCATTTCGATTGTCAATCACCAGCATGATTAACGATAGACACCTAACCTTACGATAATAATTACGCCATCCAGATTATCATTAAACCATTTATTCCCAATTTTCAGGAGGCTCAGGCATGCCGAGGATGTTATACCCGGCGTCAACGTGGACTATCTCGCCGGTAACGCCGCTGCCCAGGTCTGAGCAGAGCCAGAGTGCGGTGTCTCCAACCTCTGATTGATCCACATTTCGCCGTAAAGGTGCTCGTTCATCGGTATAGCTCAACATTTTTCGGAAGCCGGCGATTCCACCCGCGGAAAGAGTCTTGATTGGACCGGCGGATATAGCATTGACACGAATTTTTTGAGGGCCCAGGTCGGCCGCGAGATAGCGTACGCTGGATTCAAGCGCCGATTTGGCAACCCCCATAACATTGTAATGAGGCACCACCTTTTCAGCCCCATAGTATGTCAATGTCAAAACAGCACCCCCATCCGGCATCAAGGGCACGGCCGCTCGGGTTAGTGAAACCAGGCTGTAAACGCTGATATCCATCGCCTGGCGAAAACCTTCTCGCGAGGTATTCACAAATCGACCTGTCAATTCCTCAGAAGGGGCAAAGGCAATTGCATGAACCAGGATATCAATTTCGCCGAAATGATCGGCCGCTCGGGAGAAAACAGATTCTATTTCCTCCTCCACGGTTACATCGCATTTCTCGACGAAAGAAATATCCAGCTCTTCAGCCAGCGGAATCACGCGCCTTTCCAGCTGAGGCACCGCGTAGCTAAGCCCGACCTCCGCGCCTTGTTGGTGCAGTGCTTTTGTGATCCCCCAGGCAATTGAGTATTTGTTGGCAATACCGAATATAAGCGCTTTTTTCCCTTCGAGAATTTTCATTTATCAACTCCTGTAATTCTAAACGGCTAATTTCATGTCAATCCATCAATGCCCGGCGAGAATGTAAGCGCCGTGTTGATTTGCTCTTGGAGTACCGGAACAATTATCAAAATGGCCAGAACAGCGGCGCTAACAATACGGTCAGGATCATAAAAATCAAAACGAGAGGCAGTCCTACACGAAAATAATCCCTAAAACTATATCCCCCAGGACTCATGACCATCAAGTTCGTAGTGGTGCCGATGGGGGTCATGAAGGCCGTTGAGGCGCTCACAGCAACAGCCATGAGCAGGGGATATGGTGAGATATTCATATCCGCCGCTGCCTTTAACACAATTGGGGCAACCAAAACGGCCGTCGCGGTATTGTTGATTACTTGGCTGAATGCCGTTGTGAGTAAAAATATGCCTACAAGCAAGGCCATGGGACCTTTAGATCCAAAAGAGTTAACCAAACCATTGGCGAGAAATTGCGCGCCTCCTGTCACCTCAAGCGCGATGCTCATCGGTATCATGGCCGCAATCAAGACAACACTCTGCCAGCTAATAGCCTGGTAAGCGTGGCGCATGGTCAAACATCCACCCAAAACCATCACCACCGCGGCAATAAGGGCGGCAAAAACGGCCGGTACGAAGTTCGTCATCATCAACAAGATCATGCCCAACATGGCCAATACAGCAATGATAGATTGGGGGGTAAGCTCAATAACCTGGCGTGATATAGCTTCCGGGCTGCCCACAACGACAAAATTTCGCCTTTCATTACGCAGTGTTTCAATAGCTTCCCATGACCCGCGCACCAGAAGGGCGTCGCCAAATTGTAATTTTGTTTCCTTCCGGCTAACAAGCTTATCGCCGCGCCTTATGCTTATCACCTGTACACGAAATTTTTCGCCGAAGTCGCTTTCCACGATCTTACGGCCAATATAAGCTGATCGTGGGGTCAATAAGATCTCAGCCACGCCCGTTTCGGCCGAAAGGAGTGTTTCTGATAATTTTTTTCCCAACTTCCCTTCCGGATCATCTTCAACCGGCAGAACGCCAAGATTAAAATCAACCATCAATTGGTAAACAGCTTTACCGCTGCCCTTAACAAGGAGAACGTTCTGGGCCTTTATCAGCGTATCCGGGCCGGGCTGCTGGTGATGATGAGGCTCTTGAAGCAACGTCTGGATCGGTTTGACAAAGCTGTCACCAGGTGCGCTGCCCGTAGAGTCTTCGAGAGGGTTATTTTCAATTGCCAAAACGGTCACACCATAATCATGTCCTAGTGCAGCCTCTTTCAGGGTTTGACCAATCAGAGGTGAGCCATAACGAACACGTAATCGATACAGGTTTTCAATTAAGGAAAAAGTCTCCGCTAATTCATTAACCGCCTCAACCAATTCCTCCGGGCGATCATCGGCACTTTTTTTGGGCAGCACTCTACGGCCGTAAAAAACCATATAAACTACCGCGGCGAACAACAGCGGTAGCCCGATATAGCTATATTCAAAATAGGAAAAAGGTTCGTAGCCCGCCCCACTCAAGGCACCAGCCACCACGATATTGGGTGGCGTACCGGTCAGGGTTAACAAGCCTCCCGTATTGGCCGCGAAAGCCAGGGGAATCAAAAAAACCGAGGGCACGCTGCCCACCCGCCATGACGCGGCTACAACCGCGGGCAATAATGTGGCCACAGTTCCTGTATTGCTAATGAAGGCTGATAGGAGGGCTGTGCCCAGCATCAACATCACAAGCAAACGGAGCATGCTGTTCCCTGCCAGATGCAAAACTTCTTGGCCGACCCATGCCGTGACACCAGTGCGCGATAGACCCTCACCCACGACGAAGAGGGCAGCGATCATGATCACGGTAGAATTACTAAAGCCGGATAAAGCCTGCTCTGCAGTTAATGTCCCACCGAGAAACAAAGCCAGGAGCGCCATGAGAGCAACCAGGTCCGATGGCAGGCGGCCCCAAACAAAAAGAATTATAGTCAGGATAAGGATGATAAAAGTAAGAATCATGCGCGCATATCCTAATAGATTAGCGAGAGACGTATGGATTCCCGTCGATCCAATAACGCCAGGGAATCGAAAGCCAGGGTTCAGGTGTTTTTCCCAGGCCGATGCGCGGCCCTGTTCTAATTTTATCCTCTTCTATCACAAGACCATCTTCAATCCAGATTGAGCTTTCAGGCTCGCAAAGATCAAGGCCATTATGAGCCTGATCAATCGTTAAGGCCTGGGCTAATTTGGCCGGTCCATTGGTGAGTTCCAGATCCGGACGGGCGCGAAACGCGCGCATCGTCTCCAGACCTTCCATAGGCTCAAGGGCGCGAATTAAAACAGCATTGGCATATCCCGGATCACCTGTCACGATATTGAACATCCAGTGCATCCCGTAGGTGAAATAGACATAGGAAAACCCAGGCGGGCCAAACATAACGGCCGTTCGCAGAGTAGGCCGCCCTTCATTCGCCCGATCGCCATGACAGGCTAGGTCTCGCTCTTCCGTGTCACAATAAGCCTCGGTTTCAACGATATCACCGCCAACACGCCGGCCATCAACCATGCTAACCAATCGTTTACCCAATAGATCCTTGGCTACCAGCCTTGCCGGACGCCCGTAAAAAGAACGTGGTAATCGTTTCATACCCTGAACATATTAACAAACACGTTTTTTCTAAACAAATGGAAAATAGTGGCTAGCGACAGTTCGTATTGGATATCGGCTGCCATGTACTGGGATCATTGGCATAAGAAATGCCGGCCCAGGTGGCAAGTCCGGATGTTGATTGCACCTGAGACATCATGCCAAAAAGTTGTTCAAGGTTGAGTTCTGAAGCCGGCACTTGCATTTCAACAACCCACTGGGTGATCGATCCACCAACCGCGTGGTCCCAGTCGATACCCGTAGCGGACGAGTCCCATAATCGACCATCCGTGTTGCTGCCTATACCGGCCCAGGCCTCGCTGGATCCATCACGATTGACGATAAAAAAACGGTCGACACTATCCGGATCGTACGATAAGGTATCACTATCGTAGCCACTGGCATCATTGTCAAAACCAATGCGCAAACTATCGCCGCGGTCTTCGGTTGGATCATTAATCAGATAGGCCAAATAATAGTTTCTGCCATCCCTCATCAGATACATCTGCACATTTTGCGCCGGGTTTGAGGATGGGGAAAACTGCGCCACAGGCGAGGAAGGCCAATCACCCGGTTGGAAATTACCATCTATCGTCGGAGGAACAGAAGCACAGGCAATAGAAGGTGCCGGGGTAGTCCCGCTATCCGTTGCCGTCGGCTCTATAGTCGGAACAGGTGGAAGGGTCGCCGTTTCGGTTGGCGTTACCGTTGCCGTAGTAGTTGGAGTTTGAGATGGCGTCGGTGTTCCTGTCGGGCCCACGGTAGGGACGGTCGGCAGCAGCGTCGGCGAGCTAATGATCGTCGGCGAACTTGTAACCGTTATCAGCGGCGGCCAGGTCGGTGAAGGGATTAGCGGCCAGGTGGGCGTCGGCATTGGCGGCCTTGGCCTTGTGAGCGTAATAATTGGCGGCATGGGTGGGACTTGCGTCGGCATCGTGCTCACCGGGTCGTTGGGATCGAGGGGATCGGAATTCAAGACCAATACTTCCTGTCCATCCGTGAAGGTATCGCGATCTGTGTCGACATTTAATGGGTCCGTGCCGTAAGTAAGCACTTCTTGTCCATCGTTAAGGCCATCGCCATCTGAATCCGGATTGAAGGGATCGGTTCCGATAAACCCTTCCTGGGCGTTGCTCAAACCATCACTATCGCTGTCAGCCTGAGGATTAGCTGTCGCTGTTTCGCCCGCCTGGGCGGTCGCAGTTTGAATCGTCGCTGTCATGTCGATGGTAGGGGTCACAGTTCCCGTCCCGCTGACGGCCGTTTGGGTTAACGCAGCGGAAGTCTGAGTAGCCGCCAATCCAGCGAAGGGCAAAGTCGCTGTGGCTCTCTGGCCGAAGAGGCGATCGCGATTGAAAGCCACAGCGAGGAGTAACGCGCCACAACAAACCAATGTCAAAAATATTAGCGCATACATAAGCCATGGAGGTAAGGCACCTCCAGCAATAGCCTCGGCTGATAACTGCTGGCGCCCGCCGGTTCTCGATACAACATTGACCTCATATGGGTATACATCATCACTATCAAAAAAACTCGATTCTTTTGACTTAATCTCCAGGTTCACAGATTCAATCTGACCTGGCTCAATAGATATGCGTCCTTTTTCCCCAGAAAATTCAAGAACATGCTTTGGGTCGTTCGCTATCACGCTAAATTCACCGGCCACGCTGCCTGTGTTACGAACGGCTATGGTGACAGTTCCAGGCAGGCGTATTTCTTGCGGTTCCAGAGTAGCAGCAAAGGTGAATATTGGATTGATATTGAGGTTCATAGAAGCGCTGGTCTGTAAATCAGGGTAACGCTGAGAAAGAACCTCAAGTAAGAGTCGCTGGCGCCCGGTAGGCGTGTCTTCCTTGCGTGGCGGCAAAATCCCAATTGTCATATCAACCGTTCCGCCAGGAGCGACTGTAGTAAAACTTGGCGCCGTCGTTATCCAGGAACTTGGAATTCCCCGTACCCGCAAATTGACGCGATCTTCCACACCGCTGCGGTTAACCACCTCAACTTTGATTTCCGCCTCCTTGCCAGGATCGACCTCGATCGTTTCTTGAAGTGGGAAAATCGCCAGTGGCGCTGCGTTTTGACTATCGGATAATCTCGTTGTCGCCCCTGGGACTGTTACTCCGGTGGCTGCTGCCAGACCAGCGGCAGCTGCAGCAACCATCGCCGACGAGGATATGTCAGGCGCTAAGAGCTGCAGTTCGTAAGGTCCAATTTTGAGGTTGGCTCCGGGCAGAAAAGGCGTTGGTTCTTGCGGCCGTATCCGGTGATCATCAAGCCAGGTCCCATTAGGTCCTCCAAGATCGAGAACCTCCCATCCAAGTGATGTAGCCTGTAAACGGGCGTGATGGCGCGAGACACCATCAGCCGGGAGAACCACGTCATTGTCTGAATTTCGACCTATAGTCACGACTGAATTATTCAGCGCCATGGTGGTCGGTTCAAGACCCTCAGCATCTATCTCCAGCTCATATCCTTCAGGCGGATCCTCAACCCGGTCAAGAATATTGAGTTCCTGCCGGGTCATGATCCGCGTAGGTGTCCCCTCGAGTGATAGTTTGGTGCTGCGCAGCGCCGAGGCCATTTCAAAGCCGCTTGAAAAGCGATCATCCGGCGATTTCGCGAGCGCCTTAGCCAATAAACCGTCGATCAGAGGGGGGGCATCAGCACGATATTGGCTGGGAGGCGCCGGTCTTGTCCCTCGTCGATGGGTGGAAATAGCATCAGCCAGGGACTGGAATTGAAATGGTAAACGATTCGTCACCAGTTCATAGAGGACGATGCCCAGGGAATATAGATCAGAACGGCCGTCGAGCTCCAACCCTTCACACTGTTCGGGGGACATATAGGCGGGAGTTCCTACCGTCGCCCCACTCTGTGTCATGGGGATCCCTTCTTGCAGTTTCACCAGACCAAAGTCGGTAAGCACGGCACGGAAGGGTTGTTCTCCCGGTTCATCCGGATGGCTCAATCGTTTTAAAATGATGTTCCCAGGCTTGACATCACGGTGAATCACGCCTCGTCGATGAGCATAATCGAGGGCTTCGGATATTTGGATGCCAATTTGCATGCTCTGCGAAAATGGCAAGAACTTGCCCGCTATCTGTAAGCGCTGCAAATGCTCGCGGAGACTACCGCCATCCAGATACTCCATGGTGATGAACATACCCAGGTCTGACTCGCCGAAGTCATAGATCTTAACGATGGAAGGGTGATCGAGTTTAGCTGCGGTTTGGGCTTCCTGGATCAGACGTTT
>Ga0316579_10000020_pt1 | contig 38222 bp, 28 predicted proteins | sample J5NA_2_FD_203074 | JGI IMG/M metagenome (GOLD analysis project Ga0316579, IMG submission 203074) | Rhizosphere microbial communities from salt marsh grasses in Alabama, United States - J5-7_160517rDrA | ecosystem: Host-associated > Plants > Roots > Rhizosphere | place: USA: Alabama | collected... | reverse complement strand
CAGCGGATATGGGTGTCGGTCATGGGAATGGCGGTCGACGCTTCGATGGGGTGGTTGCGGATCGATACGAAATCCCTGCGCCGGCAGGATCGGAACCGCCGCGCGGCGAGGGGTAGCCCAAGTTCTCGGGACCAAGGATACTCGCGATCATCGAACGCCTCGACGGGGGTCCAGTCGCCCGAAGTGATGGCGATCGGGTCGGGCTGACGGGATTACGCCCTTCAGCCCTCGCACACCACCAGCACAGCAAGTACCTGCCCATGTCGGGCACACTAGGGCGGAACGCGACAGCGGTTCCGCCGCTTGCGGGAGGCCACGGTGCGGGCCGATCGCTCCCGCGTCTGGCCGGACGATGCGGCAACAGGGGTAACCGGCGAAATGGCGGATCGCCCTGCAGGCATCCGCCCTAGGGCGCTGACTTGTGGTTCACCGCACTATGGTGGTGAAAGGGTCCACTTCGCTCGGATCAATCCGCCCAGTCCCTTGCCCTCGATCGCCCCGGACAAGAGGGCACGGACCGCCTCCGCGCTGTCCAGGGTCAGCGCCCTGCCCCACAGCTCCCGCGCCTCTTGGAGCGACCAATGCCGGAACAGCCGGCGTATCCGGGGGATGCCGCCCGGGGAGACGCTGAAGGAATCGATGCCGAGACCAAGGAGCAGCAGCGCGCCCAGTGGATCGCCCGCCATCTCGCCGCAGACGTTGACCGGGACCCCGTGACGCCGGGCGCCCTGGAACGCGAGCGCGATCATGCCGAGCACCGCGGGGTAAAGGGGATCGCAGAGCGCGCCAAGGCCGGGATTGGTGCGGTCCGCGGCCAGGACGAACTGGGCGAGATCATTGGTGCCGATGGATATGAAGTCCGCGAGTGCGGCCATCTCCTCGACGCGCAACGCCGCCGCGGGCACCTCCACCATGATGCCAAGGGGTGGCGTGGCGTCACCGGGGACGACCCGCTCGGTCTCCCGGCAGGCTCGATCGATGAGGCGTCGAGCCACTCGGATCTCCTCCGGGACGGTGACCATGGGCAGCAGGAGACGCAGATTGCCCAGCCCGGCGTTCGCCCGCAGGAGGGCCCTGAGCTGAGTGAGGAAGACCTCGGGTCTTGCAAGGAGCAGCCGGATGCCGCGCTGACCGAGGGCGGGGTTGGGCTCCCGTTGGTTCAGGCAGGGAAGCGGCTTGTCGCTGCCGATGTCGAGGGCCCGAATGGTCACGGGCTGGGGCGCGAAGGACTCGAGGAGAGCCCGATACAGCGCCCCCTGCTCCTCCTCTCCCGGGATAGCGTCGCGGATCAGGAACGGGATCTCGCTGCGGTAGAGCCCGACGCTCCTTGCCCCGGCCGCCTTCGCCATCGGGACCTCATCCGGCAGTGCGAGGTTGGCCTCGAGATCAACGGTCACGCCGTCCGTGGTTCGGGCCGGAAGGTGGCGATCCTTGGCCAGGTCCGCGGTCCGGGCCCGCTCCTCCCGCGCGAGCCCATCGTATTCAGCCAGGACCTCTGGACCGGGATCCAGGATCAACCGCCCATGATGGCCATCGAGGATCGCCTCGCGGTGTCCCTCCGCGTCGGCGGGCTCGAGTCCCGCGACCCCAACCACCACCGGGATCCCCAGGGCCTTTGCGATGATCACGCCGTGGGAGAGCGTCGATCCCCCGGTGCAGACCAGTCCCGCCAGCCGCTCCGGGGGAACCGCCAACACTCGGGCCGCCCCCGGACCGTCGTCCACCAGCAGGATCGGCCCCCGGGGCAGGCACCCCCGCCCCATGGGCGCGCACAGGACGCCAATGCCGATGCCCGGCGAGACGGCCGTGCCAGCCAAGACCGACCGGGTGCGCGACATACCGGCCGCACCCATCTCGTTGCTTGCTCCGGGGCCTTGGGCTTGGGCCATCCTCCGGTGCCTGGGCCAGGGTCGGCGTCACCCGGCCCGGGGTCAGGCGATGGTCACATCGGGCGACAGATAGACGTCCTGGATGGCGTTCAGGAGCCGCACCCCCTCCTCCATGGGCTTCTGGAAGGCCTTGCGCCCGGAGATCAGGCCCATGCCGCCGGCCCGCTTGTTGATCACCGCGGTGCGCACCGCCTGGTGCAGGTCGTCCTTCCCAGAGGGGCCGCCCGAGTTGATCATGCCGATCCGGCCCAGGTAGCAGTTGGCCACCTGGTAGCGCACCCAGTCGATGGGGTGGTTGGCGGAGAGCTCGGAGTAGACCCGTGGGTGGGTCTTGCCGAAGTTGATGGCGGTATAGCCCCCGTCGCGGGTCGCCTGCTTCTGCTTGACGATGTCCGCCTCGATGGTCACGGCCAGGTGATTGGCCTGTCCGGTGAGGTCCGCCGCCTCGTGATAGTCGACCCCCTCGTGCTTGAAGGCGGAATTGCGCAGATAGGCCCAGAGCACGGTCACCATCCCGAGCTCGTGGGCGTGGGCGAAGGCCTCGCTGACCTCCTGGATCTGCCGCCGGGACTCGGCGGAGCCGAAGTACACCGTCGCACCCACCGCCACGGCCCCCATGTCGAAGGCCTGATCCACCGAGGCCCAGAGGGTCTGGTCGTAGATCGTCGGGTAGGTGAGCATCTCGTTGTGGTTAAGCTTCACCAGGAAGGGGATCTTGTGGGCATAGCGCCGCCCGATGGAGCCGAGCACGCCCAGGGTGGAGGCCACGGCGTTGCAGCCCCCCTCGATCGCCAGACGGACGATGTTCTCGGGGTCGAAATAGAGTGGATTGGGCGCGAAGGAGGCCCCGCCCGAGTGCTCGACCCCCTGGTCCACCGGCAGGATGGAGACGTAGCCGGTGCCGCCCAGCCGCCCGTGTCCGAGCAGGGTCGCGAAACCGCGCAGCACCCCGGGCTTGCGGTCCGAGTCCATCATCACCCGGTCCACGAAGTCCGGCCCTGGCAGGTGCATCAGTGCGCGGGGGATTCCTTGGCACTGATGTCCGAGCAGGTCCTGGGCCTCTTCTCCAAGCAATGCGACGATATCGGTCATGGCTCACTCCATCACTTCTTGGGGATGTTCTGTTCGATCGGCGTCCGAGCCCAAGGGAAGCGTCGACACACTCGGCGCTTTCCTAAGGAGGCTCGTCGGCCCGATAGGCAATCGTCAGAGTAGCAGCAGACGGCGAGACCGTCCGAAACTCAGAATCCGCTGGTGATGGGATAGCGGCGATCGCGGCCGAAGGCGCGACGGGAGATGCGGACCCCCGGGGGGGCCTGGCGGCGCTTGTACTCGTTGCGATCCACCATCCGGGCCACCTTGCGGACCACGGACTCGTCGAACCCTTCAGCGACGATGGCGTCGATGCCGTGGTCCTCCTCGATGTAGAGCCGCAGGATGGGATCCAGGATCTCGTAGGGGGGTAGGCTGTCCTGGTCCGTCTGGTCGGGACGCAGCTCCGCGGAGGGAGCCCGGGTCAGGACCCGCTCCGGGATCACCGGGGCCAGCTCGTTTCGATAGCGGGCGAGGCGATAGACGAGGGTCTTGGGCACGTCCTTGATGGGGGCGAAGCCGCCGGCCATGTCCCCATAGAGGGTGGCGTAGCCCACCGCCATCTCGCTCTTGTTGCCGGTGGTCAGCAGCATACGGCCCTGCTTGTTCGAGAGGGCCATGAGGATGATGCCGCGGCAGCGGGCCTGGATGTTCTCCTCGGTCACATCCGGCGCCTGGCCCGCGAAAACCAGCCGGAGCATGTCGAGAAAGGCGTGGAAGGCGGGCTCGATGGGGACGATGTGGGTCTGGACCCCCAGGAGTCGGGCCTCCTCCAGGGCGTCCTCCGTGCTCATGTCGGCGGTGTAGCGAGACGGCATGAGCACCACCTCGACCTGCTCGGCCCCCAGGGCATCCACCGCGATGGCGAGGGTCAGGGCCGAGTCCACCCCACCAGACAACCCGAGCACCGCCCCACCGAAGCCATTCTTACGGACGTAATCCCGAACCCCGAGGACCAGGGCGCGATAGACGGCTGCCTCCCCAACTGTCCCCACGTCCGGCTCGGGCAGCGGCGGCGCGCTTGGCACACCACGCTCGTCCAGGTCCAGGGTGAGCGAGGCCTCCTCGAAATGGGGGGCGCGGGCGACCACCCTTCCCGAACGGTCCACGGCGAAGGAGCCCCCATCGAAGACCAGCTCGTCCTGCCCCCCCACCAGGTTGGCGTAGAGGACCGGGAAACCGTGCTCGGTCGCCCGCCGCGCCAGCAGGGCCTCGCGCTCCGCGGCCTTGCCCGCGTGGAAGGGCGAGGCATTGATGTTGAGGAGGACCTGGGCCCCCGCCTCGGCCGCCTGGGCGCTCGGGCCTTCCTGCCAGATGTCCTCGCAGACGCTGAGTCCGAACCGGACCCCCCGATGCTCGAAGACCGTCGCCGTTCCGCCCGGCTGAAAATAGCGCTTCTCGTCGAAGACGCTGTAGTTGGGAAGCTCCTGCTTGGCGTACTCGGCCACGACGGCCCCGTCGCGGATCACCCCCGCCACGTTGTAGAGCCCGCCCACGGCGCTGCGCGGATAGCCGAGCACCAGGGCCAGTCCGGGGGCCGCGCGGGCGGTCTCCCGCTGGATACGCCCCAGTGCGGACTCGACCCGTTGCAGCAGTTCCGGACGCAGGAGCAGATCCTCCGGCGGGTACCCCGTGAGGGTCAGCTCGGGGAAGACCACCAGGTGCGCCCCGGCGGCCTGGGCATCGGCCGCGGCCGAGATCACGCGCTCGGCGTTGCCGGTCACGTCCCCGACCAGGAGATTCAGCTGCGCGATCTGGATTCGACAGGACATGGGTGGTTGCCAGTGGCTAGGGGCTAGGGGCTAGGGGCTAGGGGCTAGGGGCTAGGGGCTAGGGGCTAGCGGAGATTGTCGATGGAGTAGGGTGCCCTTCCCGACTCTCCTTACACGGCTAACCCTGAAGCAAGGCGGCCATGCGGGAGCCCATCTCCGCCGGCGAGCGCACCGTCACCACCCCCGCCGACTCCAGGGCCGCGTACTTGCCCTCTGCCGTGCCCTTGCCGCCCGTGACGATGGCACCCGCGTGGCCCATGCGCTTGCCGGGGGGGGCGGTCACGCCGGCGATGTAGGCGACCACGGGCTTGCTCATGTGGTCGCGGATATACTCCGCCGCCGCCTCCTCCGCGCTGCCCCCGATCTCCCCCACCAGGATGACGCCGTCGGTGGCGGGGTCTTGCTCGAAGAGGTCCAGGCAGGCCACGAAGTCCAGCCCCTGGATGGGATCGCCGCCGATGCCGATGCAGGTGCTCTGGCCGAGACCGGCGCGGGTGGTCTGGAACACCGCCTCGTAGGTCAGGGTGCCCGAGCGGGAGACGATCCCCACCCGCCCGGGGCTGTGGATGCTTCCAGGCATGATGCCGATCTTGCATTCGCCGGGGGTGATGATGCCCGGGCAGTTGGGGCCGATCAGCACCGCGCTGCTCCCCGCCAGCGCCGCCTTGACCCGCAGCATGTCGAACACCGGGATGCCCTCGGTGATGCAGACGATGACCCGGATGCCCGCGTCGGCGGCCTCCAAGACGGCGTCCCCCGCGAAGGCGGCGGGGACATAGATCATGGTGGCGTCGGCGCCGGTGTCCCGTACCGCGTCGTGGACGGTATCGAAGACGGGCCGCTCCAGGTGGCGCTGGCCGCCCTTGCCCGGGGTCACGCCCCCGACCAGATTGGTGCCGTAGGCGATGGCCTGCTCGCTGTGGAAGGTACCCTGCTTGCCGGTGAAGCCCTGGCAGATGACCCGGGTGCCCTTATCGATTAATACGCTCATCGCCGCACCCTCAATTCGCCCGGGCCGCCGCGGCGACCACCTTGTCCGCCGCCTCGGCGAGACTCGCCGCCGTCTCCAGGGCCAGCCCGCTCTCGGCCAGCATCCGGAGCCCCTGGGGGGCGTTGGTGCCCTCCAGGCGCACCACCACCGGCACCCCCACGTGGACCTCCCGGACCGCCTGGATGATGCCCTCGGCGATCAGGTCACAGCGCACGATGCCCCCGAAGATGTTGACCAGCACAGCCCGGACCTTGGGGTCGGAGAGGATGAGCTTGAAGGCCTCCGCGACGCGCCCGGCCGTCGCCCCTCCCCCCACGTCCAGGAAGTTGGCCGGCGTGCCGCCGTGCAGCTGCACCAGGTCCATGGTGGCCATGGCGAGTCCGGCCCCATTGACCATGCAGCCGATGTTCCCGTCCAGGCTGATGTAGCTGAGCTCGTGAACTCTGGCCTCGGCCTCCCGAGGGTCTTCCTGGCTGGGATCCCGCAGGGACTCCAGCTCCGGGTGCCGGTAGAGGGCGTTGTCGTCCAGGTTCACCTTCGCATCCAGGGCGATCAGCTCCCCCGATTCGGTAACCACGAGCGGATTGACCTCCACCAGGCTGGCATCCGACTCCGTGAACAGCCGGTAGAGTCCCTGCATGAGCCCTCCCAACGCCTTGATCTGGGTCCCGTCCAGCCCGAGACCAAAGCCGAGGCGGCGCACCTGGTAGGGCTGCAGACCCGCCGCCGGATGAGCCCGGGTGAGCAGGATGCGCTCGGGGCTCTGGGCGGCCACCTGCTCGATGTCCATGCCCCCCGACGTCGAGGCCATGAACAGGATCCGCCTGGACTCCCGGTCCACGAGGACGCTGAGGTAGAGCTCCCGGGCGATGGCCGTCGGCGACTCGATCAGAAGGGTCTGGATCGGCAGCCCCTGGGGACCGCTCTGATGGGTCACCAGCCGGCTGCCCAGGAGGCGTCTGGCCTCCGACTCGGCGCCCTCGACGCTGTCCACCAGCACCACACCGCCCGCCTTGCCCCGACCCCCGGCGTGGACCTGGGCCTTCACCACCCAACGCGAGCCTCCGAGCCTCGCGCAGGCATCTCCCACGGCCTCGGGCGTGGAGACGGTCACACCCGGTGGGCATGGGATCTGATAATGGTGGAATAGCTGCTTGGACTGGTACTCGTGTAGGTTCATGGGGATCGGCTGGGGATGGGGAATTCCAGGGAGCGGGCGCGTGGCCTGAGTTGTCCTATTCTGGTCTAATTCGGCGATTCGCGCCAAAGCCCCGTCGCTCGACATTCGCCTCGTGGATGGATAGCCCCATGGGCCCCGCTACCGCGGCGCAGCTTGCCGCCCCAGCGGGGTGGCTGATGCCTACCCCGCGATGGATCCCATGAGCAGCAGCCCAGATTCCCAAGCCAGCGCAAGCCCATTGAGCCTCGCTCCACCGCGCGGTATCAGCCGACACGTCACGACCGGCGCGTACCGCTTCACGGCCTGGGGGGCTCCCCGCTGGCTGTTCCTGGTGCGGCTCCTGATGGTCGCGGTCCTGGCCCTGGTCTTTTCTCCCCTCTCTCCCAGTCCCCTCGCCGAGGGCGTGGAGCCGCGGCTGGCCTGGGTCGTCCTTTCGGCCTACGGGGCTCTGGTCCTGTTGAGCGGGCTCAGTCTCTATGCCCGCTGGCCCGCCCGGCAGAATCAGGTGTATCTGGCGGTGTTCGTCGACATCGTCGCCTTCGCCCTGCTGATGCATGCCGCCGGGGGCGTCGAGAGCGGACTCGGCGTGCTGCTGGCGGTGGCGGTGGCCGCCGGGGCCCTGATGATGGAGGGGCGCCTGTCCCTCTTGTTCGCCGCCCTGGCGACCCTGGCGGTCATCACCCAGCAGATCTTCGCCCATCTCCATGGCGCGGCGCCCGCATCCGGGTACACCCATGCGGGGCTCCTGGGCGTCCTGTTCTTCACGGTGGCCCTCCTGGCGCGTCTGCTCTACCGACGGCTTCACACGGTGGAGGCGCTTGCGGCGCGCCGCCAGGTCGACATCGACGACCTATCCAAGCTCAACGATTACATCATCCAGAACCTGGGCACGGGCATCCTGGTCGTGGACGGGGAACGCCGGCTGCGGATGATGAACCAGGCGGCCCGGGACCTCCTGGGGATACCCACCCCCCCACCCGGGGCCGAGCTGCGGCGCCTGTCCCCGGCGGTGGCGGACTGGCTCGACACCCACGTGCAGCCCTGGGCTCCCCAAGGCGGAATGATCCAAGTGGGTGAGCGGGAGCTGAAGCCCTCACGTCATCTGCTGGGGACAACCCGAGCCAACGGGGTCCTGCTCTTCCTGCGAGACAATCAGGAGCTGATCCGCGAGGCCCAGCAGATCAAGCTTGCCTCCCTGGGCACCCTGACCGCCAGCATCGCCCACAACATCAGGAACCCGTTGAGCTCCATCGCCCATGCGGGCCAGCTCCTCGGCGAGTCCGAGACCCTGGGCCAGGACGACCGCCACCTGGTGGAGATCATCCGCCGCAACAGTGGACGTATCGATGAGATCGTGCGCAGCGTCCTGCAGCTCTCCAGACGCAATCAGGTGGAGCCCCGGCTCCTGGACCTGGTGCCCTGGCTGCTGGATCTGTGCAGCGAGTTTCGGCAGTTCCATGGACTCGGGACCGAGAACCTCCAGCTCAGAGCCAGACAATCGGAGATCCTGGTGGAGGTGGACGCCCGGCATCTGCATCAGATCGTCTTCAATTTGTGCGAGAACGCACTGATCCACGGCGGCACCCCGGCCCACATTCAGGTCCGCGTGGCGGCGGGCGCGGGGGCGGACAAGGCGATGCTGGAAGTGCGCGACGAGGGCCCCGGAATCGCCGAGGACACGGCGCGGGAGATGTTCGACCCGTTCTTCACCACCCGCGCCGGGGGCACGGGGCTCGGACTCTACATCGCCCGGGAGCTGGCCGAGACCAATGGCATTCGACTCCAATATGAACGCCTCCAGCCCCGCGGAACCTGCTTTCGGCTAACCTTCGGCTGATCAGTGCCTCCCGACGATCGATCGAAGGACGCCTCCATCCCCGCGTCCCGCTTCCGGGCCGCTTGGTCCAAGGGGTATGCTGCCTCTCCAATCATCCTGCTCGACTGACCGGACTCCTCTCCTCGGCTCCATCAACGCTGAAGGCATGACCGCATGACTAAGGCCCGGGCGCTCGTCGTGGACGACGAGGCGGACATCATCGATCTACTCCGGATCACCCTGGGTCGCATGGGTATCGAGGCGGTGACCGCCAAGAGCCTGGGTGAGGCCAAGGTCCAGCTGGAGCAGCACCGCCTCGACCTCTGCCTGACCGACATGAGCCTCCCGGACGGCAACGGAATCGACCTGGTGCGCCACATCGCCGAGCGCTGCCCCGACCTCCCGGTCGCCATGATCACCGCCCACGGCACCATGGACTCGGCCGTCGCGGCCATGAAGTCCGGCGCCTTCGACTTCGTCTCCAAGCCCGTCGACCTCAAGCTCCTGCGCCAGCTCGTGGAGTCGGCCCTGGAGCTGCGCGGCCGGGGCGGCGCCAGGACCGACCCCGGGGAAGCGGGCCCGCGGCTCCTGGGCGACTCGCCGAAGATGGAGGAGATCCGCCGCCTGATCGCCAAGCTCGCCCGCAACCAGGCCCCGGTCTTCATCACCGGTGAGAGCGGCACGGGCAAGGAGCTCGCGGCCCGGCTGATCCATGCCCTGGGTCCCCGCGCGGAGCGCCCCTTCGTCGCGGTCAACTGCGGGGCCATTCCCCAGGATCTCGTCGAGAGCGAGCTGTTCGGCCACAAGAAGGGCAGCTTCACGGGCGCCCTGTGTGATAAGGAGGGCCTATTCCAGGCGGCCCAGGGCGGGACCCTCTTCCTCGACGAGGTGGCGGACCTGCCCCTGCCCGCCCAGGTCAAGCTGTTGCGCGCGATCCAGGAACGGCACGTGAGGCCCGTCGGGGCCCAGCAGGAGGTCCCGGTGGACGTGCGGATCATCAGCGCCAGCCACAGCGACCTCCAGGAGGAGGTGGACGCCGGGCGCTTTCGTCAGGATCTCTTTTACCGTATCAATGTGATCGAGCTGCGCATGCCGGCCCTGAGGGAGCGGCCCCAGGACATCCCCGACCTGGCCCGGCGCATCCTCGAGCGGATCGGCCAGCGTCACGGCAACCCCACTCCCATGAGACTCTCCGCGTCCGCCTTGGAGGCCCTCGAGCGCCATCCCTTCCCGGGCAATGTGCGGGAGCTCGAGAACATTCTGGAGCGGGCCACCGCCCTCTGCGACGACTCGGTCATCGAGGTGGAGGACCTCCACCTGCCCGACGGGGACGAGCCCGTTACGACGAGCGATCCCCTCCCGCACCCTGGTGTGGCGCTGGAGAGCTACCTCGGAGAGATCGAGCGGCAGGCCATCCTCAAGGCGCTGGACGAGACCCGCTGGAACCGGACCGCAGCCGCCCGAAAGCTTGGCATGACACTGCGCTCATTGCGCTACCGTCTGGCCAAGCTGGGAATCGAATAATCGTCGAATGTCCAAGCACGATACCCCCATGCGCCGTCGGGACGCCTTCGTCGATTGGTTCCGCCAGGCCACCCCTTACATCCACGCGCACAGGGGACGCACCTTTGTCATCGCCTTCGGCGGCGAGGCCATCCAGGACGCCCGCTTCTCGGAGCTGGTGCACGACATCGCCCTGCTCCACGGCCTCGGGGTGCGGCTGGTGCTGGTGCATGGGGCGCGACCCCAGATCGAGTCCCGCCTGGCGGAGCAGCGCATCGAGCTGCGCTATGTGAACGGGCTGCGGGTCACCGACGAGACGGCCCTCGCCTGCGTCAAGGAGGCCGCCGGGGTGGCGCGCGTGGAGATCGAGGCCCTCCTGTCCATGGGGCTCGCCAGCTCACCCATGGCCGGGGTACGTATCCCGGTGGCCTCCGGCAACTTCGTCACCGCCAAGCCCCTCGGCGTGCTGGACGGCGTGGACTTCGAGCACACGGGCGTGGTGCGCCGTGTGGACCGCCAGGCCCTGATCCAGCGACTGGATGCGGGGGCCGTGGCGCTCATGCCGCCCATCGGCTATTCGCCCACCGGGGAGGTCTTCAATCTGAGCGCCGCGGACGTGGCCCGCTCCGCGGCCATCGCGCTCAAGGCCGACAAGCTGATCTTCCTGATCGAGGAGGCTGGGGTCAGCGACGAGCAGGGGGCCCTCGTCTCGAATGTCCTGAGCGGGGAGGTCGAGGCGCTGCTCTCGGCCCGCCCCGACCTCTCGGAGGACCTGGCCCAGGCCCTGCGCGCCGGGGCCGACGCCTGCATCCAGGGGGTCCGACGGGTCCACCTCATCGACCGCCGGCGCGACGGGGCCCTGCTGCGGGAGCTCTACACGCGGGACGGGAGCGGCACCCTGATCACCGGCCAGCCCTACGAGGGGCTGCGCCCCGCCCGCGTCGAGGACGTCGCCGGGATCCTGGATTTGCTGCGCCCGCTGGAAGATCGCGGGGTCCTGGTACGCCGCTCCCGGGAGCGGCTGGAGACGGAGATCGACCGTTTCTGGCTCGTGGAGCGTGACGGCCTGGTCGTCGCCTGCGCCGCCCTCTACCCCTACCCCGCCGGCTCCATGGGCGAACTCGCCTGCGTGGCCGTCCATCCCGAGTACCGGAACAAGGGCCGGGGCGACCGGCTCCTCCAGCACATGGAGCAGATCGCCAGGGCCCGCGGTTTGCGGGAGCTCTTCGTCCTTACCACCCAAACCTCCCAGTGGTTCCAGGAGCGCGGGTTCCGCCCCGCCACGCTCGACGCCCTGCCCATGGAGAAGCAGGCCCTCTACAACTGGCGCCGAAACTCCCTGGTCTTCATCAAGTCCCTAGCGCTCTGACGGGCAGGGATAGAGACCGGTCAGAATGGCGCGCACCGCCGGCTCGGCCGCGGAATCCCGATCCGGGCTCCGACGCAAGGCCGCCAACACCTTGCGGACCGTCGCATCGATGGACTCGGAGGCGGGAACGCACCAGGGCAGCTCGCTCCCGTCGGGATCCCGCAGCTTGCAGGCACAGGGCGCGGCGAACCACTCGCAGGTGGCGGCATCGAGGCCCTGGTAGCCCTGGGCGAAGGCCCGATCGCAGACCTCGATCAACGCGCCGATGGTGGGACCGGCGGCAATGGCGTTCGCGCAAGTGACCAGCGTCGCCAGAGCGGCACCAGCGAGGGCGTTGACACAGGATCGACGGCGGTACCGACGGGTTCTCATGGCCCCTACATTAGTCGGGACCCGAAACCGGCTCAAGCCAAGTCCGGGACAAGGACCCGCCCCAGGGCTTCCCAACGCTATGCGACAATTCGTCTTCCTGACGTCGCACGCCTCGACCAACCCCGATGAACGCCCCCGAGTCCAGCGCCGCCCCACACTCCGCAATCGATCCACCCCTGCCCGCGCGACCCGGCGAGCGACTGCTGTGGGGCCGGCTCTACGGGGCGGGTGCGGCACTCGCCATGGCCCAGGCGGCGCGGCGGCACCGGGGCTTGGTGCTGGCCCTGGCGGAGGACGTCCAGGCCGCCGCCCGGCTGCGCTCGGAGCTTCAGTTCTTCCTCGGCGTCACCGAGGGTGAGGACATCCCTCCCCTGCTCGCCTTCCCCGATTGGGAGACCCTGCCCTACGACGTCTTCTCCCCCCTGCCGGAGCTGGTCTCGGAGCGGCTCCTGACCCTGCATCGGCTGCCGGACCTCCAGCAGGGTATCCTGGTCGTCCCGGTGGCGACCCTGATGCAGCGCCTGGCCCCGCGGGACTTCGTCGATGGTCACTCCACGGTGCTGGCGGTCGGGGACCGCCTCGACCTGGACGCAACGCGCCGCCGGCTCGAGCGGGCGGGCTACTCCTGCGTCTCCCAGGTCATGCAGCACGGCGAGTTTGCGGTGCGGGGCTCCCTGCTGGACCTCTTCCCCATGGGCAGCCAGGAGCCACTGCGGATCGACCTCCTCGACGACGAGGTGGACAGCATCCGCACCTTCGACCCCGACACCCAGCGGACCCGGGAACGGCTCGACCGGGTGCGACTCCTGCCCGCCCGGGAGTTCCCCCTGACCGAGGACGCCATTTCCGCCTTCCGCCAGCGCTACCGCGCCACCTTCGAGGGGGATCCGAAGGCCAGCCTGGTCTACCGGGAGGTCTCGGAGGGCCGCTCCCCCGGCGGCCTGGAGTACTACCTGCCCCTCTTCTTCGAGCAGACCGCCACCCTCTTCGACTATCTGCCCAAGGGGACCCTGTTGCTGGAGCCCGCCGGCTGCCGGGAGGCCGCCGGCGCCTTTCTGGAAGGCGTCGAGGGGCGCTACGAGCAGCGCCGCCACGACATCGAGCGACCCCTGCTCCCGCCGAGGCGGCTCTATCTGTCGACGGACGAGCTGGCGGGCCTGCTCAATCGGCTGCCCGGTGTCCTCTACCAAGGACCCGAACTGGAGGGACGGCGCCGGGGCTACGCGGCGGCCTGCAACTTCGCCACGCGCACGCTCCCGCCCCTGGGTGTCCAGGCACGGGCGGCGCAGCCGGCCCAGGCCCTGCAAGACTTCCTTGCCGAGCCCGGGCGCCGCTGCCTGTTCGTGGCCGAGAGTCTGGGCCGCCGGGAAATGCTCACCGACCATCTGCACGGCTTCGCCATCCGACCTGCACAGGTCGACGGCTGGTCGGCCTTCCTCCAAGGGCGGGACCCTTTGGGGCTCACGGTCGCGCCCCTGGAGAAGGGTCTGTGGCTGGAGGACCCGGACCTCGCCATCGTCACGGAGACCCAGCTCTATGGGGAGCGGGTGCGCCAGGAGCGCCGCCGCCGGGCCCGGGAGCGGGACGGCGAGGCCATCGTCCGCAACCTCACGGAGCTGGCGGAGGGGGCCCCGGTGGTCCACGAGGAGCATGGTGTAGGGCGCTACCTGGGCCTCCAGACCCTGGAGGTGGGCGGCACCACCACCGAGTTCCTGGTGCTGGAGTACGCCCGGGGGGACAAGCTCTACGTGCCGGTCAGCTCGCTGCATCTCATCTCCCGGTACACGGGGGTCTCGCCCGAGCACGCCCCGCTGCACCGCCTCGGGGGCGATCAATGGGACCGGATCAAGCGGAAGGCCGCGGAGAGGGCCCACGACGTGGCCGCGGAGCTGCTCGACATCTACGCGAGACGGGCCGCCCAATCCGGGGTGGCGTTCCCGGGCCCCGGGGACGAGTACGCCGCCTTCGCGGCCGCCTTTCCCTTCGAGGAAACGCCGGATCAGCTCCAGGCCATCGAGGGGGTCCTGGCGGACATGGAAGACCCCAAGCCCATGGACCGCGTGGTGTGCGGCGATGTGGGCTTCGGCAAGACCGAGGTGGCCATGCGCGCGGCCTTCGTGGCCGTGCAGGGGGGCCGCCAGGTGGCGGTGCTGGTCCCCACCACCCTGCTGGCCGAGCAGCACTTCGAGAATTTCTCCGATCGATTCGCCGACTGGCCGGTGAAGGTGGAGTCACTCTCGCGCTTTCGCACCGCCAAGGAGCAGAAGGCGATCCTGGAGGGGCTCGCCAAGGGCACGATCGACATCGTGGTGGGGACCCACAAGCTCTTGCAGTCCAACGTCCGCTTCAAGAACCTGGGGCTCGTCATCATCGACGAGGAGCACCGCTTCGGGGTCCGTCACAAGGAGCAGATGAAGGCCCTGCGCGCCGAGGTGGACGTCCTGACCCTGACCGCCACCCCCATCCCCCGCACCCTGAACATGGCCATGTCGGGCCTGAGGGACCTCTCCATCATCGCCACCCCCCCCGTGGAGCGGCACCCGATCAAGACCTTCGTCAGCCCCTGGAACGATGCCCTGGTCCAGGAGGCGGTGCTACGCGAGCTGAAGCGCGGGGGCCAGGTCTATTTCCTCCACAACGAGGTGGAGACCATCGAGAACCAGGCCCAGAAGCTCGAGGCCCTGATCCCCGAGGCGCGTATCCAGGTGGCCCACGGCCAGATGCGGGAGCGGGACCTGGAGCGCATCATGCGCGACTTCTACCACCAGCGCTTCAACCTGCTGGTCTGCACCACCATCATCGAGAGCGGCATCGACGTCCCGAGCGCCAACACCATCGTCATCAACCGGGCGGACAAGCTGGGCCTGGCGCAGCTCCACCAGCTCCGGGGACGGGTCGGGCGATCCCACCACCGGGCCTATGCCTATCTGATTACACCGCCCCCCAAGGCGATGACGGAGGACGCCAGGAAGCGCCTGGAGGCCATCGAATCCATGGAGGACCTGGGGGCCGGGTTCACCCTCGCCACCCATGACCTGGAGATCCGCGGGGCCGGTGAGCTCCTTGGGGCGGAGCAATCGGGACAGATCGAGGAGATCGGCTTCAGCCTCTACATGGACCTCCTGGAGCGTGCCGTGCAGGCCCTGAAGGCCGGGCGCACGCCGCAGCTCGACCGGCCCCTGGATCACGGGGCGGAGATCGACCTGGGGATACCGGCGCTGCTGCCCGCGGACTATCTGCCCGACGTCCACACCCGCCTGGTGCTCTACAAACGCGTCGCCAGCGCCGGGAGCCTCGAGGAGCTGAAGGAGCTCCAGGTGGAGATGATCGACCGCTTCGGGCTGCTCCCACCACCCGCCAGGAACCTGCTGGAGATCACCCAGCTCAAGCTGCGGGTGCAGCCCTATGGCATCAAGAAGATCGAGGCCGGGCCCGCGGGGGGCCGGGTGCTGTTCGGCCCCGAGGCCAAGGTGGACCCGGCCCGGGTGATCCGCCTGGTCCAGACCGCGCCAAAGGAGTTCAAGCTCGACGGCGGCGACAAGATCCGGTTCTTCCGGGACCTGGCGGACCCCGCCCAGCGCATCGCCCAGGTATCCAGGCTGGTGGAGCAGCTCACCGGGTAACCGCGGCTACACGTGCGCCTTGTCGGCGTTGTCCTGTGTCGAAGCGGAAGGGCGCGCTGGTCAGGGTGAGGTCCTGTCGCGACGTGCCGGCGTCCTACGTCATCCTGCACCAGCGCCGGCAGAGGGCCCGCGTGGGCCCCGATTCGGCCGCCTGAGCCAACCCCGTCGATCGGGCGAGGCCACCCTCGAAGCGGGCACGCCTCGCCGAAGGACGTTCCGCGCCATCGCCCCCGCCCGGCGCTCGCCCGCCGCGCTAGTGCTCTGCCATGAGCTCATCCGCACGGCCTGGAGGCAGCCCGAATTCCTCCTCCACCATGCGGTTCCAGGCCTCGCGCTTGAAGGTGCTCTCGTCCGGCACGGGGCGGTGGACCAGATTGTAGTGACAGTCGATGCAGGTCTTGCCCTGCGTCTCCTCCGCGTGGATCGCGGCGGTGCCGCCCCGCTTGCCCTGGATCGCCTCCAGGGTATGGCAGCGCTTACAGGTGGCCGAGTCGCGCTTGCGGAACCACTCCCGGGCCGCGAAGGCGGCCTCGGGCAGGTGCAGGGCGCTGATCACCGGGTCGTCGTAGTCGGGACCGAGAAGCTGCCCCTTGATCTGCTTGATCAGGTCCTTGCTGCCCACCGCGTGGTCCCAGGTGGCGGGGAAGACCCCCTCCGAGACGTGACAGTCGCCGCACGACGCCCGCACGCCCGAGGCGGAGTTGTAGTGGGACGAGCTCTGATAGACGTCATCCGCATAGGTCATGGAATGACAGGTCGTGCAGAAGGCGTTGCTGCTGGTGTAATGATCGAACTCCGTCAGAAAGACCATGAAGAGGACGCCTCCGAGCCCCCCCACCACCAGGGCGATGAGGACGTGACGCGTGATGAACAGGGGCGCGCGAAGCCGGATCATCACTGGGCCCCCGTCGCATCGGCCGGGACCCCGGCCGCCGGCGCCTCCGGCGTCGATACCTCGGGACCTGGGGGCGCGAACCCGAGGATGGGGCTGGCGAGATTGGGGTTGGCGAGCCATTCATGCCCCTCGCCCTGGAGGTGGGCATCCACCACCTGCCCGGCCTGATCGCCGGCCAGGGCCCGGGCCTCGGGCAGGAAGCGCCCGTAGAAGTTGCGGCCCACCAGGTACATGCCCTCCCACCAGGCGTGATTGGGGCTGGCCATGGAGGCCCCGTGACGGGCCCGCGCCCCCTCGTCGTGCCAGAGCTCCCAGTAAGTGAGCTCGATGGGCTCGTCGAAGGGGGTGGGCGTCAGCAGACCCCGCGCGTACAGCTCGCCCATGATCCCCTTGGCCGGGATGGCGAACTTGGCATTGAAGAGCTCCACGACCGAATCGAACTGCTGCATGAAGGCCTCGGTGAAGGCCTTTCCGTGGCACTCCTGGCAGACGAGGCTCATGGCCTGACGGCGCCGCTGCGGGGTCACGACCGCCTTGACCTTGCCCGTGCTCCCGTCCGCCTTGCGGACCTCCGCCCCCCGCTTGGGGGCCGGTGCACTGGCTGGCAGCTCCAGCTTGTCGCCGTCCTCCAGCATAACCAGCAGCTGACGCTCGGAGACCGGACTGTTGAGGCTCCAGGCGCCGCGCAGACCCACGTCATGGGTGGACGGGAGCTTGCCGGCCGCGCCCATGTGACAGGTCACGCAGGTGGGGGCCGCGGTGTATTCCCGGCCGGCGACCCACTCGGGGGAATCGAGGCCCATTCGGTCCTTCTCAGACACGTAGATCATGCCGTGCTTGGAAGCCTCGAAGATCTCCTTGTCCGGCGAGTCGGGGCCCGAGTGGCAGCGCACGCAGGCCTCCGGCTCCCTGGCCTGGGCCTTGGAGAAGCCATGACGGCCGTGACAGGCGGAGCACGACCCCTTGGAGCCGTCGGGATTAATACGCCCGATCCCCGAGTTGGGCCAGGTGGCGGGGTCGAGGGTCCCGTCTCCCTGCACCTCGACCCGGGAGCCGTGGCACTGGTCGCAGCCGGCCGCCTGCATGGCGGGCCCGGTGAAGTTGTGCGCCAGGGCCGGGACGCGCGCCTCGATGAGCGCGTGGGCCTCCGCGTGGACCGACCCCTGCTGCTCCTCGAATTCCTGGGTGTGGCAGCGACCGCAGTCCTTGGGCGAGACGATGGTGGCGATCACCTGCCCCTCGTGCTCCCGGGCATCCGGCTCCGCCGGATCCGCCTGATGGCAATCCATACAGTTCACGCCGGCCTTCTGATGGGCACTCTCCTGCCACTGCTGGGTGAGCCCCGCGGACGCCTTGGCGTGGCAGCTCACGCAATCGGACCCCGCGGGATGCCCCCATTGATCCGGAGCCAGCTTCACCTTGGCGGCCCCGAGGGGCGTGGAGACGAGAAGCGCAAGAAGCACGAATGCCCAGCCGCCAAAGGCGCGAGGACACCGGAAGGGCTTGGAGTAAGACATGGCCGATCGCTCCTTACTGGCTGATGGGACTGGACTGAGGCCGGGATGGGGCACGTCGGCACACCCCCCATCCGCGAGCATCACCAGGATCCAATCGCTGTTTTATTATTTGCTAATTTACCAAATCTTCTATTGCGGCGACGGCCATTAGGATTGCGTTGAAGCGGGCCGACAGTCTACAGTTAAGTCCGTCTTCATTGATCCCGCTCACTTCCGCTGGGCCGGCCTCCTAGACAACAATAGGGACCCATCGGGAGAGCCGACGCGATCGCGGGAACGCCTAACACCACCCCGGGATCACGGTCTACGCGGCGAGCGACCTCAGCGAGCATCACCCCGGGCAATCTAACGGGGCGAGACACGGGCTGAGCGGGTCCCCAACCCTAATAACTGTCGCGGTCGCGTGATCGATTCAATCGAACGGGTTTCCGCAACTCACCAGACGCAGCAAGCCATAAGGAAGATGAGGAGCAACACCCCATGCGCCATCGAGACAAAAAACGCTTCCGTAACCACCTTTTGCTCTGGATCACCCTCGCAGCCGTCACGATCCTGACGGGTCCAACGGCGCTTGCAGAAGAGGGCGGGCCTATACACCAGGTCCCATCCGAGGTGTGCAAGAGCTGCCACCAAGAGATCTTCCGTCAGTGGCAAGGGTCCATGCATGCGAAGAGCACGGCCCTCACGGACCCGATCCACGGCACCTTCTACCAGCAGGTGGTGGGTGATCCCAAGGCCGAAGGGGTTCTGCACAAGCAGTCCGGCACCTTCCCCGTATGCCTGAACTGCCACGCCCCGAACGCGGCCCGGGACAAGACGACCAAGCTCGATGCAATGGCGGCCTATAGTGAGGGCGTCAACTGCGTCGCCTGCCATACCCTCAAGGAATACAAGGGGATCAAGGGCGAGGGCGGAAAGCTGCGGCTGGGGATCGCCGCGTACGAGCTCTCCGATGACCTTCAGGGACCCGCTGGCTTCCCCAACAAGGCCCAGAAGCTGTCCGCGGGGAGCGACCCCTTCGGCGGTGCGGTGGGCGACGAGAGCAGCCAGAAGCCCAACCCGCACCTGGGCGAGGCGGTGGAATTCCAGGGCAAGCCCGTACCGGCCCTTCCGCTCGCCGCAAATCCGAGCCAGCTCAAGTCCTCAGACGCCTGCATGGGCTGCCACGATCAACGCAACAATCCCCACGGCGTACCCCTTTGCCAGACCGGCAATGAGTTCATTGCGAGCGGATCGCAGGTGAACTGCCAGGGCTGCCACATGGGCGTCTCCGACGGGTTGTCCGACCACGCCATGGGGGGTGGCCACAACAACGCCATGCTCAAGCGCGGCGTCATCTTCGACCTGGATACCGCCTCGGCCGACGGCAAGGTGACCGCCAAGGTGCTGGTCAAGAACCTGCAGCCCCACGCCATGCCCACGGGGGCCCCCTTCCGCAACATGTACCTCAAGGTCATGGCGTACAACGCCGAGGGCGAGGTACTGTGGCAGAATGCCGAGGGCCACCCGTCGAAGGATGATCCCCAGGCGTACTTCTTCTATGGCATGAAAGATGACAAGGGCATGCCGGCTCCCCCGCCTGCCGCCACGGCGCCCGGGGACGACACCCGGCTCAAGCCCCACGAGAGCCGGGAGCTGGTCTACGAGATCCCCGCCGATGGCGTCGTCCTGGTGCGCGGAGAGCTCTACTACAATCTGCTCTGGCCCTCCTTGGTGCAGAAGTTCGCCCACCTGCCGGAGGACGTGAAGGCCCCCGTGCTGATCGCGGCTTCCGAGCGGGAGATCGCCACGCCCTGATACACGACCTTCGACCGGGTCACGACATATCGGCGGCGCGCTCACGCGCCGCCACCGCGATAACCACAATAACGAAACGGGCCCAACTGCGCCGCGGCAACCGCCGCGGCCATTCTTTTTCCCCACCGACCGGCCTGCTCTAGAGGCACTCGACTGCTTCTTGGGAAACGCTGATTGATTGCGTTTCCCGCCCGGGCGAGGGATCGCCCGACATGTTCGGTGGCGATAGGCCACTGGAGCTTGCGGATTGGGTGAGATCTTCTACCCTGTATAATCTGGAGCTTGGTCGAGACCGCACCGCCGTTCGGAGGATGGGGAAAATGTGCCCCTATCGGGTTACGCGGCGTCTCTCTTTCTGCGTATTCGCTGCGCTCGCGTCCCTTTCTTCGCCTCCAACGCGAGCAGAAGGTCCAGGCGGGAGCGAACAGAGGTTTCCCGACCGCAGACCTGCCCATGCGGTCATCAAGTGTCCCTTCCTGCCCACAACCTCGACATGGAGCGTGGGACTGGTCCCGCCGCGGCGAAGATGCTCGTCGATAGAGGCATTGGGGTCTTGGTCGGTGCCCGATTCCCGGGGCCCAAGACGATGAACGTCCTCGATTCCAACCACGTTCGCTTCGTCCGGCGCATCGGCACGGTCGGGGACGTCGCGAGCGAGCTGAAGGAATAGGCCCTCGGATCGCCCCTATCCGGTCTCGCCCCCGGCCCGGTAGACACCGGGGACCGGCTGTCCTAGCCTGAATCGTGACCGAGGTGCACGCGCACGGAGCGTCGGTATGGCCTGGGAGACAATCGAGAAGACCGAGCGGCCCGGATGGCCGCCCCCGAATCTGGCGGATTACGCGGCGACCCGTTCCGGGTTTACCTGGGACGAGGCCCGCGCGACCCTGAGGGGGCTGCCGGGGGGCGGACTGAACATCGCCTTCGAGGCGCTGGACCGGCACCTGGACGAGGAGCTGGCCGACAAGGTCGCTATCCGCTGGCTCGGCCGGGATGTCACCGGCCAGGACCTGACCTACCGGGAGCTGGCCGCCCTCACCAGCCGGTTCGCCCACCTGCTGGAGCGCCTGGAGGTCGCCCCCGGGGAGCGGGTCTTCAGCCTCCTGGGGCGGGTCCCGGAGCTCTACGTGGCCGCCCTCGGAACCCTGAAGGCGGGACGGGTCTTCTCGCCCCTCTTCTCGGCCTTCGGCCCCGAGCCCGTCCAGGCGCGCATGGAGATCGGCGACGCCCGGGTGCTGGTCACCACCGAGACCTACTACCGACGCAAGGTGGCCCCCTGGCGCCATGAGCTGCCGGGCCTGCGCCACGTGCTCCTCACCGACCGGCGCGGCGGCGACCTGCCCGAGGGCACCCGATCCCTCGCCGACGCCCTGGACGACTGCCCCGACTCCGGCGGTCTGGCCATGACCCAACCGGAGACCATGGCCCTCCTCCACTTCACCAGCGGCACCACCGGCAAGCCCAAGGGCGCCGTCCATGTGCACGAGGCGGTGCTGGTCCACGGCCTCACGGGTCGCTATGCCCTGGACCTGCACCCGAAGGACGTCTTCTGGTGCACGGCGGACCCGGGCTGGGTCACGGGCACCAGCTACGGCATCATCGCCCCCCTGGTCATCGGGGCCACCCTGATCGTGGACGAGGCCGATCTGGACCCTGCCCGGTGGCTCGGCATCCTCCAGGACCAGCGGGTCACGGTCTGGTACACGGCCCCCACCGCCATCCGCATGCTGATGAAGGTGGGCGCGGAGCTGGCCCCCCAGTTCGACCTCTCCCGCCTGCGCTTCCTCGCCAGCGTCGGCGAGCCCCTGAACCCCGAAGGGGTGGTCTGGGGACGGGACGTCCTCGGTCTGCCCTTCCACGACAACTGGTGGCAGACCGAGACCGGCGGGATCATGATCGCCAACTACCGCACCATGGCGATCAAGCCGGGCTCCATGGGCCGGCCCCTGCCCGGCGTCGAGGCCGCCATCGTTCGGCGGGAGCCCGACGGCCATTCGATCGCGGTCATCGACACCCCCGACACGGTCGGCGAGCTGGCCCTGAGGCCCGGCTGGCCCTCCATGTTCCGGGCCTATCTCGACGAGCCCGAGCGCTACGCCAAGTGCTTCGCCGATGGCTGGTACCTGACCGGCGACCTGGCCCAACGGGACGCGGACGGCTACTTCTGGTTCGTGGGCCGCGCGGACGACGTGATCAAGTCCTCGGGCCACCTGATCGGACCCTTCGAGGTGGAGAGCGCGCTCATGGAGCACCCCGCCGTGGCGGAGGCCGCCGCCATCGGCATCCCGGAGCCCACCGCCGGCGAGATCGTCAAGGCCCTGGTGGCCCTCAAGCCGGGATTCGCCTGGGACGAGGACCTGCGCAAGTCACTCCTGGCCCACGCCCGCAAGCGGCTCGGCCCCGCCGTCGCACCGCGGGAGATCGACTGGCGCGCCAACCTTCCCAAGACCCGCAGCGGCAAGATCATGCGCCGCCTGCTGCGCGCCCGGGAGCTTGGGCTCCCCGAGGGCGACATCTCCACCCTGGAGAGCGACGAGCGATGACCGACCCCGCCGACACCAAGCTGCACCTCAACCGTGACCACGCGTTGCACCTGCTGCGGGAGATGCTGCGCATCCGCCGCTTCGAGGAGCGCTGCGCGGAGCTCTACACGGAGGAGAAGATCCGCGGCTTCCTGCATCTCTACATCGGCGAGGAGGCCATCGCCGTAGGCGTCATGCAGTGTCTGACCCCGGAGGACGCGGTGATCGCCACCTACCGGGAGCACGGCCACGCCCTGGCCCGCGGCATGCCCATGACCACCATGATGGCCGAGATGTACGGCAAGCAGGAGGGGTGCAGCCGGGGGCGCGGCGGCTCCATGCACCTCTTTTACGCCTCCACCCGCTTCTACGGCGGCAACGCCATCGTCGGCGGCCTGCTGCCGCTGGCGATCGGCCTGGCCCTGGCGGACAAGATGCAGGGTCGGCCCCGGGTCACCGCCTGCTTCTTCGGCGAGGGGGCCGCGGCCGAGGGGGAGTTCCACGAGAGCCTGAACCTGGCCGCCCTCTGGCAGCTGCCGGTGCTCTTCGTCTGCGAGAACAACCTCTATGCCATGGGCACGGCCCTGGAGCGCTCCGAGTCCGAGACCCACATCTTCCGCAAGGCCCAGGGCTACCGGATCGAGTCGGAGTCGGTGGACGGGATGGACGTGATCGCCATCGAGGTCGCGGCCCGCCGTGCCGCCGCGGCGGTCCGCGCCGGCGCGGGACCGCGGTTTCTCGAATGCCTCACCTACCGCTTCCGCGCCCACTCCATGTTCGACGCCCAGCTCTACCGGGACAAGGCGGAGGTGGAGGCCTGGAAGGAGAAGGGACCGGTGCTGCGCTTCGGGCACTGGCTGGAGGAGACCGGGATGCTGGACGCCGCCGGGCGCGCCCGCATCGAGGCCGGGATCGAGGAGGAGCTCACCGCGGCCATCGCCTTCGCCGAGTCGGGGACCTGGGAGCCGGTCGAGGACCTGACCCGGGACGTCTACACGGAGCCGCGGGCATGAGCGCCGAGCCGATCGAGACCACCTACCGGGAGGCGGTGCGCGAGGCCATCCGGGATGCCATCCAGCGGGACCCCCGGGTCTTTCTCATGGGTGAGGACGTGGGCCGCTACGGCGGCTGCTATGCGGTGAGCAAGGGGCTCTACGACGAATTCGGACCCGAGCGAATCCGCGACACCCCCCTCTCGGAGTCGGGCTTCACCGGGGCCGGCATCGGCGCGGCGATGGGCGGCATGCGCCCCATCGTCGAGATCATGACCGTGAACTTCAGCCTGCTGGCCCTCGACCAGATCGTCAACAACGCGGCCACCATCCGCCACATGTCCGGGGGGCAGCTCAACGTGCCGGTGGTGATCCGCATGGCCTGCGGCGCCGGGCGCCAGCTCGCGGCCCAGCACTCCCACAGCCTGGAGAGCTGGTACGCCTCCATCCCGGGGATCAAGGTGGTGGCCCCGGCCACCCTGGAGGACGCCCGCGGGATGCTCTGGACCGCCCTGGAGGACCCGGACCCGGTGCTGATCTTCGAGCACGTGATGCTCTATAACCGGACGGGCCGGCTCTCACCCGACACGGGCCCTGTCCCCATCGAGGGGGCCGCCGTGCGCCGGGCCGGGGACGACCTGACCCTGATCACCTACGGCGGCTCACTCTACAAGACCCTGGAGGCCGCCGAGACCCTGGCGGCCGAGGGCGTCTCCGCCGAGGTCATCGATCTGCGCAGCCTCAGACCCCTGGACGACGCGGCCATCATGGCCTCGGTGGGCAAGACCCACAGGGCGGTGATCGTGGACGAGGGCTGGCGCACCGGCAGCCTCGCCGCCGAGGTCAGCGCCCGGATCATGGAGCAGGCCTTCTGGGACCTGGACGCCCCGGTGGGGCGGGTGTGCAGCGCCGAGGTCCCCATCCCCTACCCCAAGCACCTGGAGGACGCCGCCCTGCCCCAGGTCCCCGCGATCCTCGCGGCGGCTAAGGCGGCGCTGGGCCGATGACCGCGGTCTATCGGATGCCCTCCCTGGGGGCCGACATGGAGGCCGGGACCCTGATCGAGTGGGTCAAGCGGCCCGGGGAGCGACTCGCCAAGGGCGACGTGATCGCCGTGGTGGAGACCCAGAAGGGGGCCATCGAGGTGGAGGTCTTCCACGACGCCGTCATGGGCCGCCCGCTCGTCCAGGTCGGCGAGACGGTTCCGGTCGGCACGCCCATGGCGGAGCTGGAGATCGAGGGCGCCCCGCCCAAGACCGGGGCCGCTCAAACCGGCGAGGCAGCCCCCGAGCCCCGGGAGACCGCGCAGGCCGCGACAGCGGAGCGCCCGCCAGCGACCGAGTCCCGCGCCGAGCGGGCCGCGTCTGGCGAGAGTCGCCACCGTGCCTCCCCCGCCGCGCGTCGCGAGGCCGAGCGGCGGGGCCTTGCCCTGGATGACCTGAAAGGCACCGGGCCCGACGGGGCCATCGTCCTGCGGGACGTCTCCCCGGCGGCCGGCAAGGCAGAGCGCGGCGCCACCGCTGCCGAGGGCCCCGCACCCCGGCGCGGACTGGATCTCGCCGCCATGCGCGAGGCCATCGCGGCGGCGATGGCCAGGTCCAAGCGCGAGATCCCCCACTACTACCTGAGCCAGACCGTCGATCTGACCCCCGCGGGCGACTGGCTCGCCCGGCGCAACGCCGAGCTGCCCCCGGAGCAGCGCGTCCTGATGGGGGTGCTCTTCATCAAGGCAGTCGCCCTGACGCTCAGGGACTTCCCGGAGCTCAACGGATTCGACCGCGGCGGGCGCTTCGAGCCAGCCGCGGGCATCCATGTCGGCAGCGCCACCGCCGTCCGCGGCGGCGGCCTGGTGGCACCGGCGATCCACGACGCGGACCAGCTGAGCCTGGACGCCCTCATGGATCGCCTGCGGGACCTGGTTGCCCGGGTCCGGGCGGGCACCCTACGGAGCTCGGAGCTGTCGGACCCCTCGATCACCGTCTCCAGCCTCGGCGAGCGGGGGGTGGACCGGCTCTACGGCATCATCTACCCGCCCCAGGTCGCCATCGTCGGCTTCGGCACCCCAAGGCCCAGACCCTGGGTGCTGGATGACCAGGTCGTCCCCCGCACCCTGGTCACCGCGACCCTATCCGCGGACCACCGCCACAGCGACGGGCACCGCGGGGCACTCTTTCTGGCCCAGGTTGGCCAACGGCTGCAGGAGCCCGAGACCCTATGACCCCCACAGAGACAACCCGCGAGCAGCTCCGGGACGCCGCCCTGGAGGAGCTCATCAACGTCGCCCCGGACCTCGCCGAGGAGACCATTCCCCCGAACGCCGACCTGCGGGAGACCCTGGACCTGGACTCCATGGACCTCGTCAACTGGATCGCCGCGCTCCACCGACGTCTCGGTGTCGACATCCCGGAGCTGGACTACCCCAGGCTGCGCACCCTCGATGCCACGGCCGACTATCTGGCCGCCCGCCTGGGGGGTTAGTAACGGCACCACGTCCACGGTAAGGCTCTGAAACGTGGACGCCATCCATGGCCCGGACGGGAAGGGCAAGAGATGAACGTCGAGTCTGTGAAGCTATTCCGGCAAGGCGGTCAGCCAATCAATTCCGTGTAGATCGGGCTTCAGCCCGATCGCGGCGTTTCAGGAGAACCGAGAGGTCGCCGTCGGGCTGAAGCCCAACCTACGGGAGACCCTCGCTCAACCGCGTCTTCCCTTCAGGGTCACTTGAGTCCGACCTTCTCGGCGGCCGACTTGGTGTTGATGTTGAGCAGGGAGTAGAGGGGGCAGATGCCGAAGATACCCGTCAGGATGAGGATCACACCGATCCAGCCGATGGGGTTCTGAAGGGCGAAGAAGACATTGCCGATCAACAGCACGCCGAGGACCACGCGGATGATGCGGTCCGTCTTGCCCATGTTGTGCTTGAAGAGGTTCATTGATTCACTCCGCGTCTTGGATGGGACCTGATTGGGACGTTCAACTGGTACGCGACGGTGGTGCACGATGCTCCACGCCTCTCGCCAGGTGGGGGTGCGAACAGCGGGTGCAAGGGGCGCGGGCTTCGTGTTGGCAACCCGCCGCGCGCCCCAAGGAGATGCTGACCGAACGCCATCCTGGCGTTCGATCAGCTCGCGTCCCAAGACGCGCGAGTCCCGGGACGCTCCAATTTCAAGCGCTTGAGGCCCTTGAAAAGGGCGGGCCATCCTTGGCCCGCACGGGAAGCGCAGCAAATCAGCGCTTCCCTATTCCGACAGCCACCACGGCACCCGCAAGACCTCCGCCTCCTCCGCGCTGTCGGTCGGATAGAAGGAATGGATGCCATCGTCGATATAGTAGCGCCAGAACCGGGTTTCCAGGTCTGCGTCGAGGATCTCGAAGTCGCCCCGTGCCTGCCTCTCCTCGAGGAAGCGGCGGTAGGCGTCCAGGGGCTCGGGCCCGCCCTGCTGAAAGATGATACGCCCGCCGTACTCCTGGTAGAGCGCCCGGTTGATCTTCCATTGGCGGATGAAGGCATCGGCGACCTGGTCCCGCGCCGCCGCCGTCTCCGCAGGGTCCTCCGCGGCCTCACCCCCCATGTCGTCGAGGGTCGCGAGGAGCCCGTTCAGCGTTTCGAGCTCCGAGGCGAGGGACGCGCGCTCGGACTCGGGAAGGCCCGACCCTTGGAGCCTGCGGGTCAGCTCGTCGCGGCGGGCCTCCTGCCGCTGCCGGTCCTGCTCCATCGACCGCTGCAGATGCTTCACGTAGACATCCCTTTCGGCTTTGGTCACCGCGATGCCCTTGTCGCTCGCATACCGATCCGTCAGCTCTCTCAGGATGACGTAGCGCAGCTCTTCAGGGTCATCGGTGTGGATGACCGTGCCCAGTACCTTCCCGGCGATCGGGGCGTTGGGGTCGCCGTACAGGTCCGCCCGCGAGGTCCCAAGCCCGACCCCAACGAGACAGAATGCCAGCAGCGTGGCAGCAAGGACCCTCATCATCGTCTTCTCTCCGATCGTCGACATGGATCCGTGCCGAGCCCGCGCTTCACTCGCGCCGTCGCCGGTATCGGGCCTAGGGGCGCCAGTATAAGGCCTGGTGTGACGGCTTCGCCCTATTCGTCCGGCACGAACCTGAGGACGTTTCCGTTGATGCAGTAGCGCCGGTGGGTCGGCGGGGGGCCGTCATCGAAGACATGGCCGAGATGGATCCCGGAGCTGGCGCTGCGCACCTCGACGCGTCGCATGCCGTGGGACTCGTCGACATGCTCGGTGATCGCGCCCTCCACCGGATTGAAGAAGCTCGGCCAGCCGGTGCCGCTGTCGAACTTGGTGTCACTGCGAAACAGCACGGCCCCCGTGATGGGATCGACGAAGGCGCCCGGGCGCTTCTCGTCGAGGTGGGAGCCGGTGAAGGGTGGCTCGGTGCCGCTCTCGAAGGCAATCGCTCGCTGCTCGGGGATTAGCAGCTGGTAGCCGAGCCATTTCCAGAAGCGCTGTCGCTCCCTATTGTAGCCCGTGAAACGGGACACCTCGCGGCCCTTCTCGAACAGCACGATGGTCGGTGTGGCAAAGAGCGCCCGCTCCAGCCGCCATCCCTCCGGCGGCTTGGTGCTCAGGGTGCGCGCGACCTGGACATCGCCCTCCCAGTGGTCCAGCACCTCGGCCTTGAACTGTCGGCAGAAGGCGCAATCGACCGCCTCGAAGACCACCAGCTGGCGGTCGGGATCGAGCGCGCTGGCGTCGAGCCCCGCCAAGGCCGGCGATTCGATCTGGCCGGATTTCGGGGCCCGGGGATAGGGAACGCCGGTGCCGCCGAGACCACAGTAGCCCCGTGGATTCTTCTGCAGATAGTCCTGATGGTCTTCCTCGGCCCGGAAATAGGCCTCCAGCGGCTCGATCTCGGTCGTGATGGTGCCGCGACCCTGTCGCGTCAGCGCGGCCTGATAGGTGTCGCGGGTCTTGATCGCGACCGCCCTCTGGGCGTCGTTGTGCGTGTAGATGGCGCTGCGATAATTGCTGCCGATGTCGTTGCCCTGGCGATCTCCCTGCGTTGGGTCGTGGCTCTCCCAGAAGTGGATCAGCACCTCCTCGAGGCTCACGCGGGCAGGATCGAAGACCACCCGGACGACCTCCGCATGGTTGCGCTCGCTCGCCCGGCCCCGGCGCAGGGCGGATTCATGGGCGATGATCGCCCGATAGCTGCCCTCGATGTCGCCGTTGGCATAGCCGCTCTCGACGTCCAGAACGCCGGGGAGCGCGGCCATGCGCTTTTCCGCGCCCCAGAAGCATCCCATGCCGAGAACGATGCTGTCCGTCGCCTCAGCAACGCGGGAGGGTGCCGACGCCTCCGAGCTCTTCGCCATTGCCGGAGCGGTCATCGCCAGTGCGATCAAAAGGACCACAGACAGGAGCAACGCTGCCGGAAGGGACCCGGTGGATCCGTCGACCTGGGCCCGGCAGGGCCCTACAAGTTTCCGATTCGCGGTGTGGCACTGCCTGCCAAGTACGAACATGATTCCAGGCTCCTGATCTCGATGGAAAATGGTGAACAACGGGGCGGTAGCGCGCTGAGGTATCCGCGGGACAGATGCGGCGCACGGCCACAATCAGGTGGTCGATCCGCCCGACGCTTCTGGGTTCGCCGACTCCGCCCTTCAATCCCCAAGTCGTCGCGATCCCCGCTTCGGTTACAAGCCCTGCGTGGAGCTCTGAGACCGTGAAAGTGCTCGGGCGTGGCTCTCGGCCAGTTCGCGGCACGTGGGTCGGGCTTCAGCCCGACGGCGGCCTCTCGGTCTTCCTGCGGCGGCGTAGTCGGGCTGTGAAGCCCGACCTACAAATCTCTCTGCTGCAGCGATGCAGGAAGATCCTGGGCCCGGCGTCGCCAGGTGCCCTCGCGCGACCCGTCGGCGCGGATGGGCCGCCGCGCGCGACCGCCAGGCGACTCGCTCCACCCCCATCGATATCGATCCACGGCCGTCCGCCCGAGCAGTTCCAGCGAGCCCCGGGCCGAGAGCCCGGGCAATGACCAAGGTCGCGGCCGATTGCGCTGACCCCGCACCGTAACATCGAGGTCTCGCAGACAGCCCTATACTTCTGTCCGAGCCGCCCCCAACCGTCAGTAGGACCGCTGCCCATGCGCTTTCGTTTCCCAGTGGTGATCGTCGACGAGGACTTCCGCTCCGAAAATGCCAGTGGAACTGGGGTGCGCGTCCTGGCCAAGGCCATCGAGGACGAGGGCATCGAGGTCGTCGGAGTGACGAGCTTCGGCGACGTTGCCTCCTTCGCCCAGCAACAGTCCCGCGCCTCGGCCTTCATCCTGTCCATCGACGACGAGCAGTTCTCCTCGCCTGGGGACGCGGCCGAGGCGATCACCCAGCTCCGGGCCTTCGTGGAGGAGATCCGGTTCCGCAACGCGGAGATCCCGATCTTCCTCTACGGAGAGACCCGCACCTCGCGACATGTCCCCAATGATGTCCTGCGGGAGCTCCATGGGTTCATCCATATGTTCGAGGACACGCCGGAGTTCGTCGCCCGCTACATCGTCCGGGAGGCCCGGGGTTACCTGGATTCCCTTGCACCGCCCTTCTTCCGGGCCCTGACCCACTATGCGGCCGACAGCTCCTATTCCTGGCACTGTCCGGGACACTCGGGCGGCGTCGCCTTCCTCAAGAGTCCGGTGGGCCAGATGTTCCACCAGTTCTTCGGCGAGAACCTGCTGCGCGCCGACGTGTGCAACGCGGTGGAGGAGCTCGGGCAGCTCCTGGACCACACGGGGCCGGTGGCCGCGGCGGAGCACAACGCCGCCCGCATCTTTCACTGCGACCATCTCTTCTTCGTCACCAACGGCACATCCACCTCCAACAAGATCGTCTGGCACTCCACGGTCGCGCCGGGCGACGTGGTGGTGGTGGACCGCAATTGCCACAAGTCCATCCTGCACGCCATCACGATCAATGGGGCTATTCCCGTCTTCCTGATGCCGACCCGCAACCACTACGGCATCATCGGGCCCATCCCGCTCTCCGAGTTCCGCTGGGAAAATATCGAGCGCAAGATCGCCGCCAACCCCTTCGCCCGGGAGGCCCGGGGACGCCCGCGCATCCTCACCATCACCCAGAGCACCTACGACGGGGTGATCTACAACGTGGAGACCATCAAGGGGATGCTCGACGGGCGCATCGACACTCTCCATTTCGACGAGGCCTGGCTGCCCCACGCCGCCTTTCACGCGTTCTACAGCGACTATCACGCCATAGGCGAGGGACGCACCCCCTGCCGGGACTCCATGATCTTCTCGACCCAGTCGACCCATAAGCTGCTGGCGGGGCTCTCCCAGGCCTCCCAGATCCTGGTCCAGGAGAGCGACCAACAGAAGCTCGACCGCGACGTGTTCAACGAGGCCTTCCTCATGCACATGTCCACCAGCCCCCAGTACGCCATCATCGCCTCCTGCGACGTGGCCGCCGCCATGATGGAGCCCCCGGGCGGCAATGCCCTGGTGGAGGAGTCCATCCTGGAGGCGCTGGACTTCCGCCGCGCCATGCGCAAGGTGGACGCGGAGTTCGGCGAGTCCTGGTGGTTCAAGGTATGGGGACCGGACCATCTGGCGGAGGAGGACATCGGGGAGCGGGAGGACTGGATCCTCAGGGCCGGGGAGCCCTGGCACGGCTTCGGGGATCTGGCCCAGGGCTTCAACATGCTGGACCCCATCAAGGCCACCGTCATCACCCCGGGGGTGGACGTGGACGGCCAGGTGGAGGAGTGGGGAATCCCGGCAGCCATCGTCACCCGCTACCTGGCCGAGCACGGGATCATCGTCGAGAAGACCGGCCTCTACTCCTTCTTCATCATGTTCACCATCGGCATCACCAAGGGCCGATGGAATACCATGGTCACGGAGCTCCAGCAGTTCAAGGACGACTACGACCACAACAGGCCCCTGTGGCGCGTGCTGCCCGCCTTCATCACCAACCAGCCCCGCTACGAGCGTGTCGGCCTGAGGGACCTATGCGACCAGATCCATGCCGTCTACCGGGAGCACGACATCCCCCGCCTGACGACCGAGATGTACACGTCCGAGATGGCCCCCGCCATGAAGCCCGCGGACGCCTTCGCCCGCATGGCCCATCGGGAGATCGAAAGGGTCGGCATTGATGACCTGGAGGGACGCATCACCGCGATCCTGCTCACCCCCTACCCCCCCGGCATCCCGCTGCTCATCCCCGGGGAGCGGTTCAATGCCACCATCGTGCGCTATCTTCAGTTCGCCCGCGCCTTCAACGACCAGTTCCCGGGCTTCGAGACCGACATCCACGGCCTGGTCAAGGAGCAGATCAACGGCAACGTGCGCTATTACGTGGATTGCGTGAAGTGAGGGCCTCGTGAGTGCCACGGCACACGGCGGACAGGTCGCAGCGGCGACTCATCGATCCTCTGGCGGGACGCACCCCCTCCTCAGGCGCCGTTGACGGCCTTGCTCAGCCGTTCCGTGTAGTCGCGCGGGGGAATCAGCACCCAGCCCCGGAAATCGCGGTCCAGGGAACCTTGCTTCCATCGCGGGGCGGAGTCCTCGCAAACCTCGACCAAGAACAGGGCCATCTCGCCCTGCAATGACTGTGGCTCCTTGAGAACGGTCTTCTGGGCCCAACCCCGCAGCCCCTCGGTGACAACGCCGCTGCGCGCCCAGGCTGCGCATTGGGCACCCGCGAGGCCGAACAACAGGAGCTGCTTGTAGTCGAGCTCCCGGTCAGGGTGATCGGGGCGGGGACTGGTCCCCGCGGGCTCCTCCGCCACCGGCCTCAACCCCACCCTCAGGTACGCGTGGAGCTCGTGAAGATCGCGCCAGGAGCCCTCCGCCATGGGCGTCTCCCAAAGGGTGGCGTAGCGCAGCTGCCGGTCGAAGAACCGGAACAGGTTGCGCATGACCCAGTCCTGGTGCTGTATCGCTTCCTCGTCGAGCAGGAACTGACTGCGCTCGAGCTGGTGCAGGGCCTGATCCAGATTCTGGAACATGAGGCGGTAGAGGCGTTGCTCCAGGCTCAGGCCCCGCTCCGAGTGAGTCCCCCCCCGGGCCGACAGGGGCTTGGGCAGACCGGCGCAGGTCTTAAGCAGCGGTTTCTTGAGCGCGCTCAGGAGCCCGAGGCGAGCCTCCGCCGAGATCTCCGCCTGCCGGAGCCTCTCGAGGGCCAGGATCAAGGCGGGCGCCGCGTGGCGCACCCCCGCCTTGCGCAGTCCCTGGATCCATTGATCGATCGGCTCAGAGCCGGCGTCGAAGGGAGGACACGCATTTATCGAGACGGCCAAGGTGGCTCTCCGGGTAAAGGAAAACGGTCGGCGTCTTCCGATCCTGGATCAGGCGGGAGCCAGATTCCTCGAATCGAATCGAGCCCGCGCGCGGTCCGCGAGTCCAGCGCCCGGGGTGGGCAGCTGCTCCCCTCCCCGCCGCACGCGGTCCTGAGACTAGCCTCCCGACTTCTTGGAGGCTGCTGACTGGCACGCACTTCGACCCACCGTCGGGGCTAGCGCCCCGAGGGATGTGGCATCCCGCCCTGCCGGCAACGCCTTAGCGTGGTGCAGCGCCTCGTGCCCAACCGCAATGCCCTGCACGCCTCGGCCGGCAGCGCGATCGCCGACGCCGGTATCCCGGCTCTCAACTCCGCTCGAGCGCTGCCTTGCTCCATCAGGACGACATGACCGAAGTCACCGCGATATTTCAGGGCCCAAGCCGATACAGGCGCGCACCTGGTAGCCACACATTGGGCAGGCAGGGCGGAACGCGGAAGCTCCGCTACTGCGCCGAAGCGGAGCCTATCGACCCACACCTGCCGCTGCAGGCACGGACCTCAGCGGCAGGTCTGGACGCATTGCAGTCTCCCGCCGCCACCCCAATGCGGGGCTCAGTTCGGCGAAAACCTGCTGCCCAGACCGCGCTGGCGAGGCGCAGCTCAGCGCGCCAAAGCGGACGGTCCCGATGCTTCCCGTTAACCACCGTCCCGCGCCTATTCCGATCTCCGCTGCCCCCAAGTGCCAGGGGCTAAGCTACCAAAACATGGTTCCGCCACCGAGAGCCGCGGTGAGGAAGCAGTGGACTCGGGGATGCGAAGCGCCCACTCAGTGCACACGAAAATGTGGGCCGGGATTCTCAGTAAGCCCCGGCATAAGGGCTATCCGGCGCCAACAGACGCCGCAGGCTCTCTCTGCAGCCTAGCTGAGTTGTAGCCTCAGCCTGTGTTGCGGGACCTGGGCACTCCTCCTAACGGTCGTCGGCCAGCACGTCGTCTAAACTGAAACCATAGGTAGGGTGCAGGCGAAGGACGGTCGCGAATCCACGAGCGGCCGCAAGGCCTGATCCCAGGGGAGTGGGAAGACCACCTTGTCGGTAGCATCAACTACCGCGCTTCCGCCATGAAACGTCAAACACTGTGCTGGTCGCTGGTCCTTGCTGTTGCCGTCACGGTGGGTTTCGCCAGCCAGACGGCAGCTCGGACCACCGCGCTTGACGACTATGTGGCCACGGCCGATCCCAATTACGCCTATGTCCGTTCCGGCACACGAGTTGGCGAGGGATTTACGGTATTCGTGATCTCAATGGCTTCCCTGAAATGGCGCGTCCCCGCGGAGGTAGACCGGGTGCTATGGACGCACGAAATGCTGATCGCCGTGCCGTGGATCACACACTCCGGGAATCAACATACGGCCTTGCTGCTTGTGAATGGGGGCAGTAATACGGCTGGGAGCGCTCAGGAAAACGACGACCTGCTGGGTTTGCTCTCCGTGGTAACCGGGTCGGTGACGGCCATGGTCAGTCAAATTCCGAATGAACCGCTGCACTTCTCGGACGAGGACGATGCCCGATCCGAAGATGCACTGCTCGCCTACGGCATGGATAAATACCTGCGGACTGGCGATCCGGAGTGGCTGGTGCATTTTCCCATGACCAAGGCGGTGGTACGGGCGATGGACACTGTCCAGGCATTCGCGGCGGAGACCTCGGGATGGCCTGATCCGCCCCGAATTGACGACTTCATCGTCATGGGGGGTTCTAAGCGCGGCTGGGCAACTTGGTTAACGGCGGCGGTGGAGGCCCAGAAAGGCGTCGCGTCGCGCATTAGGGCGATTCTCCCGGCCTCGATCGATCTGCTGAACCTCGGTCGGCAGTTCAGGCACCATTGGGATGCCTACGGCTTCTACGCCCCTGCCATCCAGGACTACGTGGAGTTCGACGTGCCGTGTCGTGCGCGGATCGCGGCGGCGGGGGCGGCGATGGTGGAACTGATCGATCCGTACTCCTACCGCGACCGTCTGACGATGCCCAAATTGCTGGTCAACTCGGCGGGCGACCAGTTCTTCCTGCCGGACTCGTCCCAATTCTATTTCGCCGATCTACCCGGCCCCAAGCTCCTGCGTTACACGCTCAACACCGATCACTCCCAGGCTCAAGATCTGCGGAGCATCATTCTCCCGACGCTGTCCTGGCTCAGCGATGTCCTCGATGACAAGACAGACCCTCAGTTCTCGTGGACCCTGGAACCCGACGGTTCGATCCGGGTGCAGACGTACACCCAACCCAAAGGGGTGCGCCTGTGGCAGGCCACGAACCCGAATGCGCGGGATTTTCGCCTGGAGTCGATCGGGGCCGTTTGGACCAGCTCGAATCTGTCGGATACCGGTAACGGCGTGTACGTGGGTTACGTTCCCCCTCCCGCTCAGGGGTGGTCAGCGTTCACAGTGGAGGTGACGTTTCCCGGTTCCACACTGATACCCACTCCGCTGGAAAGCGACCGAGTCTTCACGACCGACGTACGCGTCACCCCGGACACCTTACCGTTCAAAGGGACGAGCTGTCCCTGCCAGGCCTGCCTTCCGAGTTGGAGCGGGTGGCGATCCATTCTGAGATGAGGGCCAATGGTCATTCGGTTTAATCGTTTCAGGGAGTCAAAGCCATGCAAGCGCACACTCCATTGCTTCGTTTAAAGGCTGTCGCTGTCGCCGCCGCCCTGCTCCTCGTCGCGAGCGGACAAGCGCTCGCGACAACGGGTCAGGTCGTCGGCAACGTCTATGGTGTTCTGATGTACGCAGACGCCACATTCGGCGGGTGTATGGCATACGTGCTCCCCAGCCCCGATACTGTCCTGCCGGGCTGCCCGTCCGGCTGGGTCACCTTCAGTTGCTCGGGCGACTTCACCGACTCGGTGCGTGCCTACCGGATGGTGGATCAGGCCCAATTAGCCCTGGCGACCGGCAAGCAGGTCTATGTCGAGTTCCGCGACGATCTGAAGCACAACGGCTACTGCTTCGCGTATCGGATTGACGTCTGGAAGTGAACCCGTGCGCATGAGGATGTTGAAAGGCCAAGGATACCTTGCGGCAGCCCTTGCGGCCCTGGTGCTCGGCAGCGGCGTATGGGCGTTGCTCTCCCTCTTCGAGGGAGGCAAGGGACTGCCGAGCGATTCAAACACGGTAGGCCAGGAGCAAGCACCAAGCCTTCTAGACGCAACGGAGCGAGCCAAATCGTCCCGCCCGCTCACGAGTGGCGCTCCGAGGTTGGAGCGGGGCGGTATGCTTGAAACCCCACCCTCCGAGGTGACGCTGGATCTCGGGGAGTTGCTGGACGCCGACGGCGGCGTAATTGACGCATCAATCGGCTCTGCCAATGATCCCGTCAGCATCGGTCCGGACCTGAGCAGTGACGATCCGCTGGCTTACGAGCCGGGAAGCCCCTCCACACCGCCGCGCAACCTCGGCGCGCCGTTGGACGCCGATGATCCCGGGTCCTCGCCCCTGACCGACGCAAGCCCGAGAATAATCGGCATAAGTCTCAATGCGGACGAGCCCCTGGGGTGGCAGGTCGATCAACGAGGGCTTCCGCCGATCGAAATCGGCGAACGCATAGACGCCGGGGCGCCGATGACCCGTTGAGCGAAGCCGCTTCTGACAGCTGAGCGCTCCGAGAATTGGCGGCGAGAGCCAGCAATGAGTCCCAAAGCAGACTCAGCGGGGCGCGACTCGACCCCGGGAGCTGTGGGTCGTCTTCGCCCTCTCGCAGGGCGACAGCTGGGTAACCGCTATGCGCGTCTACCTACCCCAGGAGTGACTCGGCTGGGTGGCAGGTCTCGCCGCATTGCAGACCTTGGTGATCAGACCTTGTCTTGCTGCAACGGCTCGATTCTGAACCCCCCCTAGCTCTAAGACGGTGTCGCAGCGCGGGCAAGATCCCCGGTGGCGAGGTAGGCCAATCTTGGAAGTTCGTGACGAGATCTTGTTGGAAGCAACATCTGCCGTTAGAAGGATCTCGCGATCCGTCGCCGATTCGCTGCTGCGAAGTTTCGGGAGTACTTGATGGTTCTCTGTCTTGGAGCTTCGAGAGAACCTGCCGATCCACTGCCGCTCCGTCGCGGTGCCACATCGGGATTTCCTGACGATCCGGCGATCCCGAGACCGCCGATCCAGCGCGATTATCGCGCTCGATGTGATGCCGAAGCGGGGACTTTAGCCCGGTTGACCTACCCCGGCCCCTGCTCGTACCCTGACGTCTCCCTATGCGACGAACGGTACCCCAGCGGTACCCCCAAGGGTACCGGGTGGACATAACAATCTGATGCTAGGGACGTGTTTGTCGAAGAATCGGGTAACACCCTGGCATGTGATCAGCTCGCGCCCCGAAGCGCGCGGGTCTCCGGAAGCGCAATAAATCCGCGCATCCCTATGGGCGTAGGGACCGGATGTGGGGTTGTCGACAGCCGATACGGTTCGTATCTTGGTCATAAATGGAGGTAACCGATCATGAAGTTTGTCCGAGACGTTCTTGCGAAGAAAGGGTCATCCGTTTGGACGATCAAGCCGGACGCGACAGTCCGCGAGGCTCTCACTGAAATGTCGAATAGGAACGTGGGGGCGCTCGTAGTCGCAGACCAGGAGCGCGTAGTGGGAGTCATCTCGGAACGGGACTTTGCCCGCAAGGCCATCACCCAGGAGCCTTGCTCCCTTGACAGTCCAGTAGCGGGCGTCATGGCGAAAGAGCCGCTCTGTGTCAAGCCATCAAACACGATCACCGAATGCATGTCGCAGATGACCGATAAGCGGGTTAGACATCTGCCCGTCCTGGACGAGGAGGGAAACCTGTCCGGTATCGTTTCGATAGGCGATGTCGTCGCTGGAATGCTGAGCGAGTGCGAATCCAAAGTGGACGAGCTGCAGAGCTTCGTTTACGGGACCTGATGCGACCCGCCGCCGCTTGGTTCTCGAATGATGCTGGTAGTGCGTCGACGCTTCGTCAGCCTAAGACCAAATCATCACCGAAAGCTGATGATGGAAACTATACCTGACAGTTGCGAGTATCGAGTCGCGAGGATTCCCAGACTGACCAGATAGTTAGCTCGCTCATGAATAATGAACTGACGTGATTCTAGTATATGGCCGTCCCGATCGCGTTGGCTGATTAGCACGATGTCTACCTCAGCCGTCTACGGGAGCGTGCCGAGGTCGTGCACCTGACCCGCAGAGGCGAGCCCACGGTCGAGGATATGGCCCGGATGGCCATCACCCTGGACGCAAGGGTGCGGGAACTGCGTGGTCGCGGTGACCGTTGCCCCCCAGCCGGAGCTGCTCGCCGCGGGGGTGTCGCCGATGCTGCCCGATTGACGGGATACGCCGGCGCTGGCGTGTTTGAAAGCGGGAGCGCTCTTCGGCGCTCGGACTAGTACAGCAGAGCGAAAGTCCTAATACCATACTTTAAGTGGTTCGGCTAACATGCGGAGACTGCAACCCTCGCGAGCTGGACCGATGCCGACCAACGAAGCCGATCCGATCCACTTGACCGAGCGGGAGCGCAGCGAATTGCAAGTGCTCGTACGCCAGCAGACCTGCCCGCAACACCTCGCACTGCGGGGACGCGTGGTGCTGCTGGCCGACGCTGGCA
>Ga0316579_10000019_pt1 | contig 38421 bp, 58 predicted proteins | sample J5NA_2_FD_203074 | JGI IMG/M metagenome (GOLD analysis project Ga0316579, IMG submission 203074) | Rhizosphere microbial communities from salt marsh grasses in Alabama, United States - J5-7_160517rDrA | ecosystem: Host-associated > Plants > Roots > Rhizosphere | place: USA: Alabama | collected... | reverse complement strand
GTTGGTAATAAAACTACTGTTATAATAATGGATGGCTTATCTATTTTTTCAACCTTATTAATAAACTCTTGTTTAGTCACCTAAAATCCCCTCCTATATGCTTCCTCAACTACTCTTCTTATCCTAACTTGGTTCGCGTCGATAGCGTCGGTTATAAACCTTCTAGGAGCCATGCGCCTAGTACCTTCATGTACCCATATAGCATATTCAGTATTATTAAATAATTGCAACATCTTACCACCTCGAACGTCTATAACCCTATGTTGGTTAGCACCTCTTAAAGTCCCGGTGTCTACCGGAGTTCGCTTCTTAGCTTCCCCAACTAAGAAATGTCCTAACTGGTTAAGGGATTCTTCATTAGCTCTCTTTAACCACCTATTAGCGGCACCGAAGTTATTTATTACCATAGTCATATGTCCACCCCCGTTAACCTTTGTAAATCACATTCCAAATGATGATTTCTATTCATTACATTATTAGGGTTCCCTTTTAGTATATATTCCGTACCATCAATATTACGTACGCGATCTCCTTTTTTAAGATCGCGTATTTCACAAATTAATGTAGCATCGGTAAGCTCACCGCTTTTACCCATAGTATTACTAGTTTGTGATTGCCTCCTACTTATTACCCCCTTAAAGGAGGTACTAACCCAATCGACTATTTGTCCGCCCATTGGGTTAACTTTAGTATTTCCTGGCCGCAATAATGTTAAAGTACTATAGTATCTTTCTATAGCCATTATCTAATCCTCCAACCAAATCTGACATGGAACCGTTGTCGGAGTAGCCCTGTCGTAACATGCATACAATGTTACGTCATTTACTGCATTATCGCCCTCTTTAAGAGAGGTCTCTATTTTATCAGTCCCGATAATATTATCCATGTAAATCTTAAAGTACTTACCGTCAGCCCTTATGCCGGCGAAGCATAGGTTTGTCCAGTAATCTCCGGCCACGATCTCAGTAGAAATTGATACTTTATGATACGCTCCCTCATCTGAGACAGTAAGCCCAGCGTATACTTGAGCCATGCTAGTATAATTAAGCGTACACAATTTAATGTCTAACTTAGGTTGGATTTTGGACTTATATATCAAATCCTTTGTTTTTCCAAAGGCTCCATTGTAATTAATATCTTTAAACTCAGTATCGACGGAAAATTTAGTTTCGCCGTCTAAAGCTCCTACAATTGCCTCACCAACTAAGTCTTTATCCTTATATAAAACCGCCCCGTCGCCCCTCCAAACATCCGTTGGATTCGGCGCAATTAGTGTAAATGCCATGTGTCTCCACCCCCATTAATATGTAAATGCCCCATAAGTTATATCGGCACTTGCGGAAAAGTTAATCTTAACCGAACCGATATAAGTACCGGAATTCTGGTTAAACCTATTCCTCTCAAAAATGCCTATTTTTCTTGTGACCCCAGCAGCCAAAGTTATTTCCTGGTCATGTAAATACCCCTGGTCACAATAGCCCACTCCGGTTATTGTGACGGTCAAGGATGACCCGCTGCCATTTATGACTTCTAAATATGTCTTTTCGTTGTTCTTCATATAAAAGTCGTCCCCCGCGTCACTAACCGCAGTATATGCAGGCACTAGACCCGTATTAACTATGCTTTGTGGTGTAATTTGTACTACAGCCATCTTTTACTCACTCCTTTTAAAATACTTTGAGTACCCTTTTTTTAAAGCCTCCCATAGTTGAACCGGATAGCCAGACGACGCCTCCTCATAAGTTACGGAGTACTGTCCAACTGATTCAGATTTTATACCCGGATTCTGGTATATTTTATACCTTATCATTTGAGCGGCTATTATTTTAAGTCCCTTTGGATATTTCATCTTCACAAAACTATTTTCTGTAGATTCATCGTCAAGATCATCAGTTACGATAATCTCTGACGAAGTAGCTGTTAAAACTGTTAATGGTACTTGGCCGTTTATACCAGATTCAAACATAATTGTATCATTTGGAACCAAGTCATTATCAGCATATATAACCCCGCTTGAGACCTCTGTAGAAATATATTCCTTAACCATAAAATCGTTTTTCGTACAGATATAAATATCTGACTCGATTATAGGCAAGTATAATTCTAATGCAGCATCTAAGCTATCATCTGTTAATAATAACAGTGCTTTAGCCTCGGCTAATGTAAGGATCATTATTTTTTCACCTTCTTAGTAGCTTTAGTGGTCTTAGCTTCCTCTACTTTAGGTTCCTCTACTTTAGGTTCCTCTACTTTAAGCTCTGTAGGCTCTACTTTAGGTTCCTCTACTTTAGGTTCCTCTACTTTAAGCTCTGTAGGCTCTACTTTAGGATCCTCTACTTTAGGTTCCTCTACTTTAAGCTCTGTAGGCTCTACTTTAGGATCCTCTACTATAGGCTCTACTATAGGCTCTACTATAGGCTCCTCTACTTCAGGCTCCTCTACTTCGGGCTCTGTAGGCTCTGTTATAGGATGCTCATTTGGTGGAGGCTCCTCAACCTCACGTACAAACGGAGTTAAGCAAATGCATTCCTCAAATTGCACTAGATAACTAGCTAATGTAATATCGTCGGTCTCAAATTTTCCGTCCACGAATCTAGCTACTATACTATCTTCTTTCCAAATCATAAGCCCTGTAGTTCTACTTTCAAATTTGTAAAGCAATTAAAATCCCTCCTTAGTATGCAGATGTGCTTACTCTTTCCCAGGCGTCCGCAGATAAACTTAAATTATCTGCTCCGTTAAATACATATAAGTAGCTAGCATCGTAAGCTAGCTCACCACTTAACCCTGGGGTTCCATCGACACCCGAAGCAGTAACCGCAGCTCCCCAAGACGCATTAGTACATGTTTCAGTAGTCGCAATACCATTACTTGCAGTACCTTTTGTCTTTGCTGTAAGAACTACAGTATCTCCGGCACCATCGGCAGCATCAAAAAGACTTGCTGTGTTAGCAGTAATCGCAGCAACTAGAGCCGTTACCGCTGCCGGAGCCGTTGCACCTCCGGAAATATCCACGGGGATATTTCCAGCAGTGTAAGTGCTGTCTGTATCGAATTCATACACATCATCCCCTATAGTTACGGTTTGTGTATCTATAGCTACCCCGGTAAAAGTTAATGTACCAGTGGCCGCCACGGCGTTAACCGGAGTAGCCGCTCTAGCTCTCCCTAGCTGCTCCCTTAAAGTAGGATTCTGCATTTTTTCTCTCTTAAATCCAGTAGACATATATTTTTCACTCTCCTTTAGAAATAAATAATACCAGTGGTCTATAAATCCCCCAAAAAAGATATATAGACCACTGGTATTACTTTATGTTGTCGTAGACCATTTTAACTTGGGGTCATTAGTTCCGACAACTTAATTATAACATAAAAAAGTGCCCTACTCAGGCACTAAAACAAAAATAGTTTATAGAGACTTATTTATATTATACCACGTCTTTAGTCGTCATTATCCCTATTTGAATAAGGATATTGCAGACTAGCTCCGCAATTTTAGTCGCCGTATCGGCGTCATTCTTCCTTAAAACCCCTAGTATTACTAATATTAAAACTATATTTCCCACTGTAGACAGTGCTATCTTTGGGTTTAACAATTTTCTCAAATGATACAAGATACCCACCTCCTTAATTTATACTACAATCTTTTAAAGAAACTACAAAACCGGGGTTTCCTTCGCATACCCCTAAAATTGATATTTGTTGACCCTTAGTCAACTTAGTTAACTCTGCTTTGTCTTTAAATTTACATATTATAGATCCAAAGCCATCATCTACAGATAAACTAACCTCTGGTACTCCTAAAACTACAGAAATTAAACTTATTTTACCGCTCACGTTACACTTTTTCCCTTTATATGCAGCGTCCCCGGTTACTTCATTTTCCGTATATGCGTTAGACAATGTCTGAGCGTCCACGTTGATAATTGGTTCCTGTGTAGGCTTAATAGCTTTAGCGGTCTTAGCTTCCTTAACAGCTTTGGCGGTCTTAGCTTCCTTAGTAGTATTAGCGTCCCCGGTTATAGCTATATCATCATTATTTACTTCTTCGACTGCAAGTGATCCGATGATACAAAGGAAGCTAAGAATTATTACCACGGTAATTAATATAACTTTCATATCTCTCATTATAATCCATCCTTTTTATTTTTATTTATAATAATATCAAAAGACTTAACATATGTCAAGTCTTATATAATAGGGCAAAAACCTAAACCCAGTCATACTGGGCATCTGCCTAGCAACTACCAAATTATGTAAATTATACATCCAAATATATACATGCTTAAAGGTTGACACCTTGTTTAAGGTGTCAACCAAGTGTCAACCACCTCAAACCCAGTAATAGCTTGAATCCTGAATGGAAAAATATGTAAGGCTAGAAGGTGGCAACCTCTTATAACCTAACTCTCCCAAGGGATATGAGATTTAGGTTGACGGGTTGACACCTTAAACGCATTTCTATAAAGTATTAAGTAACAAACGGGAATAATTGGAAATAATATACCCACTTACTTATATTATATACTACCATATATTCCCTTTTAGCAAAAAAATGTTTTGTAATTAATAATAAGGTGTCAACCCGTCAACCTAATAGCGTATACCCTATGGTATTAGTGAATTTAAAGAGGTTGCCACCTTGGTTGACACCTTAGCATATATTAAGGCATAAAAACAGCTATACCCCTCTATAATAGAGGGGTATAGCTGGTTGACACCTGGTTGACACCTGGTTGACACCTTGGCGTATATTATATTATGTAATCTTAAATTCAGATTTAATTGGAAGTATATAGACTCTAATAACACGTCCATTACGTTTCCTCTTAATCGAATTAAAGCCCAATTTTTTTAAAGATATTCCGATTGCAGTGGGGGACACTTTACCATCCGCAACCCATTTCATTAATTCAGTAGTAGTAACTTCAGTACTAACACCATTTTCATAATCAAGTAGATTCTGTATATATCCATCGGCTACGGTTTTAACTGTGTATTCTCGATTTATATTATTTAACTCTGTAGTTTCTTCATTCGTCAAATAGTGCCGTTCTCCATTCTCGTACATATACTTTATTTCAGACCATAGAGTATTTAGATCAATTTTAATATCCATATCTATTTTATCCAAACTTATTACCCAGAACCTACGGTTTGAATCATCTTTTAGAAACTCTAGCCCATTGACACTAGCGCAAAATATTGTTTTCCTTTTATGCCTGGATAACCTTCGGTCATATGCCGCACGGTATACATCTTCCGGATTAGTTATGAATCCTTTTAATGCTATGTAATCTTTTTTCATCGTACTATCTAATTCGGCTAACTCTGTGATCCAAGTCCCTGTTACCTTAGCTACCTGGTCTTTATTGCAAGCATCAAAACCGACGACTTCACCTTGGAAAGCCTTCGGTATTGGGCACAATTTTTTAAGCCAAGTGCTTTTCATGATACCGCCCTCACCTTGTAAAGTTAATACTCCTTGGCTTGCAAAGTCAGGCCTGTATATAGCACATATGGCACTTATAAGCCACCTTTTTAGCAGCATATTTACAAAATCCTTATCCATGGAATGAATTAACATACTACATAATTTATTGAATTCCTGAGTACTATTTATTGGCTTAAGATCTGTTAAATATTTCTCTACTGGATGATAACTATTGTTAAGACCTACACAACTAATATAATTAGAGATATTAGTAGTTGAGGCACCTACAAACTTATGTTTCTGTGTAAGGTCTTTAACTGTTATGTCGTCCTCATTTTTAAAGAACTCTCCATTTAACTCTAGCTCATGAGTCATCTCATTGACTCGTACGTTAATATTATACATATTTAGGAGAGTGGTTAGATTGCTTACACTAAGTAGTGGGTATGTTCCGTATTTAGTTACTTTAATGTGGTCTTTATCCCACATTGTAAACTTTTCTCCTTGTTTAGCCCACCAATTATTAGCTGAATTAATACTTTTTGTAAGCTCTTCCTCTTCTAATGGATCATCGAGTAACATATTTGTAAAAAATATTACCCTATCGGCTTCCGGTACCTCAAGTCCTAAGAGCTTGCAGTACCAGTTATACAATGTTTGATTTCTGCTACCTTGTTTAGCACAAAGCGGACTTTCTAAGTCCTTAATAGGGTTAAAAAATGAGGGCATCGTGTCCGCGTCCTCTGGTATTTCCCTTAAAATCTTCCGATCCGGAGAGTTTTTTGTTGGGTATATAATATACCCCTTCCCCCCTACACGGTAGTCAACTTCAAGTCCACAAGTCGTTCGTATATTAGATGTATTTTTAACGGCGGCTCCTGTTTTATAGATTAAGTGTACCCCTTTAGGTGTTTTATATACTCCACACTTGCCAATACTTTCCATGTGTGCTATTATAGTCGTAGCATATTTTTTAGTATCTATATCAACAACAACAAAACCTTTGGGAATACGCCATCCCAAAAAACCGCCTTGATTAACCCATGTATCGATTTCATTTTGGGCAAGGCTTTTGTTTTGCCAACCTTTATCTATAGCTCTTTTAGCCTCGTCAAGATCTGTATTTCCTTTTGTAAACCCTCTACATCTTATCACACTTATTCCTCCTTAACTTTTAGTATGATCTTGCCATTTTTATAAGTTAATAACAATTCCTTTGGGTAACCAAACTCTCTAAGTATTTCTTTTGGTATAGTTATCCTTCTAGTATACTCTGAATTTTTCATCACTGGAATCACCTTATCAATTATTTGCATTTTATTCTTACCTCCTTATATCCTTTTAATGTACCCTAATTATATCAAAAAAGAAAAAAGCATTCAAGCTTTTTTCCTTTTTGTCTTTCTTGTCTTTTTAGCCTTTTTAGCCTCTGAGTAAGCTATAGCAGCGGCTTGTTTAGCATCGTAACCTTCCTTTATCAAGCGGCTTATGTTCTCCTGTATTACTTTCTTCGACTTCCCTTTTACTAGTGGCAAGTACATCACCCCTTAAATTATTCAGTCCTTCTTCAGTCAAATAATAACCTTTTCCGAACCTTTTTACCAGTCCTTGTTCTTCATATTCAATTCTTAGTTTTCTAGCCTTATATGGACTTATATTTAGGATTTCGGCTCTCTCATTAATTGAGAGTAGCCTAAATCCTAATTGGGTTTTCTCTATCTCATAAGCTTCCAATTAAATCGCCTCCACATCCTATTAATCTAAAAACCCTTTTATAATTTCTTTGTAGCAGTCTTTATCATATCTTTTATAAAAATCTTCAAAACTTTCAACCTCAACCGCGTCTGAATTTTCGTCTTCATCACATAAAAATTGGAAATACACTTTTTTATTAATTAAATCGACTTTATTTACCCAAATTCCTAAAGAATACGATATATTTTCCTGAGTCTCATAGGAAGATATCCCATCTGATGTGTCAATATTTTCATCGATTTCATAGATTTTTTTACAGAATTCACAAAGGTAAAAATTGTAAAATTCGCCATCATATTTCCCACTACAATAGTGGGCTTTTATACCTTTTGGTATTATAAATCCGCAAGTTAAACATTGATGCTCTTTTCTTGTTTTCACCAACTTCTCATTGTGAACATTACTCATTTTCTTCCTCTTCCTCCTCTTCCGCCCACTCTTCTAATATATCCTGCGCGCAATCGTAGCACTCCCAGTTATCTACACCAGCAGCCTTTAAAGCTGCTAACATTAAACTATCGTCATATAGTGACTCAAACTCTTCACTAGTTAGTATTACGCTATCTTCAATAATACTTTTAATGTCTGTATTCTCGATAATAGCTTTAATAGCTTTAAGAGCTTCAAGAGCTTCAATATTTTGGTCTTTAATAGCTTTAAGAGCTTCAAGAGCTTCAATATTTTGGTCTTCAATAATTTTTTTAATAGATATAATATTATCCATAAACCTTTCAAAACTAGAAAGTTCCTTTTTTACTTCTTCCATCATTAATCCCTCTTTTCATAGTATTTACTTTCGAATCCATCGGCTTTCAGTTTCAACCCTGGACACCATGTTACTGGTTTAGTCATTATGCTAATAAGCATTGATAAAGTCTGCCACGGGTATTTTCGTTCTACTACGACTTCATCGTGGATGTGCATTACCACATCCCAGTCTTTTAGCCTTAATATAGTCTCACGTAAAAGCATGAAAGCTATACTCTGTACAACATTTTCAAATAATTTCCCGCCATAGGTCTCTTCTCTTGTTAACACTCTTTTTCTAACTCTTGTGTAGCATGGAGAAAATCCATATTTCCCTTGTGTTATCCCAGCATCCGGATAACTTAGTTCTAGACCATTCGGCAATCTTATGTAAACATTTTTATTGTTATAATATAAATATAATTTCCCGTGTTTTATTGGAGCTTTTTTAGTTATAACCTCCATAAATGCGGTTTGTAAGGAGTACCAGTATTCCACTATCTTAGGATTAGCAGCTCTCCATTTTACTACAAGTTCGTCGATCTCATCTAGGGTCATAAACTTATCAGCCCCAAAGGCTACGGCCGCTCCTCTAGCCCCCTGGTAGCCAAAGGCTAATTCAGCTACTTTACCGGTTTTACGTTCTAAAGAATCTTTAGGAATGGATCCATATGGTTTACCGTATATCTTCGACGCTGCTCTTATATATAAGTCCATTCCTTTATCGAAAGCTTCTAAGCTTTCAAAATCATCCACTAGCCAGGACATGACTAGTTTTTCTATGGATGTAAAGTCAACAATTAAAAAATCCCCTTCAATTGCAGACCTTACAAGTGCTTTGCATTCATCCGGTGTGAGTGCCCCACCTTCTATAAGGTCTTGGCGTTTATTGGAGTCTATTACCCCTTTAGCCATATTTTGGCCTTGGACTCCTTTGCCACTAAAGCGACGAGTCGCCCCACCATTCATGAAGTGGATCCCTCGGACTCTACCATCTAAACACATCATATCTAACATTTTTTGGTACTTAGTTACACTCGTAGCACTCATTGAGATTTTTGTTTCTAATACTTCATATACTTTACTTGTAGATGGTATTTCGTCCATTAAGGCCTCACAATGCTTTTTATCCGTTGAAACCATTGGATGTCCATTCGCTGCTAACCACTGTTTAAATTGGACGTGGCTATTTGGATTATCCAGTCCAGTTAGTTTTTTAAGTTTATCAATAGTATTTAGTTTAAACTCTGTACAAGTTAGTACCGCATTTTCGCACATAGCCTCGTTAATCTTAATACCTCTGTCGTTGATAAGCTCACTCTGGATATAGAGCTCTTTGTCAAAGCCATTATTTGTAATAATTGACTTTTCGGCTTCAACGTCAACCTGGCAGTAGTGCTTAAATTCTTCCCATTCACTAGGAAAATCCGAGGGCTCGTTGAATACTTTTTCTAGTTGGCTTAATTCTTCCTCAAGTTCTTGTAGACGTGGCGACCAATCCGCAATGTCCCCGCCGTCGTTGCCTCCTGCTTCTATTAGATCGTATATCTCTTTTTCTTCAATTTTTAACTTATTAATCTTTTTTTCATCTTTTTTCCTTGGAATACAAAAAAGTTTAATCAAATCTTTGCCGGTGGATAACTTTTCTACCTCACCGTAGTGTTCTGCACATACTTTTAGGGATCCTATGATACCATCATGAGCAGATGAGATCATTTTACATACCCACCCTTTAGGATGGATAAACCCATTTCCAAGGATATGTCTACTAAGACATACCCTTTCAAAAGTGGCATTAAATGCGACTTTTGTAATATTAGGATCTAAAATAGCTGATTTTAACCACTCGGGCAAACTCTCTCCGGATTTAAAATCTATAATCCCTTTTTCATCTTTATAATCCCAAGCTAAACAAAGTATTGAAAAATCCGGACTCTCTGAGTACTTGTATACTCCATTAACAATTTCTATTGAGCTTCTAGTCTCTATATCTATGTGTAACATTATTTTATTACCTCCTTAATCCATTCTTGGAGTATTAGATAGTGCTGTATTCTTTTGTCTATTATGCAATACTTACAGCCTGATTTTATAACCGATATAAACCCCTCTTCTTCTTGGATCGCTAACACATCTTCAATCCAGTATGATCCAATTAACTCTTTATCTTTTGAAAAATCTACAATTACTTTCATTCTTTAATCACCTTCTCTATCAATTCTGGTATAAATTCATAATTTGGCATATTTGGTTCATTCACCTCATATCGTAAATTATTACATTTTATTACATTTATATATCCTTGCTTTTTTTGTAAACTCAATATATCTTTAACCCAAGCCCAACATGTATCTTCAGTACTAAATTTTACTATTACTTTCATTAGTGACCTCCTCATAATATTTTTCAAATATATCCGATTTACACGGATATATTTCTCCTTGGATCCCTTGGATAATATAATCACCTTCACAGGCTTTCATCACACCCTCAGGCGTGTTTATTAGAAGTTCTAGTTTATCTCCTACTACTTCAATAGTACCTTTCATAACTTCATCAAGAAACCATGATGGCATTATTTCACCATACTTTAATTTAACAGCTCTTATCCTAACTGGCTTTTGCACATACTCTTTACCATGTCTTACTAATTTTTTCAACTCGATACCTGATATCATTTCATTAAGTTTCTCTTCTGTCACATTTTTGCAATCTTTAAACATCGGTTCTCTTTTAAATTTCATTTTAAACCATCCCCTCTTTTAACATTGGTCGCCATTTTATAGTAAAAAAGGGCTATTGCCCTTTTTTGTACTTTAGCTCCAAGCGCACGCTTTAGAGCCCCCCTCACCTAAACTAAATCCACATGGAGTCCCAGTATACAATACTTGTTGTAAGTATAAAGATACTCCGCAAAACCTCTTGTCATCTTTTTTTGTATCGTAGACATTTAAGCCTACACATACGCTTACGATAGTACCTCGGCCTTCAATCTCAGCGTCGGTAACTTCCATAGGTCGAGGTGCTGCGACTGGCGTGTCTTTAACATATGCTGCTGGAGCAAATTTGCTACCAGCTTTAACCACTAGCATATCTTTAATTTCCGGAGCACTTGTTAACTCAATTTCGTTAGGGTCTCTCCATGGTAGGTTATACCCTTTAGTATGGATAGGTTTTCCAAGCTCATCCATAGCTGGCATTTCTTTACCATTTGGTAGCTTGTAAGTTACTGCTATGTACTCAGGAAATTCATTTTCTTTTACTAGACTTTTTATTTTACTGTCAAGTTCTCTAAGTTGTTCCGGACTTACTAGTACAGTCATGTCGTACCTTCCGAATTGGTTAATAGTCCTTGCGTTATCCCACATACAAATAACGTCATTTATTAATACTAGTTCTCTTTTAGCTTTTGCCATAATTGGCACCCTCTTTCTGCCGTGTTCGGCGTTTTAATTTATAGTCCTATAATATCAAAAGACTTGACATGTGTCAAGTCTTTTTTGAAAATTATTTTTAACGCCTATTCTTATTTACCATTATCCAAAACTATTCCTTTAACAACCCACATTAAACTTTCTTCAAGTTTTTTTATTCCTTCTTTTTGCTGTTCATTCTCATGACTGTTATAAATAATATCAACAACCAGGGATTTATACCCCTGCCTAATTCTTTCTATTCTATTGATAGCATTTTGGTTTGGTGTATGATTTGTCATACTTTCTTGTATTTCCATGATTCTTTTATCTAAGTTCATAATAAGCCTCCATTTTAACATTTACTTACAATATTATATTCCATAGATATACTAGCTATTACAATAGTTTTTAAGTTCCCCACATAAAACGCTGCTCTTCCGGAAACTGTATTCATTCGGCATCCTAACGTTATATATGTATAATTTGTTAAAGGTGATACATTATGTGTAAATAATGTTTCAGTACCATTTATATTTCTAGATGCTTGATTTGCACCTGTACCAATCCAATTTAAAAGAGCTTTATTTTGGCTAGATGGTAAACAAGTTAAATTATAAGCAGAATTATTAATATAAAATTGACCAACATTGGACGCTGACTGATCACTAAAACCGATCTGCTTATTACTTCCAGCATCGTCAGCCTTCAGAAAAATATATCCTGATCCGGAATTCGGTTTATAGTTTATATAATAACTTAATGGTGGTGTTATTACACTATCTATAACTGTATAAGTACTTACATCTAAATTATTTGAGCCACCGAAATATATTCCGTTTACTTCAAATGCACCACTATTTACTATACGAGGTTGATTGGCTAGAGTAGTTTGTATAGCATCGTTACCAGCAGCATACTGGTTATACCATGTATGCACATACCCACTACCAGCACCACAGAAAGCAAGTATACTAGCAGTGTCTAGATATCCATCTACAAACCCAAAATCTTGTGTGGCGTCATCGCTTGACCTTCTAACTTTAACGCAATATCCAGTATAAGAACTAAATAATTTGTAATAGGAGAAGCCCATGACTACATTATTTTTATACCTATCTAGAGCTTTACGTTTTCTATTAAGCATCCAAATTTTCATATTCCACATCCAATCAGACTTAAGTTATAAACAGACAAAGCACTTGGCGTATACCCTCCTACTGTTTCAAGTCTTCCATATACTTTACCAGATGTAAATTGTACCGGCGATGCTAGATCCTTAGTCCTTGAAAACAAAAAGTCCCCTTTGTCTGCCGGAGCATCTAAGTCTATAGTTGTAAGATATTTTGCCTTATCAGCAGTTAGGAATGTTTGCGGCGCATTATCTGCCAATGGAACGGCGGTAACTGCATTATACAAATGCAATTTAAATCCAACCATTCCCGCCGGAACCGCGGCAATGTCAATCCTAAGTATGACCGACATTAAATACAGCATGTCTATTTCACCAAGCGAATCAAATTCCCATTCAGATGCACCAACCACATCCGAAGCAGTATAAGCGGTGGTATTATCTGGTCTTGTTTTAGTAGACGAAATTGTAATACCACGCCCCTTCCTTAAATATGAGTTAATTGTATCTATGCTCATCTTGTCCCTCCTATTTTAATTTATTAATTAGTCCCCAAACATTAATACCTCTTGCCTGTAGTGCATCAAATTCCTTAATATAAATATTAGCCCATTTAGATACTTTTTGGATCCTTTCCACTCCTGAGTCCCTTTCGCTTTTGTTACTATTATTACTAGCTGCTATATAAGGTATACCAGCGTACTTACATATGCCTTTTGCAATTTCTATAGAACATTCTTTCCTATATAGATCGGATTTCATCAATGCGGCTTCTCTAGGATTATCCATAAAACCGCATTCTACTAATATAGCTGGCATAATTGTTTCCCTAAGTACTGCAAAATCAGCGGACTTTATATGCCTATCTTGCATTACAGTACCTTGTAATAAGTAACTTTGTACTATTCCGGCTAATCGCTGTCCTTCTAAGGATCCAGGATAATAATAAGTTTCTATTCCACCAGCTACATTTTGCCAATTATCTCCCATAGCATTAAAATGTATACTTACAAATATATTACATTTAGCATTATTTGCAATATCGCACCTATTACTTAAGCTATTATCTGTCCTATTTGGAGAACAGTCAACGACTTCTATCCCACATCTCTTTAGTTCTGCTTTTAAATATTCTTTTGTAAAGTGGTTAAACTCGTTTTCCTTATACCCATCTGGTGTCCTTTTTCCCGCGGTTTCTAAACCGTGTCCATCGTCAACTCCTACTTTGTAAATCATAAGTCAACCCTCCCCTTTTATTCTTATTATACCAAAAAAGGATAGCGACTTTCGTCGCTATCCTCCCCAAGCACATCTTTTATTTTGTTCCGGGCACTTAAATTTTTGTGAGCAAAATATACACCAATCCCCCCTTTTCCTAATATTTGACCCTTTTAATGCTAGTTTCGCTTTAGGTTTAATCTGAAGTATAAAGTCAAATAGATCTGAAAACTTTATAGTCTGTGATTTTATTAAGTCATCCTCTCTAGTTCTTGGTTGGTATATCGTTATCCGTATTAAATGCGGTTCCTCTGGTTTTCCTATTATACTCTGACTGTCCCATAGGGTTCTATAGGCTCCCCAGGCATATAGTAATAATTGCTCGTTCCAGAATATACCAACGGGAACATTTCTCCCATATTTTAAATCAATAATATGTAACTTATTCCAACTACAAACAATTGTGTCTACAGTTCCAAAGCATTTATTAAAGATATCGACTTTTTGCTCAAAGTATTTCGTACCCTGTAGACTCTTTATGAAATTTACATACCCGGTAATATAATATATCATTTCAGATGTATAATTATTTGGGTTCCATTTTTTATGTGTTAACATTCTATAAGCAAGGTCATGAGCTGTATGGCCTTCTCTAGCAGCAATTCCCGTTGTTCTATTGTCCTGTAGGTACAAACTAGCAGGACAGTTTAACCACCTGTGAGCCGCCGATGGAGCTAATAAAGCGTGCATATTATCCCTCCTTCTGTAATAATAGATACTATTATAATAACAAAAGACTTAACATATGTCAAGTCTTTACGTCTATCGGCCACAAATTCTGCTAGGTGGTGGAATACATCAGATAGCAGCTTTAAACTTAGCAATTTTAAACCTAGCAGCTTTAAACTTAGCAGCTTTAAACTTAGCAATTTTAAACCTAGCAGCTTTAAACTTAGCAATTCTAAACCTAGCAATTCTAAACCTAGCAGCTTTAAACTTAGCAATTCTAAACCTAGCAATTCTAAACCTAGCAGCTTTAAACTTAGCAATTCTAAACCTAGCAATTCTAAACTTAGCAGCTTTAAACTTAGCAACTATAAATCTAGCAAAAATAAAAGAAGTCCAAATATTAATTTGGACTTCTTTTATTTTAAGATCTTTAAAGGTTTTAAAAATTTTATCGTCACCTAAGTATATCATAAAAACTTAGATTTTTTCTCCGGTTTCTCATCCTTTATTTTATTAATATAGCTGGTATCACTTTTTTTATTATCTAGGTAGATCCTAGATTTTCTTTTTTTATCTTCCATTATACGTCCCCACCTCCCCGTTTTATAAGCCTATTTTTATAGGCTCTAAAGAATATTTGTATTTGTTCTAAATTTGTGTCTAGTATATTCAATTCCCGATTTACTGAATATTTATATTTTAGATCCTTTCTGATTTCTTTTATTTTATCAACGTAATCGCTAAGATCGCCATAGTTAAAAATAAGTAAATCTAGGTCTTTACAAGAACTGCATATATTAATATCCACATTCTCTACGCTCACACAGTCCTCACAGTATACGTCAGCACACTCATAACATTTAATCGCGCAGTCATCACATAATAAATTTCCGCATTCTGTGCATGCATTAGCGCCTGTATGGTTGTTTAAAGTTTTACCACAAAACTTACATATTATCTCCATTATATGTTACTCCTTTCTTCCTTAAAAAATATCTTTATCATACTCACCGTTTTCACAATCTGTACAATTTGTACAGCAATAACAGCTTTTACAATTTATACAGTCCTTACAAGAATTACAATCTGTACAAGTTGTACAACCTTTACAAAGGGTACAACTTGTACATTTTTTACATCTTGTACAAGTTATACAATCTCTACAACTCACACAATTTACACAACCTTTACATCTTGTACAAGTTATACAATCTTTACAGCTCTCACAATTTACACAGTCTTTACAATTAATTAATGTCCGAGAGGCTTCAATAGCCTCTAACTCGGAGTAATAACTTTTATTCCATTTATTCCCGTCTATTATCCAGTATTCCCTCATCCTATGCTATTCCTCTCTTTCCACTGCCTTATTATTTCCTCTGAGGCTTCTAAAATATCTTTATCTTTTTTAATCCCCTGCACTACTTTGGATGCTAAGTCATCAATTTTCTTTATTTCTTCTATAGTCAACCTCGGAACTCTATGTATATATTTCTTCTTAGCGGTTTCCAATGTAAACGTTATGTAATCATTGGAAGCATTTAAGTAAGAAAATTTCACCTCGTCGTATAATTCGTCTTTTTCTACTCCAATCCTCATGGGGTCTAATTTAAACATCGATACCGCTTCAATTAACTTCATATTTCCTAATGCCATTTTTTGCTCCTCCTCCTTTTTGTACTTATTACATATACAATCTGTATTTACTAAACTTATACAATCATGGCAAAATATGCCTTCAAATGCATTAGCACAATCTTTACATATAGACTTTCCACATCCGGCACAAATCCAATATGAATCTAATGTTCCACATATTTCACACGTATTCTTACTCATAATTTATTATTCCTCCTTTTCTTTATTACCTAACCTTTTCCTAATACCATATTTCGTCCTCATCATCTATTTGCATTTCTTTATAGTCATTTACGAATACATATGCATCATTTCCATTCTCTATGAGGTAGGTATTATGTTTACCCACCTCAATAATCATGCCCCTTAATTCATTTCCAAAAAACTTGGACACCTTTTCTACTTTAGTACTAAACATGAATTTCATAGCCTCGGCGGTGGGATAATTTATAATCCCACCAATGTAGCCCTCATTATTTTTCTTCGCCCTTAGAATTACTTTATCTCCAATTTTAAAACTCATAATTTATTAATCCTCCTAACTTTTTTAATACTCTAAGTATAGCAAAAAGACTTAACAAGTGTCAAGTCTTTTTCGGCATTTCCTATACACTCATTTGTAGCCCTTGCATTTATTTATATACTGTAGTTCCTTACTATAAATAATTTCAAATGCGTAGAAAAACCCACTATCTTTTAGATAGTGGGTTCCTACTGTTTTTAAATACCACATAGTTAATATAAAACTCTAAATCCGACGTTAATTTGGTAAATCCCATCTATATTTAAATACCACATAGTTAATATAAAACCCACTTTTTAATAAAAAGTGGGTTCATTCCATGGCTCCAAAAAATAAACAAACATATGGGATATTTCTATATTATACACCTAAATAAATATATTTCAATGTGCTTAAAACTATGAGCTCTTAAGTCCTGTAATTTTTCCGTGTGCTTCTTCGAATCCATAGTCCAAACCAGCTATTGTAAATAACTGTCCAGTTCTGGAAGCTGTAGATCTTGCGAATTCTTCATCAATAAAGATTTGTCCATCTACCGGAGTATAAACCGGACTTAATAAGTTCATTTCTCCTACTACTAAAGTATCAGCCGGAACGTTAATATCTAATACAACGCCAACTCTACCAAAGTCAGTTAAGATACTATCTATAGCAACACCGCCAACCGTGTAAGAATCTGGTTGATAAGCGTAAACATTGGATAATTGCACTTTTTGGTAGCTTCCTACCAATATAACTAAATTTTCCATCGGAGCTTTTGCAGACATTGTTATTAACAATGAGTCTAACAAAGCTTTACTTATAGCAGCTCCACCCGCTGCCACTGCATTAGTAGTTATAGCGGCAACGATCCCTCTTGTTTTTGCAGCCGTAGCAGTGTTTGCAGCCGCCTGGTATACACCGTTAATAAACGTATAGTCCATGTCGATCGCCATGTTCTTAAGCTCAATAGCTCTTTGTAACCCAAATTCATCAATTACCGTTGGATTCATTCCAGCGATAGCAAGGCCACTTATAGCACCAAATTGAGCTTGTTTTACATAAGATACTCCATAAGGTCTTTGGAATATTTGAGTTGTATTTGTGTCTTGAGTTCTTGTAGTTGTCGCTGGTGTTAGCGCACCACAAGAATCATCTTCAGAAATAGCAGGTTGAGACCCGCTTGTTACTGCATAATTCTGATTTAAAATAAAAGCTAATGAATTGGAGGTCTTCGCTCCTCCACCAGCCAAACCGCCTATCATCGATAGTAGTTTTGTTTTTGCTGTCTGTGCACCAATTGCATATAGTGCCCCTAGATATGCCAGCGTATCACTTTTTGTTAACGCCATCTATCTCAACTCCCCCTATTTTTTAGGTATACCGCTAAGTAGAGCCGCAAAATCATTAAGGGATTTATCTTTTTTATTTTGTAGCTGCTCTAGATGCCCGTCTGGTTTACCCCCTGGAATTCCATCGACAGGAAGTGTCCCATTTACTTTAGTCTCTTTAAACATAGATCCATAAGTCCCTTTAAGGGTCTCAATTTGGTCTTTAAATGCTCCTTCCTTTGAGGTATCGATCCCTTCAAAGTTGAGCTTACTAAGTAACAAGTCAGGAAAAGCCGCTCCGGCTTTTTCTAGTTCTTTCTCAGCTACGGTTTTCGTTTTAAAAAGATTAAATTCCTTGTCTTTTGCCGCTAAATCCTCAGTATACTTTTTTTGAAGTGCATCAAGTTGAGTGGCCAACTCAGCCCCTGCGCCTTTTTTTGCTGCCTCTAAATCAGCTTTCATTTGATTTAAAGACTCTTCAACAAGTCTCTTTTTCTCGGTAACTTCAGTCAGCTTACTAGCTGGTAGATATGTTCCGTCGTTACCGACCACAAATTCTTTGCCCTTAAGTTTAGCTTTTAAGTCGTCACTTAAAGCCGCCATTATTTCATCGTTAAGTTCTGTTCCTAATGCCCCTTTAAACATTATAATAGTCCTCCTCTAAGCTTTTTTAAGGTGTGCCACACCCGATAAATTAATTATAGCATAAAATGGGACACTATATAAATTATAGTGTCCCAGGGTTCAATTATTTTGTTAGTTCTAAGGAATTTTTAAGCTCTAAGGATTCTTTTTCTCATCGATCACAATTGTATCATAGATTTAAATTAATATAAACTTCGTTTATATCTTCTTGAGTTATGCCAATATATCTTAGTGTTATCGCCGGAGACGAATGATTAAATATCTTTTGTAACAAAGTTATATCAATTCCCTGCTTATACGCCCAGTACCCAAAGGTCTTCTTAAGTGTGTGGGTTCCAATTTTTTGATTTAGTCCTATACCATTAGCAGCGTCATTGAGTATCTGCCAAGCTTGTACTCTGGTTATAGGCTTATTAACACCTTGTCGGCTTTTAAATAAAAATGAATTCGGATCTGGTTTTCTGTAACATGATACTAAATCCTGTATAGCTTGCTTAGCATTCTTATTTATACTGAATACTCTAGTTTTTGAAGTCTTTCTTTCTTTTACTGTTATATACTCTTTTACCCTATAATTATCTACAACATCTTTTACTCTAAGGTTTAATAAATCTGAGACCCTAAGGCCTATATTTACCCCTAGTACAAATAAACAATAATTCCTTATGTTCCCACCTTTTAAAATTTTCTTCATAGCTTCAATTTGTTTCTTATTTTTTATTGGTTCTACTTCGATCAAAATTAATCCCTCCCCATACATTTTTGTATCTAACATAATATAGGTATATTTATATATTATGTTAGATACAAAAGCGGACTTAAAATCCTTTATTTTGATAATCCCCTTCTACTTGAGTTATACCAGCATATACACAGTTTAAGCGAATCTAACACAATGGCATTGTGTTAGATTGAGCTTGAGTTGCTACTAAAACATATTGTTCCTATAACCCCAAGAAATACAAAAACATCAATAAGACCTATAGTAGTCTGATAATTACAGCGTACCCATAAAATAGTAACTAATACAGCTATTAAAACTATATAAGGTAGATTTTGTATTGGCTTGAATATCATACTAATTATTCCGCCTATAAAAGCTACTATAAGCTGTGTACTAAATGGTTTTACAGAATTAGCCACCACAGCTAATACTATAATGTAGCCTAATGCGCTCATTTTACCCACCTCCATAGTATATTCTTGGCTTTATTATTTAATTTACGCTCTAAAGGTCTTGTATTCCCTTTAGCCGCTTCGTTTACAGCGTTAATATCAGAAATACTTTTAGATACCCTGTTTACTTTCTGTAGTAAACTATTTACTTCTTTTAACATAGCTCACGCCTCCTATAAAATTTTAATCCTGGCCTTACTTGGATAAAGCCATCTAAGTCCTAACTTATGCTTGCCAATGCACACCATGTCTAAAACATGATGTGTCATGATCCCAATGGCTAACCATAGAAACGCATGTATTCCTGTTTTATTCCACGCGATAACAAAGGGTACTAGTGTTACCCATGAATGTAAAAGGGCTCCTCTGTGCGAAAATATAGCGTTATCCTTTGGAAATAGATCATATACTTTTGACGCTGTCTTAAACTTATTTCTTATAAAGCTATAATTAGCGTCCAGGTCTGGCAATAATCCACCTAAAACTATTAGTCCGCTGTCAACTAGACTTGGATTATATAAGTTGTTGGCGGCTATGGCCGCCCCAATAGAAAATATTACATGTGCTTTATAGTTCATTTTACATCACCCCTAATAATTAATATTATATCATGAAAAAACATGAAAAAACATGATATAATATTAATAAAAGGAGTGATTTATTTGAAAAAAAATTTTAATTACCAAGTATCGTACGAGATATGGGAAAATTTTCAAGCCTTAGCTCAAAAAACTGGCATAAAGAAAAATAAGCTTTGTGAAACTGCAATCTTATTGCTGCTAGAAAAATTTAGAGAGGTTTTTAAAAATGAATCCTATGAAACCGCGGTTTTACTGTTATCAAAGGAGGTTGTTAACGATGAGGATAACAAAGAGAGAAATAATAACAATAGTACTGATAGTTAGTGCAGTGTGGTATAAAATAAAGCCCACTGGGCTCAAAGAGTTGACGCTCTTTGCAGTGGGCTTGTGCATAACAAATAAGATACTATATCGAATGCAATACAATAATAAGAAGTACAATGCCTTAATATTTGCCTATAAAAGCATAAATAATTATACCACATATTTTATAGACCATAAACACTATGTAAGCTTAATAACTACTGTATTATGCATAAACACAGGGTTTCTGTACTTCCACCTACTCAATTTGAACATAGTTTTAATTAGTTTAGCCATGGATCCATTGCTAAGGCTTATAATATCTTTTATAAAATGCAGTAAAATAAGGCATCGGCTATACATTCAATATAAAGGAAAAGTGGATCTCTTATATTTTTCCAAGAATGAGATCACATTATATTCCATAGTACCCTTGGATATAAAAGTCGACATTAGAGAGCTTGAATTAGCCCTAAACGCCACTATAATCCGTATTAGGCAAGGGAAAACTCAAAAGAACAGATATATTATAAATACATTACATGGTATCGATAACGATATCAGGAATGCTACAAAACTATCTAAAGAACGACTTAATTTAATACTGGTTAAAGCTGGAGACAACCCAGATATAGAAACCAGTATTACAGAGACCCATATTACATACACCATAGATACGACTTTAACCCCTTCATACTTTAATAAACATCTGCCTAGTATCGAATACAGACTTGCTGCCGATAAGAATAGCTGTACTGTAGATTATAAAGAAGGGAAAACCATATTATCTATACGTACTACAGGAAATAAGTACTATTGTATAGACAAGTATTTAGCAAAGAGTAACAAAAATATACTCTTTGGAATAAATAAAGATTCTGAGAGTCCCTTCTATTTAGAGTGGACTAACATAGGCCACCTTTTAATAGGTGGAATGACAGGCAGTGGAAAATCCAGCATGCTCCACACTTTAATATGGAGCATAATGATGAAGAGAGATGACGTAGCTTGGTTAATGATTGATCTAAAGGGAACTGAGTTACCTTATGCTTATTCCGGTTTTAGGAATACTAAGGTTGCCGGAATTGCCGACGGTATGACTATTGAAGAAGGTGTACAAGCTTGTACAAATATTTTTAAAACTGCTTTAGAAGAATATGAAAAAAGATTAAAGATACTAAAATTAAGTGGATGCAAAGACATTACAGCATACAATAAGTCCAATAGTCCATTACCATATGTTGTTTTTCTGATAGATGAGGCTAACACTATATTTGAATATATAAAAGTCCAGCACAAGGAGACTTATGAACATTGGAAAATGGTACTAGATACTTTATTTGCTAGAGGTCGAGCTACTGGAATATTTTGTTGGCATACGTTACAAAGTATTCGAGAAGCTGAATACGCTTTAAATTTTAGGCGTAGTATGATGACAAGGGCATGTATGATAATGAAGGAAGCTAGGCAATGCCAAATGGTTCTAGATTGTACACAGGATATAGCGGATAAAGCATCTAAACAATCCATTGGAGAAGCAATCTTAATAAGTAAAGAAAATATGCCGTATAATTTAATAAGTTTACGGATAAATGACAAAAATCTCAATGAGTGCTATAAATTATTAAAAAATAAATATACTAAAAAGGAGAAAAAGGATGAAGCTATTTAAATTTTTTAAAAATCGTTTCAGTTCACCTAAAAACTTACAAAATATTAATGAACTCAAAAGTGAACCGAAATTAAAACCCAGTAATGGCAATGGTTCGGCTATAGATTATTGGGAAAAAAACTCCTTCGGTTCATGTGAACCGAAGGACATCGAAATCGAAGGTTTTAATGAAAAAAGTGAACCGAAATCAAAAAATGATGTCCTAAATGAATTCAAAGAATACATAAAAAATAATCATATCGACGGAAAATTTAGTAAGACAAAAACTGAAATAATGTCAGATTTAATGCTATCGAGTGAAACAAAAGCCCAAAGGTTAAGACAGACAGCAATAGACGATAAAATACTAATCCACACCAATATAAGAGGTGTATTCGAAGTTAATATAGATAAGTTGATAAATAATTAACAATATATTTTGATGGGGAAAGAGAGATCGGCATCCTGTAATTCAGTCCAAAAAAGAGCTATTAAGCTCTTTTTTGGACTAATATACTATATAGTCTTCAGAATCGTTAAATTCTAATTGAGTATTATATGTGTCCCACTCAGATTTTAGCTCCTCCGGAGCGTCCTTTGATAACACATTAGTTTCTTTATCATAATACTTACTATTCCAGTATTTTGGCATCTTCATCATTGTAAGTCCCCCTATTCGTAAAGTATTTCAAGGCCATAAGCCTTAGCAGCGTCATGTTCAACTTGACATCCTCTAGTTGTGTCCCAGCCTTTACAAAAATATGCAACATGGCAATTCGCCATATTTTCAAGAGATTTAGCTAAAAACGCAAGAGGGATATTAACTACTCCTCTTTTTTCCATATTTGATGGATGATACCATTCATCTGTAAATAAAGTATTTACAAATTCGTACCCTTGGTTTTCTAAAAATTCTAAAGCCCTTTCTCTTGTTTCCACTATCTCTTTTTCGCTTTTGCCTTTCATAGGTTGTGATATCATAGCTTTTTTCATTCTGTAAGTACCTCCAAATTAAAATTTTCTATCTCGACAACTTTTTTATTTGTTACCCTTTCAACAAACTTAACCATCTCTTGATCCTTAAGCTCTTTAGGAGCAGTAACCGCATTAACAAAGGATTCTGCAAATGCTTCCTGGTTGTTTGTCCTTCCATATCCTGTCATTGTTCCAGGCTTCCTACGGCCTGCTGACAACCATCCTTCATCCGTTAAATCAACCCAATGGCCATACTCATGAACTAACGTTCTATCAGTAGCTCCAAACTCCAATGACCCCTGCGTACACCATCCCGTACGAATACTCTCTTCTATATCATTATTTATACTAGCTGAATTTATATTTAGCCTTCCTTTAAAAGGCATCATATAGCCATTATAGTTAGCCCTTGGCTCATAATCATAGCTAAGGACTTTAATTTTCTTAGCCCCTTCGGGATAAGCCTTGGCTAATTTTTTAAATATTTTTTGTTGCCTCGCTAAGTATAAGCTATCTAGCTCTTTACTTACTTGCAATTCTATATTCATAGCGGCGTATTCCGCTTTAATATAGTCATAGTATACAGTATTTATAACGGATTTAAGCTTAGACTCAAATTCTTCTATAACTAAATCCATATATTTCTCCATCTCCTCAGAGACGCTCATAGCTACGTCAAAAGGATATAAATTTGGATCCAGAGTATCCATTATTAACTTATCCTTATTATAGTTACTATTTTTATCCATTATATCATTTTCCCACTCTTCTTGGTTATTACCATGCTTAATGAAATTTGGGTCTCCTATTACATCGTCAAAGTTAGCTATAACCGTACATCTGCAATTATGTACTAGTAATCCAATGTCGCTGTGTGATACACTGTTAACAAAATAATAATTATTAACAGATTGGAGATTATAAACATGACAACTTTTAACACTAGTATCAAGACTGAGGATGTCGTCGAATTCTATAATACCCCTAATTCCGTTAAGGCAACCGCTGCTTTCTTCAGATGTTCCAGGAATGTTATACTCACTAGACTCAAAAGAGCTGGAATTCAACCGCGTAACCGCTCCGATGCTATGTACCTCCGCATGAGCAAAGAAGACACTAAGAAACTTACAAAAGCAGCTAATTCCGCTCGTAAAGGCCATAAGTTTTCTATTGAAGAAGGACATAAGTATGCTAAAATAGCTGAATCCACTCTTCATAAACAGAGACCTCATGAGCTTCCAGTCCTTCGAGCCCTTAGTCAATTTAACCCCGTTCCTCAAAAAGCTGTCGGTAAATACAATATCGACCTCATGTTCGGGAATGTAGCCATGGAAATTCATGCCGACATTGGAAGCCCTCTTAATCCTAGGAAATATACCTACAGCAAAATCATATATCTCCTTAAAAGTGGATATTTTGTCTATATTCTTTGGCTTAAACCGGGATATATTGCGGACTATAGCGACTTTATCAGTTTTCTTAAGTTCGCCCAAAGCAATCCACCCTCTAAGTGTATATACAGGATGGTTAAAAGTTCCGGTGACCTTTATTCCACTGGCAGACTTAATGGTAACAAACTTTCCAGTGTATAACTGCTTATACATTGTTTCTATTGGGGAATTCTGGTATACTAATGTTTCCCCAGGGAAACAATGTATATCCATTTTAGCAACACCAAAGCCCCCAGGATAAAAGGTAGCCCACTCACCATAGTGAAACATACCGTCCTCGCCCTCAAATTTACCATCTAATGTAATATGCTCATGCCTAGTTCTAGTATCAGCAGTGGCTAACCATTGCCTTTTAAACATCTCATATTTTTGAGCCTCAATTTGAGATTCATAGGTACTAAATTCTCTCATCCTATGGCTCTCAGTCCTTGCAATTCTTCGAGCCCTATAAGTATCAGTATGTAGTTTACTCTTAATTGTTCTAGTCATCTTATCAATACTATGCCCTTGGGCTTGATGTTCCCTAATAGCTGCTAGTATATCCTGTTTAACTGCTTTAGTAGCGTCCTTATATAAATTCCTGGCATTAAGTTTTAACCTTTGTTCTATAGTTCTTCCACCTATAGACTTATTAAGCTCTCTACTAATTTTTGCCGGAGTTAACTTAGTTAATGACTCCTTGGTTATATTATGCTTTAAATCAACCTCAAGAGCTCTAAGCATTGACTTATAATTTGAATGCGCGTCCTTAACTAAATTAGTTTGTAGTACATTATTAAACTTAGTATAAGCGTTATTAATAGCGTTTTCATAGTCCTTCTTAAGTTTGGTTATTTCCCTCGGTGTTAAGTCCGCCGGATTCTTCCTCTTGTTTATTTGTATTAACTCCATTTCCAGGGTTTTGTAAATCTGTGTTATCTGCGGTACCATTACTTACACCCCCCTGCATATCGAGGTATTGTTGTTCATCTGCTTCTATATTTGCTATCTCCTCATCCACATCAGTGACAAATGGATGATTAGCCAACATAGTCCTTAAGCTTAAAATATCTTTACAACTATTAGCAGTAGTTACTTTCTCTGCTACATTATCCGGCCTACTCTTGTCGTAAATAAAATTTAGCTCCTCTACATCTTCAATAGCTTCTCCTGAGATTTTAGTCCTGTATATATTAACAAAATCATACAATAGATATAAAAACTCATTAATTCTTTTTATAAATTCGTCCCCTTTTTGGTCTAACTTAAAAAATAATGACTCTATAAATGCAGTAGTTATCTGTCCGCCCCCTTTAGTTAACTTAGTTATATCTACAGCTCTAGCCGAATCGTATATCAGTTCCTTAAGGTCATCCTTGCTCATCTTTCTAGCCTCAAAGGGAAAATCAAGTACTAAATACCGAGCGTCTCCGGTATCATCGACCTTAAGTGCTTTATACTTCTTAATCTTAAACATTAACTCCTCGTATTCTTCAGCAGACCTATCTTTTATCAATAATATAGCGTCCTGGACAGCTTCTAGATTATCCAAGAATCCTGATATGTTGCTGTCAAATGCATCTATCATGGCCTTAAGTGATGTGGTTAACTCCGGTCTTAAGTCCCTATTAAACTTAAGTGGTATAAATGGAACCATACCCCAACCTTGCTCCGTTTTAGCTACTATATTATCTAAAACATAACTCGAAGTAGTAATATGGTATTGTATGGCTTCAACGGCGAAAATAAAATCGAGCCCTAAAATCCCTTTTTCATCCTCAATATAGTATACAACCTTCTCAGCATCCCAACATTCAACCCTTGTCCGTATCGTAGCCCCTTTATCAGTTACCACCTCAACTTTATAGTATCTGATAAGTTGTACAAGCTCATCCTGGAAATTAGTGTCCCAGATAGGTAATACTTCATAAGTGTCTATTACTTTGTGCTTTAATTTCCCGTCTTCTACATATAAATACAACCAAGCTATACCCATTTTTGCAGCATTTGTAGCCAACTCAGTTAAAAAATCATTTGGATCTATAGTTTTATCGTTCTTAAGTCCTTCTATAGTTATCTTTTTACCAACCACATAATTAGCAGTCTGTCGGCATATATCAGAATAAAATCCACTCGGGACTTTATAGGTATATGTAAAATCGTTCGTTTCTTTAGCCATTATCAACTCATTGTCTGTATTAAAATAATTAATACATGTAGACATACTAGTCCTATTGTTGGACTGTATTAAACTTTGAATTATCTCTGTATTTGTAATCGGCTTATCAGCATTCATAAGATCACTCCTTTACCCCTTATTATACACCAAACCGCCATTTTCTAACTGGCTTATCCTTAGGATAAAATTCAGCTTTATTTTGCTGTATATCTTCAGTGGCATATCTAACAGCGTCAATAAAGTGATCTTCGCCATCCGCTAATCTTGGGACTGTATTCCCTTCTTTATCAACATCATAGTCGGCGTCCTCAAACTCCTTAGCACCGTGAGGACACCGAAATGGATCAATAATTATACTATTTAAACTATCTAGCCATTCTAATCCATATTCTACAGAACCAGCACCTTTACGTGAACCTACTACTTTAAGACCATAGGAGCATAAGTCACTTATTGACTTAGGTTCCGCACTATCAGCAACTATTAAAGTATCATTCCATTTACGCTTTTTAATCCTTTGGGATAATATACCGTTATGTACTTTTACTTCGTATATTTCCCCAAATATATACAAATTCCTATGTTTTTTATCATAGTGGCATCGTGCCATAGCCAATGGATTGACACTAAATCCCCAGTCAAGCCCTTGTTTTATGTTATCAAAACGTAATATCTCTTCATCTGTTATCCTTCTGAACTCAAGATTACTAAACGGAACTACTCCTCCGCCAATAGGCTCACCAAGATAATTCCATTTCCAATAATGTGGATTCTTAAGCCGCCATACCTCCGCGCGCTCAAGAAAATCTTTACCCTGGTATGGATTGTCAAAGCTAGTGGAATGAAATACTTCGGTGTTAGATGGTAAAAATTGAGTGTTGAATTGCATATTTGCCCAATTTGATTTACGTTTAGGCGGATTATAAGTAAAATAGATACTATAGTACCCTTCAGCCCTAACAATAGAGTCTATTATAGTCTCCACCTCTTCATAGGTTCTAAACTCGGTGGGTTCCTCAAACCAAACGACCCCTATAGGAAATTTACTCTTTATAGACTTTATTTTCTCCGGTTTATCAGCCCCTTTAAAAATTATACGCTGTCCTGTAGGTAAGTACTTAATTTCTAATGGATTAAGAGTACATCTAAATTTATGGGATAGCCCTAAACGCTCAATGCCATCAATTATTTGCTCGTATACAGAATCCTTTAATGTGGCCGCTACTTTACGGATAACAAGGGCATCAACTTTATGCTGAATTATTTCTAATGGAACCTTAGTTCCAACCATAGTACTTTTTCCGCTAGACCTTCCGCCCTTTAATACTTTAAATAGTGCTTTACTTTTCCACGGTTTCCGAAATGCCGGTGTTATCAGTTCCGACGTTCTTATCGTCTTCGCTGTCGGTGATATCATCATATATAATAACCTCCTGTCCGCCCTCAGCCCAACTCGGATCTAGTTTAGCTAAAGCCATTTCAGCAGCCCTCATATCCGCAGGAACGTGTTTAGTAGTTATTTTTATACTTATATGTTGGCCTAATTTATTATTTACTGGATTTCCTTCTTTATCATAAGATGAGATTATTTCAATTTCCTGAGCTTCATACCCCATAGCTTTCTGATATATAGATGCCTTTATGGTATCTGATATATCCTGATCCGCTTCCGCCATGGCGGTTTTAACGTCCATATCATTAGTTAACATTTTTTCGAACGCCCTAGAAGAAACGCCTAGCAACTTTGCTAGGCGTTTATTATCTATGTATCTTGTTAATCTATACTTTTTTATATTATCTATCATAGTCATAGCATCAACCCCCAGTTAATACTATTATAACAGAGATCTTAAATATTCTAAGGCCTCATTTATCTGTAAGTCCAATAAATTACTACTGGACTTAAGGCCACTTGACACATAAGACCTTGAAACCCCTCTAATAGGTAGACCCTTAGAATCATATTTTACTTTTTGTGTTCTAAGTATACTTTTATACAAATCTTTCATTAAAAAGCTACTTGAGTTTCCTAAGTTAAACTTAGCTAGAGCATTTCTAATATCCTGATTTGTTTTATATTGCTTTGTATTCATGGAGTAACCTCACCACCTCGCTATTAAATATCTTTTTTGCTTCCTCAGTTTCACTAGGTATATCCCAAGTTATGCATACAAATGGTTTTAAAAACTCCCGTTTTACTATGCATAAAAGAGCTACTTCACCATTATGCAGCCTTTTAAATTGTATATACTTCTCAGTTTTAAGAAGTATAGATATATTCGCCTCCGGGATCATAAACCAATTTAAATATAAACACATAGACCTTACTATTCTCATTGTCTTTCCTCCAAATATTGATTTAAAAATGCCATTTGATCCATGTCTTTAGCCCTTAATTTTTTAAGGACTAAAGCATCTACAGTATCTTTAACCAGTAGATAAAATATTTCTACTTCATATTTTTGACCAGTCCTTACCATTCTAGCTAACCCCTGTTCATAGAGTTCTAAGCTATATGGTAATTCGTACCACAGCATAACATGGCCACCGTGCTGTAAATTCACTCCTAAGCCCAATGATTTAGGATGTGCTAAAAAAATCGAATATAAACCCTTATTCCACCCCTCTACATCATTAAGGGTATATGAAATACCTCTGGATTCTAATAGATCTATAATGGCATTTTTTGACGCTATAAAGTCATACCATATCAAAACATTGTTACCTAGCTGACTATCAATAAATTCACTTAAAGCCATTATTTTATCTGTATGGACTTTCATTAAGCCCTCTTCAGTTTTAACATTCCCACTAGCCATTTGGCGAAGCTTATTATTAAGTATAGCCGGATTCATAGCAGTTACCGTTAAATTATTAAACTCTAGTATACAATTTTGCTCTAACTTCTTATACATCTTAGGATAACTAAGTTGTACCGGTATTTCGACGTGCACTGTAGGCACGTCTACAGATTCTTTATACATACTTACCGGCTCAAGCATTTTAAATATTGTCTCTCGAGTAAACTTTTTAGGTTCCCACTTGATAACAATATGATTTATGGTAGAGACCGGATTGAATAAGTTTTTCAAAAAAGTAGTTTTATATTTAAATAAAACCCCGGGCTTTATTAAGTTAGCTTGTGGCCACAAGTCCACTAAGCTATTAGCTGCCGGACTTCCGGTTAAGCCGATAAATCGCTTAGCCTTAAATTTAATAAGTGACCGGTACCTTTGGGACTTTGAGTCCTTAAAACTTGAGAGCTCGTCGACAACTATAATGTCCCAATTAAGATATCCGACTTTATGCAGCCAAACTACTGATTCTCTATTGGTGATATATAAATTAGCTTTCGTATTTAAAGCTTTTTGCTTTTTATTCCCTAATACATGCACATAATCAATGTTAAAACCCCATTTTTCAATTTCAGTATGCCATGTGTCCCTAGCTACTGCTAATGGTGCTATAACTAAGATTTTTGATCCCTTATGTGCTATAATATAATCTGATAAAAACTTTAAAACAGGAAGAGTTTTACCTCTCCCCATCCTAAAAAACAGAGCGTAGCTCTGGTTACGCTCTAATTGTTTCACAGCCTCTTTTTGGTAATCAAACATTTCTATATCTTCTATATCTCTAGCCACTTCTCTACCTCCTTAAGTCCTAATTTATCTACTAAATAGATTTCATCTAGAACAGTAGAACACTCTAGATCAACTAATATATATCCGTTTTCAGTCATACGATACGTAGTTAACGTCGCACCTGAGACGTCCCTCAATATTTCTACTACTTTATAAAGTGGCGTATCTGGCATCTTGTACATACCACACCTCCTTAAACTGTTCTAAGTTATAAACTATGTAAGCTCCTACGTTGATACTTAATAACTTCCGGATCCAAAACCTTTGTAGCTCCGAGATTTTTCCATCTGGATCCTTGATTTCTATGAAAAAAACTCTTCCGGTGCTTGTTATCACAAGTCTATCCGGAATTCCCCTATAAATATTAGGATTTTGTTTAATAAGTAGCCCTCCATTTGCTTCCGTAAATCTCTTTATCCTAGTTTCTAAAGATCTTTCGTTTCTCATAAATTCGTTTTTCATAGTCCATCCCTCCTACTATAAATTATATAAAAAGACTTGACATATGTCAAGTCTTTCCCCCTATCACGTGTATTTTATCAAATCCTTCTTCTAGTGTAGGTGGCTCAAATTGTTCATGCATCCGCTCTATAACCGGTGTTAACAATTCCTTGTCCTCACCGGTTCGCTCTATGCATTCATGCATAGCGTAATCTAGTAAATAGCCTATTATTACATACCCGGCTTTTTTAGCCAGCTCTATAATAGGCTTCCTTTGCCATTTTGTCGTGTTTGTTTCATCAATAATTATGTTAACCCCTTGCCTTAAAAAATATTTCAACATTACGTCCCTTATTCCCCACATCAGCCTTTCACCATCAGGCCAAAACCTTTGGTTATAGACTACATATCTAAGTTCATCCGCTGAAATGATAACCTCATTATCTCGGTTTCTTTCAATCCATGTGGGATTACCGCGGAGCTGTAATCCACACATTATTTTAATTGTCGACATTGTTTAATTTACACCTCGTTCATCTTAGTTATTATTATATGAGAACTGCTTTTCAAAGTAGTTGTAATAGCCGGCCTGGCTTCCTGTTGTGCCCACTGTAACGTAAGAGTTCCGGGAACCGTAACCGTTACTAAAAATTCTTCGACACCATAGAAATTATATGCACTGTCTATACCAAAGGCATATGCAGTTCCCAAGTCAGCACAAACGTGTTGAGTAAGCGAAGTATTCGAGTAACTTGGGCCATTTAATCCCCTTTGTGTAAAACTAGCAGTCCCGGAAAAAGTCCACGCAAATTTAAATCCGGCTTCTAAACTATCCGAATCTACATCAATGTGATAATGTCCTTCAACTTTATAAGTCCCCGGTTTCGTAAATATATATTTAAGCTCTGGATCATCTGTTACCGTAGTAGTATTAAGCCTCCCCAAGTCCGCGGTTTTCTTAACTAATATTGGGTATTTAGTTAAATCATAGCTTTCCTGAGCTTGGAATGGATTATGACTAACTTCCCAATTGTATACAAAGCTTATTGCCCCGGCTACTGGAAGTCCCATAGCAACATAACCCTCACTTGTACTAATATGGTTATGCTCGAGTATTTTTGTAACTCCCATTGTTTCAACCCTAAACCCAAAGTGATCCTCTTCTTTCCAAGCGAATAAATCAACTTGAGCATTCTTAACAATTGAAGCCCCAAGGGCTACGGATTTAGTAGAACTACTAGCCGATGCCACTCTAGTAATATATAAAGTATTGCTGTCAACATAAGCCTCTATGTAATTATCAGAATCCACATACCAGACAATAGACATCGTTTTCCCTGCATTTTTGCATGCTAGAGAGACTTTAGCATAAAAATTCCTATGTAACTGGGCATCTATATCAAACGCCCTTAAAGTAACTGTAGACGTAATCCGAGTTATCCCACTTCTCCCCCAGTTAGTAGCCGTGTCCTCAGCTTGGGAAAACCAAAAACCATATCTATCTATATCATCAGTCCACGTTTCAGGAGACGCAATACCGTTACTTTGCTGTAAACTATATGGATTACCGTCAACGGGATCATTTCTCATGATCATAAAATGGTCTAATATCAAATATGAATTCAGTCCGCTAACATTATTATAAGTATACATTGAAAAATACGATATGCTATCAAAAGCCGGTGGGCTCCCAACTGTCCCTAAACTAGAGAGACCAAAGGCCTTAAGGTTCCAACCGTTTTGAAGACTTCCAGAACTATAAGAAGCACTATAATAGTTACTTGAGTCAGACCCTAGCTGAAGATATAAATTAGTAAACTTAGAAACATCGGAGATATAGAAAGCTATAACTCCGGCAACTTGATCACTCGTCGCGGTAGATCCGTCGTTAAAACTTAATAAATCCCAGGATAACCCAGACTTATAAAATCCATTGTAAAATGAAGTAGCCGCGGAATTAACTAAACATTTAACCCCAGTATCATTTAAAACCGCTAAAGTAGAATCAATACTAAGTGTAGTATTTCCACTTAACGCCGCTGTATAGTCATCTCCATAAAGGAGTTCTTTACAGTTCCTTAAATACCAATAGTCCTTAAGAAATTGGCTTGAACTCGGTTTCTTATCTGCATTCTTAGCAGCATCATATAAATTTTGCCAGATAGTAGCTGTTATCGTGTCCCCGGTACTCCATGCCTGCCATGGCAATTTATTCGGTGCTAACATACTATCACCCCCTCGAAAAAATGTTTGTATATTGTACTACAAGCTCTTGTGCCGATGTTTTAGTTATAGCTGGACTTAATAATACTCTACTCCATAGCGTCCCAGTGTCCGGAGACGATGTACAAGTAGCAGCATTAAGAAAAATTCCTGCTTCGGTTAATGTAGTGTTAGCCTCGGACTTAGTAAATATAAATTCACTAAACATCGTATAGCTATCACGGTATAGATCCGTTCTATACACTCTATAATATTCAGCGTCCAGTATCGTATCAGTAACTAAAACCGGAGTCGTACCGGTACCTACCGCACATCTTTGGACACTTAAGTCCACAGAGTACCCCAAAAATGTATTTATAAGTCCATATAATGGAGATTTCATTATTGTATTTTCTTGAATCTGTACTATATCACGCTTCTTAGCTTCCTTTAATATAAATTTAAATGTGCCTTTTATACTCAATTCTTCTTTTATGCCTAGTCCTTCTTTTATCATATTACACCCCCTGGTATAACTGTACCCATTGGACTAACCGGCAATGTAAACGGCAACGTCCAACCGGTGTGTATTTCAACTACCCAATTATCAGTAATATTTATAGGCTCATCAATCCCGTTTATGAAAGTTAGGATCTCATCCTCATTCAAGACTACTTTCCTTTGTGCCTTGTATATATCAAAGAAAAATTTCTCCCACTCCCCTATACTAGCACTATCTAAAGCGGTTATAGAATACTTAACGAGCTGGTCTTCCTGGGTAATCATAATTGTATCTATTAAATATGAAGCTGTTATTCCAAAAAATGGTAAGTCAATATGTATTCTAGACCCCTGAATAAACCTAGGATCATAGGTTTCAAATTCGCATTTGTCACTCAGTTCACTGTATTTAGACAATATGGCTTTAGCGTACTGAGTAGCAGCATAAAAGTCATCCATACCCGTTATCTCTTCCACATCTTCATATATACCGCTTGATGAGGTTTCTTTTAGTTTCCTGTCGTTTATTTCAGCTTGATTTGTAATCTTTAAGACAGCTTTTCTAAGTCCTATATAGGATATTTTTACTGCTCCACCTTCCGGTAGTACTGTCTCAGTATCAGCTTGAGTTATACTCGAGCTGTTATAAGACCAATACCATTTTTTGTCCTCGTCGTAGCCGTTAACCCCAATATCTGCAAGGTCTACAGCATCCCAGACTACAGTTCCAGCAAAATAATCCTGTGTAGTCCAAAAATACAATGGCTTTTCTGCAATCGGAAATCTAGTTGTAAATGTCCTCGACGCCCCGTCAGCTACGGGGCTAGCTATTTCATTGTATTGTGGAGTCGTCCGGACTTCCGGAGTAATAACATACTGGGTATTTCTATATACATCCATACCTCTAGTAGGTCTAAACCCTGTAAAATCAACTTCAGAATTTAAATTAACCGCCGGCGCATTATCTCCATGGAGAAAATGTAGTTTCCTATCATTATCTACATACCAGAAATACCCGACGTTAATATCTGCTAATCTATCTAAGCACTCACTAGCTTTATAGTATCTCCATATATCCCTAGTTATAGTGAAATCAGCGTCGATTGTACCCGCGGTTATTCCTTCGTCTATTAAGACTGGAAGTATATAAGTTGTAATTGCATCCGCGGCCGTCATAGCTTCTACCGCCGCGGCTATAACTCTTCTATCACAAATAGCCGAATTATCATCCGCTTCAATATCCATATACAAAACTTGTCTAGTTTCAAATGGATCATATTTAGAGAGGCCTTTCAGAACTCCTACAAAGATCGGAGTAGCTCCATCCATAAGAACTACATCATCACCGAAACTTATGGACTCCGTTGTAAAATAAATAGTTCCTGAAAATGTGGCTCTGTGCTTTCTTTTATAAGACACACTCCACCCTTCTAGAAGGGTACAAAGTGTCCCACCTATCGTCAAGGTACTCATACCGTACCGACCCCCAATCTTCTGAGCCTATTTACTACAGGGTTCATAAACTTGTCAATATCCTTAGTATCAAAGACTTTAGGATTATTAATCTGCAATACTATATTTTTTGGGCTTGTACTTATGCTCCTACCTATTGTGGTTCTATAACTCATATCCGAAGTCCCCTCAAAACTAAGCATCTTCGAAACATCTTTAGCAGCCATTGCAAGTTTACCTTTATTCTTATTAATCCCATCAATTAACATGTTCATTAGATTAGGCATCCACGTATCTGCATATCGGCCTTCGCCTTCTTTAGTAGGACTTTTAAACCCTAAGAATGACGCTATGGCGTCCGCTGCTTCCTTTGCTATATTTTTAATGGCCTTAATTTTAGACTTAAGCCCCTTATATAGCATATTTATAGCATTCGCACCCGCAGTGTATAAGCTTGATCCTAAATTTGATATAACATTAACCGCTTGTGACCCTAAGTTTCTAAAGTCCGAAACTACCGTATTCACAATCCTTTTTACAACTGAAGATATCGCACTGAATAAGTTACTAAAGATACTCTTAATAACACCTACTGCACCACTTAAAATAGATTTAATAGTGTTCCAAGCACCGCTCCAATCTCCGGTTAATACTTGTCTTGCAAGTCTAAATATATTCTTAAGAGTATTAAATGTATAAGTTACAACACTAACTATTACATTTAATGCCGCGGTAACAATAGGTTTAGCCCATGACCAAAAACCAGACCAAATAGGCTCTATAAACTTAACTGTCTTAGCGACCGCGTTTCCAATAGCCCCAAATAACTGGGTTAATTCGCTAACCATACCAATAACTTGCGGTATAACTTTGTCTTTTATTTGTTGAAAAAATGGCTCAAGTACTGTCCTTAAATCGGCGAATATTTTACTAGCTGTCTTCCATATCTGGGTAACTGCCTTTTTAATGCCCGCCTCCATTACATTAAATCCGTCCCTTACTTTTATAATGGCCTGGCCTAATGTTGTATTTATACCTATAAATCTGGCGATCTCAAAGATTATAAGCTGTATTGGGTTCCCACCAGCTTTTAATAAAGTAAAGAACTCACTAACCCTAGCTTTCACCGTATTAAATGCCCCTGTAAGAACACCTAAAACAGTCTTAAGCCCATAGGTCTTAATAATAACCGCAGCTATAACCCCAGTTAGTGCAGTTATCCCAACTATAACTAAGGATGCCGTAAGGCCTAGTGTACCAAAAATTGTTACTATAGCTCCAATAGCCATTGAAAACTTACCTAACACCAAAATAATAGGCCCTATTGCTGCCACTATTAGTGACAGCTTAACAATAAACTCTTGTTGTTTTGGAGATAACTTCATAAAAGCGTCAAGTAATTTGTTCGCAAAATTTACGAATTTTACGAACGTGGGTAACAAAACCGCGCCAATTTTTGTTGACGCTTCCTTAATACCCTCTGTAAAGATACGCATTTGGTTAGCTGCACTAGCTTGAGTTCTCTGGAAATCTCCAATACTATTTTTACTCATAGCTGTAACATAGTTATATCTTAGCTGTACTTTTTCAGCTTGGGTCATGGCCTTATAGCTTTTAGTTATACCCTGGGTTTTAGCGAACTGTATTAAATTAGTCTCGGTCATTACAATACCGAGACGCTTAAGAGACTCCGTCTCCCCGGTGAATACAGAGGTTAACGCTGTATGTACTTCATCCGGTTTTATATTCTTAAAACTGGCCATGTCTCCCGTTAAATTTACAAGACCTTTAGACATAGAAGTAGCCTCTTTGGTACTAAGTCCCATAGATGTACCCATGTCCCCAAAGGTAGCGGCCATGTCTAAAGCCGATAACTTTGCTAAACCTATGTTCTTAAGAGTGCCATTACTCCAATCTAGTATCTCTTTAGAACTACTCTTAAATACTACCTCAGTTTTACTCACTGTTTCGTTAAGGTCACTTGCGGACTTAATAGAATAACCTAAGGCCGCGGCTATTGGTAGAGTTATAAAAGTTGTCATAGCTGTACCCGCCGCCGTTGCTTTTGCTCCCATGTTTGTAAAAACTGTCCCTGTTCTAGTCGCCGCATTCTCTACTCTGCTAAGGCCTGCTAATGCCTCCGCAGATCTTAGCGTAACATCTCCCACTAATTGAAATAAATTCATTTCTTAGCTTCCTCCTCCCTTCTCTTAATTTCCCTGGCTACTTCCAGGGATTTATTTAGGTCTGGAGTGCTTTTAGGCTCAAAAAACTCACGCTGGTAGTCACTATAGCTTTTTTCTGCCCCACTCTCATTCAACCACTTTTGCCAACATCTTTCCTCCCACATCGCCTTATATCCAGCGTCTATAATAGCGTCAGCCTCACTTGGCGGCATAGACAGTATTTTATCTGCCTGGGCATACCGAGAATATATAAAATCTAATTCAGCCCACCTGTTAGTTCTTCCCAGGCTTCTATAAAATCCGGATTCTTTATGATTGCTGTAATAGATTTAATATACTCTTTAATTGTTAGGCCTTTAATATCAGTAAGACCGTACACATCACATATTAAGGCGTCTACTGATTTCTCAGCTTTCCAAAGTCCCCTAACTATACTACCTACCATATCAAGCCCAATTTCTTCTTGTGTAGTGCCTTTCATTTTAAAGCCCACGTCATCTAGGATTTTACTTAACATGTAAATATGTCTTTTTTCTACTACCGGATTGTATTCACCCATCCGCTTACCTCCATTCTTATTTGATGTCTGGTCAATCCTTCTTCCTGAGTCGGTATATTTTGTATTACTTCCCACGACCCATAGAAGAAAAATTTATTCTTTATAACCACTAGATTATAAAGATTTAAGGCCAATGTATCTAAATCGAAATATGTATCATTTAACTTATTATCCCAGATATCAATAATAAAGTTTCCTGAAAACTTAGGCTTACCTTTGCTGGTTATAGTCTCTGTTACAACCGCAAATGGGTAAGCCGTATCGGCTAAAGGAAGCTGAGAAAAACTTGGCATTATCTCCGATAACTCAGCAATTAAAGCCTCTACAATTTGGCCTATCATAATATAATCAGCTCCAATATCCTTATATCTTTACATTTTAACAATCTTAAATCATCATCATATGCCTCTAAAATATATTCTATTTTTTGAGTAATAAACTCATGATTTACGATAACTTCTTTAGCCCCCGTTGGTAATAAAACTACTGTTATAATAATGGATGGCTTATCTATTTTTTCAACCTTATTAATAAACTCTTGTTTAGTCACCTAAAATCCCCTCCTATATGCTTCCTCAACTACTCTTCTTATCCTAA